>JAESGJ010000098.1_pt1 | contig 154392 bp, 138 predicted proteins | sample 9266241 | NCBI WGS metagenome assembly JAESGJ01 (sample SAMN14514841, study PRJNA621669) | algae metagenome | isolation source: Brasilonema octagenarum HA4186-MV1 and co-occurring heterotrophs from wet... | place: USA: Manoa Valley, Hawaii | collected 2009-07-20 | reverse complement strand
CTGCGGATGCGCTGGGGTCCGTGTTCGGCAGCACGCTCTCGTCGGGTCTGTTCACCAGCCTGTTCCAGGGCGTGGCGGCGACCGATCAGCGCCTGCCGACCAACGCCGCGCTGCAGGCGGCGCTGAACAGCTACAGCGCGACTTACAGCTACGCGCTTGCATCGACCGAGCGGGTCTACAGCATCATCACCGCGGGCTCGAACTGGACGCACGACCAGCTCGCCTACACGGTTTCCTCGTCTGCCATCGGCGCGACGCCGCCGCCGATCGAGGACAACGTCATGGCCAATATCAGCGCCAACCAGATCATGCTCTACGCGCCGCGCGGCTCGGTGGGCAATTCGGCAGCGCCCCAGGTGTTCTCGTTCACCAGCGCCGATTCCTCGACGCTGTCGAATGAGCAGAAGGCGTTGCTCGCATCGGCCGGCCCCGGCCAGCTCACGGTCAGCGCGACCACGGACCCGACCACCCATGTCACGACCTATACGGTCAGCCTGTCGCAGCAGAACCTCGTCGTCGTCGACAACCCGATCGCGATTTCGGCCAAAGCGCTGTCCAATGTCTATCTCGGCAGCAAGAGCAGCCTCACGCTCGGCGGCGTCACCGCGAGCTACGGGCCGATCGCGGCGGCGCAAGCCGACGGCATCGCGGTGACTGGCCGCGGCGACGTCAAGCTCCATGCGGTGAACAGCCTCACCGCCGGCGTGGCCGGCGTGCCCGTGATCTCCGGCGACATCGCCCACCTGACCCTGATCGCCGAGCACGGCAATATCGGTGCCCCCTCCGGAACGACCGGAAGCAATCCCGCGGCCAATCCGAACGCGCTCCAGATCGCCTTCGCCGACCCGGCCAACGATCAGCTCGACCAGGTCTCGTCAGGGCAGGGCATCTACATCAAGCAGGCCACCGGCGATCTCATCCTCGGCAACATCGCCGCCGGCAACGATATCCAGCTGGCCGCGACCGGCAGCATCTACGCCGAGGCCGATCTTACGGACCGGTCGGCAATCCACATTCTGGGCTCGAACCTCGACCTGCGCGCCGGCGGCAGCATCGGCTTCAACGGCCCGACGTTCCAGCCGCTGCAGGTGAACATCTCCGGCGCGGTCACGGGTTCGGCGGTCGGCGATCTCAGCATTCTCGCGGTGACCGGCGATCTCGCGGTCGGCACGAGCGGTCCCTATGGGGGGCTGACGGCGGGCGGCGCTTTGACGCTGAACGTGGCGCGCGGGGCACTCTTCATCAACACCGGCATCGCCAGTGACGGCCTCATGCAACTGCTCGCCAACCGCGGCATGACCTTCGCGGCCGGAACCAGCGCGGCGCCGGTGGTTACGACCAGCAGCTCGGGCGGCGTGACGCTGGTGGCTTCAAGCCTGTCGATGGGCGCCTATTCGGCCATCAATGCAGCCGGGTTGATCTCGGTGACCACCACGGCGGATGCCACGATCGGCCAGCTGAATTCGTCGCTGTCGTATGCGGCCGCCTCGAACACGCCGTCGATCTTCGTCACCGCCGGCGGCGTCGCCTCGCTTGGTGCGATCATCGACAATGGCGACGGCCAGACCAAGTTCGTCGCTTCCGGCGCGGGCGCGGGGCTTTCGCTGAGCGCCTCGAACGGCATCGGCAGCGCGACGAGCCGGTTCACCCTCAGTGCCGCGCGTCTGTCGGCGAGCGCGAGCGCCGGGGACATCTATGTCAGGGCTCTCACCGAGACCGAGGTGAGCTTGCTCTCCGCGGTGAAGGGCAGCGTGGACATCATCGGCGCCGGCGGCTTGACGCTCGACCAGGTGCTGGCGGGCACGGCGATCGGCGCGAGCGGATCTTTCCGCGCCGTGGCGAACAATGGCAGCATCGTCATCGGCACCGCCGACAGCAGCGGCTCGCAGACGGTCCACGCGACCGAGAACGTGACGTTCAAGTCGCTGGCCGCCACCGGCAGCAGCGGCGATGCCGGCAACATCAACGTCACCGCCGACACCGGCTTCATCCTGGCGCAGACGGTGATGTCGGGCGGCGTGCCGACGCTGGGTTCGGTCTCGGCCCATGGCTCGGCAAGGCTGATCGCCGCGGGCACCAATACTGGTCATCATCTCATGGCCTCGACCGGCAACGCGGTCCTCAGCGGCACCGTCGTACATTGGGATAATCTCAACGCGGGCGGCACGCTCGATGTCACCGCGACGACCGGAGGGATCACCGTCGGAGCCGCCATCAGCGGCGGCACGCAGACCCTGCACGCCGTGAACGATATCGCCTTCGGCCAGCTCACCACCACGGGTATCCCGGGCGATGCCGGTGACCTCAACGCCCGGTCGGACACGGGCTCCCTCCGCGGCGGATCGATCTCCGCGCATGGCGAAACGCATTTCGATGTGGCCGGCTCGGTCTCGCTCGACCGGATCAGCGGCAACGTCGTGAAGATGACCTCGTCGGGCGACCTGACGATCAACTGGGTCAGCGTCGTGAGCGAGCTCGATCTCGCCGCCGACACGATCAACGTCAGGGGCGAGCAAGTCCGTTCGAACCCGTCGATCCCGCTGATCCTGAACATTACCGGTTACAACGGCGGTGTCGCCAAATATGCCAATGTCTGGATCGATCCTGACAGCATCATCGTCAACCAGTTCAGGGTGGTGGACGCAAACTTCTGGACCGACGCACACGCCGTCTCGATCGTGAACGGCTACGTGCCGGGCCAGCTCATGCTCACCACAGCCACCCAGCAGGTGCTGCTCAACAACCGCACGCCGGCGCCGTCCAACTGGCCGACGCTCCAGCTTTACCAGCCTGGCGGCGTGTTCACGATGAGCCAGATCGGTAACGCCAACGTCAGCAACGCCTATGTGGTGTTCTACACCGGCGACGTCTCGGCGACCGTCACCAACTACGGGCCGACCCATACGTGCTGCAATGTCTTCACCGGCGCGAGCATGTTGCGCAACATCGCGGTCGACGGCGAGGGCAAAGAGAGCATCGAGGCATGGCTCGCGAAGAAGGACGGGGGCACGTTCTACCTGCTCGGTCTCTCCGGCCAGGCGCGTCTCGACGCGCTGCTGACACCGCGGCCGGTCGAGGCGATCGGGTCCGGTCCCGCCGTCAACATCGAAGGGATCAGCGACATGCGCAAGCTGCGCCAGAAGGGACAGCGTGCGGCTCGTCCGGGCTGGAAGGATGCGGCGGTCGAACCGGCGAAGCCGGCCGTCGGCCGTCTCGCGCAGGCATGGTAGCTGGATTCGGGATGCGGATTCCGGGGGCATCGTTGGCGATCGGGCTTGCAGCTTGCTGCCTCGCCGCCGCGCACGCCCAGTCGATCAATCCCGGCGTGATCCAGAACGACGTCGACAGGCAGCGGCGGCAGCTCGAGCAGCAGAGCGCCCCGCCCAAGCTCACCGGGCCGGCGGTGATTGGCGGCGAGCGGGACAAGTCCCAGCTCCTGAAGCCGGGCGGGCCGAAATTCCGCCTGCGCAAGGTCACCTTCGACGAGTCCAAATTCATCACGCCGGCGGAGCTGGATGACATCGCGAAGAAATATGTCGGCAAGCACGTCGACATCGCCGCGCTGTTGCAACTCGTCGCCGACATCAACGCCATCTATGCGGCGCGCGGCATCGTCACGGGCATCGCGACGCTGCCGGAGCAGGACGCCAAGGGCGGCGTCGTCCGCGTCAAGCTCACCGAAGGACGGCTGCAGAAGACCACCGTCGAGGGCAACAAGCAGACCCGCACCGATTACATTCTCGATCGCGTGAAGAGGCCAGAAGGCGAGGTCCTCGACGTTCCCAAGCTCAATCGCGACGTAATCTGGTTCAACCGGACCAACGACGTGCAGATCAAGGCGCTGCTGCAGCCAGGCACCAGCTTCGGCCTGACCGATCTCCAATTCGCGGTGATCGAGCCGCCGGTCGACACCCTGCAGCTCTTCACCGACAACCAGGGCGCCGAGAACACCGGGCGTTGGGAGGGCGGGGCCTTCTACAAGCGCCACGGCCTGTTCGGCGTCGACGACCGCCTGACCTTCTACGGCGTCCGGTCCGATGGCAATCTCAACGGCAATGTCGCCTACAGCATCCCGGTCAATCCCTGGGGCGGCCGCGCCGGCGTCAGCTATACCGAAGGCAAGATCAAGATCATCCAAGGACCGTTCGTCGCGCTCGACGTCACCGGCCGATCGAGCCAGGCCGCGGTGAATTTCAGCCAGCCGGTCTGGGTGACCCAGGACTGGCTGGTGTTGCTCAACGCGGCCTTGACCGAGGGCAAGACCGTCAGCCGCTTTGCGACTGTCGCCGTCACCGACGATCACTATGACAAGACCACGGCCGGCGTCTCCGTGACCAAGTCCGGCAATACCTATTCGATCACGGTGTCACCGGCAGTCAACTACGTCGCGTGGCATGATTATGTGCTTGGTAACAACCGCGCGTTCAACACCTATACCGGCTCGCTGATCGCGACCAGCGCCGCAGGGCCGGCGAATTTCAGCGCCAATGTGCTGGCGAGCTGGCAGTACACGCAGGAGAAGCTGCTGCCGGGCGACCAGATCTTCTCGATCGGCGGTCCCACCACCGTGCGCGGCTATCCCTCCAATGCGGCCTCCGGAGACAGCGGCTATTATTTCAACGCCGAGCTGCACTACAACTGGTCGCAATGGCTGAGAGGTTTCGACACCTACATCTTCACCGATTGGGGGGCGGTGTATTCGACCTTCCCCGGCGTCACCGAAATGGCCTCCGTCGGCGTCGGCTTCTCCTGGACGTATGCGCAGTTCATGACCTTCGAGGCGAATTACGCGACGCCGGTGAAGATGGCGGTGTCCACGCAGAACCATTACGAGGCCTATGGCCGCGTCATCTTTCGGCCGCTGCTGATGTTCCAGAAGCTGGAAGGTGCGGCGCCGGCAGTTGTTGCGGGCAGAAGCAAATCGTAGCGGAAAGTTGCGCCTCTCTCCCCGCCGTCATTGCGAGGAGCGAAGCGACGGAGCAATCCAGACTCCCTCGGCCAAGGGATTCTGGATTGCTTCGCTGCGCTCGCAATGACGGGATGGAGCGGCGCCTCAACGCTTCAGTGTGAACGCGTCCGCCCCCCGCCGATGCTCCCAGTTCGCCTGCTCCAGCTCGGGCTGGTCGCATTCGACTTGCGGATAGCCGATGCAGAGATAGGCGATGAACTTCCAATTGTCAGGCACGTCGAGAATGGCGTGGATGCGATCCGGATTGAGGATCGAGACCCAGCCGATGCCGATGCCCTCGGCGCGCGCGGCGAGCCACATCGCGGTGATCGCGGCGACCACGGAATATTCGGTCGTCTCCGGCATGGTGGCGCGGCCGAGGCCGTGGCCGATGTCGCTCGCCTTGTCGGCGAACACCGCGAGGTGCCCGGGCGCCTGTTCGAGGCCGGACAGTTTCAGCGTGGCGTAGCGCGCCGCGCGCTCACCGGCATACGCGTTCAGCGCATCGGCATTGCAACCCCTGAAATCGTCAGTCACGGCGCGGCGCCGTGCAACATCGTCGACGATGACGAAGCGCCAGGGCTGGCTGAGGCCGACCGAGGGCGACAGGCAAGCAGTGTCGATCAGGCGATCGATGGCGCCGGCCGGCAGCGGGTCGGTTCGAAAGCGGCGGACGTCGCGGCGCCACACGAACAGCTCGCGCAGGTGCTGACGGAAGGTGTCGTCGAACTCGACCATGAGATTAGCCCCCCATCCGGATGGATGCGGCGACCAACAGAATCAGGATCTCGCCGATCTGCTCGAATGCACCGAGGATGTCGCCGGTCTGCCCGCCGATCTGGCGCACGGCAATCCGTGCCAGCAACAGGCCGGCGAGCGACAGCAGGATCAGGCCGGCCAGCGCCTTGCCCGGCCCCAACGCGAGAGTAAGCGCGAGCGCTCCAAGAGCCAAGGCGATGGCGACGCTGCGGCCCGGCGGCGATCCTGCGCTCGCCGACAGGCCGTCGGACCGGGCCGGCGGTACCAGTGCCATGAAGGCCGGCACGCCCGCGCGAGCGGCCGTGTGCGCGGCGCAAAGCGCAAATGCCACCAGCAAGGGATCGGCGATCGCGGCGAGCGCGCTCCAGCGCAGGCCAAACGACAGGATCAGCGCGCAGACGCCGTAAGTCCCGATCCGGCTGTCGCGCATGATCTCGAGCTTGCGCTCGCGCGTGCGGCCGCCACCGAGCCCGTCGGCGGTATCTGCGAGACCGTCTTCGTGCAGCGCGCCCGTGACGAGGGCGGTCGTGGCGAGAGCGAGCAGGCTGGCAAGGTTCGGCGTCAGTCCGAAGCCGGTGGCGACATTATAGACGAACGCGCCGGCAAGACCGACCAGCAGGCCGGCCACCGGCAGAGCCCATGTCGCACGCGCGATGGCGCCGTCAGCCGCCGGCTTCGATGATGCGACCGGGAGGATCGTGACGAACGACGCTGCCATCCTGAGATCGGCGCCGACCTCTTTGAGGAACTCGACGCGCGCCGTCATTTCAGCTTCATCGGCAGGCCGGCAACGACGAACTCGACCTCGTTGGACGCCGCCGCGATGACCTGGTTCATGATTCCGGCGGCGTCTCGATAGCGCCGCGCCAGCGCGTTGTCGGGCACGATACCGAGGCCGACCTCGTTGGTCACGAGGACGACGGGGCTTTTCAAACGGGGCAGGGCGGCGGCGAGCGCGTTCACCTCGTGCTCCCAGTTGCGCTCCGCATGCATCAGGTTGGAGAGCCACAGCGTCAGGCAGTCCACCAGCCTTGCACCGCCGCCATCTGTCGCGACCAGCGCGGGGACGAGATCAAGCGGCACCTCGCGGTCGATCCAGTCGGCTCCGCGCCGCGCGCGATGCTCGGCGATGCGCGCCAGCATTTCCGCATCGAGCGCCTCGGCTGTCGCGACGTAGACGGGCTGCCCGGGGAAGGCGCGCGTGCGCATTTCCGCACGCTTGCTCTTGCCCGATCGCGCTCCGCCTGTGATCAAGATGATGGCCATAAAGGTCTCCCGAGGGCCTGACTAATCACCAAACGCGGTCAAAGACAAAGCCGAAATCACGCGGGCAGGGGCTTGCGCTCGGCCTTCGCTTTGCGCAACAGGGGCGGGACAGGAGGCAGCTTGGGAGCAGGTGTGGGTTTTGCGGGCGCGATGGTGGTGGCGATGGCGGTTGATGCCCTCCTGGGCTGGCCGTCATGGCTGTTCGCACGGATAGGCCATCCCGTGACCTGGCTCGGGCGGATGATCGGCGCCATTGATTCCACGTGGAATCGCGCGTCGGATCCGCCGGCGTTTCGCCGTGGTGCGGGCATCGCCGGCGCACTCGTGGTGATCACATTCTCCGTTGCGATCGGCTGGGTGCTTCAGGTCCTGCTTCCCCAGGGCTGGATCCAGATCGCGCTGCTCGGCGTCCTGGCGTGGCCGCTGGTCGCGCTGCGCTCGCTGCATGATCACGTGGCCGCGGTCGCAAATCCGTTGCTGGCCGGCGATATCGCCGCCGCGCGCGACGCGGTCTCGCGCATCGTCGGTCGCGATCCCGCAGTGCTCGATGAGGCCGGCATCGCGCGTGCGGCGATCGAGAGCCTTGCGGAGAATGCCTCCGACGGCATCGTGGCTCCGGTGTTCTGGGGCGCGCTGTTCGGCCTCCCGGGCATCCTCGGCTACAAGGCCATCAACACGCTGGACTCCATGATCGGCCATCGCAGCGAGCGGCACGAGGCGTTCGGCTGGGCGGCGGCGCGAATCGACGATGTAGCGAACTTCATTCCCGCGCGTCTGACCGGCTTTCTGTTCGTGCTGCTGGCACAGCGGCGATCCGGCGCGCTATCGTGCATGACGCGCGACGCACGCCGTCACCGCTCGCCGAATGCGGGCTGGCCGGAGGCCGCGATGGCGGGCGGGCTTGGCGTGCGGCTCAGCGGGCCACGTATCTATCACGGCAGCCTTACGAACGAGCCCTGGCTGAACGAAGGCGCGCGCGATCCGCGCGCCGCCGACATCGCCGAGGCGCTGACCGTCTACCGCCGCGCCATGCTGCTGCTCGCAGGCCTCCTTGCGATCCTTGCTTTCGCGTGAAAGAACGAGGCATGCGCGAGCACGGTGGAAATCTCGATCTGGCCCAGCAGCGGTTTGGCGGACGCCCGGAAGACTGGATCGATCTGTCGACAGGGATCAACCGGCTGCCTTATCCCGTCGGCGATGTCAGCGCGCGGGCGTGGAGCACGCTGCCGTCGCGCGCCGAGATCGACGCCTTGCATCAGGCCGCGCGGCACGCCTATCGCACCACCGCGCCGATCGTCGCAACGGGCGGCGCCCAGGCCGTCATTCAAATTCTGCCGCAACTGGCGCCATCGGGGCGTGCCCGCATTCTCGCTCCGACCTACAATGAATACGCCGGTGTGCTGTCGGCTGCTGGCTGGGATGTGCAGGAGGTCGCAGAGCTCGACGCGCTGGCGAAGGCGGATCTCGCCGTCGTCGTGAATCCCAACAATCCCGATGGCCGGTGTCATCCGCCGAAGGATCTGCTGGCGCTACTGCCACGCGTCGGCCGTCTCGTGATCGACGAGAGTTTTGCGGACCCGGTTCCGCAGCTGTCGCTCGCATTGGAAGCAAACCGGCAGGGGTTGCTGATCCTGCGCTCCTTCGGAAAGTTTTATGGTCTGGCTGGCCTGCGGCTCGGGTTCGCCATCGGCAATTCGCCTGACATCGAGAAGCTCGCGGCGATGTCAGGTCCATGGCCGGTCTCGGGCGCTGCGATCTCGATCGGCTGCCGGGCGTTACGCGATGATGCCTGGGCCGAGAACACGACAGCGCGGCTTGCACGCGACTGTATTCGCCTCGACACACTCGCGCAGTTGCAGGGCTGGCGTCCCGTTGGCGGCACATCGCTGTTTCGCCTGTACGAGATTCCCGACGCACTCGCCGCGCAGGACAAGCTGGCGCGCAGCCAGATCTGGTCGCGCGTGTTCGCACAAAGGCCGGCATGGCTGCGCCTCGGGCTTCCCGGCAGCGAAGCCGAATGGACACGCGTTGCCGAGGTCCTAGCGGGCTAGCGCGAGCAGGCCTTCGACGTCGAGATGCTTTTCGATGTGATCGGCCAGCGCGTCGAGCGCGCTCTCGACCCTGGCGGAATAGGGCTCGTCGCCGGCGGGAATGTCGAGCCTGGCCAGATACGCCTTGCGGAACTCATCCGATGTGAACAGGCCGTGCAGATAGCTGCCCTGCACGCGGCCATCGCGCGAGATCGCGCCTTCCGGCTCGCCGTTCAGCTTCGCGAACGGGCGTGCACGATCAGGCCCATCGGTGCGGCCGATGTGGATTTCATAGGCCTGGATTGGCTGGTCCGTGGCGGCATGCACGGCCGTAACCCGTGTCAGGGTCTTCTGCGAGTCCATCACCGTCTCAACCTCGAGCAACCCGAGCCCGGCGGTATCGCCGGCAGTTCCCTCGATGCCTGCGGGGTCGGCGACGCTGCGGCCCAGCATCTGATAGCCGCCGCAGAGGCCGAGCACGTGGCCGCCCCTGCGGTGATGTGCGAGCAGGTCGATGTCCCAGCCCTGCGCGCGCAGGAAGGCAAGATCGCCCCGGGTGGATTTGGAGCCGGGGATAATGACCAGGCGAACATCGCCCGGGATCGCTTGGCCCGGGCGCACCATGATGAGATCGACGCCGGGCTCGAGCTTGAGCGGATCGAGATCGTCGAAATTGGCGATCCGCGACAGCGCGAGGCAGGCGATCTTGCATTGCCCCGGCTTGCGCGCGTCGCTCAGGCCGAGCGCGTCTTCAGCCGGCAGTTCGCCCGCGCGGGCAAACCACGGCAGCACACCGAGGCCGCGCCATGCGGTCTTTTGCGCGATCAGCTGGTAGCCGTCGTCGAACAGCGTGGGGTCGCCGCGGAACTTGTTGATGACGAAGCCCCGGATCATCGCGGCATCGTCGGGGTCGATCACCGTCTTGATACCGACGAGCTGGGCGATGACGCCGCCGCGGTCGATGTCGCCGACCAGCACGACCGGCACATCCGCCTTGCGCGCAAAGCCCATGTTGGCGATGTCGGACTTGCGCAAGTTGACCTCGGCCGGACTGCCGGCGCCCTCGACCAGCACGAGATCGGCGCGCGCCTTCAGCCGCTCGAAGCTCTCCAGCACGGCGCCCATCAGCGAGGGTTTCATCGCCGCGTAGTCGCGTGCGCGCGCGGTCGCGATACGCTTGCCGTGCACGATCACCTGCGCGCCGACATCAGTCTCGGGCTTGAGCAGCACCGGGTTCATGTCGGTGTGCGGCTCGACGCCGGCCGCGAGCGCCTGCAGCGCCTGGGCGCGGCCGATCTCGCCGCCATCGACGGTGACCGCTGCGTTGTTCGACATGTTCTGCGGCTTGAAGGGGAGCACGCGCAGGCCGAGGCGCGTGAAGGCACGCGCGAGGCCTGCGACGATGAGCGATTTGCCCACGTCCGAACCGGCCCCCTGGATCATCAATGCACGTGCCATCGTCTGATCAGAACTCGACGCCGGCCTGCGCCTTGATACCGGAGCGGAAGGGGTGCTTGACCAGCGTCATCTCGGTGACGAGATCGGCGATCTCGATCAGTTCGTCCTTGGCGTTGCGCCCGGTGAGGACGACATGCGTCATCTCGGGCTTCGAGGTGGTCAGAAATTCGACGACTTCCGCGATATCGAGATAGTCGTAGCGCAGGGCGATGTTGATCTCGTCGAGCACGACCATGCGCAGGCTTTCATCGAGAATCAGCTCCTTGGCCTTCTCCCAGCCGGCGCGTGCCGCGGCGATATCGCGGGCGCGGTCCTGCGTCTCCCAGGTAAATCCCTCGCCCATGGCGTGGAACTGGCAGAGCTCGCCGAAATGACCGGTGAGCAGGCGCCGCTCGCCGGTATCCCAGGCGCCCTTGATGAATTGCACGACCGCGCAGGGGAAGCCATGGGCGACACAGCGCACGATCATGCCGAAGGCCGAGGAGGACTTGCCCTTGCCGGCGCCGGTGTGGACGATGATGAGGCCCTTTTCGCCGCTCTTGGTCGCCATGATCTTGTCGCGGGCGGCCTTCTTCTTCGCCATTTTCGTGGCGTGGCGGGCGTCGGTTTCCTCGGCCGTTTTCGTATCCGGTTCAGGCGTCATCGGTCCCGGTCCTTCGGCTTGACAAGTGGCGGCCACCGGCAAATGGTGACCCCGTGTTGGTTCCTGTCCTATGACAGGCGAAGAGGGAATGCGATAGGGTCCGAATCGGCAAGATTTGGCTCCAAAATGCAGCCGCCCCCGCGACCGTGACCGGAGAGATGCCCGAAGCCACTGATCCCTCTGGGTTCGGGAAGGCGGGGATCGAAGGGGAAACCCTGCTCCGCAAGCCGGGAGACCTGCCAGCGCGACGATTTTTGGACCGGCGGACGGGGTGTTCCGCGACGGGGAAGCGGCCTTCGAAAGAATGGTCCGTGTGCCTCATCGCCTCCGCCGTATACTCTGGAAGAGCGATGACAGTCACACTTCACGTTTGCATCACCTGCCGCGCCGGCGAGACGCTAGGCGAGGGCGACAGCGCGCCCGGCAAGCGCCTTCATGGCGCGATCCTCGAGGCTGGCGTGCCCGAGGGCGTCAACGTGGTTCCCGTCGAGTGCCTGTCGGCCTGCAATCAGGGCTGCTCGGTGGCACTGAGCGCGCCGGGCCGGTGGTCTTACGTCTATGGCCGTCTCTCAGACGCCAATGCGAAGGACGTGGTCGCGGGCGCTGCAGCCTATGCCGCCGCTCCCGACGGACTCGTGCCGTGGCGCAGCCGACCGGAAATATTCCGCAAGCAATCGCTTGCCCGCATTCCCCCTGTTGCCGTCGTGCCGGAGGCCGCCGAATGAGCTCGCTTGCAAAAGTCCCGGTAACTGTGGTCACCGGTTTCCTCGGCTCCGGCAAGACCACGCTGATCCAGCATCTGCTCAGCAATGCCAACGGCAAGAAGCTCGCGGTGCTTGTCAACGAGTTCGGCAGCGAGGGTGTCGACGGCGAGATCCTGAAATCCTGTGCCGATGCCAATTGCCCGGAAGAAAACATCATTGAACTCGCCAATGGCTGCATCTGCTGCACCGTCGCCGACGATTTCATTCCGACCATGGAGAAATTGCTGGCGCGGCCGGTGCGGCCCGACCACATCCTGATCGAGACCTCGGGCCTGGCGCTGCCCAAGCCTTTGCTCAAGGCGTTCGACTGGCCGGAGATCCGCTCGCGCATCACGGTCGACGGCGTGATCGCGCTCGCCGATGCCGAGGCTGTCGCCGCTGGTCGCTTTGCGCCCGATCCGGCTGCGGTCGAAGCGCAGCGCGCGGCCGATGAAAATCTCGATCACGAGACGCCATTGTCGGAAGTGTTCGAGGACCAGATTGCCTGTGCCGACATCGTGCTGCTGACCAAGGCCGATCTTGCGGGGGCAGCCGGCATCGAAGCGGCCAAGGCGGCGATCACCGCCGAAATGCCGCGCCGTGTGCCGATGTTGGTCATCACCGACGGTGCGATCGATGCGCGCCTCATCCTCGGCCTCGGCGCTGCCGCCGAGAACGATCTCGCCGCGCGTCCCTCGCATCATGACGGCGAGGATGAGCACGAGCACGATGATTTCAACTCTGTGGTGATCGATCTTCCCGAGGTGACCGACATCGATGCGCTGGTCGCATCCGTTCAGCGTCTGGCGCGCGAGCAGAACGTGCTGCGCGCCAAGGGCTATATCGCGGTCGCGGGCAAGCCGATGCGGTTGCTGTTGCAAGCGGTCGGCGAGCGCGTGCGCCACCAGTTCGACAAGCCGTGGGGGGCGAGCACCAGGCAGTCGAAGCTCGTCGTGATCGGCGAGCACGGCGATATCGACGAGGCCGCGATCAGGGCAGGACTCGGTCTTTCAGGATCTGGCATCTGATGCATGTCGTTTTCCGCGAGAGCCGCGGTCTCGAGGAGACCGCGACGCCTAGGGACATCGGCCAGGACCCGGCCGATCTCGTGTTGCTCTCGTATTCGGATTCCGATCTTGCGGCGTTCGCGGCCGGCTGGCGGCGCGGCCGCGACAGCCTGCCGACGCTGCGGCTCGCCAATCTCGTGGAATTGCGTCATCCGCTGTCGGTCGACACCTATATCGAACGCACGTTGTCGCAGGCGCGCGGCATTCTGGTTCGCCTGATCGGCGGCGAGTCCTATTGGGCGTACGGCCTCGCGGCTCTTCAGCAACTCGCCAAAGATCGCAACATCGTGCTGGCTGTGCTGCCGGCCGACGGCCGCGACGACACGCGGCTCGATGCGTATTCGACGCTGCCGGTCTCGACGCTGCGCCGGCTGAAGGTGCTCTGCGACACCGGCGGCCCGGTGGCTGCGCAAGCGGCCATTGCGCAGCTTGCGCTGGCCTCGGGCCTCTATGCAGGGCCCGTGATCGGCGAGATGACCGTGCCCGAGATGGGCTTTTATGATCCGGCGCGCGGCGTCGTTGCTGCGCCGGCGGGCGGTGACGGCAAGCCGCGGGCGCTGGTGACGTTCTATCGCTCCTACCTCACGGCTGCGGATACCGGTCCGGTCGATGCGCTAATCGCTGCGCTGCGTGAAGAGGGATTTGACGCCTGCGGCGCGTTCGTCCCCTCGTTGAAGGCTCCGGGTGTCGCCGCCTGGCTGCGGGCACATCTTGCGCAAAATTCCCCGGCCGCAATCGTCAATGCGACGGCGTTCTCAGCCTTGGGGGACGATGGTACGACGCCGTTCGACGCCGCGTCATGTCCGGTCTTCCAGGTCGCGCTCTCGTCGGCCCGGCGCGAAGACTGGGCGGAGTCGTTGCGCGGCCTGTCGCCCGGCGATCTCGCGATGCATGTCGTGCTGCCGGAAGTCGACGGCCGGCTGTTCGCGGGCGTGGTGAGTTTCAAATCGGCTGCGCAGCGCGATCCCGATCTGCAGTTCACACATCTGGCGCATCGCGCCGATGAAGAGCGCGTGAAGTCCATCGCCGCCCGCGTCGCGCTCTGGCGGCGGCTCGCGGAGACGCCGGCTGCCGAGAAGCGGCTGGCGATCGTGCTCTCGAACTATCCGGGCCGTCCGCACCAGATCGCACACGCCGTCGGGCTCGATGCGCTGGCTTCGGTCGAGGCGCTGGTGTCCGACCTGGCGGCAGCCGGCTATGATGTCGCACCGGTCCACGCCCTTGGCGGGACGCTGCTGAAGCAGAGCTTGACCTGGAACGTCGCAGACTATCGCGCTGCGCTCGCGCGCCTGCCACAAGCCTTGCAGGACGATCTCGCGCAAGCCTGGGGTACGCCGGAGAGCGATCCGAGTTGCCGCGATGGTGAGTTCCACTTCGCGGCCATCGTATGCGGCCGGTCGATCATCGCGGTCCAGCCCGAGCGCGGCGATGCTGTCGCACGCGATAGCGACTATCACGATCTTACTCGCACGCCGCGACACGGCTATGTCGCGTTCTATCTTTGGCTCCGAGCGCAAGCCTGTGACGCCGTCGTGCATATGGGCGCGCACGGCACGCTGGAATGGCTGCCCGGCAAGTCAGTGGCGCTCTCATCACAATGCTGGCCGGAAGCCCTGATCGGCGTTCTGCCCGTCATCTATCCCTTCATCGTCAATGATCCCGGCGAGGCCGCGCAGGCCAAGCGCCGCATCGGCGCCGTTACCATCGGCCATCTGCCGCCCACGCTCGCGCAATCCGCCGTGCCCGAAAGCCTGCGGCGGCTCGAACGCCTGCTCGACGAATATTCGACCGCCGATGGTCTCGATCCCGCGCGCCGCCAGAGGCTGATTGGCGCGATCCGCGACGAGGCGCGCGCGGTGGGCCTCGAAGACGACCTCGGTCTCGATGCGTCGGCCGCGCCGGCCGAAGCGATTCCGCGGATCGATCGCTTCGTCTGCGATCTCAAGGAGAGCCAGTACGGCGACGGCCTGCACGTGTTCGGCCGTGGCGTCTGCGGCGATGCGGAGCGGGATGCGCTGCGTGCCGCACTTGCGGGGCAGCGCGTTGCGCCCGGGCCTTCGGGCTCGCCCTATCGCGGCCGTCAGGACGTGCTGCCGACGGGACGCAATCTCTTTGCCGTCGACCCGCGCGCGGTGCCGACGCCATCGGCGCACGCGCAAGGCATCAAGCTTGCGGAAGAGCTGCTGCGCCGTCACTTGCAGGATCATGGCGACTGGCCAAAGGGCCTCGTGGTCGATCTCTGGGGCTCGGCGACGATGCGCACCGCCGGCGAGGAATTTGCGATGGCGCTGCATCTGGCCGGCCTCGCGCCGCGCTGGGATCACGGGTCGGGCCGTGTGACCGGCTACGACATCGTCGCGCCGGCCGAGCTTGGCCGTCCCCGCATCGACGTCACGTTGCGGGTGTCCGGCCTGTTTCGCGACGTCTTCTCAGGCCTTGCGCAATTGTTCGAGGCCGCCTCCGAAGCGCTTGCGACGCGCGAGGAGGAGGGCGACGAGAATCCGTATCGCCACCGCGCCTCCCGCGTGTTCGGGCCGCGTCCGGGGCAATACGGCGTTGGCCTCTCGGCGATCCCTGATGCCTTCACGCCGGAGACGCGCGAGGCCGCGGGCGAAGCCTGGTTGTCGGCCTCGTCCTGGGCGTTCTCGGCCAGCGGCGAAATGCAGCCGAATCGCGCCGGCATCGAGCAGCGCCTCGTCTCGGCGGATGCCTTCGTCCACGTCCAGGATGTGCCGGAAACCGATCTGCTGCTCGCGGCCGACTATGCCGCACATGAAGCCGGTGTTGCGGCGGCGGCTGCGCATCTCGGCGCGGCGGGGCCATCGCTCTATCACCTCGACGCGACCCGTCCCGAACAGCCGCACGCTCGCACGCTGACGGAGGAAATCTCCCGCGTCGTCCGTGCGCGCGCGGCGAATCCGGGCTGGATCGCCGGGATGATGCGTCATGGCTTTCGCGGCGCCGCCGAGATCACGGCGACGCTGGAGCACATGGCCGCTTTCGCTCATCTCGCGGACGCCGTGCCGCCGCATCTGTTCGATTTTTACTACGATGCGACGCTCGGCAATGACGACGTTCGCGCCTTCATGGCGCGTGAAAATCCGTCCGCACTCGCGGCGATGGAAACCTGCTTTGTGCGTCTGCACGATGCCACGCTCTGGCAAACGCGCCGCAATTCGATCGCCGCGGCGTTGCAGGAGGCCTCATGAACGCGGCGACGGTCAAGGGCTGGTGTCCAGGCGCGCTGCGGCCGATGCTCTCGGGCGACGGACTCGTGGTGCGCGTGCGCCCGTTTGGTGGAAGGCTCGAAGCGCCACAAATCACAGGACTTGCCGAGCTCGCCGGACGGTACGGCAATGGTCTGATCGACGTGACGAGCCGCGCCAATCTGCAGATCAGGGGCGTCAGCGAGGAAGGCCATCGGCCGCTGATCGACGGCCTTGCACGATTGGCGCTGCTCGATCCCGATCCGGCCACGGAGGCCCGACGCAACATTTTGGTCACGCCGTTCTGGCGCGCTGGCGACGCGACCCAATCGCTCGCCGCCGAGCTCGAGGAAGTGCTCGAGGATAGCTCGCTCGCGCTTCCAACGAAATTCGGCTTCGCCATCGACGACGGGACCTCGCGCGTGCTCGCCGGCAATTCCGCCGACATTCGCATCGAGCGCGATCGCACAGGCCATCTCCTGGTGCGGGCCGACGGCGCAGAGCTCGGGCGCTCCGTCGCACGCGGAGAGGCGGTGAGCACGGCGCTTGCGCTTGCAAGCTGGTTCCTGGTCTCCGGCGGCGCGGCGGGCGGGCGAGGGCGCATGGCGGCCCATATCGCCTCCGGCGCGGCATTGCCTCAATCGCTGCGCGGCGAGACCGAACCCGCGCCGGTGATGGCCGCGTCGCGGCCCGGGCACTATCCGCAAGGCGCCATGGTGGGAATAGCGTTCGGGCAAATGCTGCATACGACACTGCAGCAGTTCGCCGGTTGTGGACACGCGCTGCGCATGACGCCCTGGCGGATGGTGCTCAGCGAAGGCAAGCGCGAGATGCCGAGCGCGCCGGGCCTCATCACCGAGCCCTTTGATCCCGCACTGCGCGTCATTGCCTGCAGCGGCGCGCCGCGCTGCCGCGAAGCCCATGCCGATACGCGTGCGCTCGCAGCCGCGCTCGCCCCGCGCATTGGCGCCGATGCGCGGCTCCATGTCTCCGGCTGCAACAAGGGCTGTGCCCATTCCGGCACGGCCGCGGCGACGCTCGTTGCGACCCGCGCCGGATTTGATCTCGTTCTTGACGGCTCGATCCGCGACGAGCCGGTGCTGCGCGGCCTGAACGGCGCCGACATCATCAGCGATCCCTCGATCCTGGTGGGAGGGCATTGATGCCGCATACTTACGAGACCGACGGCGCGGCGATCTACCGGCAGTCCTTCGCAACGATCCGAGCCGAAGCCGATCTTGGCCGCTTCACGCCGGATGAGGAGCAGGTCGTGGTGCGAATGATCCATGCGGCCGGTATGGTCGGCCTGGAGGCGCATATCCGTTTTACGCCCGGCATGGCGACGGCCGCGCGCGCTGCTCTCCAACGGGGCGCGCCGATCCTGTGCGACGCGCGCATGGTCTCGGAAGGGATTACGCGCGCAAGGCTTCCCGCGGCGAATGCCGTCATCTGCACGCTTGGCGACGAGACCGTGCCTGCAATGGCGCAATCCATGCGCAACACCCGCTCGGCTGCGGCGCTGGAGCTGTGGCGGCCGCATCTCGATGGTGCGATCGTTGCGATCGGCAATGCGCCGACCGCGCTGTTTCATCTGCTCAACATGCTGGAAGACCGCGATTGCCCGCGGCCCGCGGCGATCGTCGGCTGTCCGGTCGGCTTCGTCGGTGCCGCCGAATCCAAGGCCGCGCTGATGGCGGATCCGCCGGTGCCTGCTCTGACGGTGGAGGGTCGCCTGGGCGGCTCCGCGATCACGGTTGCTGCCGTGAATGCGCTGGCGAGCCGGAGCGAATAGCGATGGGACGCATCATCTGCTGCGGTCTCGGCCCCGGCGATCCTGATCTGATGAGCGTGCGCGCCGATCGCACCGTGCGCGGCGCGAAGCACGTTGCCTATTTCCGCAAGAAGGGAAGGTCGGGCCAGGCCCGGCGCATCGTCGAAGGCATGCTGGCGCCTGATGTTACCGAATATCCCATGGAATATCCTGTGACGACGGAGATCGCGTTCGACAGCCCGGAATACGTCCAGCTGCTGGCCGGCTTCCACGACGAATGGGCCGAGCGGCTGGCGCGGTTGTCGCGCGCGGTCGACGTGGTCGTGCTCTGCGAGGGTGACCCCTACTTCTACGGTTCGTTCATGCATCTGCACACGCGCCTGCAAGGCCGCGTCGAGATCGAGGTGATTGCGGGCATTCCCGGCATGGTCGGTTGCTGGAATGGGGTCGGACAGCCGATCGCGCTCGGTGATGACGTGACCACCGTGCTGATGGGGACGCTGACCGAGGACGAGCTCGCGCGCCACATGCGCGATTCCGACGCGCTCGTCGTCATGAAGACCGGCCGCAATCTCGCAAAGGTGCGGCGCGCGCTCGCATCCGCGGGCCGGCTCGACGATGCCTGGCTGGTCGAGCGTGGCACCATGCCGGGGGAGCGCGTGGTGCGGCTCGCCGAGGTCGACGGCGCAGACTGTCCGTATTTCGCGATCGTGCTGGTCCACGGCAAGGGCCGGCACCTGGACGCTGCCGAATGACGGGCACGTTGACCATCGCGGGTCTCGGGCCGGGCAGTGATGCGCAGGTGACGCCCGAGGTCACGGCCGCGCTGGCCGCCGCAACCGATATTCTGGGTTACGCGCCCTATGTCGTGCGTGTGCCGCCGCGTGCCGGGCTGAAGCTGCATCCCTCGGATAACCGCGAGGAGCTGCAGCGCGCGAGCGAGGCGCTGCGGCTTGCGGCGGAAGGCGGGCAGGTCGTCGTCGTGTCTTCCGGCGATCCCGGCGTCTTTGCGATGGCCTCCGCGGTTTTCGAGGCGCTCGAACAGGCGCCGCAATGGCGGGATCTGTCGATCCGCGTGCTGCCGGGCATCACGGCGATGCTGGCAGCGGCCGCGCGCGCGGGCGCGCCGCTCGGCCATGATTTCTGCGCTATCAATCTCTCCGACAATCTGAAACCGTGGACCGTGATCGAGAAGCGCCTGCGGCTGGCGGCGGAAGCGGATTTTTCCATTGCCATGTACAATCCGCGCTCGGTGAGCCGGCCGGAGGGCTTTGGTCGTGCGCTCGCGATGCTGAAAGAGGCAGGCTGTGGCGAGCGCCTCGTCATCTTTGCGCGCGCGATCAGCACTGCCGACGAGAAGATCGTGACCGTGACGCTGAATGATGCGACGCCGGAGATGGCGGATATGCGCACGCTGGTGATTGTCGGCAATTCACAGACGCGCCGGGTCGGCCGCTGGGTCTATGCGCCGAGGCGGGCCTCATGACCGAGCCACTGCATCACCTCAGTGACGCTCTCAACCCGTCGACGTTCGGGCAACTCCGGTCGCGAGATCATGATCACGGGCAGGCCGAGCATGCGGGCCGCGTCGATCTTGGCGCGCGCGCCGTCGCCGCCGGAATTGCGTGCGACGATCCAGCCGATGCCGCGTTCCCGCATCATCTCCAGTTCGCCGTCCAGCAAGAACGGCCCGCGCGATACGATCACATCAGCAGCGAAGGGCAGGAGTGTGTTCGGCGGATCGACGAAACGCAGCGTGTAGTTGTGCTGCGGCTTCGCCGCGAACGGTGCGATATGCTGGCGGCCGATGGCGAGAAAGACTTTTGCGGGTGCCTCGGGCAGCGCGGCGGCTGCGGCGCTGACATCGGCCACCTCGATCCAGTTGTCGCCGGGCGTCCTCGGCCAGGGCGCGCGCTCCAGCGCGATCAACGGCGTGCTGGTCTGCGTGCACGCCGCGACCGCATTGCGGCTCATCTCCGCGGCGAAAGGATGCGTCGCGTCGATCACATGCGTGATGTTCTCGCTGCGGATGTAGCCGGCGAGCCCGCTCACGCCGCCGAAGCCACCGATGCGGGTCGGCAGCGGCTGATCAGCAGGCACGCGGGTGCGGCCGCCATAGGAATAGACGGCGTCAAGCCCGGCGCGCGCGACCTCCGCTGCGAGCAGGCTCGCATCGGCCGTTCCGCCCAGTATGAGCGCGCGCGTCATGTCTGATCCCTGGCTGACCATCGTCGGTATCGGTGAAGATGGCCTCGCCGGGCTGTCCGAGGCAAGCCGGAAGGCGCTTGCTTCGGCAGAAATCGTGTTCGGCGGCGAACGTCACCTTGCGCTCGCCAATGTCGGCAGTCGCGGCCGTCCATGGCCGGTGCCGTTCGACGCCGATGTCGTTCAAAATTGCCGCGGCCGGCGGACGGTAGTGCTCGCCTCCGGTGATCCGTTCTGGCACGGCGCAGGCGCTGTTCTCGCCGAGAAGCTCAGTGGCGACGAGTGGGTCGCGCATCCCGCCCCGTCGACTTTTTCCCTCGCTGCAGCGCGCCTCGGCTGGCGCCTGGAGTCCGTGACCTGCATCGGGCTTCATGCGGCGCCGTTCGAACGTCTGATGCCGCATTTGGTGACAGATGCACGCATCATCTGCCTGGTGCGCGACGCAGCCGCGGTCGGAGATCTCGCGAAATGGCTGGCGAAGCGCGGATGGGGCGCCTCGCTGTTGTGGACGCTCGAAGCGCTGGGCGGGCCCCGGGAATGCATTGACCAGCATCGCGTCGATCTCTTTGCGGGGGATATTGCCGGAGATCTTGTTGCGGTCGCACTATTGCTGGTCGGGACGCAGGGCATTCCGCGGAGCTCGGGTTTGCCCGACGATCTGTTCCTTCACGACGGCCAGATCACCAAGCGCCCGGTGCGCGCGCTCGCGCTTTCGGCGCTGGCGCCGCGTCCGGGCGAACGGCTGTGGGATATCGGCGCCGGTTCGGGCTCGATCTCGGTCGAGTGGGCGCTGTGCGGCGGGACAGCGACCGCCATCGAGGCGCGCGAGGATCGCGTCGCGAACATTCGCAGCAATGCAGCGGCGTTTGGACTTTCGCATCGGATCGCCGTCGCAACGGGGAGGGCGCCCGAAGCTGTTGCCGCCCTCGAAGCGCCGGATGCCGTCTTCATCGGCGGCGGCCTCGACAGCGCCATGTTCGATGCGATCTGGTCGCGGCTTGCGCCAGGCACACGGCTGGTCGCGCATTCCGTGACGCTGGAGACCGAAGCGCTGCTCGGCGAATTGCATCATAGCCATGGCGGCGAGTTGATGCGGGTCGAGATCGCGCATGCCGCGCCGCTCGGTCGCTACCGGTCATGGGAGGCGGCGCGGCCGGTGGTGCAGTGGAGCGTGGTCCGATGAAAGTCGCGGGGTTCGGCTTCAGAAAGGACGTCACGCTGACTTCGTTGCGCGAAGCCTTGCTCGCAGCAGGTGGCCCCGAAGGCCTCACAGCGATAGCGACGGTCAGCGACAAGGCCGATGCGGAGCCGCTGATGCAGCTCGCGCGTGAGTGCGGTGTGCCGATCAAGCCTGTTCCGGCCAATGTCCTTGCGGGTGTCGACACGTTGACGCAGTCGGAATTGGTCGCCGAGAAGTTCGGCACTGGATCGGTCGCCGAGGCCGCGGCACTCGCGGCCGCCGGTCCTCGCGCACGGCTGATCGCGACGCGTGTCGTCTCGCAGGATCGCAGGGCGACCGCCGCGATCGCGGACGGAGACGGCGCATGACGGTGCACTTCATCGGTGCGGGACCGGGCGCGCCTGACTTGCTGACGTTGCGCGGTCGCGACCTCATCGCGGCCTGTCCGGTCTGCCTCTATGCCGGCTCGCTGGTGCCGGAGGGCGTACTGGCGCATTGTCCGCCCGGTGCGCGCATCGTCAACACCGCGCCCCTGTCGCTGGACGAGATCATCTCCGAGATCGCCGCCGCGCATGAAGTGGGCAAAGACGTGGCGCGGCTGCATTCCGGCGATCTCTCGATCTGGTCGGCGATGGGCGAGCAGCTTCGCCGCCTGCGCGCGCTCGACATTCCCTACACGGTCACGCCCGGCGTTCCCTCCTTCTCGGCGGCGGCGGCAGCGCTCGAGCTCGAACTGACGCTGCCGGGGCTTGCCCAGACAGTGGTGCTGACGCGCACGCCCGGCCGTGCCAGTGCGATGCCTGCGGGTGAGAAGCTGGCCGCATTCGCCGCGACCGGCGCGGTGCTCGCGATCCATCTGTCGATCCATCTGCTCGCCGAGGTCGTCGCAGCGCTCACGCCGCATTACGGCGCGGATTGCCCGGTCGCGATCGTCTGGCGCGCGAGCTGGCCCGACCAGCGCATCGTTCGCGCGACGCTGGAAACACTTGATGCTGCCGTTGGCACGGAGATGGAGCGCACCGCGCTGATCCTGGTCGGCAAGACGCTAGGAGCTGCGGATTTCGACGAGAGCCGGCTTTATGCCGCCGATTACGACCGCCGCTATCGCCCCGTGGGCGCCGAGCCGCGCTTCCCGGAGGCCTCGTGATGGCGGCAGGCCTCGTCATCTCCGCACCGGCCTCCGGCGTCGGCAAGACCACGCTGACGCTGGCGCTCGCGCGCGCCTGGCGCAATCGCGGCTTGAACGTGCAGTGCTTCAAGAGCGGACCAGACTATATCGATCCCGCCTTCCACGCCGCCGCCACGGGCCGCGCCTCCGTCAACGTCGACAGCTGGGCGATGGACCTCGGGACGATCGCCCATCTCGTCAGCCGCAGTATGGATGCCGATATCGTACTCGTCGAAGGCTCGATGGGCCTGTTCGATGGCGTCGCTGCCCCCGGCGTTTTCGGCACCGGTGCCACCGCCGATATCGCGGAAATGCTGGGCTGGCCCGTGGTGCTGGTGATCGACCCTTCCGGACAAGCGCAGACCGCCGCGGCGATGGCCGCAGGCCTACGCGATTACCGCCCCGCGGTGAAGCTTGCCGGCGTCGTGCTCAATCGCGTCGCCAGCCCGCGCCACGAAAACCTCGTGCGGCATGCGCTCAACGAGGCCGGCATTGCCGTGTTCGGCGCGCTGCCGCGCCATGCCGAGATCAGCCTGCCGAAGCGGCATCTCGGCCTGGTGCAGGCCGAAGAGCAGGCCGAGATCGGCAAGCTGATCGACGAGGCAGCGCGCTTCGTCGCCGAGCATGTCGACCTCGATGCGGTGTTGCGATCTGCAACCAGCTGGTCGCCGCAACCTGCCGCGAACGGCCTGAACGTGACGCCGCCGGGACAGCGCATCGCGCTCGCTCGCGATGCCGCGTTCTCCTTCGTCTATCCGCATATGCTGGAAGCCTGGCGCGCGGCGGGCGCGGAGATCTCGACATTCTCGCCGCTTGCCGATGAAGCGCCTGATGCGAGCGCCGATGTGTGTTGGCTCCCCGGCGGCTACCCCGAGCTCCATGCCGGCAAAATCGCGGCCAATGCGCATTTTCGCAGCGGCCTGCGCGCCTTCGCCGAAACGCGGCCGGTGCACGGCGAATGCGGGGGCTATATGGTGCTGGGCACCGCTTTGACCGATGCAGATGGTGTCCGCCACGAGATGACGGGTTTGCTCGGCTTGGAGACGAGCTTTGCCAAGCGCCGCATGCATCTCGGTTATCGTCTGGCCGAACTCGCCGCGCCGATGCCGGGACACCGCCCCGGCGCACGTCTGCGCGGCCATGAATTCCACTATTCAACGATCGTCGCGCAGCCTGACATGCCGCTGGCCGTGGTGCATGATGCCACCGGCGCGGTCATCGCCGAGACCGGCTCGCGGCGCGGCCACGCCACCGGCACGTTCTTCCATCTGATCGCGGAGGACCGGTGAGCGGCTTTGTCTCCTTCATTTCCGCCGGGCCCGGCGACCCCGAGCTGCTCACGCTCAAGGGCGCCGCGCGGCTGCGCGAGGCCGACGTCGTGCTTTATGACGATCTTGCCTCCGGCGCGATCCTCGATCTCGCCCGGCCCGGTGCCAATCTCGTCGCGGTGGGGAAACGGGCAGGGCGTCCCTCGACCAGGCAACACCACGTCAACCGCCTGCTGGTCGACTATGCGGCAACGGGGGTGCGCGTCGTGCGCCTCAAGTCGGGCGATGCCGGCATTTTCGGCCGGCTCGAAGAGGAGCTGGAGACGTTGCACGAAGCGGGCATCGGCTATGAGATCGTTCCCGGCGTCACCTCGGCCTGCGCCGCGGCGGCACAGGCCGGTATTCCCCTGACGCGGCGCCACACCGCCCGCCGGGTGCAGTTCGTGACCGGGGCCGATGTCACTGGAGAGCTGCCGCCGAATCTGAATTGGGCGGCGCTGGCCGATCCTGAGGCGACCACCGTGGTCTATATGGGCCGACGCACATTTCCGACGCTTGTCGAAAAATTGGTCGCGCACGGTCTCGCCGCGGATACCCCGGCGCTGGTCGCCGAATCCCTCGGCCGTCCCGACGAGCGGCTGGTGCGCACCACCATTGCCGAACTCGCGGAGCAGCTTGCCCGCGGCGGCGTCGCCTCGACCGCCGCCGTCATCCTGTTCGGCGCGCTGGCGGGGGATTATCCGTCGTGATCGGCCCGGCACTTGCGCAGGCGCGACGAAAGGGGCACACAGGAGCGGCATGGTGCTCGACACGGCGCAAAGCGCCGGAGCATAATCGGGAATGGGGGTGGGCGGACCCAGTTGCGGCGCCCAAAACCCCAGCCGCCCCCGCGACTGTAAGCGGTGAGGGACTCCGATCAGCCACTGGGCCGCAAGGTCCGGGAAGGCCGGACATCCCGGAGAACCGCGAGCCAGGAGACCGGCCGTGCACGTTTTGAGGCCAAGGCCGTCGGGTGTGACGGCAGGAAGGAACTGAGCCATGCATATCGAACCCGGTCTGGTGACGGGCGCCAAGCTCGTGTTGAGTTACGTAACCGGCATTGCCGCAGGCGGCGTTGCGCTGAAGCTCGCGGTCGAGACCGTGCGTGAGCAGGGCATCACGTCCTTCGCGGCGCGGACGCTTGCCACAACGGTCCTCGTCTTCGTTTTCTTCGAGATCCTGCCGCACTTCCCGGTCGGTGTTTCCGAAGTGCACTTCATCCTCGGCTCGACGCTGTTCCTGCTGTTTGGTGCTGCGCCCGCGGCCTTCGGCCTTGCTTTCGGTCTCCTGCTGCAGGGCGTGTTCTTCGAGCCCGCCGACATCCCGCAATATGGCATGAACGTCACGACGCTGCTGGTGCCGCTGTTCGCGATCCAGGCGATCGCCACGCGGATCATTTCGCGCAACACCGCCTATGTCGATTTGAAATATCGACAGGCGCTGGCGCTTTCGACGACCTACCAGGCCGGCGTGATCGCCTGGGTGGCGTTCTGGGCGCTTTACGGTTCGGGCTTTGCGATGAGCAACCTCGCGAGCATCGCGACGTTTGCGGCTTCCTATGCGCTGGTCATCGTGATCGAGCCGCTCGCCGATCTCGCCGTACTGGCGCTGGCCAAGTCGTTGCGCGGGGTCACCGCGCCCGGCCTCGTCACCCCGCGCCTGCATAACGCGGCCTGAGAGACAAGCGAACGGGCGGCCAGCAAGGCCGCCCGTCGCGTTCGCGATGTTCACGCTCTCTTTGATAGGCATCGGTTGCGGCGATCCCGACCAGCTCACGCGCGCCGCTGTTCAAGCCATCAACGCCGCCGATCTCGTCCTGATCCCGCGCAAGGGAACGGCGAAGTCCGATCTCGCCGATCTCAGGCGGACGATCTGCGCGGACGTGCTCACCAGCGACAGGACAGCCATCGCTGAATTCGATCTTCCCGTACGCGACGCTGCTGAAGCCGATTACCGCAAGGGCGTGGACGATTGGCACGATGCGGTTGCAGCGACCTGGTCGCGGATGATCGCAAACCATCTCGCAAACGAAGGTAAGGTCGCGCTGCTGATCTGGGGCGATCCCTCGCTCTACGATTCCTCGCTGCGCATTGCGCGGCGGCTCGATCCCTTGCCCGACATCGAGGTCGTGCCCGGCATCACCTCGATCCAGGCACTGTGCGCGGCGCATGCGCTGCCGCTCAACGACATCGGCGAGCCCTTTCTGGTCACGACGGGTCGGCGCCTGCGCGAAGGCGGCTGGCCCCAAGGTGTCGATACCGTGGTGGTGATGCTCGACGGCGGCACGGCGTTTCAAGCGCTCGATCCGGAAGGCTTGCAGATCTGGTGGGGTGCCTATCTCGGCATGCCCGACCAGATCGCGATGTCCGGCGCGCTCGCCGACATTGGTCCGCGCATCGTCGCGGCGCGTCAGCAGGCGCGCGAGCGGCATGGCTGGATCATGGACAATTACATTCTCAAGCGCGCGCGTTGAGCGAGGCAGCATGCTCCCCGAATGGGTTACCCGGAACTGCCCCGAAATCTCCGCGGCGCATCGCGAGGCGGCGATTGCGCGGCAGGCGCAACTGACGAAGCCGACCGGTGCGCTCGGCCGGCTGGAGCAACTCGCGATCGAACTGGCCGGTTTGCAGGCGACCGAGCAGCCCCGTGCGGCGCTTGTGCCGATCATCATCTTCGCCGGCGACCATGGCATCGTCGCGCAGGGCGTCTCGGCCTATCCGCAAGGCGTCACCATCGCGATGATGGCGAATTTTGCCTCCGGCGGTGCCGCGATCTCCGTGCTGGCGCGCGAGCTTGGCTCAAGCCTGGAAGTGGTCGACGCCGGTACGCTGGCGCAGGACGGGATGGCAGGAATCGTCACCGACAAGCCGCGCCATGGCACGCGCGATTTCAGTGTTGAGGTCGCGCTTGCGCCCGACGAGCTGGCGTTTGCGCTGGAGGCCGGCCAGCGCGCGGTCGCACGTGCGGCGGCCCATCAGCCTGATCTCCTGATCTTCGGCGAGATGGGGATCGGCAACACGACAAGCTCGGCGGCGATCGCCGCAAGCCTGCTTGGCGTCAGCGCCGGGGAGATCGCGGGCAGCGGTACCGGGGTCGATGCGGCCGGCCGCGCGCACAAGGCGCGGGTGATCGATGCGGCGACAGCCCGCCACGGCGTTGCAGGCGCCCCGGCCGAAAAAATTCTGTGCGCCGTCGGCGGCCTGGAGATCGCGGCGATCTCAGGTGCGATCATTGCGGCCGCGCAGCGCCGCATCCCGGTCTTGATCGACGGCTTCATCGTGTCGGTGGCGGCGCTTGCTGCAGTGCGACTCAACCCATCGTGCCAGCCGTTTCTGTTGCCGTCGCATCAATCGGCGGAGCAGGGCCACCGGCTGGTGTTGCGTGCGTTGAACGTGCAGCCGTTGATCAGCCTCGATCTCCGGCTCGGAGAGGGATCGGGCGCGGCCATTGCGCTGCCGCTGGTTCGGCTTGCCTGCGCGCTCCACAACGACATGGCGACCTTTGCGCAGGCCAATGTGCCTGACAGGCCTAGCTGATCCGCTGATTGACGGAGACGACGCGCCAGCTGCTCGCAAGGCGATCGATCCGGGTCAGCGACAGCGGATCGATCACGAAGCGCAGGGCGGCTTGCGGCGTCAGATCGAGCGCGATGCAGAGCGCGGCGCGGATGGTGCCGGAATGCACGACGAGCGTGGCCGATCCGGCGCCGATCCGCGACAGACCGAGCCGGACACGCGCGACCTGTTCCGCAAAGCTCTCCCCGCCCGGCGGACGTGCGTTCGCGGGATCGCTCCAGAACTGCGCATAGGCATCGGCGCCGGTCGCGGCGAGCTCGTCGTGTCGCTGGCCGGTCCAGTCACCGAAATCCTGCTCGCGGAATTCGCTGATCAACTCCGGCTCGAGCCCCAGCGCGCGCGCCGTCTCGACCGTGCGCCGTGAGGGGCTGGCATAGCTCGCGGCATCCGGCGGCAGACGCCGTCGCACGGCATCCAGTTGCGCGCGATCGCCGAGATCTGCCGGCGCGTCGGCGGCGTGGATGGTGCCTGTGACGCCCGCGACGGGCGCGTGCCGCATCAGCCAGAGGAAGGTCTCGCCTTCCATGCTTATCTCCAAGGAAGTTGGTCGCTGTGGCGATAACGCCGCAACTGGCACATTGACTCTGTTGTGATGGTAATCCTAGATGTTCGCGACGGTTTCCCCGAGAGGGGATGAAAAGGGAATGCGGTGCAGGGACATTGTCCCCAATGCCGTGGCTGCCCCCGCAACTGTAAGCGGCGAATCCTTCGTCAGAAGCCACTGGGCTACTCGGTCCCGGGAAGGCGACGAAGTGGTGACGACCCGCGAGCCAGGAGACCTGCCGTCAGCCGTGGTCACACGCGAAGATGTCGGTCGGGGAGTACAGACATTCGGCTTCATCGGACGGCTGAACAGCCAGAAGATGAGACCTCGTTCGCTGTGACGTGCCACTGACGTCATACCGAGGTCCCAAGACCGTGCCTTCCATCCGAATCGTACGACCGCGTCGCTTCCTGCTCGCGTCCGCCGCGTTCACATCCTTCGCCGCTCTCGACCTGCCCGCCGCGCTGGCGCAGCAGCCCCGTGAGCCCCTGCCGCCGGTCGAAGTGTCGCCGGCCCAATCCCGCAAACAGGCCAAGCCTGCCGTCCGGGAGGCGCAAGGCCCACGCCGCGCGGCGGTGCGCAGGCCGGCAACCGCAGCAGCGATGCCGAAGCCCGTCGTGTCGGTTGAGGCACCCCCGACGCCGCTCAACAGCAACGCCGTGGCCGAAAGCGCCTCGCGGCTCGGTCTGACGGTGCGCGAGACGCCCGCGACCGTCGAGGTGATCTCGGCCGAGACCATGCGCGAGCAGGGTTATCGCACCGTGTCCGACGTGGCGCAGGGTGCTGTCGGCGTCACGTCCGGTGACAATCCGGCCGAACCCGCGGCGTTCTCCATGCGCGGTTTCACCAACAGCCAGATCAACACGCTCTACAACGGCATCAAGATCGGCCCGCAGAACATGACCTCGCGGATCACCGACACCGCCAATCTGGAGGCTGTCGAATTTCTGAAAGGCCCGGCCTCGCTGATCTCGGGCGAGGGCGCTGCCGGCGGCGCGATCAATTTCGTCACCAGGCAGCCGCATACGGGACCGATCCGGAACGAAGCTGATTTCTCCTGGGACTCGCTGAATTCGTTCCGCGCGCATTACGGCTCCGGCGGTAGCACCAACATTCAAGGGCTCGATTACCGCTTCGACGTCAGCCGTTCCTCGCTCAACGGCTTCGCCGACGACACCAATACCAAGACGCTCGACGTGTCCGGCCAGCTCAACTACCGCATCTCCGACAGCCTCAAGATCTGGGGCGCGATCGAGTATCGCGAGGATCGCTCGAAGGCCTATTGGGGCGCGCCGCTGGTGCCGGTCGCCTTCAGCGGTTCGCATGCGACGACGGGGATTGTCTCCGGGAATTACGTCTCGAACTACAACAAGACCAATCTTGGCGCGGTCACCATCGACGATCGCACCTTCAACACCAACTACAACGTTCTCGACAACCGGAACGTGGCGCAGGAGGTGTGGCTACGCGGCGGCTTCGAGCTGAAGCTCGCGCCGGACCTGACGCTGAAAAGTCAAGCCTATAGCTACGGCGCGGAGCGCACCTGGTTCAACAACGAGATCGAAGCCTTCAATTCCACCACGAACCTGGTCGATCGCGAGCGCTTCTATGTCGCGCACAGCCAGCGCCTCGTCGGCAACATCACCGACTTGGTCTGGGACGCTGATATCGCAGGCTTCGACAATCGCCTGGTCACGACGCTGTCGTCGAGCTACCTCGATTTCGTCAGGCCGGGTGCTGCAAACTTTCCCGGCGACTCCGTCTCGCTGGTCGATCCCAATCGTGGATTTTACGGCCTGCTGACCACGCAGCAGCAGACCGCGCGCATCGACAACGAAGCGCTGTCGTTCGAGGACCGGCTGAAGCTGACGCGGACATTCGCGCTGATCGGCGGCCTGCGCGTCGAGCATATCGGGCTCGACCGCAATTCGACCGATTCCGCCGGGCTTGTGAAAGCGGGTTTTCCATTCACGAAAGACTGGGCGCCGGTGACGGGCCGCATCGGCTACACCTGGGAGGCCGTGCCCGGCCTGACTTTCTTCAGCCAGTACGCGACCGGCGCCGACGTCGCCGCCAACAATATCTTCCTGCTCGGGCCGACCCAGCCGCTCGACTTGACGACCGCGCGCACCTACGGGACCGGCGTCAAGCATCTGTTCTGGGACAACAGGGCGGAGTGGTCGTTCTCGGCCTACGACATCGTGCGCAATAACGTCTATGCCGCGGCCGGCGGCATGGCGCTCAATATCGCCGGACGGCAGGAATCGAAGGGCGTCGAGCTTGCCGCTTCGGTCCGTCCGATCGACCCGCTGCGTCTGTGGGGTAACATCGCCTATGTCGATGCGCGCTACGCCGATTATAATTTCGTCGGCGGCTCGTTCTCCGGCAACACGCCACCCAACGTGCCGCGCATCGTGGCGAATGCCGGTGCGTCCTGGCGATTCGTCACGCCCTGGCCGGTGGAAGTCGGCATCACCGGCCGCCATGTCGGCGACCGCTACAACACCGATGCCAATGTCGTGACGATGAAGGCGTACACGGTGGCCGACGTCTACGCTTTCGTGGACATCCCCAGGACGGTGTTCAAAGCGGTGGACCGGGCCCGCCTGACCTTCCGTGTCCGCAACATCACCGACAAGCGCTACGCGATCTGGGGCGACCCGTTCTATCCCGACCAGATCCTCCTGGGCGCGCCGCGCACCTATGAGCTCTCGGCCGCGTTCAAATGGTAGGGCGCTGACCACATGATGAGCGCGATCGTCCTGCTGCATCGCTGGCTCGGGATCGCGTTCTGCCTGCTGTTCGCGATGTGGTTCGCGACGGGGATCGTCATGCACTTCGTTCCGTTTCCGGCGCTGACGGAAACGGAACGGTTTGCCGGTCTTGCTCCGATGGATCGCGGAGCGGCGAGGATCCCGGTTGCGGAGGCGGTCGCGGCGAGCGGGGTCGCCGACGCCGTGCGCGTCAGGTTGATCCAGCGGAGCGATGCCGCGGTCTACATCGTGTCGGGACCATCGCGCGTGCGCGCGGTCCGCGCCTCCGACGGAGGGGATGCATCGGTCGCAATTGCCGAGACTGCGATTGCCATCGCGCGGGAGCACGCGCGCAATCGCGGCCTCGATGCCGCGCGGGTCACAGTCGTTGCGCATACGGACTATGATCAGTGGAGCGTGCCGAACGGCTTCGATCGCCACCGGCCGCTGTTTCGCGTGGCCCTCGGCGATGCGGCGGGGACCGGAGTCTATGTCTCCTCGTCCACTGGCGAGATCGTTCTGGATACAAGGCGGCGCGAACGGGGCTGGAATTGGGCCGGCAGCGTGCTGCACTGGATTTATCCGACGGTCCTGAGAAGCAACTGGTCGCTGTGGGATCGCGTCGTCTGGACGCTGTCATTGCTCGCCTTGATCGCGGCGATGCTGGGTGCGGTGCTCGGGATCGCGCGTGTGAACCTGCGCGGGCGCCGGATATCCTCGCCCTATCGTGGCTGGCACGCGTTGCATCACGTCATTGGCCTGGCGGCGACGATGTTCGTGCTGACATGGAGTCTCAGCGGCTGGCTCTCGATGGACCATGGCCGGCTGTTTTCGCGCGGACAATTGACCGCGGCAGAGTCGGGCCTGATGAACGCAGGGCCTGATTGGGCGGCTGCCGCCTTGCGTGATCGGCAGCCGATATCTTCCTCGGCTCGGGAGATCGAATGGTTTGCCTTCGACGGCTCTGTCTACCGGCGCGATCGGGTGAGCCTTGACGGTCAGGTCTTGACCAGGGAAGGGGACGCGCCTCGCGACGGACCAGCGGGATTTCTGGATTTGCGTGAGATCCAGAGTCTGGCGGCGCGCCTCGCTTCCGGCTGCGGCGTGCCCGCCGTTCTTGCCGGCAACGACGATTACCCCGCGCAATCGGCTATTCCGGGCGCGCCGGTGTACCGCTCGCGCTGCGGCGACATCTGGTTCGACATCGACGGTGCCGATGGCAGTGTGGTGCAACGGCTGGATGCCTCGCGGCGGACTTACCGCTGGGTTTATGGCGCGCTTCACACGCTCGATTTTCCGTTCCTGGTGGCGCATCCGCCCCTGCGCGATGTCCTGATCGTCGGGCTGTGCGGGCTGGGACTGGTGTTCTCCGTCACCGGGATCGCGATTGGTTGGCGGCGTCTGCGGTTTTGAAAGATGGCCGTGTCGAACGGCCGGCGGTTACCCCGGTTCTTTTCTTAGCCAGACCGGTATTACCGGGCGCGCGATCAGCACGATATCCTCGCTTACTGACCGTACAATAAAGAAAGGCTGAGCCGCCCGTCGTGCATAGCTCGTGGGCATCCGAACCATGCGAAGCACCGTCCGATCGCCTGAAAATTAGACATGGGTTTCAAGTCGCCGGGATTGCAGTGCAACGGTTGTGACGGTTTACGCCGAAAATCCGTGGTGCGATGCACTCTGACGTCGTTCAGCAGTCCACCGTCTGCGTGCTCTCTGCGCGGGCAGAGCTGCACCAAAACGTGCAGCCGAATCTGCGGCCCGCGGCACCGGCCCCATGGTTTGCGACAAAGCTGGCCCTATCCCGACCTGACCGCTCTGTCGCACACTCGCGGACAATGGCATGACAAGGGATGCATGATGAGCGCTCTCGGTTCGGCAATGGACGTCGCGATGGATTGTAACAGCCCGGCGTCCGGTGCGGGCTTCATCCGTCGTTGCCCCCGCACATGAGCTCCTCTGAACATCAGTGGGAGGTCGGCACCGATATCGGCGGCACCTTCACCGATATCATCGCGATCCGGCGCGATTCATCCGAGGCGCGGATCGCGAAGGTGCCGTCGCGCCCCGACGCGCCGGTTGAGGCGATGCTGGAGGCGATCGAAGCGGTGGGCCTGCGCAAAAGCGAGGTCAGGCGCTTCGTCCACGGCACCACGCGCGTGACCAACGCCATCGTCGAGGGCCGGCTGCCGAAGGTGGCATTGGTCGCGACCGAAGGGTTTGCCGACGTGCTGGAGATCGCGCGCTATCGCCGACGAGATCTCTACCGTCTCGATATTCCGCCGAAATCGCCGCCGCTCGTGCCGCCTGAACGCTGCTTCGGGCTCGCTGAGCGGATCGATCACGAGGGACAGATCCTGAAGCCGCTGGAGCAAGCGGAGGTCGAGCGCCTGGTGGCCTGGCTGAAGCAGACCGGCGTGCAGAGCGTCGCGGTGGCCCTGCTTCACGCCTACGCCAATCCTCTCCACGAGAAGATGCTGGGTGAGCGGCTCAAGGACGTCGTCGCCCATGTCTCGCTGTCGCACGAGGTCAATCCCGAGGCGCGCGAATATGAACGGACATCGGCGACTGTGTTCAACGCCGCCGCGATGCCCATTGCCGTGGAGTATCTCAGCGAGCTCGAGCAGCGGCTGCCGATCGGCCCCGGCTTGCAGGTGTTTCATTCCGCCGGCGCGATGATCCCGATCTCTGCGGTGAAGCGTCGCCCGCTCGTGATGGCGATGTCGGGTCCGGCCGCCGGCGTCTCGGCGTCGGTCAGCATCGCGCGCCAGCTCGGCACGCCGCGCATGCTGACTTTCGATATGGGCGGCACCACGACGGACGTGTGCCTGATCGTCGACGGCCAGGCCGAGATGACGGACGGCCGCATGCTCGGCGACAAGCCGCTGCGCCAACCGATGCTCGCAGTTCATTCCATCGGGGCGGGCGGCGGATCGATCGTGCGGAGCGGCCCGGGTGGCCTGACCGTTGGCCCGGAGAGTGCCGGTTCCGAGCCGGGTCCGGCCTGCTACGGCCGCGGCGGCACCGAGCCGACCATCACCGACGCCAACGCCGTGCTGGGCTATCTCAACCCCGAAACGAAGCTTGGCGACCGCATCGGGATCGACGTCCAGGCGGCCAAGCGTGTCGTCGCGCCGATTGCACAGGCGTTGGGACTGAGCCTGACCGAAACGGCGCTCGGCATCATCAAGGTCGCCAACGCGACGATGGCCCGCGCGCTGCGCCGCGTCACCGTCGAGCGCGGCATTGACGGGCGCGACTGCGCGCTGCTCGCCTTCGGCGGCGGCGGCCCCATGCATGCCGCAGGGCTCGCCGATCTCTACGGGATTGCAGAGGTCGTCGTGCCCAGCGCGTCGAGCGCGTTCTCGGCGCTGGGCTGTCTCACCGCCGATTTCAGCTTCCTGCAGCAGCAGACCTTGCGGGCTGGTCTCGACGGTATCGACATTGCGCGCGTCTCGGCGCGGATCGGTTCGTTGATCGACGATGCCTCGGCGCCGCTGATCGCCAATGGCGTCGCGAGGGAGGAGATCCATGTAGAACTGGTGGCCTTGATGCGCTACGCGGCGCAAAACGACGCCATTCCGGTCCCGCTCGCGCTGCCGCTGGAGATCGCGAGGCTCAAGCAGGATTTCCTGGCGCGGCACCACGAACTCTTCGGCTACGCGACCGGCGAGCCCTGTGTCATCGAATCCGTGCGTGTCCAGGCGCGCCGGCCGTCGACAACGGTGGTGAGCCGGCCGGGGACGGCGGCGAGGGCGATGTCATCAGGGATACGCACCTGCTCGTTCGACGGCTTCCACGACATCGAGACAGCGATCGTCGACCGCGCCTCGCTGACCGATCCCGTCCGCGGCCCGGCCATCATCGAAGACGCCTGGTCCACCGTGGTGGTGCCGCCAGGCTGGCACGCGAAGCCCGATGCCGCAGGCAATCTGTTCCTGATGCGGAGGGCCGCATGAAGCTCGATCCGTTCGTCGTCGAGGTCATCAGGCACGGGCTCTCGGCTGCGGCCGAGGAGATGAGCCTGGTGATGACACGCTCGGCGCGCTCTCCGCTGTTGCGCGAGGCCGGCGATTTGTCGTCCGCGATCACGGATGGTCGTGGAGACCTGGTCGGGCAGGGCCGCGACATCCCGATCCATCTGGGCGCGATGGCTTACACGGTCCCCGAACTGCTGAAGGTGGTGCCGCGCGACAGCCTGAACGACGGCGACGTGGTGATCTACAATGTCGGGGCGCTCGGCGGCAATCATCTCAATGACGTCAAGGTCGTGCGGCCCGTCTTCTTCGAGGGCGAGATCGTGGCGTTCGCGGTCAGCCTCGCGCACTGGCCCGATATCGGCGGCACCTGGCCTGGCAGCTATTTTGCGAAAGCCATCGACACGTTCCAGGAGGCGATGCGCATTCCGCCGGTGCTGATCGCGACCGCAGCCGGCGTCAACGCGCCGATCGTCCAATTGCTCAAGGCGAATGTTCGGGACGCCGAATCCTGCGAGGGCGATCTGCTCGCGCAGATCGCGGCGACCAAGGCCGGCGAGCGGCGCATCGTCGATCTCTGCCGCGAGCATGGCAAGGCGGTGTTCACGGCGACGCAGTCTCGCCTGCACGATCTCTCCGAAATCGAGATGCGCGAGGCATTGCGCGCCTTGCCGGACGGAATCTACGAAGGCGAGGACCATCTCGACGACGGCAGCGTCAACGACGCGCCCGCACGCATCCACGTCAGGATCACCATTGCCGGCGACGAGGCCATCTTCGACCTTTCGGGCAGCTGTGACCGCGTCTCGAATTTCTGCAACACGACGCCGTTCATGGCGCGCTCGGCCGTCGCCTATGCCGCGCGCATCATGAGCGGGCGCGACATGCAGCAGAATGCCGGCGCGCTCCGTCCCCTGACCATTATCACTCGCCCCGGCTCGATCCTGGAGCCGGGTTGGTCGGCCTCCGTCGCCGCCGGCAACCACGAGACGTCGATGCGCATCGTCGATGCGATCTTCCGTGCCATGCAGGACACCATTCCCGAACGCTTGTCCGCGGGCGGCGCGACCACCGCGGGCGTCCTGTTCTTTGCGCAGCCGCGGCCGAACGGCTCCTGGAAGATGCTCTACGAAGTCCACGGCGGCGGCGAAGGCGCCCGGCACGACCGGGCCGGTATCTCGGCGACCCGGGTGCATCTGTCCAACACCTCGAACACGCCGGTCGAAGTCATCGAGGCGAACTACGCGATCCGCCTCGAACGGCAGGCCATTCGCCGGCAATCCGGCGGCGCCGGCGCCTTCCGCGGCGGCGATGGCGTCGTGCGCGCTTACCGCATTCTCGCTCCGTCGATGCATCTGACCACCTGTATCGAGCGCATGGTGATTCCGCCCTTCGGCATGCAGGGCGGCGAACCCGGCAAGGCCTGTCGCATCTCGCTCGTCAGGCAAGGCGCAAACGTCGAGATCGACGGCAAATCGAACCTCGTGCTGCAGCAAGGCGATCTCGTCACGATCGAGACCTGCGGCGGCGGCGGCTACGGCGCTGCGGCGGCGGGGTGAGGAGGCCAGTGATGAGCAGACTGTTGCGAACCGGGCTGAATGCGGGCGACAGCGCGCCCATGGCCGTGGTCGGCGGCGAGGGCGTCTATTTTCATCTTGCCGACGGCCGCAAGCTCATCGACGGCAGCAACACCGGCGGCGGTCTCGGCCATCGGCACCCTGCGATGGTGGAAGCGATCCGCCGCGCAGCCGATACACCCGTCGTCAACGAAGGCTGGACCTGGGTTGGCCGCGAGCAGGCCGCCGACGATCTGATGGCGACCGCGTTTGGTGGCGAAGAGGAATGGGTTGGCGCGGTGCGCTTCTGCCTCAGCGGCAGCGAGGCCAACGACATGGCGCTGTCGCTCTGTCAGGCCTTGACGCAGCGCTCGGCGCTGGCGACGCGCGAGCGTGCCTATCACGGCATCACGGGCCTGTCGCGCAGCATGACGGTGCAGCCGCAATGGCACGGCGGCCTTGCGGTGCACTCCGGCGGCTCGAAGCTGCCGGCGCCGATGACGCCGGTGCGAATCCTGCCGGCGCCGGATGGCGCGATCTACGGTGGGCCGGCCAGCAACAGGCCGCCGAGTGAATATCTGGCCGACGCCGCGCGCCTGCTTTCCGATACCGCGGCGACGATCATCGACTACACCCAGGGCGGCATCTATTACGACGGCGCCTATCAGGACGAAGTGGCCCGCTCAGCGCGACGGGCGGGCTCATACTGGATCGCCGACGAGGTTGTCACCGGCGTCGGCCGCGCCGGGCGCTGGTTCGCGTTTCAGGGCGCCGAAACTCGCCCCGATATCGTGACGCTCGGGAAGTCGCTGGGCGGCGGTGCGGCGGCGGTGGCGGCGGTCGTCGTATCGAAGGAGATCGTCGAGCGATTGAAAGGCACGAGCTGGCAGAACTACGGCACCTTGCGCGGTCATCCGATCAGCATGGCCGCGGTGAGCGCCTACCTGAAGGTCATCAGCGACGAAAAAATTCTCGAACATGTGAAGAGCCTCGAACAGTTGTTCAGCCGCCGCCTGCTCGCGATCGCGCGGAAACATCATAGCGTGCGGCGCGTGGCAGGGCAGGGGCTGCACTGGACGGTGGAACTGCACGGCCCGGACTGGCGCTCCTGGCATGCCGACACCACGGACGTGCCGATCGCCTCGCGTGTGGCGGAGCGAGCGTTGGAAGCGGGTGCGGTGATCGGAACCAGCGGCGAGCAGGTCTCGCTGTTCCTGGCACCGCCGCTCGTTATCTCCGAGCGTGAGGCCGACCAGCTCCTCGACGCGCTCGACCATGGCCTCGATATTGCCGACTGGGAGCACCGATGAGCGCCGGTCACGCCCTGCAAACTGCACGGTCCATCCGGCTGGAAACCTCCGGCGATGCTGCGTTATGCTGCACGCGCCGGCAATTCGTTGAAGCTTTCGCTTCGTCCAAGAGACCACCGGGAAATCGCTGATGCGTATCGTCAATGTTGCCGCCGCCCAGATGGGCCCGATCCAGAAAGCCGACAGCCGCGAGGTCGTTGTCAAGCGCATGATCGCGCTGATGGACGAGGCCAAAGCAAAAGGTGCCGACCTGATCGTCTATCCTGAGCTGGCGCTGACGACGTTTTTCCCGCGCTGGTATTCGGAAGATCGCGCCGAAGCCGACATCTGGTTCGAGCGCGAGATGCCGAGCGCGGCGACCAAGCCGCTGTTCGAGCGCGCGGCGCAGCACCAGATGGCCATGAACTTCGGCTATGCGGAGCTGACACCGGACGGTCATCACTTCAACACGGCGATCCTGACCGACAAGTCCGGCAAGATCGTCGGCAAATATCGCAAGGTCCATCTGCCCGGCCATGTGGAGTACGACACCAAGCGCTCGCACCAGCATCTGGAGAAGCGCTACTTCGAGCCCGGCGATCTCGGATTCAACGTCTGGCGCGAGCTGGGCGGCATCATCGGCATGGCGATCTGCAACGACCGGCGCTGGCCGGAGACCTATCGCGTGATGGGCCTGCAGGGCGTCGAGATGGTGCTGATCGGCTACAACACGCCCTCGGTCAATGCGGAGCGAAGCGAGGAGGGCGTCGAGAAACGCCTGTTTCACAACCGTCTCTCGGTGCAGGCCGGCGCCTATCAGAATTCGACCTGGGTCGTCGCGGTGGCCAAGGCCGGTAACGAGGACGGGCATCCGCTGTTCGGCGGCAGCCTGATCGTCGATCCCAACGGCGAGATCGTCGCGGAAGCCAAAACGGAGGACGACGAGCTTCTGGTTCACGCATGCGATCTCGACGCCACCATTTTCGGCAAGACCACGATCTTCAATTTCGCGCAGCATCGCCGGATCGAGCATTACGGCTTGATCACCAGCCAAACCGGCGCGGTGCCGCCGCCGGAGAAATGACGCCGATGTCGGATCATGGCATTTCGTTGCGCGAGCTGGATCCGCGCGATCGCTACAAGCTGCTGTGCGGCGTGGTGGTGCCACGACCGATCGCGTTGGTGACGACACTGGACGAGAACGGGGCGGTCAATGCGGCCCCATTCAGCTTCTTCAACGTATTCTCCGAGAGTCCCGCACTGATCGTGCTCGGTCTTCAGCACAAGCCGGATCATTCGCCGAAGGACACCACCCGCAACATCCATCGCGACGGCGAGTTCGTCGTGCACATGGTGGACGAGGGGCTGTCGGTCGCGATGAACGACTGCGCGGTCGATTTCCCATCCGGCGACAGCGAGGTCGCCGCCATCGGGCTCGCCACGCTTTCCTCCGTCGATGTGAAAGTGCCGCGCCTCGCCGCGGCGCCGTTCGCGCTGGAATGCCGGCGCCATGTCGTGCTGAACTTCTCGCCGGATCGCGAGCTCTTGGTCGGCGAGGTGCTCAGGATTCATGCCCGCGAAGGTCTTGTCGACCAGGCCAACATGTATGTCGATCTCGACGCCTACCGCCCCATCGGCCGCATGTTCGGCAATCTCTACACGACCCAGCGGGATGTCTTTTCGCTGACGCGCGAGAGCCATGCGCAATGGCGCGCGCGGCAGGACGCCAAAGAGCTGAGGGACGCCTAGTGAGCCGAGAACTGCACCGTACCCAGCGCCATGGTGACGGCCGCCTGTGTCGGGTCGATCACGGGAATACCGAGCGCGTCTTCCAGCGGGCGCCGATGGCGCGCCATGCCGGCGCAACCCATCACGATGGCGCGGGCGCCGTCCTCGTCGCGCAGCGCACGGCCGACCTCGATCATTTTGGCCAGCGTGCCTTCGCCCGACGCGGTCTCCGCGACGCTCATGTTGAGCGGGCGTTCGCCGGAGAGGCGATCGGTCAGCCCCATCTGCCGGAGATAGCGCATGTGGCGCGGGATCGAGCGCTGCGCGATGGCGATGACGCCGAAGGTTTCGGCGCGGGCGAGTGCCGTCAGCACGCCACACTCGGCGATGCCAAAGACGGGACGGTCGGTGCCTTCACGGCAGACCTGGAGGCCGGGATCGCTGTAGCAGGCGATGACGAAGGCGGCCGAACTATTGTCGCCTTCGACCAGCTTTCGCAGCGGCATCGCGACGCCATCGACATCGGCCTGGCTTTCAATGCCGAAGGGCCCTTCGGCCAGCGACTGGCAGACCAGTTCGGGGCCGCCCTCGAAGCCGAGCGGCTTCAAGGCGTCCTCCAGCCCTTGCGTGACCGCAGGGTTGGAGTTCGGATTGATGATGAGAATGCGCGGCCGGGACATGATGGTCTTCCTGCGACATGGAGATCATTTGCCCTAGCCTATCACGGAGTGCCTCATGACTGAACCAGTTTACGACCTGATGATCCGCGGCGGACGCGTCGCCACCACCACCGATGTATTCGAGGCCGACGTCGCCATATCAGGCGAGGCCATCGCGGCGATCGGCAAGGGCCTGCCGGCGGCCAAGCGAGAGATCGACGCGCGAGGCAAGCTGGTGCTGCCCGGCGGCGTTGACAGCCATGCCCATATCGAGCAGCTGTCGGCTGCCGGCATCATGAACGCCGACACCTTCGAGAGCGCGACCGTTTCTGCCGCCTTCGGCGGCACCACCACGGTGATCCCATTCGCGGCCCAGCATGTCGGCATGAAGCTGCCGCAGGTGGTGGAGGACTATCACGCGCTGGCGAAGAAGGGCGCCGTGATCGACTACGCGTTTCACATGATCATCGCGGACGCGACCAAGGAGACGGTCGAGGAGCACATTCCGGCGCTGGTGAAGCAGGGCCACGCCTCGATCAAGATCTTCATGACCTATGACCGGCTCAAGGTCGACGACGAGCCCTTGCTCGACATCCTCCTCGCCGCGCGTCAGTCCGGCGCGATGCTGTGCGCCCATGCCGAAAATCACGGTATCATCGCCTGGATGGTCAAGCGGCTGCTCGCGCGTGGCTACACCATGCCGAAATACCATGCCGTCAGCCACGCCCGCGTCTCCGAGGCGGAAGCCTTCACCCGGCTGATCGGAATGGCGGCGCTGATCGACCAGCCGATCATGATCTTCCACGTCTCGACTGCCGAAGGCGCCAAGGTGATCCGCGACGCCCGCGGGCAGGGGCTGAAGGTGTTCGCCGAGACCTGTCCGCAATACCTTTTCCTCACCGCTGATGATCTGGACAAGCCCGGCGCCGAAGGCGCCAAGTGGATGTGCAGCCCGCCACCGCGCACGCACGCCGATCAGGAGGCGCTGTGGCAGGCGCTGTCGCTCGGCGATCTCCAGACCATCTCGTCAGATCACGCGCCCTACCGCTACGACGAGACCGGCAAGCTGCGCGCCGGGCCCAATCCGAATTTCAAGCAGGTCGCCAACGGCCTGCCCGGACTGGAACTGCGGCTGCCGCTGCTGTTCGACGCGATGGTGTCGAAGGGGCGGCTCGGCCTGGAAAAGTTCGTCGAGCTGACCTCCACGGCGCCGGCCAAGATCTACAATCTGCACCCCCGCAAGGGCTCGATCGCGGTCGGCGCCGATGCCGACATCGCGATCTGGGACCCCAACCGCGAAACGGTGATCGCGGACGAGATGATGCACGATCTCGCCGGCTACACGCCGTTCGCGGGCCGCAAGCTGAAGGGCTGGCCGTTGCAGGTGCTCTCGCGCGGCCGGGTGGTTATCGATGGCAACAAGTGCCTCGCGAGTGCAGGCAGCGGAAAGTTCCTGGCACGCAGCGGCGGCGAGGCGGCCAAGCCGACTGGCCGGCTGGTCGCCGACATGGATCCGGACCGGAATTTTGGAGCGAAGCTGCTGTGATCGTGGATCGCGCGCGATGAGGATCGTCATCTTCGGCGGCACCGGCTTTGTCGGCCTCAATGTGGCGGAGGCACTGCTCGCGCGCGGGCACGAGGTGACGCTGCATGATCGTGCCCCGCTGCCGCCGCTCGCGCAGCGATCCCTTGCCGATTACGGAGCACGGCTCAAAACCCTGCAGGGGGACATCACGGACGCAGAGGCCATCGACGCCCTGATCGCAAAGGGCTGCGATGCGATCGTGCTGGGCGCCGCGGTTACCGCCGGTGACGACCTCGAACGGGCATCGCCGGCGCGCGTTCTCGAGATCAACGTCATGGCCCAGATCCCGGTCCTGCAAGCTGCGATCCGCCATGGCGTCCGCCGCGTCGTCAACCTGTCGTCGGCGTCGGCCTATGGCGCGGCGGGCCAGCGCGTTCCGCTGCTGGACGAGGAAACGCCCTGCGATCCCGTCTCGTTGTATGCCATCAGCAAGTTCGCTTCAGAGCGCTCCGTAGCGCGCCATGCCGAACTGTTCGGCGGCGATTTTCTCAGCGTGCGACTGAGCGCGGTGTTCGGTCCGTGGGAACGGGCCACGTCGGTGCGTGATACGCCGAGTCTCCAGTTCCAGATTCTCGCCGCGTTCGCGCGCGGCGAACCGGCCCTTCTTCCTGCGCCAGGCATCAAGGACTGGACCTATGCTCCCGACGCCGCCGAGGCCGTCGCCGTGCTGATCGAAGCCGAGCGGCCGCGCCACCGGCTCTACAACATCTCCAGCGGCGGGGCCTGGTCCGCGCTGCAATGGGGCGAAGCGTTTGCGGCCCTGCATTCCGGCTTGGAGTGCAGGCTCGCGGCTCCAGGAGAGAAGACCTCCATCAAGCTTCACGGTGGGGATCGGGCGCCGATGTCGGTCAAGCGAATGGCCGATGAGTTCGGCTGGCGTGCACGGTTCGGCTGCGCGGAATCGGCGGCTGCGATGAGCGCTTGGTGGATGCAGCACAAGGATGGGATCTGACATGCGGCTGCAGGGGCGCACGGCCATCATCACCGGAGCGGGCTCGGGCATCGGCCGGGCCAGTGCCAAGCTGTTCGCGGACGAGGGGGCGCGCCTTGCTCTGGTCGATCGCGACGCCGCGGGGCTCGAAGAGACGTTGCGTCTGGTGGGCGAGGGCACGACGCATATCGGCGATGTCGGCGAAGCCAGCTTCGCCGACACCGTTGTCGGCGATGTCGTGTCCCGGCGCGGCCGGCTCGATATCCTGATGACCGCGGCCGGATTCTCCGTCGGCGGCACGGTGCTCACGACGAGCGTGGACGATTGGGAGGCGGTGTTCCGCACCAATGTCGGCGGCACCTGGCTGTGGGCGCGGGCTGCGATCCCGCAGATGCAGCAGCAGAAGCGCGGCTCGATCATCACGCTGGCCTCGCAGCTTGCGATCGCCGGCGGCAAGGGCAACAGCGCCTACATCGCCGCCAAGGGCGCCATCGTCAGCCTGACGCGGACGATGGCGGTGGATTTCGCCACCGACGGCATTCGCGTCAATGCGATTGCGCCCGGTGCGATCGATACGCCGATGCTTCGCCGCAGCTTTGCCCGGCACAAGAATTCGGACGAGGTGCGCGAAGCCTCCCGCAACCGGCATGCCATGAAGCGGTTCGGCGTGGCCGAGGAGATTGCGCAGACCGCCTTGCATCTGGCGAGCGATGCGTCCTCGTTCACCACCGGCACGGTGATGGTGGTCGACGGAGGCTGGCTTGCGGCATGAGTGATACGCTGGCACAGCTCGAAGCGGACATTCGCGCCGATCTCGCCAGGATCGCGCATCCCGGCGCCGCCTGGCTCGAACCGAAGACGGGCCCGGACGGCAAACCTGCGCTGGACGTGCTCATCGTCGGCGCCGGCCAGTCCGGCGTGGCGATCGGCTTCGGCCTGATGCGCTCGCGCGTCGGCAACATCCTGCTGCTCGACAAGGCCGAGGAGGGGATGGAGGGTCCGTGGCGGACCTATGCCCGCATGCCCACGTTGCGCAGCCCGAAGGATTATACGGGGCCCGACCTCGATATCCCGAGCCTGACCTATCAGTCCTGGCATGAAGCTCGCTTTGGCGAAGCGAGCTGGCAGCAGCTCGGCCTGATCCTGCGAGAGCATTGGGCGGAGTATCTGCTCTGGCTGCGGCGGACGATCGGCTTGCCGGTGCGCAACGGCTGCGAACTTCAGGAGATTGCGCCCGCGGCTGACGGCCTGCTCGCCGCGCGCGTGAAGCGGGCCGACGCGATCGAGGTGCTGTATGCGCGCAAGATCGTGCTGGCGACCGGGCAGGAGGGCATGGGCGGCTGGATGATCCCTGAGCAATTGCGGGATCTGCCGGCAGGCTCGGTCGCAACCGTGGCCGACGAGATCGATTTTGAAAGCCTCCGCGGCAAGCGTGTTGCCGTGATCGGTGCCGGCGCATCCGCTTTCGACAACGCCGCGACGGCGTTGGAGGCCGGGGCCGCCGAAGTGCACCTGTTGTGCCGCCGCGCGCAGATCCAGGTGATCCAGCCCTATCGCTGGCTGACGTTCCGCGGCTTCCTGCGCCATCTCAGCGATCTCGACGATGCCTGGCGCTGGCGCTTCATGCGCACCATTCTCGAAATGCGGGAAGGCTTTCCGCAAGCAACCTATGACCGCTGCGCGCGCCACACCAATTTCACGTTGCACGAGGGCGCGCCGCTCGAAGCCACGCGTCAGACCGCCGGTGGTGTTGAATTGCAGACGCCGCGTGGCGTCGTCACTGCGGATTTCGTCATCTGCGGCACCGGCATCGACATGAACTTTGCCGCGCGCGGCGAGCTCTCCAATTTCGCCGGCAACATCGCGACCTGGGCCGACTGCTACCAGCCGCCGGACAACGAGCGCAACGCGCGGCTCGGCCGCTTCCCTTATCTTGCCGACGATTACGCCTTCACCGAACGCGTGCCGGGCAAGACGCCGTGGATCTCCGACATCCATCTCTTCGCCATCGCCTCCACCATGAGCTTCGGCCCGTCGGGTTCATCGATCAACGCGATGACGACCGCCGTGCCAAAGCTGGTTCATGGCCTGACGCGCGGCCTGTTCCGCGCCGATGTTGCGCGGCACTGGGCCACGCTCAACGCCTACGACGTGCCGCAGGCCGTGGTTACGCGGCCGGCGCGAACAATGGAGGAGCGGCGATGATCATCCATGCGCCGCCGCGACCAAGGATCCGCATGGGCGCCCCATGAGACTGGCGCGCAACTTGCTTCTTTCTTGGCCTGCCTTGCTGGCGTTGTTGTCGAAATCTAGGGAAAAACCGATGCGTTTTGTGTCTTTCAGGCCGGCATCCTCCATGCTCGCCACCGTCGCGCTTCTGCTTATCGCGAACGCCCCTTCGCAAGCCCAAACCCGGGCCGAGACATTGCGCTATGTCACCGGCGCATCCGTCAACACGCTCGATCCCAACATTCCCGGCTCGACGCGCGAATCCTTCGCGCTGAGCATGAGCACCTATGACCGGCTGGTGGCATTCGGCCGCAAGCAGCTCAATGGCAAATGGGTGTTCGATCTCGACAAGATTACCGGCGAGCTCGCCGAATCCTACGATGTCAGTCCCGACGGGTTGAAGCTCACCTTCCACCTGCGCAAGGACGCCAAATTCCAGGACGGCTCGCCGGTCACGGCCGAAGACGTGAAATGGTCGCTCGATCGCTGCGTCACCGCACCGATTCTCGGCAAGGCGCAGTTGCTCACGGGCTCCCTGACCTCCGCGGATCAGTTCAAGGTGATTGATCCGCTCACGATCGAGGTGACGTTGCCCAAGCCCGACAAGCTCGCGCTGCCGAACCTCGCCACCGTCTATCCCATGATCATCAATTCGAAGCTGGCAAAGCAGCACGCCACCGCGGATGATCCCTGGGCCACCGCCTGGCTCAAAGAGAACACCGCAGGCAGTGGCGCCTATGTGCTCGAGAGCTTCAAGCCGGGCGAGCAGGCCATCATCAAGCGCAACGAGGCTTGGAACCGCGGCTCGCCCGACAAGCCGGCCTTCTTCAAGCGCGTCATCATTCAGTCGGTGCCTGAGCCGGCAACGCGCGCCAATCTGGTCGAGCGCGGCGATGCCGACCTCGTGGTCGATCTCCAGGCCAGCGACGTGCAGTCGCTGGAGGCCAAGGGCAAGCTCAAGGTGATCTCGACGCCGCAGTACAATTCGATCACCTTCGTCTCGATGAACAACCAGATCCCGCCTTTCGACAACGTCAACGTCCGCCGCGCGATCGCCTTTGCGCTGCCCTATGACGACATGTTCAAGGCCGCTCTGTTTGGTCGCGGCGCGCCGCTGTTCGGTGCGAGCTGGCCGGACGGCAAGCCGCTGAACGGCATCTATCCGTTCCAGCAGCCGGTGAAGCTCGATCTCGACAAGGCCAGGGAATATCTCAAGGCCGCCGGGCTCCCCGAAGGCTTCTCGACCACCTTCAGCTTCAACGTCGGCCAGGCCTCGACCGCCGAACCGATGGCCGCCTTGGTGAAAGAGTCGCTCGGCAAGATCGGCATCAAGGTCGACATCCAGAAACTGCCGGATGCGCAGATGTCGACGCAGATCAACGAGAAGAAGCTGCCCTTCTTCACCGAAGGCATCGTCGCCTGGCTGCCGTCCACCGACTATTTCTACCGCAACTTCTACACCGGCAACCAGCGCTGGAATTACAGCTCGATCAACAACCCTGACCTTGTCGCGATCGCGCAGGAGGCCCGCTTCGAGCCGGATAAGGCGAAATATGAGGAAGCCGGCCGCAAGCTCAACGCGATGCATGCCGACCTGATGCCGCAAATCATGCTGTGGCAGCCGAACCAGGATGCGGTGATGGCGTCGTCGATCGAGGGTTACACCTACGAGTTCCACCGCCAGGTCGACTATCGCGACGTCAGCCGCAAGTGATAGCCTCAGCCGACGGGAGGCTCTGGAAGGTGAGGACCGGTCTTGGCGCAACGATGGTGCGGGCGGGCAGGCGGCTGTTGTCGTCGCTGCCGGCGCTGTTCGGCGTGCTGGTCTTCACCTTTCTCCTGATGCGGGTCCTGCCCGGCGACCCCGCGGTGTTCTTCGCCTCCGGGCCCAACGCCGGCAAGGAAGAGATCGAGCAGATCCGCAAGCAGATGGGGCTCGACAGATCGGTGCCGGAACAGCTCGTGTTCTATCTGTCCGACATCGGTCACGGCAATCTTGGCCGCTCGATGATGACCGGGCAGCCCGTGCTCAAGGATCTGCGCGAACGGCTGCCCGCCTCGCTGGAACTCACCTTCACGGCGCTGTTGATCGCGCTGATTGCGGCGGTGCCGCTCGGCGTGGTCGCGGCCTTGCGACCGGGATCGGTCGTCGATCACGGCGTGCGGCTGTTCTGCGCGCTCGGCGTCTGTGTGCCGACCTTCGTGTCGGGCCTGCTGCTGATCTATGTGTTCTACTATCTGCTCGGACTTGCACCCGATCCGACCGGGCGGATCGACGTCTTCACCACGCTGCCGCCGCAGCGCACCGGTTTTCTCTCGATCGATTTCCTGCTCGCCGGCGATATCGAAGGCTGGTGGACGGCCTGCCGGCAGCTGATCCTGCCGGCGGTGAGCATGGCGCTGTTCGTAATCGCACCGCTGGCGCGGATCACGCGGGCTTCGATGCTGGTCTCGCTCGGCAGTGACTTCGTGCGCACCGCGCGCTCGGTCGGATTGTCCTGGCACAAGGTCGTCGTCACCTATGCGCTGCGGAACGCCATCCTTCCCGTCATCACCATCGCCGGCATCGTGTTCTCGACCATGCTGGGCGCCAACGTGCTGGTGGAGAAGGTGTTCTCCTGGCCGGGCGTCGCGTCCTACGCGCTCGATGCGCTGCTGTCCTCCGACTATGCGCCGGTGCAGGGCTTCGTGCTGCTGATGGCCAGCCTGTTCGTGCTGGTCAATCTGGTCGTGGACATCTGCTACGGCATCGCCGATCCCAGGGTGTCGATCGGATGACCAGCGCAACCCTTCGCCATTCGGTCTGGATCCTGCGCGGCAATCCGCTGACCGCGGTCGCTGCGGCCGGTGTGCTCCTCTTCGTCCTGGTCGCGATCTTCGGGCCGTGGATCGTGCCTTACGACCCCGTGGCCTCGAATGTTTCGGAGGCCTTGCAGCCGCCGAGCGCGGCGCACATCGCCGGCACGGATCAACTCGGGCGCGACGTGTTCAGCCGTCTCATCATCGCCGCGCGTCTCGATCTTGCCATCGCGGTCTCGGCCGTCGGCATCTCCTTCGCGATCGGTGCCGTGGTCGGCGCGTTCTGTGGCTATGCCGGTGGCCGGCTCGATCGCGGCGTGGGCCGCTTCGTCGACGTGATGATGGCCTTTCCGCTGTTCGTACTCGCGATGGCGATGGTCGCGGCGCTCGGCAACCGGATCGAGAACATCGTGATCGCGACCGCGATCATCAATCTTCCCTTCTACATCCGCTTCGCGCGAGCCGAGGTCAATGTCCGCCGCAATGTCGGCTGGGTAGAGGCGGCGCGCGCCTGCGGCGAGAGCCATTTCTCGGTGGTGCTGCGCTTCCTGCTGCCGAATATCCTGCCGGCGATGGCCGTGCAGATTTCGCTCAACCTCGGCTGGGCCATCCTGAACGCCGCGGGCCTGTCCTTCATCGGGCTGGGCGTCAAGCCGCCGACGCCGGAATGGGGCATCATGGTCGCGGAAGGCGCGCGCTTCATTTCGACGGGACGGTGGTGGCTGGTCGCCTTTCCGGGTTTGGCGCTGATGATGGCCGTGCTGTGCTTCAATCTCCTCGGGGACGGGATGCGGGACATTCTCGATCCCCGCATGCGCACATGAGCGAGGCACTGCTCAGGATCGACGACCTCCACGTGGCGTTCTCGACGCGGCGCGGCATGGTCGAGGCCGTGCGCGGCGTGACGCTCACGGTCGAAAAGGGCGAGATGCTCGGCCTCGTCGGCGAGAGCGGCTCGGGCAAGTCGGTAACCGGCTTTGCGACAACGCGGCTGCTCGACGCGGCGGGCCGCGTCACCAGCGGCAAGATCCTGTTTCGCGGACAGGACGTGACCAAGCTTGGGGGAGACGACCTGCGTCAGCTCCAGGGCGCCGCGATGTCGATGATCTTCCAGAACCCGCGGGCCGCGCTCAATCCGATCCGGGCCATCGGCTTGCAGATCGCGGACGCAATCCTCACCCATAAGCGTATCTCGAAGGAGGACGCGCGGGGCGAAGCGCTGGAACTGCTGCGCGCCGTTCAGATCCGCGAGCCCGAGGCGCGGATGAACGCCTATCCGCACGAGCTGTCCGGCGGCATGTGCCAGCGCGTCATGATCGCGATCGCGATTTCCTGCAATCCGTCGCTGCTGATCGCGGATGAGCCTACCACCGGCCTGGACGTCACCACCCAGAAGGTGGTGATGGATCTGCTCGCGGACATCGCCGCCGCGCGCGGCATGGCGACGATCCTGATCACGCACGATCTCGGGCTCGCGGCGCGCTATTGCCGCCGCATCGCCGTGATGGAGCGCGGCCGTATCGTCGAGGAAGCGAGTCCCAGGACGCTCTTCAGCACGCCGCAGCATGCCTACACCAGGCGGCTGGTTGCGGCATCGCCGACGTCGACGTCGCGGATCGAAGACCTCGTCACCGAAGAGGAAAGGGAAGGCTACGCGGCAATGCTCGGCAAGCCGAGGCAGGAGCCCGCGTACGGAACGCCGCCGCTGCTCGAGGTGCGCAAGCTCGCCAAGCGCTTCGACGAGGGCTCGGCGGCGGTCGCGGATTTCTCGATGACCATGGCCGGCGGCGAGAGCGTCGGTCTGGTCGGCGAATCCGGCTCCGGCAAGAGCACGACGTCGCGGATGATCTGCCGGCTGATCGATCCCAGTGAAGGCGATATCGTGTTCGACGGGCAGTCGATCGGCCATATCGCGTCGCGCGACTTCCACCGCTCGCCATTGCGCAAAGACATCCAGATGGTCTTCCAGGACCCCAATGAAAGCCTCAATCCGCGCTTCACGGCGTTCGATTGTATCGCCCATCCCCTGATGCGACTCGACGGCATGCGTTCGGGCGATGCGCTGCGCGCACGGGTCGAGGAATGCGCCGTGCGGGTGGGGCTGCCGCTGGATCTGCTGCCGCGCTTCCCGCACCAGCTCTCCGGGGGACAGAAGGCGCGCGTCGGCATCGCCCGCGCCATCGCCTGCCGGCCGCGGCTGCTGGTGCTGGACGAGCCCACCGCCGCACTCGATGTCTCGGTCCAGGCGGTGGTGTTGCAGCTGCTCGATCGCCTCAGGCGAGAGAACGACATCGCGCTGCTGTTCGTCAGCCACGATCTCAACGTGGTGCGCATGCTCTGCGACCGCACCATCGTGCTGCGCAATGGTGGCATCGTCGAGCAGGGCGAGAGCCGGGCGCTGTTCGACAATCCGCAGACCGACTACACGCGCAAGCTGGTCGAGGCCATCCCTCATATCGAGACGGGCAAGATGCTCGCGGCCGCCCTTTGAGGTCTCAACCGGCCCAGAATGCGATGAGATCCCGCTGGCGAAGGTTCGGTTACTGGCATACCATTTGCACGCTAATGGGCTTCGGTTTCACCTGCCATTGGTCAATAATTGGCCGGCATCACGGCACGACGGGGAGGATTTCATGGATCGCAGGACCGTATTGAAGGGACTGGCTGGCGCGGGCGGTCTGGCATTGACGGGTCTGTCGGCCCCGGCCATCGCACAAGGCGCATCGGCCCGCACCCTGCGCTTCGTGCCGCAGGCCAATCTCGCCAATTTCGATCCGATCTGGGGCACGCAATACGTCGTGCGCAATGCGGCGGCGCTGGTTTGGGACACGCTCTACGGCATCGACGCGCAGCTTCAGCCGCAGCGTCAAATGGTGGAGTCCGAGGAGACGACGGACGACGGCAAGACCTGGACGTTCAAGCTCCGCCCCGGCCTCAAGTTTCATGATGGCGAACCGGTGCTCGCCAAGGACGTCGTTGCGAGCCTGTCGCGCTGGGCCGCGCGCGATCCGATGGGCCTGATGATCATCGCGATCCAGCAGGAGCTGACCGCCGTCGACGACCGCACCTTCAAATGGACCTTGAAGCAGCCCTTCCCGAAGATGCTCTACGCACTGGCCAAGAACAATGCGCCGTGCTCCTTCATCATGCCCGAGCGCATCGCCAAGACCGATCCGTTCAAGCAGATCAACGAATATGTCGGCTCCGGTCCGATGAAGTTCGCCAAGGGTGAATGGGTCCCGGGCGCCAAGGCCGTGTTCGAGAAATTCGCCGACTACGTTCCCCGGCAGGAGAAGTCGTCCTGGCTTGCCGGCGGCAAGCAGATGCTCATCGATCGCGTGGAGTGGATCGTGATGCCGGACCCCGCGACCGCCGCCGCCGCATTGCAGAACGGCGAGGTCGACTGGTGGGAGAACCCGATCGCCGATCTCGTGCCAGTGCTGAAGAAAAACAAGAACATCAGCGTCGACATCGGCGATCCGCTCGGCAATATCGGCTCGTTCCGCATGAACCACCTGTTCGCGCCGTTCAACGACGTGCGGGCGCGGCGCGCGGTGCTGATGGCGCTCAACCAGGAAGACTACATGCGCGCGATCGTCGGTGACGATAACGCGCTGTGGAAGCCGCTGCCCGGCTTCTTCACGCCGGACACGCCTGTCTACAACGAACTGGGCGGTGAAATCCTGAAGGGCAAGCGCGATTTCGATGCCGCCAAGAAGCTGCTCGCCGAGAGCGGCTATTCAGGCCAGCCGGTCACGTGCCTGGTCGCGCAGGATCAGCCGATCACGAAGGCGCAGGGTGACGTCACCGCGGACCTCTTGAAGCGGCTCGGCATGAATGTCGACTTCGTTGCCACCGATTGGGGCACGGTGGGCTCTCGCCGGGCGCAGAAGACACCGCCCGGGCAAGGCGGCTGGAACATGTTCCACAGCTGGCATGCCGGCGCCGATTGCATCACGCCTGCGGCCTACACTGCCATTCGCGCCAATGGCGACAAGGCCTGGTTTGGCTGGCCCAACAGCCCGAACACCGAGAAGGAGATCGCCGGCTGGTTCGACGCCAAGAGTGTCGAGGAGGAAAAGGCGGCGATCGGGCGGGTCAACAAGGCGGCGCTCGAGGATGTCGTCTACGCGCCGACCGGCTTCTTCCTGACTTACACGGCCTGGCGCAAGAACGTCTCCGGCATCGCCAAGGGGCCGTTGCCGTTCTTCTGGGGCGTGTCGAAATCCGCATGATCGACTGAAGCCAGATGCTCTCTTACATCCTCCGTCGCATCGCCGCGACCTTGCCAGTCATGGCAATCGTCGCGCTGTTCGTGTTCAGCCTGCTTTACATCGCGCCGGGTGATCCCGCCGTGGTGATCGCGGGCGACCAGGCGAGCCCGGAGGATGTGGAGCGCATCCGCCAGAGCCTCGGTCTCGATCGTCCGTTCCTGATCCAGTTCGGCAGCTGGGTCTGGCGCATCCTGCATGGCGATCTCGGCACCTCGATCTTCACCAACCTGCCGGTCTCGGCGCTGATCGGACAGCGCCTCGGACCGACGCTGTCGCTGATGACCGTCACGCTGCTGCTGACGATCGTGGTCGCGGTGCCGCTCGGCGTCGTGGCGGCGTGGAAAGCCGGCAGCCTGATCGACCGCGTCATCATGGGCTTTGCCGTGTTCGGCTTCTCGCTGCCCGTCTTCGTGGTCGGCTACATGCTCGCCTATATCTTCGCGCTCGAACTGGAATGGCTTCCGGTGCAGGGCTACACGCCACTGGCCCAGGGCTTCTGGCCCTGGTTGGAGAACTTGATTCTTCCGGCGGTCGCGCTCGGCTGCGTCTATATCGCGCTGATCGCGCGCATCACCCGCGCCACCATGCTCGAAGTGCTGCAGCAGGACTATATCCGCACCGCGCGGGCCAAGGGCCTCGGGCAGGGCGGCATCCTGTTTGTTCACGCGCTGAAGAATGCCGCGGTGCCGATCGTCACCGTGATCGGGATCGGCATCGCGCTCCTGATCGGCGGCGCGGTCGTCACCGAAAGCGTGTTTGCGATTCCTGGCCTCGGCCGGCTCACGATCGATGCGATCCTGCGCCGCGACTACCCTGTCATTCAGGGGATCGTGCTGCTGTTCAGCTTCGTCTACGTCCTCGTCAATCTGATGATCGACGTCGTCTATACGCTCGTTGACCCGAGGATCCGCTATTGACCGACACCACCGTCAATCCGCAATCGCTCCCGGCCGGATTCGTCCTCGCACCGCAACTGCCGGAGATCCTTCGGCCGGTCAAGATCCGGCGCGGCTTCATCGGCTTCCTGCGCGGCCATCCGACGGTCGCCATCGGCGGCGCGCTGTTGCTGACGCTGGTCCTGATCGCGATCTTCGCACCCTATCTCGGAACGGTCGATCCGACGGCGCTCGCGCCGTCCAAACGCACGCGCGCGCCTTCGGCAGACTACTGGTTCGGCTCCGACGTGCTCGGCCGCGACGTCTATTCCCGCGTGCTGTATGGCGCGCGGGTCTCGCTCACGGTCGGACTGTCGGTCGCGATCTTCGCATCCGCGGCCGGCCTTGCCATCGGCATGGTCTCCGGCTTCGTCCGCTGGGCCGACGGCATCCTGATGCGCTTTATGGACGGCTTGATGTCGATCCCGCCGATCCTGCTGGCGATCGCGCTGATGGCGCTGACGCGCGGCAGCGTCGGCAACGTCATCCTGGCGATCACCGTTGCCGAGATCCCGCGCGTCTCGCGCCTCGTCCGCAGCGTCGTACTGTCATTGCGCGAGCAGCCTTATGTGGATGCCGCGGTGGCCTGCGGCACGCGCACGCCGATGATCATCCTCCGCCACATCCTGCCCAACACGGTGGCGCCGATGCTGGTGCAGGCGACCTACATCTGCGCCAGCGCCATGATCACCGAGGCGATCCTGTCCTTCATCGGCGCGGGCACGCCGCCCACCATTCCGTCCTGGGGCAACATCATGGCCGAGGGCCGCGCGCTGTGGCAGGTCAAGCCCTATATCGTGTTCTTCCCGGCGGCGTTCCTGTCCGTCACCGTGCTTGCGGTGAATCTGCTCGGCGACGGCCTTCGCGATGCGCTCGATCCGCGCATGGCCAAGAGCCTCTGATGGTGCGGGGCTGATCACGATGGCATTGCTCGAAGTCGATAATCTGCAGACCCATTTCCGCACCCCCAGCGGCATCAATCGCGCGGTGGACGGGGTGTCGTTCCATGTCAACGAGGGCGAGACGCTGGCGATCGTCGGCGAATCCGGCTGCGGCAAGTCGGTGACGTCGATGTCGTTGATGCGGCTGATCCCGGAGCCGCCGGGCAGGATCGCAGGCGCGATCCGCTTTGCCGGCAGGGACTTGCTGCAACTCTCCGATCGCGAGATGCGCGCGATCCGCGGCAACGACATCTCGATGATCTTCCAGGAGCCGATGACGAGCCTCAATCCGGTGCTCACCGTCGGCCGCCAGATCCGCGAAACGCTGATGATCCATCAGGGTCTGGACAAGGCGGCGGCGGAGGCGCACGCAGTCGAAATGCTGACATTGGTCGGCATTCCCGAACCGGGGCGCCGGGTGCGCGAATATCCGCACCAGCTCTCCGGCGGCATGCGCCAGCGCGTGATGATCGCGATTGCGCTCGCCTGCAATCCCAAGCTTCTCATTGCCGACGAGCCGACCACAGCGCTCGACGTGACGATCCAGGCGCAGATCCTGAAGCTGATGCTGGACCTCAAGAGCCGGGTCGGTGCGGCCATCATCCTGATCACCCACGACCTCGGCGTCGTCGCCGAGATCGCCGAGCGCGTCATGGTGATGTATGCGGGCCGCAAGGTCGAGGAGGCGCCGGTCGCCGAGCTGTTCCGCTCGCCGCGCCATCCCTATACGCAAGGCCTTCTCGGCGCCGTGCCAAGGCTCGGTTCGTCGCTGACTGGCACCGCGCGGCGTCTGGCCGAAATTCCCGGACAGGTACCCGATCTGCGCAAGCCGATCATCGGCTGCGTCTTCGCCGGCCGCTGCGCGCTCGCGACCGATCTGTGCCGCCAATATGCGCCGGGCCTTGAAGAGAAAGCAGCTCGCCACGTCGCCGCCTGCCACTACTCCGCCAAGGGGGCCATCGCGGCATGAGTCCACCGTTGCTCCAGGTCAACGACCTCAAGAAGCATTTTCCAGTCAACAAGGGTTTCTTCGGCCGTAAGTCCGAATGGGTTTATGCGGTCGACGGCGTCTCGTTCGAGATCGCGCGCGGCGAAACGTTGTCGCTGGTCGGCGAATCCGGCTGCGGCAAGTCGACGGTCGGCCGCGCCATTTTGCGGCTGTTCGACATCACCTCAGGGCAGGTCATCCTCGACGGTCAGCGCATCGACGATGCTGCGCCGAGCACGATGCGCCAGATGCGACGCCGCGTGCAGGTCGTGTTCCAGGACCCGTTCTCCAGCCTCAATCCGCGCATGCGCGTGCGCGACATCCTGGCCGAGCCGATCCGGAATTTCGGCCTCGCCAAATCGGCGGAGGACCTCGAGGTGCGCGTCACCTCCCTGATGGACACCGTGCGCTTGCCGCGCGAGGCGCTGAACCGCAGGCCGCACGAGTTCTCCGGCGGCCAGCGCCAGCGCATCGGCATTGCCCGCGCGCTCGCGGCCGAACCCGAGCTGATCGTGTGCGACGAGGCCGTCTCGGCGCTCGACGTCTCGGTCAAGGCCCAGATCGTCAATTTGCTGCAGGATCTCCAGAGCGAGTTCGGCCTCGCGTTGCTGTTCATCAGCCACGACCTCGCGATCGTCGAGCACATGACCCACCGTGTTGCGGTGATGTATCTCGGCAAGATCGTCGAGGTGGCGCCGCGCCGCGAGATCTTTGCCGCGCCAAGGCATCCCTACACCAAGGCGCTGCTCTCGGCGGTCCCGCTGCCCGAGCCCGGCGCCCAGCGCAATCCGATCATCCTCAAGGGCGACGTGCCGAGCCCGATCAACCCGCCGAAGGGCTGCCGCTTCCACACCCGCTGCCCGCTCGTATTCGATCGCTGCCGGGCTGAAGAACCGGTGCTTCGCACCACCGGACCCGAGCAGTGGGTGGCCTGTCATCTCGAGGACGGCGCTGCGGCGATGAACAGCTGAGGCGCGAGATTTCGTCGGAAATTCGCCAGCAAAATCAACCCCATTCTACTGTGCATGGGGTTGTTTTCGCATTTTTGGGTGGGGCCTGCCTCAGCCCTGTCGGCGCAGGAAGCCCGTGATCGTGACCTTTTCCCAGATGCCGGCGGACGCAAAGGGGTCGGCGCGGTTGAAGGCTTCGACCTCGCTGCGGCCGGGCGCCTCGATCAGGAACAGGCTGCCGATCATCGTTTGACCATCGTCGGAGACGAGCGGGCCCGACATCACGATCTTGACGCCGAAGCGCGACGTGTCGCTCAGGAAAGCCTTGTGGGCATCGTAATTGGCGAGCCGGGTCGGCAATGCGCCGGCGCGGTCGACGGCGTGAATGGCGAACAGCATGGTGTCTCCGTTGCTTCGGCTTCGGTTGTTGGGACGGCCGCCGTGGCGACCGTCCGGACGCGATGGGGTGGACTTACTTGGCGCCGAGCTTGCCGGCTTCCTCGAAGGTCGGGCAAGTCCGCTGCTCCAGCGGCACGTCGAACGGCTGGTAATTGTCCTTGGTGATGACCGTCGGCTTCAGCACGATCTCGGCGATGACAGGCTGGTTGCGAAGGCTACGGATCGCCATCATGGTGCCGAGGCAGCCTTGCGCAAATCCGTTGTAGTCGCCACTCGCGAGCAGCTTGCCGGACTTGATCGCGTCGATCGCCTCCTTGGTGCCATTGATGCCGATCACCTGGGCCTTGCGGTTGGCACCGTCCAGCGCCTCGATCGCGCCGACCGCCATGGCGTCGTTGGCCGCGAGTACGCCGTCGATCTGGGAGTTCGACTGCATCAGGTTCTCCATGACCTGGAGCGCCTGCAGCCGCTGATAGTTGCCGGGCTGGGAGGCCAAGAGCTTGGCGCCCGGCGCTTCCTTCAGCGCGTCGTTGAACCCGCGAACGCGGTCGACATTCGTCAGCGAGCCCTTGACGCCCTCGATGATGACGATGTTGCCCTTGCCGCCGAGCGTCTTCAGGAGAAAGCGCGCGGTCTCGAGTCCCAGGCTGTAATCGTCGGCGCCGACGAAGGAGAGGAACTTGCCGCCGGCGGAGCGGTCGGTGATGTTGACGACGGGGATCTTGGCTTCGTTGATCTTCTCGACGCCCGGCACCATCGCCTTGTAGTCGACCGGCGTGAACACGATCGCGCTCGGCTTCTTCACCACCACGTCCTCGATCTGGCTCAGCTGCTCGGGGATCGAATCCGGCTTGGTCGGGATGTATTGCAGCGTCTTGGCGTTCAGCGTCTTCGCCATGTTGTCGGCGCCGACCCGCACCGTCTGGAAGAACGGATTGGTCTGGTTCTTGGTGAAGACGGCGATGGTTTCGCCGTCCGCCCGCGCTTGCGTCGTGAATGCCGCGGCCATCAGAAGCGGCAGCGTCAGGTAACCCAGTGTATGTTTCATGTTGCCTCCATCCCTCGTTTTGCTTGTTGGTAGTCCAGAAAATTATTGCGCGCGGCGGCGGGTCTTCATGTCGAGCCAGACTGCGAGAATGACGATGATGCCGGTGACCAGCGGCTGCCAGTTGGCGCTGACCGAGAGCAGGTTCATGCCGTTCAGCACCAGCGTCAGGATCAGCGCGCCGATGAAGGTGCCGAACACGGTGCCGACGCCGCCGAACAGCGAGGTGCCGCCGATCAGCACGGCCGCGATCGCGGGTAGCGTCAGGCTTTCGCCGATGTCGGCCTCGGCCGAATTGAGCCGCGACAGGAAGATGATCGAAGCGAGCCCCGCCATGGTGCCGGAGACCGCGTAGACCAGCAGCAGGCGGCGGGCGACGGGAATGCCGGAGAGCCGGGCGGCGACCGGATTGGCGCCGATCGCATAGATCTCCTGGCCCCAGATCGTCCGCTGCGCGAAGAATGTCCCGATGCCGAGGAACACCAGCAGCAGATAGACCGGGATCGGCAGGCCGAACAGATAGCCGCTGCCGATCTGGCGGAAGCCGGCCGGGAAGCCATGAAGCGTTTCGCCCGCCATGTACCAGTAGGTGAGGCCGTTCAGCACCCAGAGCATGCCGTAGGTGGCGATGAAGGAGGGGATGCGCAGCGCGGTGACCATGATGCCGTTGAGCAGGCCGACGAGGCCGCCGCAGGCAAGCCCGGTGAGGATGCCGAGTGTGGGCGAGCCGGTCTTGTGGATCACGGTGCCGGCAATGCAGGCCGACAGCGCGACATTGGCCCCGACGGAGAGATCCAGCCCGGCGGTCAGCACCACCAGCGTCAGGCCGGACGCGATGAAGAAGGTCAGGCTCGCCTGCCTCAGCACGTTGAGGATGTTGCCGAGGCTCAGAAAGGAATCGCTGAGCACGGCGAGCACCGCGCAGATCAGGAGCGCCGCGAGCAGGCGGTAGAACACCTGGATCGCGTCCTGCGACAGGAACGAGCGGGACGGCATCATGGCGTCCTTGGTGATGTCGGTCATGCCCGGCTCCTGAGACCATCGAGGAACAGCGCGACGATGACGAGCACGCCGACGCTGGCGACCTGCACCGAGGACGGCAGTGAGATCAGGTTCAACCCGTTGCGGAGCACGCCGACCGAGAGCACGCCGAGCAGGGTGCCGAGCAGCCAGCCATTGCCGCGCTCGAACGAGGTGCCGCCGACCGCGACGGCCGCGATCGCATCGAATTCGAGGCCGAGGCCGGCGGTAGGATGGCCGGAATTCATGCGCGCCGTCATCAACAGCCCGGCGAGGCCGGCCATGGCGCCGCCGAGCGCATAGACCCCGATCAGCAGCCTGTTCGGCGACAGGCCCGCATAGCGCAGCGCCTCGCGATTGCCCCCGAGCGCGAAGATGTAGGTGCCGAAGCGGGTGTGATAGAGCAGGCCGTGGAACGCCGCATAGGTCACGAGCGCCATCACGATCGGCACGGGCACGCCGAGCAGTGTCGCCGAATAGATGTCGCGCACGCTGTGGGGAATGCCGACCACGCTCTGGCCGTCGCTGACGATCAGAGACAGCCCTTGCGCCATGCCGAGCGTGCCGAGCGTCGCGACGAAAGGGGGAATGCCGAGGATGGCGACCAGCCAGCCGTTGGCAAGGCCGAAGGCGACGCCCACCAGCAGTCCGGCGCCGAGGCCCAGTAGCATCGAGTGGGTTGCGAGAGAGACGAGCGCAACACAGAGCGAGGTCAGCGTCAGCACTGTGCCCATCGAGAGGTCCAGACCCTCGGTCATGATGATCAAGGTCATCGGCAGCGCGAGCATGGTCAGGATGGTCGACTGCACCAGCACGTTGGAGAGATTGGCGACCGACAGAAAGCCGGGCGCGATCGCGCTGAACAGCGCGATCAGAAGCACGAGCACGATGGCAACGCCGGGAATGCGCTGCAGCGGGTTGGATTGAGAGACGATCGCGGTTTCACGCATGATGCATCCCCAGTCGCACGATGTTCTCCTCGGTCAGTTCGTTACGGGCCAGGTGCCCGGCGATGCGGCCCTCGCGCATCACGTAGGCGCGGTCGCAGACATGGCAGATCTCGATTTGCTCGGACGAAATCATCAGCGCCGCCGCGCCTTCCGCGACCAGGCGGTCGATCAGTGCAAAGATCTCGGACTTGGCGCCGATGTCGATGCCGCGCGTCGGCTCGTCGAAGATGAAGAGCTTCGAGCCGGCCGCCAGCCATTTGCCGATCACGACCTTCTGCTGGTTGCCGCCCGAGAGCAGGCCGACGGTCTGACGCGCGCTGGGCGTTGCGATGCGCAATTGCCGGATCAGGGCGTCGGAAGTCCGTTGCGCGCCTCGAGAATCGAAAAGCCCGCTCGGAAACAGCTTTCGCAGCGCCGATACCACGAGATTGTCGCTGACCGAGCGCAGCAGCGCTAGACCCTCGCTCTTACGGCTTTCCGGGATCAGCGCGATGCCGCGGCGAGCGGCAAGATCAGGCTCGCCGGAAATGGCCTTGCCGTCGAAGATGATCTCGCCTGATGTGACGGGATCGGCGCCGAAGATGGCGCGCGCGACTTCGCTGCGGCCGGAGCCGACCAGGCCGCACAGGCCGACGATCTCGCCGCGGCGCACCTCGATGTTGATGTCCGAGATGCCGGTCGGCGCGCTCAGGCCCTTGACTTCTAGCAGCAGCTCGCCGGGCTTGTCGGCAAAATTGCGCGGATAGGTCATGTCCACGTTGCGGCCGACCATCATGCGCACCAGCTGGTCCGGCGTGACATCGGCCGGCTTGACGCCGTCGATGCGGCGGCCGTCGCGCAGCACGGTGATGCGGTCGCCAAGCGCGAACACCTCGGCCATGCGGTGCGAGATGTAGACGATGGACACGCCGTCGCCCTTCAGCCGCGCGATCAGCGCGAACAGCAGCTCGGTCTCTCGGTCGGATAGCGCCGCGGTCGGCTCGTCCATCACGAGGATGCGCGCGTTCTGGCTGATCGCCTTGGCAATCTCGACCATCTGCTGCTGCGCGACGCCGAGCTTGTCGACGGTCGTGGATGGATCGATGTCGAAGCCGATCGTGTCGAGCACACGCTTCGCATCAGCCAGGATCTTGCGGCGGTCGATGGTGCCGGGGATGCGTCCCCCGGGCTCGCGTCCCAGGAAGATGTTCTGGGCGATATCGAGATGGGGAACCAGCGAGAATTCCTGGAAGATCACGGCAATGCCGAGCTTCTGCGCATCCGCGGTCGACGAGATCGCGACCTTGTCGCCCTTGTAATAGAATTCGCCGGCATCGGCGCGATAGGCGCCGCACAGCACCTTCATCAGACTCGACTTGCCGGCGCCGTTTTCACCCAGCAGCATGTGGACTTCACCGGGATAGACGGCAAAGGACACGTCATCCAGCGCCTTGACGCCGGGAAATTCCTTGCTGATGCCGCGCAATTCCAGCAGCGGCGTGGGCGTGGTGACCTCGACCGGAAGCGCGTCGCTCATGCCTTGGCTCCGCTCGCGAAGATCTTTCCAGGGTTCATCAACCCATCAGGATCGAGCGCGGTCTTGATGGATCGCATCACGTCGACGGCTTCGCCGAGTTCATCGGCGAGATACTCGATCTTGCCGAGGCCGATGCCGTGCTCGCCGGTGCAGGTGCCGTCCATGGCAATGGCGCGGGCGACCATGCGGGCCTGCAGCGCCTTGGCGCCTTCGCTCTCTTCAGGTTTTGCGGGATCGATCAGGATCAGCATGTGAAAGTTGCCATCGCCGACATGACCGACGATCGGCGCTGTGAAGCCATGCTCGTCCGCATCGCGCCGTGTCTCGGTCAGGCATTCCGCCAGTCGCGAGATCGGCACGCAGACATCGGTGATCACGGCGCGCGCGCCCGCCCGCAGGCCCAGTCCGGCATAGAGGGTGTTGTCGCGGGCATGCCAGAGCCGGCTGCGGTCCTCCGCTGCCTTCGCCCAGGCAAAGCCGTGGCCGCCGTGGTCGGCCGCGATCGCCTGCGCGGCTTCGGCCTGCTCGGCTACGGAGGACTCGGAGCCGTGGAACTCGAAGAACAAGGTGGGCGCTTCGCGATAGCCGAGCTTGGCGTAGGCATTGATGCCGCGCATCATGACGTCGTCGAGCAGCTCGATGCGCGCGACGGGGATCGCCGATTGGATCACCGAGATCGCGGTGTTGACGGCATCATGCAGCGTGTCGAAGCTGCAGACGGCGGCCGAGATCGCTTGCGGTACGGGATGCACTTTCAGGGTGATCTCGGTGATCACGCCAAGCGTTCCTTCCGCACCGACGAACAGGCGAGTGAGGTCATAGCCGGCGGCCGACTTCCGCGCACGCTTCGCAGTGCGGATGATACGGCCGTCGGCCAGCACCACCTCCAGGGCCATGACGTTGTCCTTCATGGTGCCGTAGCGCACGGCCATGGTGCCGGAGGCCCGCGTCGAGGTCATGCCCCCGATCGAGGCGTCGGCACCGGGGTCGATCGGAAAGAAAAGCCCGGTGTTGCGCAGCTCGGCATTGAGCTGCTTGCGGGTGATGCCGGGCTGAACGACGACGTCCATGTCGCTGTCGTGCACCGTCAGCACCTTGTTCATGCGTGCGAAGTCGAAGCAGACGCCGCCGGCAATTGCGGCCGCGTTGCCTTCCAGCGAGGTTCCCGCACCGAACGGAACGATGGGCATACCCGAGCTCGCGCAGAGCTTGACGATCTGGGCGACCTCCTGCGTCGTTTCGGGGAAGACGACGATGTCGGGCGGCAAATTACGATAGTGCGATTCGCTCTGCCCATGCTGATCGAGCACGCCGCGCGCAACGCTCGCGCGCGGGCCGATCATGCCGGTGAGGCGATCGGCCAATATGCTCGTGCTGACCCGCGGTCCCATCCTTAGCTCCCGTCTGCTCCCTGTTGGCGGACTCTTGCCGGTCCGTCGCCGTCTGATCCTAAGCGGCTCTTGCGTTGCTCGCGACCTGCTTGAGGCCGAAATCATAGTTGAGATGGAAATATTCGGTGTCCACCATGCGACCATCCGGCGCACGGCCGGCCGGATGCCTGGCGAATTCGCGGATCAGGCTGTCCTTGACGCCGAACACCACGTCCGAGTCGAGATATTGGTCTCCTGCGACGAACACGTGGGTCACCAACTGCTCGAAGCCGGGCGCGGAGATCATGAAATGCACATGCGCCGGACGCCAGGGGTGGCGGCCCTGCGCCTCCAGCATCTCGCCGACCGGGCCGTCGTGTGGGACGGGGTAGGCGGCCGGCTTGATCGACCAGAAATGGAATTTGCCGTTGGCGTCGGTGTGGAAGCGCGCGCGCATGGCGAGATCGCCGATCTGGTCGAGCTGCTGCACGTCATAGTAGCCGTCATCGTCGGAGTGCCAGACATCAACGATAGCACCCACGAGCGGCTTGCCGTCGACCGCCGAGACCGAGCCGGTGACCAGCATGGGATCGCCCTCCATCGGGCCCGAAATATCCGCGCCGTTGTCCTTCTCAGGAGCAGCCTGGACGAAGAACGGGCCAAGCACCGTGGTCTCGGTCGCGCCCTCCGGCACGGGATGGTTGATCGCATCGACCAGCATGGAGACGCCGAGCGTATCCGACAGCAGGATGAACTCCTGTCGCTTGTCGTCGCACATGTGCCCGGTGCGCGTCAGGAAGTCGATGCCGAACTCCCATTCCTTCTGGGTCGGACGGATCTCGCGGACGAAGGCATGGAGGTGGTGCACCAACGCTTCGCTGATCTGCTTGATGCGCGGATCGCTGGCATCCTTGATCCGCTCCAGCACCGCGTCGGTGATCGTGGTCTCGTTGAAATTACGCATCTGTGCCTTCCGCCGATCAGAGTTTGGGCTCGCCGAGCCCGGACAGCCGTTCCAGGTGCTTGACCGTCGCGATGAAGTCTGTGTCGCCGTCGCCTTGCGCGACCAGGGAGCCGTAGGTCTCGCGAACCTGAGCGGCGAGCTGAAGCGGGACGCCGACGGCGTGGCCGGCGCCGAGGATGAGGTCGAGATCCTTGGCCATCTGCTTGCAGGAGAAAGTGGACTCGAAGTCGCGGTTGCGCAGAGGCGCGGTCTTGTACTTGACCATGGGCGAGGCCACCGCGCTGTCGTCGAGCACTTTCAGAATGTCCTGCCAGGCGATGCCGCCCTTGCGCGCCAGCGCCAGGCTCTCGGCCATCATCGCCGCCGACACCGCGATCATCAGATTGACCGAGAGCTTTGCGTAGCGCGCTTCCTCGGCCGGACCGAGATAGGTCTGCGCGCGGGTGAAGGCCGCAAACAGCGTCTTGGCGTTTTCGAAGGCGTCTTTCGGCCCCGAGACGAAGCAGGTCAAGGCGCCGGTATGCACGATGCTGGCGTTGCCGGAGACGGGCGAGCGCAGATAGGGAATGCCGCGCGCCTGCGCGGCGGCCGCAACCTCAGTGGACGCTTCGACGCTGACGGTGCTGGTCTCGATCAGAACGGTTCCTGGCGCCATGGCCGCCATGAGGCCGGTAGGGCCGAGCAGCGCGCCGCGCAACGCGATGTCGTCCGGCAGCGAGGTGATGACAGCGGCCTTGCCGCTCACGGCCTCAACTGGCGACGCCGCGATCAGAACGCCTTGCCCGCGCGCCTCGTTGATCCGCGCCGCGATTTGGTCGAACGCGGTGACGGCGTAACCGGCCTTGGCGACGAGCACCGACATCGGCAAGCCCATCTTGCCGATCCCGATGAAAGCGATGTTCTTCGAAGTATCTGTCATTGTTGGTGTCCGTTGGCGCCCCTCAGGCGGCGCGTCCCTGTCGTTCGATGTCCTGCACCAGACGCCGGCCTGATTGCGCCAGCAATTCCATCTTCGCCTCCAGTCCCTCGAACAGAAGTCGTCCGTTTCGCTTCTTCCAGAGGCCGCCGATCATCACGGCCTCGATATTGGCAAGGCTCGTCTGCATCACGACGGTCGCGACGGGGTCGTGCACCGGGACGAGGTTTAGGTCGGAGGCATTGATGATGACGAGGTCCGCGAGCTTGCCCGGGGTCAGCGATCCGATCTGGTCCTCGCGGCCGAGCATGCGGGCGCCTTCCGTCGTGATCCAGCGCAGCGCCTCCCGAATGGGTATCGTGGTGGTTGCGGGAATGGTGCCGGTGGTCTTGCGCGCCTCCGCATTGTCGAGCGCCCGCTGTGTCGCGAGCGCGACGCGCGCGACGGTCAGGAGGTCGCCGGCCAGCACGGACTCCAGATCAATGCCGACCGTCGGCCGCACGCCGCGCTTGAGCAGCCGTCCGGTGATCGGAAAGCCGTGACCCTGGATCATCTCGTTCTCCGGCGTGACCGAAAAGGACACGCCGAGATGGACCATGCGGTCGAGCAGATCGTCGGGCAGATCGTTGCCATGGACGATGTTGATGCCGGTGCCGACGAGCCCGGCCTCGATCAGCTTCTCCCAGCCACCCGGCGTCTTGGCCGGGCCGCCGCCCTGATGCATCGATGCGATCAAGTTCAGTTCGCGCGCCAGCCGGAAATCGTGCATGGCGACGTCGAGCGTCGAATAATGCGGGCCGAGAATTGCAAGGCCGAGCGTAACGAGACCGTCGCGGTCGGCGAGGGCACCCGCCAGCAGCCGTTCGACCTCGTGGCGCGGGTGCGGCACTTCCGAGAAATGGGGCTCGCCCGGCTTCGGCTCCGGCTTGGGCGAGCCGTGGAAAAAGGCGGCGCGGATGCCGCTCTCGATCAGGCCGCGCACCGCGGCATCGGTGTGTTCCGGCGTCGGATTGTTGTGGCACCAATCGACCAGCGTGGTGGTGCCGCAATTGATCTGGTTCAGCGCGCCGACCAGCGTGGCAATATGGATGTCGTCGGGCCGGAACACGGTCGCGAACCCTGCATGCATGCGGCGGAAATACTCCAGCAGCGTCCAGTTCGCGGCAAAGCCGCGCAGGCCGGTCTGCCAAGTGTGCATGTGCGCGTTGATCAGGCCGGGAATGACGATACGGCCTTTGCCGTCGACGATCTCCGTGTCGGCGGCGACGTCGATCGATGGACGCACGTCGACGATGCGGCTGCCCTCAATCAGCACATCGCCGGGTCCGAGGTCACCGATCGCGTCATCCATGGTGATGACGGTGGCGGATTTGATCAGCGTGCGCCGCATCGTTTCAGGCCGCCGCTTTGATGAAGGCCGGGGGCTCGCCGGCCCAGGCGCGCGCGATCAGGTCGCGGATCGCGCCTCGCTCGAGCGGGCGCGGGTTCCAGTAGGCGTTGGTGACGGCAAGATCAGCCGCCTTGTCGATGCCGTCCTCGGGCATGCCGATATCGCGCAGCGCCGTCTTCGCACCCAGCCGCTTCGCAAGTTCGAAAAGTCCCTGCGATGCATCGGCCGCGCCGATCGCACGGGAGATTCGCGCCATCGCGTCGGGTACGGCCGGCGCGTTGTAAGCCAGCGCATGCGGCAGCACGATGGTGTGCGTCTCGGCGTGCGGAAGGTCAAAGGTTCCCCCGAGCGTGTGGCAGAGCTTGTGATGTAGCGCCATGCCGACGGTGCCGAGGCAGACACCGCACAACCAGGCGCCATAGAGCGCTTCGGTGCGGGCCTCGCGGTCGTCGCTTTTGGCGGCAATGGCGGGGAGGGCGCGGGCGAGCGCGCGGATGCCTTCTTCCGCCATCAGCGATGTGACGGGATTGGAGTCGCGCGCATAAAGCGCTTCGACTGCGTGGGCGATGGCATTGATGCCCGATGTTGCGGCCAAACTTGCCGGCAACGTCAAGGTGAGGTCGACATCGTAGATCACCGTCTCGGGGAGGATCGCGGCATCGCGCACCGTGGTCTTCAGGCCGTTCTCGGTCTGGCCGACGATCGGCGTCATCTCCGAGCCGGCATAGGTGGTTGGGATACAGAGCTGGTTGATGCCGGTGCGCAAGGCGAGCGCCTTGCCGAGGCCAGTCGTCGAACCGCCGCCGAGCGAGACGACGCAGTCGGCCTCGCATGCTTTCATCGCCGCGAGCGCGCGCTCCGTGACATCGACCGGCGTGTGCATGGTGGCGCCGGCAAAGATGCCGGCATAGAGCGGGCCGAGCGCAGAACCGAGGCTCTTGCCCTGCGCTTCCTGCTGCGGCGTCGTCAGCACCAGCGCGCGCTTGCCCAGCCGTTCCACCTCGGCCTTGGCAGAGCCAAGCGTTCCGCTGCCGAACACGACGCGGCAGGGCAGGTTTTCGAAGGTGAACGAACCGATCATGCGCCGGTCTCTTTGATGGGATAATCGACCTGGAAGCGTCCGATCCGCAAGTCGCCCAACGCTTCGCGGACGCGCAAATGCTCAGGATGAGTTGCGTAGGCCGAAAGCGCGGCCTGGTCGGCAAATTCGGAGAACAACACCACGTCGCAGGCATAATCGACCGCGCTGACGTCGACGCCGACTTCGATATGGGTGAGGCCGTCGATCCGGCCCTTCAGGCTCTCGAACAGGGTTTTGACCTTGATTCGGGCAGCGGCGCGCTCCTCAGGGGTCTCCCCGCGCAGCCGCCACATCACGATGTGCCTGATCGGGCCCGACATTTCCTGATTTCCTCGCCTGCTGTCTTGCTTTGTTGCGGCCATTTTGACTTGCGAGATACGGAAATAAAGGTCAATAATTGCAAGTCTCTTTTCCAGAAAGTGGAAAAATGGATCGGTTGCTGCAACTGGAGGTCTTCGCCAAGACGGCCGAGCTCGGCAGCCTGTCCAAGGCAGCCGAAGCCTTGCGGATGTCGAATGCGGCTGCGAGCCGCACCCTCAGCGCGCTCGAGGAGCGCCTCGCGGTCCGGCTGATCGAGCGCAACACCCGCCGGCTGTGGTTGACGGAAGCCGGGCAGGAACTTCTGAACCGCTGCGGCCCCGTGCTGAGCGAATTGGCCGAAGCCGAGGACATCGTCAGCGACCGCGCGCTGTCACCGCAGGGTACGCTGCGTGTCACGAGTTCGCTGTCCTTTGCGGTGATCTATCTCGCGCCGATGCTGCCGGCTTTCCGCGCGCGCTATCCGAAGCTCAACATGCAGATCACGACTGCCAACCGCTACCCTGATTTCATCGAGGCCGGCATCGACGTTGCGATCCGCACGCGCGAGCAGGAACCGGATTCGAACATCATCGTCCGCCGCATCGGCCAGATGCATCGCGTGCTCGCGGCCGCTCCGTCCTATCTGGAGAAGCATGGCCGTCCGGAGCACCCTGCCGATCTCGCCCGCCACAACATGCTGGTCTACAATCTCGCCAACGATCCCTATTCGCTGCGGCTCAGCCGGGGCAGCATGACGCAGACCGTCCGCATCACGCCGACGCTCGACAGCAACGACGGCCAGGTCATCCGAGGCGCAGCGCTGGCGGGTCTCGGCATCCTCATCCAGCCTCTCTACATCGTGCAGAGCGACATTGCGGCCGGCCGTCTCGTTCCGGTCCTGATGGACTGGGAGTTGCCGCTGCTCACCATGAACATCGCCTATCAGAACCGCGCGGGCCTGCCCGCCAAGATCAGGGTGTTTTCCGACTCCCTGGTCAGCCACATCCGCGAGCATTCGGAGCCGGGAATCTGGATCGACGCGGCGAAGTGAGCGGGAGAAGCTCAGGGGTATCGATTGCGGCGGACGAGCCAGACGGGCAGGGCCGCAGCTCAAAGCGCCGAACGCGGGCTCGGTTGCGCAGATGAAATCGCCGATGGAAATCTGCTCGCGATGGCGCGCATCTTGGGCTGCACGCGGGAGCCGTCGATCACCTCGAGCCGGCCGTAGCGGTTGAGGGTATGCAGCTTTCTGCCGGGCCATAGCGGTCCGGGCTTCAGCGTGTGGCGGACGATCTGCTTGAACTTCGTCGGCGACAATTCGACCACTTCCGCCAGCGCGAGCGCCGCGCCGTAGCCATCGTTACAGTCCTGCACCGGTCGCCATAGTTTGCCGTTCATGGTGATCAGATTCCCCGCCGGCCGCGTGCTGGCCCGGTCGATCAGCACCGGGTTGCTGGCATGGGGCACCCAGGGACCCAGGAGATGCTCGGCGTAATAGATCGCCAGCGAATCCGAATAACCGCCGGTCCCATCGCGCCAGGCGCCGAACAGATAATACAGGCCGTTGTGCCGCGTGATCGTCACGTCCGCAAGTTCGAGGCCCGACAGCAGCGTCGCATGCCGCTCCCATTTGTCCGGAAACTGAACGCATTTGTAGAGCGCGACGTCCCCATGGGTCGAACTCTCCGGGATCATCCACAACTCGCCGCCGTCTTCGATCAGAAAGGGATAGGAGAGGTGCCAGGGCTCGTCCAGCACGGGCACCACTTTTCCCATTGGGCCGGCGTTGTTGAACTCGATGGCGGAAATGATGCCTTTGCCGATACGGTGATCGAGATCTTCGAAGAAGACGAAGGTGCGTCCCTGCCATGTAATGGGAAAGGGGTCGGCATAGAAGTGATTGCCGGGATCACCAAGGACGTTCCAGCGCAGCCCGGAGAGGTCGCCGGTCTGCCAGACGCCTGCGCCGTCGTTGAAGCGCCAGCCGACATGCCAATGCGGGGCGTAGCAGCAGAGGCGATAGATTTCCTTGGCGATGGAGACAGCAAGGCCGCGCGCGACATAGGCTGAGGCTCGTCGGCCCGCGCCGTTCGCGGTGGAGCGCGCCAGCTGCGGCACAATGCGCGGCCGTCCCGACAGGATTGCCGCGACCATCGTGAGGGTTCGCGCCATGACGGTTTCGAGCGCACCGCTCAAGCCGGCGGCAATTTCTCCGGATGGATGGCCGCTATCGACGAGCGAACCGTCGACCTCGTTGACGATGTCGATCACCGGCAGGTCACCGGCGAGAACGGCGGCGAGGGCGGCGTTCTCGCCAGCAACTCCGTTGAACAGCGGACGGAGATAGAGCTTTGCGGGGCTGTTGGGATCGCGCGCGGCATTGGTGAAGTCGACGATCACGTCGGCGGTCTCGGTCCGACCCCGCGCCGGTTCCGAAACGATGTGCAGTCTGTTGGCGCCGCTGTGCTTGCCCTTGTGCAACACCACGCGTTCCAGCTCGAACAGGGCGTCGAGTCCTGCGGGGCGCGGCTCTGCAGTCGCCGTCCACGCAATTTGAACCGGAACGTCCCGGCCGTCGATCAACAGCGTGTCGCGGCTCATCCATCGCCGGGCATGCTCACGTTCACAGCGAAACTCGATGATCATGTCGAGCCAATCTATTCCAGGTATTAGGTCAAATGACCTCGCCGAGTATTCGGATGTATTCCTCCACCATGGCATCTACCGAATAGCGCAGCCGCAGGCCTTTGGCGTTTTGTCGCAGTTCGTCGCGCAAATGTTGGTCCGTCAGCAGCGTGGAGACGACTGCAGAGAGCTTTGCATGATCGGAGGCGTCGACGAACAAGGCCGTCGGCTTTCCGTCGTAGGACAGCACTTCGCGCAAGACGGGAAGATCGGTGACGACGGAGGGAACACCGGCGTTCGCAGCCTCGACCGCCGCCAGACCGAAGGTCTCGGCCTGGGTCGGGAATACGAACACGTCCAGGCCGGCGAGAAAGTCCGCCATCCGGCTGGGGGGAATTTCTCCGAGCAGATGCAGCCTGTCCGACACCTTCAATTCGCTCGCCAGCAGCTTCAGCCGGGCCTCGTCGGCGCCCTGGCCGGCGAGCGCGAGATGCCAGGACGGTTGGTTCGGCAACAGCCGTATCGCCAGATCGAGACGCTTGTGGGGATGCAGCCGTGCTGCGCAGCCGAGCAATATGCGGTCCGGCGGCAGGTTGAACTTTTTTCGCGCAGCTTCCTTCGACAGGGTAAGGGCCTTGTCGTCGAAGCCGTGCGGGACATGCACCATGCGCGACCGGTAGGCTGCGGGGTAGCGCGAATATTCGCGCTCCATGTCCTGCGAATTGAGCGTGATGCGGTCGAAGAAGCCGACGCTGCCCATCACGATGTCGGCTGTGCGAACCGGCCAGCTCATCGACAATGCGGATGAAACCTGGTTGGCGACGACAGGCGCGCGGCTGACCAGACGTGTCACGCCGCCGCCGATGACGTTGCCGAAATGCTGAAAGGTCAGGACGGCGTCCGGCTTGATGCTGCTGATATGGCGGCCGAGCCTCCACAGCATCTGCAGCAGGGCCACCGGATTGCCGGGCCGGCTCGGCGCGCAATAGAGCGTATCGGGCGGCTCGTCGAAAGAATCCGATTTGCGGAAGAAGAAGAGGTTGGTGACGCGATAGCCGCGCGCGGTCAGCCCGGCGCCGAGCAGCCTGGAAATCTCCTGCGCCCCGGCGTTCTCGGCCTGGGTCTGGGCGAGCAGCACGTGCAGCTTTCGTGCGCTGCCGCTCGACCGCGCGGGTGCCGTCGCGGTTGTCTCGCCCAATTCCTTGTTCGGCTGATAGTGGAGCACGGATCCCGACCCGCTAGAGAAACGAAATCTTCACCTTCTTAACCCCGTACCTATCATGCGGGCTTCACGTGGACACCGACTAGCGACAAACGGAGTTAATGCCAGGCTTTGCCGTCGACATCGTTCCCGCAGCCGTTTCACCGGCATGCCGGATGCGGCGAGCGAGCACGTTAACCAACCGATCCGGCCCGCGCGCGATCGCGAGCCGCCGCGGGTCGGTGTGACTGACGTCTAGTCGCTGGAGTCGGCGCCGCGCACAGCATAGTTGCCGCGTTTCCAGGCGGAGACGCGCAACAGCACGAGGATCGAAGGATCCACCCCTGTTCGCCGGCGGCAGAGGACATTCAGGGCAATGGTCGCGAGCGCCAGCGACACGGTGGCCGAGATTGCGGCGCCTAGCAGGCCGAGCCAGGGAATGAGGATGAGAAACCCCACGAGACGCAACGCGACGTTGGCGGCAACGACGGGAACATAGATGCGTTCATGGCCGGTCAGTTGCAGGATCGCAGCGGACGGGCCGCCTGCGGCCTGGATGGCCGTCCCGATTGCAAGCACGATCAAGACCGAGTGCTGCGTGGCGAAATGAGGTCCGAACAGGTTGAGGAGATAGGGACCGCCGATCCAGATCGTGGCGAGCCCGGCGGCCACGCATAGCGCGGTCACCTCCGCCATCAGTCGCAGGGTTCGTCCGAACTCCTGGTGGTTCTTGCTGAAATACAGCGACGGAAGCCGGCGCGCCCCGAACGTGTACAGCGCCGCAGACAGCATGGCAAAGATGTTGGCGAGGCGCGATGCGGCGAAGTAAATGCCGGCGGTCACGGGATCCAGCATCCAGTACACCAGAATGACGTCGAAATACTGGTTGGCGGCCTCGAGGATGGATGCGAGCCAGAAGTGAAGCGAGCTCGAGCGCCAGCGGGACGTCTCGGCGTGCGCCGGCGTGCCGCGCAAATCAGGCAGCGCGCGCGCGATCGAGATGATCTGCGCAGCCAGGCCGGCCGACATGGCAATGGTCATGACCGCGAACAACTCGGCGGGATCGAGTAACCGATGGCCGAAGAGCATGGCGAGCAGGAAGAGAACGACGATGACGCGCCAGAAGAACTCGCGATTTCCCTCGCCCATGAGAATGCTCACCAGCGAGCGGGCGACCTGACTGCCGAGCATCACGCCTGCGTTCACGGCCGTATAGGCCGCCACGGCAAGGATGAGCACCCACCAGTCGCCCCTCAGGCTGGCCACGATGGCCATGCCGAGGATGACGACCAGCATGGCAGCGGAAGTGATCTTGATGCTCGATTGGAGGAGGCCTTTGATGAGGTCCGGCCTGTCGCCGACCTGATACTCGTTCAGGAAACGCACCAGCAGCGATTCCTGACCGACCAGTCCGACGACGGCGGCGATCTGGGCGACCGAAAGCCAGGTCGCAAAGATGCCGAAACCGTCGGGCGACATCGTTCGTGCCGCCAGCGAGAACACGGCAAACGCCAGCGCGCCGCTTCCAACCTTGAGCAGGATGGTCCCGACGACACCGCGCGTGACGTCACGCCGCATGAGCTGGAGGAGGGATTTGATCATTGAAGTCTAAGGAGCTGCTCTCTCCTGAAGAGACATGTTCCGATACCGGTGACAACCTAGCATGCCGAAAAATCACGAGTGTTAATGCGGGTCATCAAGGATATCGCCTGCGGCGTCGATATCGCGATGACGCCGGTTGGCTCACTGTGGAACATGACGTCCCCATTGTCCCAAATAGAGCGAGGCCCGCTGAGGCCGATTGCCGGAATAGCGAGCGATCGACGGCCGGGGCAGGCGTGATCAGCCGCTTCAGTGCGAATTGGCTCGCCGGCGTCGACCGCAGAACTGACGGAAGCCAGACTTTGCCGAGAATTCCGAGCAAGAGGCGTGCCGGATATCATCGGCGCAGCAGGCTCTCCGCTTCATTAACCTCGATACCGAGAAATGATCGCGTTCGGTCCTGCGATGCGACATCAGGCCGGAGAATTGCACGTGCGACTTTGGTTGAACGTGGGAGCCTGGATCATGACGGCGGATGGAACTGTGACCGAGCCGATCGACACAGCTGGTACTTCGACGACCATTGCGGACGTCGCAATCGTCGGCGGCGGCCTTGCAGGGTCGCTTGCGGCGGCCGTGCTGGCGCGGGCAGGGCACCGCATCGTCCTGATCGAAAAGCGCGCCGGCCATCCGGACGAATTCCGGGTCGAGAAGATCGGCGGCCATCAACTGGAGTTGTTGCGCAAGCTGGGCTTCTTCAGCGCGCTCGAGCATGTCGCTTGCCGGTATGATCAGGTGCTCAACATCCGGGAAGGCAAGGTGGTCGATGTCAGCGTCGGCCAGGCTTATGGATTTTCCTATGCCGATCTCGTTGCCATGGCGCGCAGCCAGATACCCGCGTCCTCCAGCCTGGTCGTCGACGAGGTGACCGCGATCAGTGGTGGCGGCGACGTCCAGCATCTCGAGCTGGCCTCCGGACGGCGCGTGACCGCGCGCCTCGTCGTTCTCGCCACGGGCATGGCAGCGGCTCTGGGCTATAAACTCGGTATCAAGCGGCGGATTCTGGCCGAGCGCCATTCGGTGTCGTTCGGTTTCACGATTGCCCGTCAGGATGGTCGCCCCTTCGATTTCGAAGCGCTGACCTGCTACGGCGAGCGCACGGCCGACGGCATCGACTATCTCAGCCTGTTTCCGGCACGCGCTGGCATGCGAGCCAATCTCTTCATGTTCCGCGACCCGACTGATCCGATCATGCGCGAGCTGCGTCGCGAACCGGAAGCGACGGTCCTGCGTCTGCTGCCGGGATTGCGGACCTATCTCGGCGATTTCCGTGTCATCGACCGGGTTCAGAACTGGGTGATGGATTTGACCGTTGTCGAGGGACACCTCCAACCCGGCATCGTGCTTATCGGCGATGCATTCCAGACCAATTGTCCCGCCGCCGGCACGGGCGTCGCGCGCCTGCTGGTGGATGTCGATCGTCTGTGCAGCGAATATGCGCCGAAATGGCTCGCGACCCCCGGTATGGACCTTGAGAAGATCTCACAGTTCTATTCCGATCGCGACAAGATCGCGGCGGATCAGCAGTCGCTGAAGATGGCGCGCTTCCGCCAGGCCCTGACGTCACGCGACGATATCGGCTGGGACGTTCGTCGCCGGTTGCACTTCCTGCGGCGCAGCCTGGCACACCGCGTCGATCAAATGCATCCTGGCTGGATTGGACGGGTTCGCGGCGTCCTGCGCGCCTGAGTTCCGCGGCCTTTCGCCTGCCGTCTTTCAGCGCGTGGGCGTTGGGGTGCGCGCGGGCAGCAGCCGCAAATCCGACAGCCGCTTGGCTGCGAGCTTCAGCCAGGGAGCCTGCTTCAGCGCGAACAGGGTGATAGCGCCTGCGGTGCTGCCGGCTTTCGTGATCGCCCACATCGGAGAGGGCTGTCCACCGAACAGTTTCTTGTATGGCTCGTCACCAATGGTGAAATCGAGCATCTGATCCCCACGCTCGATACAATCCCGCGCCACCTGCTCGAACATCAGCGCGCCCAGGGATTGGCTCTTGTACCCGGCAATGTCGAAGGCGCTCATGATGATGAGGAAGCTGTCCCGATGGCAGAGGCCGAGCACGGCGGCGATCACCTCGCCGTCCATCTTCATGGCATAGAGGCGCACAAAGGCGCCGAGCCCACGAAGGGCCACGTCGGAATAGAAGCCGAAATATTCGGGACGCTGCAGCAGATCTCCGTCGCCTTGCGCCTGGAAGCGCGGACCGCGAAGCTTCCTCATCACATCCATGGCTTCTTGCACGGAGGTGTCGTCATTGCAGCATGAGAAGCTCAGCGCGCCCTTCTTCTGCAGCTGACGATATTTCTTTGCGAGCTCCTTCTGATAGGAGCGATCGATCGCACTCGTCCGCCATTGTTCGAACGGCGCGACCAGCACCGTCGCGTAGGCATTGGTTTCCATCGAGACGCGGCGTGATGCGGCCAGGAGGGTCTCGATCGGATGCCGTCCGTCGGGCAGCTTGGTCATGCGGAGCAGATCGAAAGGTCGAATAAGGCGCCGAATCTCCGCGCACGCGTCCGCATCGTCGAGCAGCTGTGAAAACACCGTCTGGCTGCAAACCGGCGCCAGATAGTCGGAGACGCGGAGGTCGGCGAACTCGACGGTCCGGATCGGACCGCGCCGGATCCGGAGCAGGGGCAGCACCATCGCAAGGGCACCCGTCGCGCGGTGGCGAACCACGACGACCAGAGGTGTCGCACCCGCGTCCGAAGCGAGCCTGTTGTAGAGGCTATGCAGCCAGATCGGATGCTGAAACGCCGTGGCGGCCGAGCGATCGAACAGCTCGGCATACTCCGGAGACAGGAAGTCGAACGCCTGCTCGATGGCGATGTCGAAATTGTTGCTGAGCTTGTTCATGCGCAATCAGGGAAACCGGATAATTTGCGAAGTCGATCGAGCCGTGGCCACGCTTTATAGCAGGGTCGTTACGGGCGAGACACCGGCGGCGTGCCATTTGCATTAATGCGCTCAACCATCTCCGTATCGTTACCAAATTCTTAAATCCCATAGCGTTCTGGCTGTCGCACGGTCGAGCTGTCGACCGCTCGAGACGCCATCGAAGACGGCACACAGGCCGTTGACCAAGCTTGCCGCTCACACCGTGCAGGGCAGCGATCTCCCTGCGTGGATTTGCAAGGCCCATCAATCGTGTATGATCGACACGGTGCTGAATACGCAGAAGATATCCCTCCTGTCCCGGCGAGAACTGCTCGATAAGGCGGCGCGTATCACGGCGCTGGCTGCATGGCCCGGCTGCGTTGCCGCCGGCGATTATCCCTCCCGGCCCATCAGGCTGGTCATTCCCTATACGGCCGGTGCCGCGGGTGATCAGATCGGCCGTCCCTGGGCGGACAGGATCGGATCGCTGCTGGGCCCGATCTATGTCGAGAATATCGGCGGCGCCGGCGGCGCGATCGGCTCTGCCGCGGTGGCGCAGAGCGCTCCCGACGGCTATTCGCTTCTGCTCGGCAATGGCAGCACGCAGGTCATGATTCCGTTGTCCTCGACGCAGCCCGCCTACGATCCGGTTCGTGACTTCCGCGCCATCTATCGCCTGATTACGAGCACGCTTGCCTTCGCGGTTCATCCCTCGCTGCCGGCGAAGGACCTGCGGGAGCTGGTCGCTTTTGCAAGAGCCTATCCGGGCAAGCTCTCTTACGGCACTCCGGGCGTCGGCACCGGCAATCATCTCGTCGGCGAGATGTTCAGGCTGCAATCCGGTCTAGCAACTGACTTCGTCCACGTGCCCTATCGGGGCATGAGTTCCGCTACCAACGACCTCATCAGTGGCCAGATCTCTGCCGTCATTGCCGTGGTGTCGAGCCAGATCCTGCAGTTACACCATGCCGGCAAGCTGCGGCTGATCGCCGTGACGAGCGAACGGCGGTTGAGCGGAGCGCCGGGAGTTCCGACGGTCATCGAATCCGGCATGCCGGAGCTCAGATATGCCGGCTGGTTTGGCTTGTTCGCCCCACGAGCAACCCCGGATACGATCGTGGAGCAGATCTCCAAGGCAACCCGCACGGCGATGGCCGATCCGCAGTTGCAGGACAGCTATCGGTCGCAAGGTCTGGAGCCGGACGTCGATTCAGGCCCCGACAAATTTCAACGCCTCGTCGAGGACGAACTGACCCGCCTGGCTCCCATCGTCAAGTCGATCGGACTCAAGCGCGACTGAGTTGAACTTTGCCGATTTGCGCTGCGTCCGTCCTGTCGCAACTCTCTCGAGCCGGATCGGCAGTGACAAATTTGCGGCGACGTTGAAGCAGCATTGATCTTCCTGCGGCATTCAGGCCGCAAGGGTCTTGGATCATTCACAGCGCATTGAATCGTTCCATACATTTTCCGCCTGTCGCTGATGATCGAGGCATTCTAAGCCGCAAGTCGCGCATTTGCGTTGCCGCCACGATAGCGGCTTCCTAAAAAGGCGATGCAGACCGCTGACATTCGAATGTTGCCGCCGAGACCAAGGCAGCGAACGCGAATGCGCGTCCGCAGAGCAACTGATTGACGGGACATAGTGGCGGTCGAACACGGTACGAAGAGCTGTTCTTCGATCCATGGTCGTGGCTGGCCAGGCGCGGAGCCGCTTTACGGCGGGCTGCGCGCTATTGATGAAGGACGTGCTGGGAATGCTGCGTGCGGGTGGGGTTGGGACGGTGGCGCGGTTTGCTGCGGCGCTGCTGGGTGGAGTGGCTGTGCTCACGTGGTTCGAATGGCCTGCGCGATCCCAAACGTCACAAGGCGGCAGCTCTCTTCCTCCGGTGACCGTCGAAGCGCCGGCGAAGCAATCGGCCAGCCGTGCGCCGACCAGGCGAAACGACGCCCGGGTCCGATCGACCTCACGGCGTGCCCCGCAAGCTCAGACCGTCGCCGTGCAATCGCAGTCGGGTGTCGTCCCCGCCTTTGCGGGGGGCCAGGTCGCTCAAGGCGCGCGGCTGGGAATGCTCGGCAATACCAGCACCATGAAGTCACCGTTCAGCGCGACGAGCTACACCGACAAGTTCATTCGGGATCAGCAGGCGGCAACGGGTGCCGATGCCCTGATCCTCGATCCGTCCGTGCGAAGCTCCCACCCGACGGGGGTATCGTCGATTCCTTCAACATACGCGGCTTCCCGATCAATGAAGGCAACAACGGTGAGTTCGCCTTCGAGGGCCTTTACGGAATCGCGCCGACATATCGGATTTTCACGGACTACGTCGAGCGCATCGAAGTGCTCAAAGGTCCGTCGGCTGCGCTCTCGGGCATGGCGCCCAACGGCGGCGTTGGCGGCGTCATCAATGTCGTGCCCAAGCGCGCGCAAGAGGATCTGACCCGCTTGACCGCGAGCTACGGTTCGACCGCACGCTTCGGCGGTCACTGGGATGTTGCCAGACGCTACGGCGACGGCAAGGAATGGGGCGTGCGTGCCAGCGGGAGTCTCCGCGGCGGTGATACGCCCATCGATCGCCAGTCCGAGACGACGGGTGTCGGATCGCTGGCGCTGGATTATCGAGGCGAGCGCTTCAGGTCCTGGCTCTATCTCATTGCGCAGACCGATCGGTTCGACGCTCCCTCACGTCCCTTTTTGATGGCGCCCGGACTGCAGGTGCCAAAGGCGCCGGACGGCAAGCTGAACGTGACCCAGCCCTGGGAATGGTCACGCATCAACGACCAATCCGCCTTGCTGCGGACCGAGTACGATGTCAGCGATCAGGTCACTCTGTTCGCGGATGTCGGTGGTGCGAAGACGAATGTCGAACGGTTCTTCGGTCTTCCAACGATCGTCAACACGAGCGGCGATACGACCTCTACGCCCCAGTACTTCGGCCTCAGCATCGATCGAACCACATATGACGGCGGAGTCCGCGCCCGCTTCGACACAGGCTTCGTCCATCATGCTCTTGCCGTCCAGGCTTCGGTCTATCGGGACGCACTGTACCGGCGCCTGACGAATGGTAGTCCCGTCACCTCGAACATCTACAATCCGACCGTCGCGCCGACTCAGTTGGCCAACGAGATCAGCGACCGGCCCCGGCTGTCGGACAGCGAACTCACGGGGCTTTCGATTGCCGACACTTTATCCGTGCTCGACGAGCGGGTCCTTCTGACCCTCGGTGTCCGGCGGCAGGGCATCGAAGCCCACAACTATCTCTCCAACATCGGGACGCTGAGCTCGTCATATGACAAGAGTGCGGTTACCCCGGTGGTCGGTCTCGTCGTCCGGCCCGTGGAGAATGTCTCCTTGTACGCCAATTATGTCGAAGGCCTCGCGCGGGGCGACGTGGCTCCTCAGAACGCATCCAATTTCGGCGAAGTGCAGCAGCCCTACGTCGCAAAACAGTACGAGGCCGGCGTCAAGGTGGAGTTCGGCCGGATCGCAACCACCTTCAGCGCGTTCGAGATATCGAAGGCGAGCGGCGAACTGTCCGCCGGGCGTTTCGCGGCGACGGGCGAACAACGGGTCCGCGGACTGGAATTCAGCGTCTACGGCGAGCTCAAGCCGGATGTTCGCGTCCTCGGAGGCATTTCGCTGCTGGACGGCACCCTGACGAAGACAGCCGTCGCGGCCAATGTGGGCAATACGCCGATCGGCGTTCCGAACGTGCAGGCCAATATCGGTGTGGAGTGGGACCTCCCGTGGATGAGGGATCTCACCTTGAATGGAGCCGTGATCTACACGGGCAGGCAGTTCGTCGACGCCGCGAACAAGCAACCGATTCCGGAGTGGACGCGGCTGGATCTCGGCGCCCGTTACACCACGGCGATCAGCGGCAGGAAGACGGTCTTCCGCGCCAACATCCAGAATGTGACCGGGGCGAGTTACTGGTCCAGCGTGGCGTCGTTCGGGACGTTCTTCCTGGGGGCGCCACGGACGTATCTCCTGTCGATGACCGTGGATATGTAGTCGCCGTTGTCGCAAATCAGCAACCGCTCCCGGGCGCGATTGCGGGAGCGGTCGTGCAGAAGCCGGCGGCAGCATGCGGGTGACGTGCATGCGGGTGACGACCGTGTGCAGATCGGTCGACCTGGCCGACAACGTGGATAGTTGCTTGGCAACCGGTGCGCCGCAGCTCGCTCCGCCCCCAGTGATGGCCTCAGTGAAATTATTTCATTGAATCAATGAGGTGACTTCCGTTTCCGGTGCCTTTCGTCCGCAGGACCGAAACTGGCGCGGCTCTTGCTCTTGCCAGTATGAGGGTTCTTGATAAACGTCATACTGCGGGTCAGGTGGATGGAGCAGGCGGTGAGGCGGACTTTGCGGGCGGTCGAGCCCGGAACGGCGGTGCTGTTCGGAGGGCTGATTGCCGCCAACATCGCCGCATGGGCCTGGGCCTTCGCGCTGTTCGGCGACCGACCTACGGTTCTGGCGACTGCGCTGCTGGCCTGGGTGTTCGGCCTCCGGCACGCCGTGGATGCCGATCACATCGCCGCCATCGACAACGTCGTGCGCAAACTGATGCAGGCGGATGGCGCGCCGCACAGTGTCGGCCTCTATTTCGCGCTCGGCCATTCCACCGTCGTCGTGGTCGCGACCCTCTTGCTTGCGCTCGGCGTGGTGGGCCTCGGCGGCGACAGCCTGCTCAAGGACATCGGCGGCCTTATCGGCACGTCGGTGTCGGCGGTTTTCCTGCTCGTGATCGCGGCCATCAATCTCGTCATCTTCGCCGGCCTGTGGCAGACGTTCCGCGCGGCACGGGAGCAGGGCGTGCACGACGCCGAGGGACTCGAGCGGCTGCTCGCCAATCGCGGCTTCCTCGCGCGACTGCTCGGACCGCTGTTCCGCCTGGTCACAAAGCCCTGGCACATGTATCCGTTGGGTTTCCTGTTCGGGCTCGGCTTCGACACGGCGACCGAGATCGGCCTGCTCAGCATCTCCGCAACCGAGGCCGCGCGCGGCGCCTCCCTCGCCGACGTGCTGGTCTTCCCTGCGCTGTTCGCGGCGGGCATGGCGCTGGTCGACACGGCCGACTCCGCACTGATGGTCAGCGCCTATCGATGGGCGTTCGTCGATCCCATGCGAAAGCTCTGGTACAACCTCACGATCACCGGCGCCTCCGTCGTGGTCGCGCTGTTCATCGGCGGCATCGAAGCGCTCGGCTTGGCGGCCGACCGGCTCGGCCTGTCCGGGGGCGTGTGGACGCTGGTCGATGGTCTCAACGAATCGCTCGCCAATGTCGGCTTCGCTGTGATCGCGCTGTTTGCGATCGCGTGGCTCGTCTCGGTCGTGCTTTATCGTCGCCTCTTCGAGTGGGACCGGCGCCGGGCCGCGACGAAAGCCCTGGCATGCGCCGATGCGACCGATGCGGCGTAAGCCCGGTCGTCGCGGCAGCGCCCTGACGGCGCTCTCGACCCTGGTGCTGCTGGCGGATGACGGCCGCGCTTTCGCGCAGGGCAGCAACACCTCACGCGAGCTGCCGCCAATCGAGGTCGGCGGCGGCGAGACGACGCCTCGCAAGAAGCCGGTGGCATCGCGCCGTATCGGCAAGCCGTCTCCCGACGGCCATCGCACTGTTCTGGATTCGGCAGGGACACAAGCTTCGGAGGCGAGCAGCGTCGCCTCGGGTGCGAAAGGCCAATCCGGCATGGCCAGCGAAATCACCGTCTCTGGCGAGGAGATCAATGCACGCCCCTTCGCGCGGCCGGGCGAGGCGCTCGAAGCCGTGCCAGGTCTCATCGTGACGCAGCATTCCGGCGAAGGCAAAGCCAACCAGTATTTTCTGCGCGGCTACAATCTCGATCATGGGACCGACCTCGCGATCACCGTCGACGGCGTTCCGGTCAACATGCGCACCCACGCGCACGGCCAGGGCTATGCCGATCTTAACTGGTTGATCCCGGAGACCATCGCCGCAGTGGACGTCCGCAAGGGTTCGTATTTCGCTGACGAAGGCGATTTCGCTTCGGTCGGAAGCGTCCATGTCGGACTGATCGACCGCACCAGGGGATTGGCGCAGGTGAGCGTGGGCAGCTTCGGCTACCGCCGCTTGATCGGCATGAACTCCGCAAAGCTCGGCGACGGCGCGCTGCTGGTGGCCGGCGAGGTCGGGACCTACAACGGCCCGTGGGACAATCCGGACAACGTGCGCAAGCTCAATGGCCTCGTGCGCTACAGCCAGGGCAGCGCGACCGACGGCGTCTCCGTCACCGGCATGGCTTACGCCAACACATGGAATTCGACCGACCAGGTGCCGCAGCGCGCGATCACCTCCGGCTTTCTCGATCGCTTCGGCTCGGAAGATCCGAGCGACGGCGGCAACACCAACCGCTTCGCGCTCTCCGGCCGTATCGCGCAGAGCGACGATCTCGGCTCATGGAAAGCCAACGCCTATGTCGTGAAGAGCCAGCTCGACCTCTTCAACAATTTCACCTACTTCCTCAACGATCCCGTGCTTGGCGATCAGTTCCACCAGCACGACGACCGCCTGATGGCAGGCGCCAACGCTTCGCGCACGCTGAACGGTTCGTTCGCGGGCTTGCCAATGCAGACCACCGTGGGCCTGCAGTCGCGCTATGATGCAATCGCTCTCGCGCTGACCAGCACCTTCCAGCGCGGCTTCCTCGCCAACATCCGCAGTGACAAGGTTGGGGAGGGCAGCGTCGGCGTCTATGCCGAAAACACGGTGCGCTGGACGGACTGGCTCAGGACGACGGTGGGCTGGCGTGGCGACTATTATTCCGCCGACGTCACCTCTCGGTTCAATGCCGGCAATACCGGCCGTGCTGACGCTGCGCTCGGCAGCCCGAAATTCAGGATGGTGCTCGGTCCGTTCCACCAGACCGAGTTCTTCGTCGGCGCCGGCTATGGCATGCACTCCAACGACGCCCGTGGCGCGACCACGACGGAAGACCCCAGCGATCCCGCGACGAGGCTCACGCCGTCGCCGCTCCTGGTGCGCACCAAGGGTGCGGAGGTCGGCGTTCGCGGCAGGATTGTTCCGGGCCTGGACAGCTCGCTCAGCATCTTCATGCTGGATCAGGACTCCGAAATTTTGTTCTCCGGCGATGCCGGCGACACCTCGGCAACCCGCGCCAGCCGCCGCTACGGCTTCGAATGGACCAATCACTACCGGCCGCGGTCCTGGATCGACATCGACGCCCAGCTTGCGATGACCCATGCGCGCTTTCGCGGCTACGACAGCGAGCAGGCGGAGGTTTATGCCTCGCTCGCCGGCTATCCGGAGGCGCAGATCGGCAACGCACCCGGCAACTACATTTCGAACGCGCCGGCAATGGTGGCATCGGCCGGCATCACGCTCGGCGAAAAAACCGGCTGGTTCGGCACCTTGCGCTGGCGCTATCTGGCGTCGAGTCCGCTGACGGAGGACAACGCATTCCGCTCCTCCGCGATCAGCATCTTCAACGGCCGCCTCGGCTATCGAATCGACAATGGCTGGCGCTTTCAGCTCGACGTGCTCAACCTCCTCGACACGAAGGCCAGTCAGATCAGCTACGCCTATGGCTCGCTGCTCAAGACCGACACGCTCTATAATCTCTGCGCAGCGGGCACCGCGCCGGCTTCAGTCTGTCAGAACGGCGTGATGGACTATGTGCTGCATCCCGTCGAACCCCTGACATTCCGGCTCACGATCGCCGGAAGTTTTTAGACTTGGTCGGGTCGCGGTGCGACGATGGCCTGTCGCCGGGCCGCCTCGGCGCCCAGGGCCAGGGCATTCGGCTGGTACGCGCCGCGTTCTCAGACGCGAGCCGCGCTCCACTGTCCGAAGCTGGAGAAGAGGTCATACGCTGGCTTGTCAGCTTTCTGCCTGACGGCGTGACGTACGAGCCGACGGTGCGGGCGCCGTCTTGAGCGGCGCGAGGTCGGACCGCCGCGAATGCTATTCATCCGTAGCGGTCAGCTTCCTCGTGCCATTTCAAAGGGCGGTCAGCGGCAGACGTAGGTTCCGTTGACCAGCACGCGTACGCAGGCCCTGCCCGCGGCCGCTGCGCCGACGGCTGCGGTCCCGACGACCGCGCGCCTGGTGGTCCGGCGTGCCACGCCGGCGACCGATACGGGCGTCAGCGGACGCCCGACCCGCGCGTCCGCTTGGCTGAAGGACAGCGATGGCGTCTCGTTGGATGACCAGCCGAACGAGACAGACATTCCGACACCGGCCACAATGGCCGCAACCAATAGTTTTCCCAGCATACCAGACGTCATGACGAGCTCCATTCGTTTGCGGTTACGGATCTGATCGGTTCAGAACTGGCGGTCGGATCGTTGATCAAGATCAAGGGAGTTGAGAGAGGCGGGTTCGTCCTGGCTCACCCTTCTGCGGCCGAACGTCGGTGTTTTGCCTGACGGGTCAAACATCTGTTCCGAAGCGAGTCCGTTGGGCCGGTTTTTCCGTTCGAAAAAGCATAGTGCCGCCAACCACCTGGCTACTGTGCATGGGGTTGTTTTTCAGATTTCGTACTTGGCGGGAGAGGTCAGCTCGGCCTATCAAGGCGAATTCGTCAGGTCGAGGCCCCGAACAGTCGGCGGACTGCCGGCAGCCACTCGCCGGTCATCGTGAACTCGAGCCCGAGGCGCGCGCCGCAGGCGATGGCCGCCATCGTGACGGGTGCCGAAATCGCGAGCGTCGAAAACGCGCTCAGGCCCTGACCGATGGTGCAGCCCAATGACATGATGCCGCCGATGCCCATCAGCAGCGCGCCGGTCATGTGGCGCTTCAACTCGCGTGCGTCGTCGCATGCCTCCCAGCGGAAGCCGTGCGCGAGCATCGCGGCGGCAAATGAGCCTGCGATAACGCCGGCAACGGAGCCGATGCCAAAATTGAGCCGCGCACCGGAGAAGGTGGCGATGTAGAGAATGGCGTCGCCAAGCGGCGCCACGAAGGTGAGCGAGGAGACCCGCGCGGGATCGAACTCGTCGTCGGCAAGCCATCCGGTCGCAAACCAGCCGAACGCGATCGCGGCGCCGACGGCCAGGCCGGAGGCGAGCAGCCGCGGCGACCGGATCAGTCTGCCATCGGCCAGGGCCCAGACGGCGAGCGCGGCTGCAATCGCCACGACGAGGATTGCGCGCATCGCGCTGCCTGCGCCGAGCAGCGAGGTCAAGGTCTGGGTGCTTCCCTCGGGCAGCCGCAACGACAACGGTTCGATCAGTGTCAGGCGCAGCATGCCGGTGATGCCGCGCATGGTCGCGAGCGCCGACAGGCCGAGCACGAGAAAGACCACGATGGCACGGAGATCGCCGCCGCCGACGCGTACCAGCGTGCCGAATCCGCAAGTGCCGACCAGAGCCATGCCGACGCCGAACATCAGCCCGCCGATGATCGCGCCGCCAAGGCCGATCGATGCCGTCAGGTAGATCGACCGCGACAGGTCGACGATGCCGAACGCGGCGAGCGCCTGGGTCGCGAGCAGAGCGACCGAAGCGGCCAGCGCAAAGGATTTCAGTCGGCGAAAATCCGATCCGAAGAAGGCGTCCTCGAGCATCGCCAGCGTGCAGAAACGTCCCGCGCGGCCGGCAACGCCGAGCACGGCACCGGCCGCAAGCCCGCATGCAAACGCCATGGTCGAAGGACTGAGCATTCCTCCCGCTTCTTTTTTGTTTCTGTCCGCGGGTAGTCTGCGCCGGTGGGGCGCGAAAAGCCAGCGCGGAGAACTACCGGCGGCGCCGGCGTACCGGCTCGCAGAACACGTCGTAGACGGCGGTGAGAATCTTGCGGACGTCCTCGCTCGCGAGACTGTAGTAGATCGTCTTGCCGTCGCGGCGCGTCGTCACCAGCCGATCGAGTCGCAGCCGCGCGAGCTGCTGCGAGACGGTCGATTGTCGCTCGCCCAGGAACTGCTCGAGCTCGGTCACGGATTTCTCGCCCTCGGCCAGGATGCAGAGCAGCAGCAATCGGGACTCGTGCGACAGCGCCTTGAGCATGTCGCTGGCCTCGCGCGCCTTCTCGATCATCTGCTCGAGTTCGGCGGAGCCCTCGATCTCCTTCAGCTTCGGCAACGGCATCGCGTCAAGTTCCTCTCAGCAAGCTCCGCAAGAACGGTCACGACCCCTTGGGTTCCGATCCCGCATTTGACAGGATTCGGTCCAACAGGCCGAAGAAGAAGACATCCCCGGGATAGCCGCGGATGCGCCCGATCTCACGGCCCTCTTGTACCACGACGAAGGTCGGCGTGAAGGGACCCGGATCGATTCCGGCGAGGTCGGCGGGACGGGGGCTGTTCAGGTCGACCCGGCGCAGCGGTGCAGCCCGGCTTTCGTCGGTCTTGCCGTAGATCGGCGCGATCTCGGCGTTGAAGCGAGCGCACCAGGCGCAACCGGGGCGCTCGAACATGACGAGCTCGGCGGCACGCGATGCCGTCGCGGGCAGCGCGAGCCCGACGGCGAGCGCGAGCAAAACGGTGATTCTGGTCATGCTTCGTAACCGGGCCTTTCCGGGCTTGATAGACGAGCTTGCTTTCCAACCGTCCTTGACGCCTTATATCATTAAATTCGTATATGTGCTAGGGATGGGGCGGAAATGACCTTGGATGTCACGCTGGGTGCGGCCTTTGTCGCCGGCCTGTTGTCGTTTCTGTCGCCCTGCATCCTGCCTCTGGTGCCGCCCTTCCTGTGCTACATGGCCGGTGTGTCGGTCACGGATCTGTCCGGCGACGGGCCGGAGCTGCGGCCGCGGATCCTGATCTCCGCTCTGGCCTTCGTGGCGGGCTTTTCGCTGGTGTTCGTCGCGCTCGGCTCGACCGCGTCGATCGCGGGACGCTTCATCTCCGCGCATCTGTCGACGCTCGGCATCGTCGCCGGCGGGCTGATCATCGTGATGGGCCTGCATTTTCTGGGGCTGCTCAGGATCCCGCTGCTCTATCGCAGCGCGACCGTGCAGGTCGACAACCGACCGGCCGGCGTGGCAGGGGCCTTCGTCATGGGCTTGGCCTTTGCGTTCGGCTGGACGCCCTGCGCGGGGCCGATCCTCGCTGCCGTTCTGCTGATGGCGGGCTCGGAGGACACGACCGGGCGAGGGGCGCTGCTGCTGCTGGCCTATTCGGTGGGGACGGGCATTCCCTTCCTGATCGCGGCGGCCTTCACCGGCCGCTTCATCGCCGCGCTCGGTCGCGTCCGACGGCATCTTGGCCTGATCGAGAAGACGATGGGCGTTTTCCTGGTCGCGACCGGCCTGATGTTCCTGACCGGATTGATGCCCGCGGTCTCGGAATGGCTGCTCGAGCATTTTCCTGGACTGACGAGTATCGGCTGAGGTTAGCCGTAGCGAAAGTCGAGCAACTGGGCGAAGGACTGCAGCTCGATCAGGTAACGATGCACCAGGGGGCCGTCGCCCACCATCGCGGCATGAGCGATCTCGCTGCTGCTGGCGATCGCACCATCGATCAGGCGGCGGAATTCGCCCTGGGCGGCGATCTCGCTATTTGCCCATTCGTTACAGCGCACGAGTCGATCGCGAAACGCGCCTGCGGCGGAAACGGTTTCCTCGGCGTTCGCCGGCGCCGGTTGTTCGCCGTATCTGACGGCCGCGACACGCAGCGCTTCCATGGCGGGCGCGATCTCGAAGATGCAATCGCCGAGATCGTAGAGCCCATTGTGACGTCTGAGCACGTGAACAGCCTGCCGAAGCGCGAGCAACTCGCGGCCGGCGGCGACAGTGTCGCCTCGCTCCAGCGCGCCGGTCGCCGCGGTCAGGCGTTGTTGACCCCGGTCGAGAAATCCCGGCCATTCCGCCTGCTCGGCGGGCAGGGCACCGGACTCGTTGGGAGCAAGCTGTTTCCACCTGACCACCGCTTCGTCGGTCTCGATCTGTGCCAGCGCGATATTTCCGGTGCGCGCATAGCTCGCGGCCGTGCGCAGATTGGCCATGATCGGCGCCATCGCCGATGCGATATGCGCAGGTCGATCGGCCTCGGCGCCGCGCGCGAGCGCGGTCGAGGCCAGCCATACCAGCAGCGCGATGGTGCAGCGCAAGATCGGATATCCTTGTCACATTCGTGTATTCGAATATCATAATGAAAATGAGCAACGCGCAAGATCTTCCGATGCACGAAATCCCGACATCGCTTCCGGGGCTGACACGCCGCGGCCTCCTGGCGATCGCGGCAAGCGTGGCTTTGGCCGGCAATCGCGCGGCGGCCGCCGAGCCGACGGTCGGAGAAGACGGGCTTTATCACGAGCCTTGGTTTCTGCAGAGTTTCCTCGATCTGCGCGAGGACCTCGAGAGCGCGGCCGCCGCAGGCAAGCGCCTCGCGATCATGTGGGAGCTGCGCGGCTGCCCCTATTGCCGCGAGACGCATCTGGTTAACTTCGCTGATGCCGGCATCGCAAGCTATATCCGCGACAATTTCGAGGTATTGCAGCTCAATCTGATCGGTTCGCGCAAGGTGACGGACTTCGATCGCCAGGAACTATCGGAGAAAGAGCTCGCCCAGAAATACGGGATCCGGTTTACGCCGACCTTTCAGTTCTTTCCTCCATCTCCTGATGGTCTCGACGCAAAGGATGCGATGGCGCGCGAAGTGATCCGCGCCCCGGGCTATCTCAAGCCGCCGCACTTCCTGGCGATGTTTCGTTTCGTGCGGGAGCGCGCGTATGAGCGCGGCTCGTTCCGGGATTTTCTGGCCGCGAACGGCTGACCGGACGCGTCTTTCGAATTTCACTTGACGTCGTCGATCACATGAACATATCATGATAAATGAATTTGATGGACTGTGAGTCCGTCATGATCGAAAGCGGGCGTCACCCCGCAACAAGGGTAGGGAACATGCGGCGCTCGCTTATGGCTGCATTTGCACTTTGTCTGGCGGCCGGAAGCGCCCTCGCGCAAGAGGCCGTCAAGGAGCCGATCAGGCTCGATGTCGTCGACGATTCCTTGCCGAAATCCCTGACCGGCGCGCCGGGCGATGCCGCCGCCGGGAAGAAGGTGTTCCTGACGCGCACGCTCGGCAATTGCCTGGCCTGCCACCAGGTCACCAGCCTGAAGACCGAGGAATTTCACGGCGAGTTCGGTCCGTCGCTCGACGGCGTCGCCGGTCGCTACACCGAGGCGCAGCTCCGACTCATCGTCGCCGATCCCAAGCGCATCTTCACCGACACTGTCATGCCGGCGTTCTTCAAGAACGACGGCTTGAGCCGGGTGCGCCCGGAGTTTGTCGGCAAGTCAATTCTGACGGCCGCGCAGGTCGAGGACGTGGTCGCCTATCTCAAGACGCTGAACTGACGGCGAGGAGGATTAAGCAATGAAAGCCATTAATCGACGGCAGGCATTTGCGCTGGGGGGCGGCTTCGTCATGCTGACCCTGATGCCCATGGCGGCTGATGCCGAAGTGACGGGCGACGCGGCGAAGTGGATCGAGAAGTTCACCGGCGGCAAGCAAGCCGTCAAGGGCAAGATCTCGCTCGACCTGCCCGAGATCGCGGAAAACGGCAACACCGTGCCTCTGTCGCTCACGGTCGAAAGCCCGATGACCGCAGACTCCTATGTCAAGGAAGTCATGATCCTCGCGGACGGCAATCCGAACGCCGGTGTCGCGACGCTGATGTTCACGCCGCTCTCGGGCAAGGCCGAAGCATCGATCCGGATCCGGCTCGCCACCACGCAGAACGTGGTTGCGGTCGCGAAGATGAGCGACGGGTCGCTGTTCACGGAGCAGAAGACCGTCAAGGTCACAATCGGCGGCTGCGGCGGCTAAGCTCAAGGAGACGGACGATGGCAGAGAAACCGCGCCTCAAGCTTCCCAAGGAAGCGACCAAGGGCGAAATCATCCAGATCAAGACCCTGGTCTCGCATGTCATGGAGTCGGGCCAGCGCAAGGACGCGCAGGGCAAGCCGATACCGCGCAAGATCATCAACAAGTTCACCTGCGAGTTCAACGGCAAGCCAGTCTTCAGCTGCGTGCTGGAGCCCGCGATCTCGGCCAACCCCTACATCCAATTCGACGCCAGGATCGACGAAGCCGGGACGTTCAAGTTCGCCTGGACCGACGACGACGGCTCGGTGATCACGGCCGAAGAGAAGATCGCGCTCAAGGCGTAATGCCACAGCGCTTCGAGGGAGAGGGTGGATGCTGTCGCGCTATATAAGACTAGCTGTCGCGATCGCCGCGGCGGCATCGGTGGCGACGTGTGCATCCGCGGAGGAGCCCGAACGCAAGGGCATCCCGGCGCCTCCCGGCCACGTCTTCAAGACCATCATCTCCGGGTACCAGTTCCGCAGCAAGGAAACGCGGGCCCTTCAGGACGACGACCTGGAGAACCCGGGCTTCCTCGCGGTGGAGCGCGCGGCGGATGCCTGGAAGAAGGTCGAGGGAAGCGAAGGCAAGTCCTGCATGAGCTGCCACGGCGAGGCCGAGACCAGCATGAAGGGCGTCGGCGCGGCGATGCCGAAATGGGACGACAAGCTCGCGAAGCCGGTCAATCTCGAGCAGCGCATCAACATCTGCCGCAGCGAGCACATGAAGGCGGAGCCCTGGAAATTCAAGTCCAGGGAGCTGACCGACATGACCACTTTCGTGCGATATCAGTCGCACGGCATGCCGGTGGCAGTGAAGACCGACGGGCCGATGTCGCCGTGGTTCGAGCGCGGCAAGCAGACCTACTATACGCGCTATGGACAGCTCGATCTCGCCTGCGCGTCGTGCCACGAACGCAACAACGGCAAGTTCATGCGCGCGGACTTCCTGAGTCAGGGCCAGACCAACGGCTTCCCGACCTATCGGCTGCGCGACCAGCGCCTGGTGCCGCTGCATGAGCGGTTCGAAGGCTGCATGTTCGACGTGCGCGCCGAGCCGTTCAAGCCGCTCTCGGACGAGTTCCTTGCGCTCGAGCTTTATGTCGCCTGGCGCGGCATCGGCTTGCCCGTCGAGACGCCGTCGGTGCGCAACTGAAACGATGAATTTGCAGGAGCATTGCGCATGATCTCTCGGCGAGAGTTCATTCAGGTTGCGGCGGCAACGGCGGCACTCTCGACCGGTGTCGGCCCCGGCTTGACCCGGGCCGTCGCCCAGCAGCGCCTGACCGAGAAGGAGTTGTTGGCGTTCGAGCCGCTCGGCAACGTCACGCTGGTGCACGTGACCGATATCCACGGCCAGCTGATGCCGCTCTATTTCCGTGAGCCCTCGACCAATCTCGGCGTCGGCGAGGCCAAGGGCCTTCCGCCGCACGTCACCGGCAAGGAATTTCTCGCCCGTTTCGGCATCGCGCCCGGCTCGTCCGCGGCCTATGCGCTTACCTCGGAGGATTTCGAGGCGCTTGCCAAGAGCTACGGCCGTATCGGCGGTCTCGACCGGGCCGCGACCGTGATCAAGGCGATCCGCGCCGAGCGCGGCGACAAGGTCGCACTGCTCGACGGCGGCGACACCTGGCAGGGCTCTTGGTCCTCGCTGAAGACCCGCGGACAGGACATGATCGACTGCATGGCCCTGCTCAAGCCTGATGCCATGACGGGCCATTGGGAGTTCACCTATGGCACCGAGCGCGTCAAGCAGGCGATCGACGGGCTCGGCTTTCCCTTCCTCGGCCTCAACATCCGCGACACCGAGTGGAACGAGGCGGCCTTCGACGCCTCCACCATGATCGAGCGCGGCGGCGTCAAGATTGCGGTGCTCGGCCAGGCCTTTCCCTATACGCCGGTCGCCAATCCGCGCTGGATGATCCCGAACTGGTCGTTCGGGGTGCGCGAAGAGGACGTCCAGGCCCAGGTCGACAAGGCGCGTAAGGGCGGTGCGCAACTGGTCGTGTTGCTGTCCCACAATGGCTTCGACGTCGATCGCAAGCTCGCGAGCCGCGTCAAGGGCATCGACGTCATTCTGACCGGACATACCCATGACGCGCTGCCCGAGGCAGTGAAGGTCGGCAAGACCCTGCTGATCGCATCTGGGTCCTCAGGCAAGTTCGTCTCGCGACTTGATCTCGACGTCCGCGACGGCGAGGTCAAGGCGTTTCGCTACAAGCTGATTCCGCTGTTCTCAGATGTGATCAGTGCGGACGCCGAGATGGCGGCGAAGATCGCCGAGGTGCGCAAGCCCTTCGTGTCCGACCTCACCAAGGTGCTGGGCAAGACCGATTCGCTGCTTTATCGGCGCGGCAATTTTAACGGCACGTTTGATGACCTGATCTGCCAGGCGCTGATGCAGGAGCGTGACGCCGAGATCGCGCTGTCGCCAGGCTTCCGCTGGGGCACCAGCGTGCTGCCGGGGCAGGACATCACCTTCGAGGACGTCACAAACGCGACCGCGATCACCTATCCTGCGGTCTACCGCATGGGCATGACGGGCGCGCGTTTGAAGGAAATCATCGAGGACGTCGCCGACAATCTCTTCAACATCGATCCCTACTACCAGCAGGGTGGCGACATGGTGCGGATCGGCGGACTGTCTTACGCGATCGACGTTACCAAGCCGCAGGGGCAGCGCATCTCCGACATGCAGGTTCTCAAGACCGGCATGCCGATCGATCCCGGCAGGGAATACCAGGTTGCCGGCTGGGCCAGCGTCAACGAAGGCACCGAAGGGCCGCCGATCTGGGACGTCGTCGCGAACTACCTGACGCGAGAGAAGACCGTTCGGCTCGAGCCCAACAGGGCCGTCAAAGTTACCGGAGCGTAAGAAGCGATGTCGAAGACAGACAGCCAATCCCGTCGCAGCTTCCTGACCGCTGGCGCGGGCGTCGCGGCCGCGATGCTGGCAAGACCGGCAACCGCCGGCGGAAATCCCGCCAACCAGCCGCCCAACGTGCCCGAGTGGACGAAGTCGCTCGGCGAGGGCGTCGCCGTCCGCCCCTATGGCAAGCCGTCGAAATTCGAGAAGGATGTCGTGCGGCGCGACGTTGAATGGCTGACCGCCTCGCGCGAATCCTCGGTGAGCTTCACGCCATTGCACGAACTCGAAGGCATCATCACTCCGAACGGTCTCTGCTTCGAGCGCCATCACGGCGGCATCGCCGAGGTCGATCCGGCCGATCATCGCCTGATGATCCACGGGCTGGTCGAACGTCCGCTCATCCTCACGCTGGAAGAACTGAAGCGTTATCCACGCGTCAATCGCATCCACTTCATGGAATGCGCTGCGAATTCCGGCATGGAATGGCGCGGTGCCCAGCTCAATGGCTGCCAGTTCACTCACGGCATGATCCACTGCGTGCAATATACCGGCGTCTCGCTGCGCACCTTGCTGGAAGAGGCCGGCGTCAAGACCAACGGCAAGTGGCTGCTGGTCGAAGGCGCGGATGCGGCCGCGATGGATCGCAGCCTGCCGATTGAGAAGGCGCTCGACGACTGCATCATCGCCTACAAGATGAATGGCGAGGCGCTCTATCCCGAGCAGGGCTATCCGATGCGGCTCGTGGTGCCCGGCTGGCAGGGCAATCTCTGGGTCAAGTGGCTGCGCCGCATCAAGGTCGGCGACCAGCCCTGGCATACCCGTGAGGAGACGTCGAAGTACACGGACCTCATGCCGAACGGCAAGGCGCGGCGCTTCACCTGGTCGATGGACGCCAAGTCCGTGATCACGAGCCCGAGCCCGCAGGCGCCGATCCGTCACGGCAAAGGCTTCACCATCGTCTCGGGTCTTGCCTGGAGCGGCAACGGCAAGGTCAAGCGCGTGGACGTCTCGCTGGACGGCGGTCGTAATTGGTGGCCGGCACGGCTCGACGGGCCTGTCCTCGACAAGGCGCTGACGCGCTTTTACTACGAGTTCGACTGGAACGGCGAGCCGCTGTTGCTGCAATCACGCGTGCAGGACGAAACCGGCTACGTGCAGCCGAGCAAGGCGGAGCTGCGCAAGATCCGCGGCGTCAATTCCATCTATCACAACAATGGCATCCAGACCTGGCACGTGCAGGCCAATGGTGAGGTCGAGAATGTCGAAGTCGCTTAAGCTCATCGCCGTCGCGCTGACGGCCTGCGCGCTGAGCGCGCCGGCGTTTTCGCAGCAGAAGGGTGACGCGAAGGGCGGACCCCGCTATCACATCGGCCGCGCGCCGACCGCGGACGAGATCCGCGGCTGGGACATCGACGTGCGTCCCGACGGCCAGGGTCTGCCGGAAGGCAAGGGCACGGTCGCGCAGGGCGAAAAACTGTTTATGGACAATTGCTCGTCCTGCCATGGTGAGTTCGGCGAGGGCAACGGCCGCTGGCCGGTGCTGGCCGGCGGCAAGGGCTCGCTGACCTCGGACAATCCGGTCAAGACCGTGGGCTCGTACTGGCCTTACGCGTCCACCGTGTTCGACTACGTCAGGCACGCCATGCCCTTTGGCAACACGGGTTCGTTGTCGGTCGATGAATATTACGCGCTCGTCGCTTACGTCCTGTATCTGAACGACGTCGTCACCGACCAGAACTTCGAGCTGAATAAAAAGACCCTTGCCGCGATCAAGATGCCGAACGAGCAGGGCTTCGTGATGGACGACCGTGCCACCAGCGAGAAGTCGTTCTGGCAAAAGGACCCCTGCATGAAGGACTGCATCGCTCCGGTGAAGATCACCGGGCGCGCTGCCGCCATCGACGTGACGCCCGAGGACGGCAAAGAGAAGAAGTCGCGGGGCGTGGAGTGAGAGACGGCCGGGCGAGCCGCCGCGCGCTGCTGCATGCGGCTCTCGCGGCCGGCCTTTTCGTCAGCTTCCATCCGGCTTTGTCCCGGGCGGCGGAATCTCATCGGCTCGCGTTGCAGATCAGCGACGACGACCCTGTCAAGATGCGTGCCGTTCTCGATGTCGCCGCCAACGTCTCGCGGCATTATTCCGGGCAAGGCGAGGACGTTGAAATCGTGGTCGTTGCCTTCAACGGCGGCGTCGACATGCTGCTGGCCGACCGCTCGCCGGTGAAGGAGCGGCTGGTGAATTTCCTGAAATCGATGCCCAATGTGAGCTTCATCGCCTGCGGCAATACGCTGGAGACGCTCGCGGCGAAGGAAGATAGGCGGCCGGCGCTGATCGAGGGCGTCAGCGTGACACAGGTCGGGGTTGCCGCGCTGATGGATTTGGCAGAGAAGAACTGGACGATGGTCCGGCCATAGGGAGAGAGCCGACGATGCGATGGTTGCTGGGACTGGCCATCTTGCTCGCGTTCGCAGGGACCGGATATGCGGCCGAGCAGGAGCTCGAGCTGTCGATCGACGGCCGCACCACACTCGCAACGCTGCGCACGCCCGCCACGATGACACCGGACACGCCGCTCGTCGTGATGACCCACGGCACGCTCGCGCACAAGGACATGGAGGTCATCCAGGGCGTTGCTCTGGAGCAGCGCGGCATCGCTTCGCTCGCTCATACGCTGTCGCTCGGGCTCGATCGCCGCAAGGGCATGTATGATTGCGCCGCGCGGCATGACTATGTCGTCGGGGACGCCGTTGCCGAGATCCGCGCCTGGGTGGCGCGGGCGAAGGGCCTGTCCCGGCTTGTCTTCGCGTTCGGCCATTCGCGCGGCGGCAACCAGGTCGCGCGGTATCTCGCAGTCGGCGAAGCCCCGCCGGTGGCGGGTGCGGTGCTGCTGGCGCCGGTGACCGCAAAAGCCGAGGCCGATCTTCGCGCCTCCTACGCCGCGACCTACGGCAAGCCGCTCGAACCGTTTCTGGAGCTGGCGACGAAATCGGTTGCGGCGGGTCACGGCGGGGAGTGGATGGACGTCCCCGGCTTCATCTATTGTCGCAATGCCGTTGTCACCGCGCGGGCCCTTGCGTCGTTCTACGGCGCCGACCCCGGCCAGGATACGGCCGCCCTGGTGGCTCGCGTTAAGCTGCCGGTGCTGGTGCTCGCCGCGACCAAGGATACCGTCGTGCCCGACGTGGCGGCCTCCTTCACCTCGCTTGCCGGTTCGAGCGGGGGCAGGGTGCAGCTCGACACGATCGAGGATGCCGATCATTTCTTTCGCGACCTGTTCGCGGAAGACGTCGCCGACCGCATCGCCGAATTCATCAAGCAGACACGATAGGAGGGGGACGATGCAGCGTCGATCCATGCTTCGCGCGGGCCTTGCCGGACTATTTGGTGCCTTCGTAGTGCGCCAGGCGTCCGCGGCGACGGACGCGTCCGCGCGACAGCGCGTCGTCTATCATCTCGCCGATGCCGATCGTGTCGTCTTCGTTCTGGGCAATCTGCAAAACCATGTCGACGGCGTCGGCGGACCTGGGAAGGCCGATATCAGGCTGGTGGTGCACGGGCCGGCGCTGCGCGCCTTCCACGCGCTCGCGGCACAGGATCACACCGTTGCGATGATGACGAAGCTCGTCGACGCCGGCGTTGGTTTCGACGCCTGCGCCAACACGATGAAGGCGCAGGGCGTCAAGCTGGACGACCTCACGCCCGGCTTCGTGGTGGCCGAGAAGGGCGGCGTGGTGCGGCTCGCCGAGTTGCAGCAGCAGGGATATGCCTATCTGCGGCCATGAGGCCCGGCATCCTGCGGTGTCGAGCTTTGATCTGGCTCATGGGACGCGACGGCCCGATCGCTAGAATTGCATGCTCGCAGGAATAGCCGAGGCGGACGTGCTGACGCCGATCATCGATCTCTTGGGTGAAGACCGGCTGTCTTGGCTCGGCGGCCTTCTGGTTGGAGGCCTGTTCGGGTTCTTCGCCCAGCGCAGCAGGTTCTGTCTCCGTGCCGCGGCGGTCGAATTCTCCCGCGGCGAGGGCGGGCCGCGCCTTGCGGTCTGGCTCCTGGCCTTTGCCGCGGCGCTGGTGGGCACGCAAGGCTTGGTCGCGCTCGGCTGGCTCAACGTATCGGAGGCGCGTCAGCTCGCGCAGCAGGGCAGCATCTCCGGCGCGCTGCTCGGCGGCATCATGTTCGGTTGCGGGATGATCCTGGCGCGCGGCTGCGCCAGCCGGCTGCTGGTGCTCTCGGCCAATGGGAATCTGCGAGCATTATTGTCGGGGCTGGTGTTCGCGGTGACCGCGCAGGCCTCCTATCGCGGCCTGCTGTCGCCCGCGCGCGAATGGGTAACCAATCTGTGGCTGGTCGATGGCGGCCCGTCGCGCGACATCATGGCGATGTTCGGTGCCGGCACGTCCGAGAAGCTTGCCTTCGGAGCGGTGTGGCTGATTGCGGGGCTGTCCTTTGCCTTTCGCAGCCGGCTGCCGCGCCGGCTGATCCTTGCCGCGCTCGCGGCCGGAACAGCCGTCGTCGCCGGCTGGCTGTTCACCTACCAGCTGTCGCAAGCTTCGTTCGCGCCGGTGACGTTGAAGAGCCTCACCTTCAGCGGACCGTCGGCCGAGTTGCTGATGCTGGTGCTCAACAGCGCGCAGCTCCGGCTCGGATTCGATCTCGGCATCGTTCCCGGCGTGTTTCTCGGCTCGTTCCTCTCCGCTGCGCGGGCGCACGAACTGAAGCTCGAGGGATTTTCGGATGGGCTCGGCATGCGGCGCTACCTGTTCGGCGCGGTGCTGATGGGATTCGGCGCGATGCTCGCCGGCGGTTGCGCGGTCGGCGCCGGCGTGACCGGTGCCTCGGTCTTTGCACTCACCGCCTGGCTGGTGCTCGGCGGCATGTGGCTGGGGGCGGGGCTCACGGATCTGCTCGTCGATCGCGCCGGCATGCCGCAGCGGCCGACAAGCTTGCCGGCAAGGAGTGGCTAAGCTTGTCGCTTCGCTGGATTCTACTTCTTGAGGGTGATTTTCCGGTCTCTGTGTACGCCGGTGGTCGGCGCGCCGAGCGACCTGATCGGTGCTGCGGTTGTGCTGTCTCAATCTGGCTGCCACCAAGGACACGACACGGATCACGCTTTCTGCGTTCGTGATCGCCTTTATCGGCAATGCCGACTGTGCGCCGGTGCAAGGGAAACTTCCGCTGAGCTCAGTCGGCGGGGCCGCGCCGCCGCTACTACCCCGCCAGAAATCCGCCATCGACCGCAACCACCGTTCCGGTGGCGTATTGCGAGGCCGGCATGCAGAGGAAGGCCACGGCACCGGCGATGTCCTCGGGCTGTCCCCAGCGCTTGAATGCGGTGCGGTCGGCGATACGCTGGTAATGGGCGCGGTCGGCGCGGCCGGCGGCATTGATCGCGGTTTCGACATAACCCGGCGCAACGGCGTTGACGCGGATGCCGTCTTCGGCCCACGCTAGGGCGAGCGCCTTGGTCAACATCACGACGCCGCCTTTGCTGGCGCAATAGGCTGGAATCCGCGGCAGTGCCAGGGTCGCATTCATGGAGGCAATGTTGACGATTGAGCCGTTCATCTTCGCTAGCTGCGAGCGGAACGCCATGCAGGTCCGGAACGTGCCCGTGAGATTGACGTCGAGTACTTTCATGAAGGTCTCGATCTCGAATTCCTTGTCCCGCGCCAGGATGCCGGCGCAGTTGATCAGCGCATCGACGCGTTGGTGGCGCCCGGCGAGGGACGCGATGGCTTCATCGCTCGTGACATCGAGCGTCGTGAGCGCAAGCCCAGCGCGCGGCTTGAGCACGGAGCGTTCGAGATCGGAATCATTGACGCCCGTTGCGGTCACCGTCGCCCCGAGATCGCAGAATTGGTTGCTGATCGCGGCGCCGATGTCGCCGGCACCGCCGACCACGACGGCATGAAAGCCGGGGGCGAGAGAAAAGCTGGCACTCATCGGACGATCTCACTTCAGGATTGCGGGAGGCGGAGCCGTGGATTCCCGGACCACCAGCGAGAAATCGACCTCGCGATGCATGATGGTCTGCTCGCCGGCGAGGCTGCGCACCAGATATTCTCCGGCACGCTGCCAGGTCTCGTCGGTTGGGACGTGGATCGTGGTCAGGCTCGGTCGCAAATGGCGGCTCCAGTCGAGGTCGTCGAAGCCGACGACCGACAGGTCGCGCGGCACGGAAAAGCCGCTGCGCTCCGCTTCCAGCAGGACGCCATAGGCGATGACGTCGTTGCCGCAGACCACTGCCGTCGGGCGGTCCCTGAGGTTGAGGAGATGCCGGGCCGCCTCGCGCGCGTCGTCGAGGGTATAGGGCACCTCGACATGCCATTCCGGAGGCAGCTCGAGGCCGCTCTCTGCGAGCGCGCGGCGAAAGCCGGCGACGCGGGCGCCGGCGCGGTCGTTGTTGCGCTGGAGCGCGGACACGATTCCGATCTTGCGATGGCCGAGCTCGATGACATGCGCGGCCGCCCGATGGGCGGCGGCCTCGTTGTTCGTGCCGACGCAAGGGTAGGGCCGGTCGGGCTGATAGATTCCGACATTGATGAAAGGCACCGCATTGTCCGCGAGCAGCTTGCGCAAGCCTTCGTGGTGGCAGTCGCCCCGCAGCACGAGGCCATCGACGCCGCGGCCGATCAGGTTGCGGGCCTGTTGCAGTTCGACGTCGAGATCGTATCCGCTCGTGGTGAGGAACAGCATGTAGCCGACCGACGAGAGGTATTTCTGCAGCGAAGCGATGCCGCGCGCGAACATCGTGTTGTCGATTGTTGGCACGATAGCGCCCAGCGTACGCGACCGCCGCGATGACAGAATGCGGGCCGGCGCGTGCGGGATGTAACCAACGGCGTCGATAGCCTGCGCAATGCGCGCGCGCAGGGAAGGGCTCACCGCCTCGGGATTGTTGAGTGAACGAGAGACCGACGCTGTCGACACACCGGCCCGCGCCGCGACGGCGCGGATGCCCTGCTTCGTCAACTTGGCGGACGGCTCGTTCATGATGTAACGTTACAATCCCGTCTCAGACCCGCAGTCTGGCGAATATCTATGATATTGCCGTAGAAACGTCAGAATGTCTATCACTTGACAGAGGTGCCGTGACGCTTAGGATGTAACCGTTTTCATAAGGCGCCGATAGCACAAGGTGCCAGCGGGAGGAGAGTTCGATGAAGGTCAAGATGCTCGCGACGCGCGTCGCGTTGCCCGTTTTTGCGATTGCCGCCGTCAGCGCGCAGGCACACGCGGCGGACTTCGACTGGATGAAATTCAAGGGCAAGACCGTCACCTTTCTTGCCAACAACAATCCGGTCTCGCAGGCGCTGCTGACCTACAAGGCCGATTTCGAGAAGTTGACCGGCATGACTCTCAAGGTCGACGGTTACCAGGAGCAGCAGATGCGCCAGCGTCTGGTGACGGTGATGAATGCAAACAGCGACGAGGTTGATGTCTACATGACGCTGCCGTCGCGCGAGGGCGAACAGTTTGCCGCCGCCGGCTGGTATGCCGATCTCACCGCAATGGCCAAGAACGACGTCGCCAAGGATTACGATTCTGCCGGCCTGAGCCAGGCGCTGCTGAAGGCGGCGACTTTCGGCGGCAAGTTGACCAGCATGCCCATGAATCTCGAGGGCCCGATCTTTTATTACCGCACCGATATCTTCAAGAAGTGCGGCCTCGAGGCGCCGAAGACGATCAAGGACGTCGAGGCTGCGGCCGAGAAGATCAAGACCTGCGACAGCTCGGTGACGCCGTTCGTCTCGCGCGGCCTCAAGCCCGCGGTCGCCTACACGTTCAGCAACATGCTGCACAACATCGGCGGCACCTACATCGTCAACGGCAAGTCGAATCTCTGCTCGGCCAAGGGCAAGGAGGCGCTCGACACCTATAGCCGTCTGCTGCGCGACTTCGGCCCGCCCGGCGTCGTCAATTACAGCTTCCAGCAGATTTCCGCGCTCTATCGCAGCGGCCGTGCCGCGATGGCGTTCGAATCCTCCAATGAGCTGCGGACCGTCATGGACGGCGGTGCGCGCCTCAAGGACACAGGCCTGTTGCCGTTCCCGGCCGGTGAAGCCGGCCAGGTGCCGACCACGATCGGCTGGGGCATGGCGGTGTCCTCGCACAGCAAGCAGCCGGATGCCGCCTGGTATTTCGTGCAATGGGCGACAAGCCCGGAGGTGCAGAAGAAGATGGCGCTTCAGGGTATCGCGCCGCCGCGCCCGTCCGTCGCGAACGATCCCGAATATCGCAAGTGGATCGACGAAGAGCCGGTCCGCAAGGAATGGCAGGCTGCACTCGACGTGCTCGCCACCAAGGGCTCGTCCGAGGTCGGCTATCCCATCGTCGCCAATCCGCAGTCGCGCGAATTCATCGGGCAGGCGGTGCAGGATCTGATCCTCAAGCAAAAACCGATCGACCAGGCCTGCGCGGATGCCGACAAGGCGCTGGACGCGCTGATCGCGCTGAACTGACGCCCGGTGCCGGCTGGCTCGCTGCCGGCCGGCACCTCACTCGATCGAGGACAGGAACACATGTCTGATACGGCTGCGCCACTCACGCAGGACCGGCAGAAGCTGGAGATGGCGGCGCTCTCGGCGCCGGCCGTGTTCTTCACGGTTGCGATGATCGCGTTTCCGGTCGTTTATACGATCTGGCTCGGCTTTCAGACGTTCTCCTCGACCGGCAAGCAATCCTTCGCGGGCCTCGCCAATTATTCGAAGCTGATCTCCGATTACGAATTCTGGCACGGTTTGTGGATCACCATTGCGCTGTTCGTGCTGTCGCTGGTGCTGCAACTCGTCTTCGGTGTCTGGCTCGCGCTGGTGCTGTTCAATGCCAAGCGCCTGCCGGGCATCGTTCGCTCGCTGTTCATCTCGCCCTTCATGATGCCGCCCGTGGTGGCCGGCATGATGTGGCTGGTGATCCTCGATCCGTCGCTGGGTGCCGCCAACTATATCCTGCAGTCGTTGGGCCTGCCGCCCTCGGACTGGCTGGCTTCGCCGACGTGGGTGATTCCGACCGTGGCGCTGATTGACAGCTGGCAATGGACGCCCTATGTCGCCTTGATCGTGCTGGGCGGATTGCAATCGCTGCCGCCGAGTGTCTATGAGGCCGCGCAGATCGATGGCGCGTCTCCGTTCAAGACGTTCCAGCGCATCACGCTGCCGCTGCTGCTGCCGACCATCGTCACTGCAGCCATCCTGCGCAGCGTCGATCTGCTGCGCTTCTTCGACATCATCTACATCACGACGCAGGGCGGTCCCGGCAACGCCTCGAATACGCTCAACATCTACGGCTTCCGGGTCGGATTCGAATTCTTCAACATCGGCTATGCCAGCGCGTTGATGCTGACGCTGACCGCGATCGTGTTCGGCGCGGTGCTCGCCTTCAATCGGCTGCGCGGCGCAGTGGCGTGGTGATGTCATGAACGATGCCGCCAACACCGACCGCTGGATCCGCTGGCTCAACACGGTGCAACTCGTGCTGGCCGGCATGATCATCATGGCGCCGACGGTCTGGATGGTGCTGTCCTCGTTCAAGCCGTCCTTCGAGGTCACTGCCTACCCGCCCACATTGGTGTTCTCGCCGACGCTGGAAAACTACGCGGAATTGACAAGGACGACGCCGTTTCTGAGCTATGCGCTCAACAGCCTGATTGTCACCGTCGGCTCGACCGCGCTCGGGCTGTTGTTCGGAATTCCCGCCGCCTTCGCCGTGTCCTGGACGCGCATCACGTGGCCGGCGATCCTGACACTCGCGGCGCGCATGGCGCCGGGCACGCTCTTCCTGCTGCCGTGGTACGTGATGTTCCGGCAAATCGGCATGATCGGATCCTACACCGCGCTGATCCTCAGCCATGCCGTCATCACGCTGCCGATCGTGATCTGGGTGCTGCTACCGTCGTTCGATGCCATTCCACGCAGCGTGTTCGAGGCTGCACAGGTGGATGGATGCAGCGTCACGCGCATCCTCTGGCGCATCGCGATGCCGCTGGTGGCGTCGGGCATCGCCGTGTCGGCGATCCTCGCCTTCGTGTTTTCGTGGAATTACTTCCTGTTTGCGCTGGTGCTCTCCAATGGTGACACCAAGACGCTGATCGCGGCCGCCTTCAACTTCATCGGCGAAGGCTCGACGCAATGGGGCGCCCTCATGGCGGCCGCGACGCTGATCGCGTTGCCGCCGCTGGTGCTGGCTGCCCTGGTTCAGCGCTGGCTGGTGTCCGGGCTGACGCTCGGTGCGGTGAAAGGCTAGGTATCTGATGAACGTGTCCCCCCGTCCGAACTCAATCATGCAGGCCGCGGTCTTCCACGGCAACGACCGCATCACCATCGAGCGCGTGGCGATGCCCGATGTCGGTATCGGAGAGGTGCTGGTCCGCGTCTCGCGCACCGCGCTGTGCGGCTCCGATTTCAAGCTCTGGCACAAGGGCGCCGAGTTCACCGCCGGGCATGAGATCTTTGGCGTCGTCGAGCAGCCGGGTCACCGGCTGCATGGCCGCCGTTGCGCGGTCTACATCCCCCTGCATTGCGGCCACTGCGCCGCCTGCACGCGCGGCGACACCCAGATGTGCCTGGAGGTCTCGAGCCTGATCGGCTGGAACAGGCCGGGCGGCTATGCGGAATACGTCCCGGTGCCGGAAAACTGTCTGCTGCCGGTGCCAGATGACATCGAGGACAGTCTTGCGCCGCTCCTGCTCGACACCATCGGCACCTCCGGACACGCCGTGCGGTTCGTCAGTCGCGTAGTGCGGCCGGAGGGGACGGGTGCGGTCCTCGTGATGGGAGCGGGACCCGTCGGTCTCGGCGTCGTGCTGGCGCTTCGCGCGCTCGGCTATGACGACATCTATGTCGCCGATCCCAACGCGTCGCGATTGAAAATCGCCCAGTCTTTCGGTGCAAAAGCACATCCAGTCGGCGATACCTCGAAACGCTTCGCCCTCATCATGGAATGCTCGGGCGCGCATGCGGCCCGCAACCTCGGCATCGAGCTTGTCCTGCCGCGCGGGGCGCTGGTGCTGGTCGGCGAGAACGCCGCGCCCTGGACCATCGAGGAAGGCAAGGTCTTCCGTCGCAAGGACTTCTACATGATCCGGACATTCTATTTCCCGGTTTCGGATTTCGAGCCGAATGTTGAGCTGCTTCGCAAATACAAGGACGAATATCGCGTCCTCGTCGATGGCGAGTTCGGCCTCCCGGCGTTGCCCGAGAATTTCGCCCGCTTCGCCAAGGGCGAACTGATCAAGCCCGTGCTGGCGCTGGACTGACGATCATGGCCTCGATTTCGATCCGCAATCTCACCAAGCGCTACGGCAATTTCACCGTGATCCCCGATCTCAATCTGGAGATCGCGGACCATGAATTCGTGGTTTTCGTCGGCCCGTCCGGTTGCGGCAAGTCGACCTTGCTCCGGATCATCGCGGGTCTCGAGCCGATTTCCTCAGGAGACCTCTACATCGGCGACACGCGCGTCAACGCCGTGCAGGCGGCGCAACGCGACATCGCGATGGTCTTCCAGGACTATGCGCTCTATCCGCATATGCGGGTTTACGACAACATGTCCTTCGCGCTGGAACTGCGTGGGATCCCGAAGGCGGAGATCGACGCGCGGGTGAGGCACGCGGCGGCGCTGCTGCACATCGAGCCGTATCTCGACCGCAAGCCGAAGGAGCTTTCCGGAGGACAGCGCCAGCGTGTCGCCATGGGACGTGCGATCGTGCGCAATCCCAAAGCCTTCCTGTTCGATGAGCCGCTCTCGAATCTTGACGCCAAGCTGCGCGGGCAGGTGCGCGCCGAGATCAAGGCGCTGTCGCAGCAGCTCAAGACCACCATGGTCTTCGTGACCCATGACCAGATCGAGGCCATGACCATGGCTGACCGCATCGTGGTGCTTCAGAGCGGCACGATCCAGCAATATGACACGCCGGAAGCGGTGTACGAGCGGCCGGCCAACCAGTTCGTGGCCGGCTTCATCGGCTCGCCGGCCATGAATTTCTTTCCGGTCGAATGGCGCGGGGAGGGAGCGATCCTCTCGCAAGGCGGGACGGCGGTGCCGCTGGATGGTGAGACCGCGGGCCGCCTGCGCCAGGCCGGCAGCGCCGTGCTCGGCGTTCGTCCGGAGCATTTCGCCGTCACCGCCGATGCGACCGACGGCATCGCCGTCAACATCAGGCTGGTCGAGCCGCTCGGCTCGGACACGCTGATCCATTTCGATCTCGCCGGCGGCTCCGCCATCGCGCGGGTCGATCCGGCGCTACGGCCAAAGGTCGGCGATCGCATCATTCTGCGACCGCAATCCGGCAAGACTCATCTGTTCGATGCCGCCAACGGACAGGTCGTGCAGTGAGCGCATCGGTCAACATCGGGGATCTGTCGGCGCTGGCGGACGTCGCGACCAGGACGAAGCCGGTGCACGTGATCTGTCTCGGGTTGTCCGCACTCGATCAGGTCTGGCGCGTCGATCGGCCGTTCGCGGGTGGAAGCGAAAAGATCAAGGCCATCGAATACGGCACCCTCGGCGGCGGCATGGCCGCCAATGCCAGCGTCGCGGTGGCAAGGCTCGGTGCGTCCGTCGCGTTCTGGGGGCGGGCAGGGAACGACGCCGCAGGTCACGAGATGAAGTCGGCCTTCACCGCGGAAGGCGTCGACGTCGAGAATTTCCGGCTGTTTGCCGATGGCCGCTCATCCGTCTCCGGGGTCATCGTCGACAGCTCCGGCGAGCGGCAGATCGTGAATTTTCGTGGTCTCTATCCAGAAGAAGCCGACTGGCTCCCGCTCGAGGCTGTCTCGCGCGCATCGTCCGTGCTCGCCGATCCCCGCTGGGTCGAGGGGGCCGCGACGTTGTTCCGCGAAGCGCGCGCCCGTGGCATCCCGACGGTGCTCGACGGTGACATGGCGGAGCCTGACGTGTTCGAGCGGTTGCTGCCGCTGACCGACCACGCGATCTTTTCCGAACCTGCACTTGCCGCCTTTGCCGGCTCGGCGGACGATAAATCGCTCTCAGCCCTTGCGCGGTTCGGCTGCCGCGTCATCGCCGTCACGCGCGGCGAGGGTGGCGTGAGCTGGTACGAGAGCGGCGAGTTGCACCGCCAGGCCGCCTATGCCGTCGACGTCGTCGACACCACAGGCGCGGGCGACGTCTTCCACGGTGCCTATGCGCTGGCGATCGGCGCCGGTCTCGACGTGCGCGCCACCATGGCGTTTTCGGCGGCCGCGGCCGCCATGAAATGCCGCCACGCCGGCGGCCGCAATGGAATCCCCGATATCAACGAGTGTCTTGTATTCATGAGGACGAAGCCATGAGAACGATTGGAAAGAACCGCGGCCTGGCACGGCTTGCAGACGCGGATGGCCACTTTCGCATGGTCGCGCTGGACCAGCGGCCGCCTTTGTTCGATGCCATCGCCAAGGCAAAGGGCATCACGCGGGAGCAGGTCGAATATTCCGACGTCACGGCGGCGAAGCGCCTCCTCGTCGAAAACCTTGCGCCGCATTGCAGCTCGATGCTGTTCGACCCCAACTTCGCCGTGCCCGCTGCGATCGATCTGCTGCCGCCGCGCTGCGGCCTGATCATGACCCTGGAAGAACACCGCGTCGAGGAAACCGCGGGCGGCCGCAAGTCGCGCGCGATCACCAACTGGAGCGTGGAGAAGATCCGCGCCATGGGTGGCGATGCCGTCAAGGTGCTGGCCTGGTACCGGCCGGACGCCGATGCTGCGGTGAACGATCACCAGAAGAAGTTCGTGCGCGAGATCGGCGAGGACTGCGCCCGTCACGACATTCCGTACGTGCTCGAACTGCTGGTCTATCCATTCCTCGGCAGCGCCAACCACACCGCAGATTACGTGGAGTCGCCGGGCAAGCTCCCCGGCCTTGTCATCGACAGCGTGCGTGAGTTTGCGAAGCCCGAATATAACGTCGACCTGCTCAAGCTGGAAAGCCCGCTGGCGGCCAACAGCCTGCCGGCCCGTGACGGCAGCGCGGAGGCCAAGGCCGCGCAGAAGGAGTTCGATGCGATCGGCGATATCTGCCGCGGTCGCAACATCCCCTGGGTGCTGCTCTCGGGCGGCGCCGCGCCGGAAAAATTCGAGCGCGTGCTCGACTATTCCTACGCGGCGGGCGCGAGCGGCTTCCTCGCAGGCCGCACCATCTGGCTCGATGCCGTGTTGAAGAATTTCCCGGATCGCGCCGCGGTGTCTGCCAGCCTGCGCAAGGACGGCCTCAACGTTCTGGAACGGCTCAGCGAGTTGACCAAGGCCAAGGGCACGGCATGGCGACCGCGCTACCCTGTTTTCAGCGATATCAAGCAGGAAGGTGACTTCGCGCGCGCTTACTGAGATGGTGGCGGCTCCGCGTCGTCTCGCAGGCTCTGCAACATGACTGGCGGCGTCACCATTCGTTCGATCGTACCACTGGGAACGCCGGTGGCGTGTTCGGCGGGACGCTCAACCGTCCCGCCGTCCTTCGTTCGCGCGACCGGTCGAAGCTTGGTCCAACTTTCCGGCACGGGCGCGGAGTATCGCGCCTAGCGAATGCGCGTTCTTGGGGTTCTCGGCTAAAGCACTTCGGCCAAGGACTTGCCTTGCAGCTCGATGTCCAATCCCCGCATGCCGAGGTCGCTAATCTCGCCGCCCATTGCCTTGAGGCTCTCCTCGCGGATCAGGGACATCAGCCCGCGGCGCAGCGCCAGGAATTCCGAGGACATCATCATCGACTGCTGGCGCGGCCGTTCCAGCGGAATCGGAACCTCAGCCTTGATCGAGCCGGGACGCGCGGTCATGCAGTAGACGCGGTCGGACAGGAAGATCGCCTCATCGATGTCGTGGGTGACGAACAGCACCGAGATCTTCAGCCGCTGCCACATATTGGTGAGGATCTGCTGCATGATGACGCGGGTCTGGGCGTCGAGCGCGCCGAACGGCTCATCCAGCAGCAGAACCTTCGGTCCCGTCGCCAGCGCGCGGACGATGCCGACGCGCTGTTTCATGCCGCCCGAGAGCTTTTCCGGATAATGCCTCTCGAAGGCCTCCAGACCCGCCAGACCGAGCAGCGTCCGTGCGGCGCGCTCACGCTGCGAGCGCGGCATGCCACGCATCTTCAGCCCGAATTCGACGTTCTCCCGCACCGTCTTCCAGGGAAACAGCGAATATTGCTGGAACACCATGCCGCGCTCGGCGCTGGGTCCGTTCACGCGCTCGCCGTCGACGGTGACGATACCTGTGGTCGGCTTGAGGAAGCCGGCGACCGCATTGAGCAGCGTCGATTTTCCGCAGCCGGAGGGCCCGACGATCGAGACGAATTCGCCGGGCTTCACGTGGATCTGCGTATCGGTGACGGCCTGGACCGGTCCCTCGATGCTGTCATAGCTGAGGGAGAAGTTCGTGACCTCGACGTGTCCTTGCGGAGCCTTGGTGGAAATCTCGTTCATTTTGCTCTCCACGGCATCACCAATTGTCCGGCGCCCCGGATCAGCAGGCTCGATCCCAGGCCGAGAACGCCGATCGCGATCATGCCGAGCGCGATGTCGGCATACTGCACCAGCGAATAGGCCTCCCAGGTGAAATAGCCGATGCCGTACTGGCCCGAGATCATCTCGGCTGCGATCAGCGACACCCAGGCCACGCCCATGCCGACGGTGAGGCCGGTGAAGATGTGCGGCAGCGAGGCCGGGAAATACACCTCGCGGAAGATCGACCGCTCGCGCGCGCCGAGGCACTGCGCCGCGCGCACCAGCACGGGATCGACCAGCGTCATGCCGTGGAGTGTATTCACCAGGATCGGAAAGAACGAGCCGAGGAAGGTGATGAAGACGATGCTCTGCTCATTGGTCGGCCACAGCATGATCGCCATCGGCACCCAGGCGATCGCCGGGATCGGCCGTAGCACTTCCGCGACGGGGAAGATGATTTCGTGGATGAGCTTGAAGCGGCCCATGATCAGGCCGAGCGGCACGCCGATGATGGCTGCGAGCGAGAAGCCGATGAGGATGCGCCGACAGCTCAAGACGATATGCAGCAGGAATTTGGGGTCGTGGATCGCCTTGGTAAAGCTGGCATAGACCGCAAGTGGGGAGGGCACGTTGGTGAAGCGCACGAAAAACACGACGCGATAGGTCGTGAGCAGGTGCCAGACCAGGAGGAATGCCAGCAGCGAGGTGACGCCGATTGCAATGGCGCGCAGGCCGCTGCGGTTCAGTCGGTACCAGCGTAGCGCGAGCGTTCCGAAGGAGGGTGGTCTGGCGACGGGCTCCGGGCCCGTCGCCGCAATGGCTGTTGCCGGCATGCTGTCCTCGGACTGTCTGAGGATGGCGGAGCTGCTCACGTCTTGCCCCCGCTGACTGCTGCCTTCACTGCGTCGTCGAAGCCGAGCACCTTGCCCCCGATCTTGGTGGCATAGGCTTCGGCGTCCTTTTTCAGCAGGAACGGGGCGACCTCGCCATCGCCGACCGCGAAGAAGGCCTGGTCGGCGAATAGCTTGATGCCGCGCGTGGTGTCGAAGACGTAGGCGACATTGATCTTCTTGCCCTTGGCCTTGAAGTCGGCATAGGCACCCAAGGTGCAGGCCGCGGACGCAAACGGCATGATGCCGGAACCATCCACCCAGACTTCGCCGGACTTGCGCGGATCGCTGATCGGCTTCTTGCAGAACGCGTCTTCGCCGGAGATCTCGTAATTCCTGGTGCTCGCGAGCTGCGCGTCGTAATCGAGCTTCATCTCGGCATAGGCTTTGCGGATATAGCCGTCGTCGACCCATTTCTTAGGATCGAACTCCTTCATCCGGCCGAGATTTTGCAGAACCTTGACGTCGGCGGTCGCGGCGTCGATCAACGCCGGCTTGACCGTGGGATCGGTGGTCATGTTGCCGCTCGGCCCAAGGAAGATGTAGACGACTTCCTTGCTGATGCCGGTCCATTCCTGGATCTTTTCCGCAGCGAGCTTGGGATCGTCGCGCAGCCATTGATTGGCGGCGATGACCGCCTTCAGATAGGCAGTGATGACCTCCGGATATTTCTCGGCGAAATCGGTGCGAACCACGATGCCGTGAAAGGTCGGGACGTTGGTCTCGACGCCGTCAAAGATCTTCCGTGCGAAACCGCGGAACGGCAGCAACTCGGCGAAGGGAACGAAGTCGGCATGTGCGTCGATCTTCTTCTCCTGGAGATTGGTCGAGCCAACCTCCGGGCTCTGGCTGACGAGCTGGAAGAAGTCGGGGGTGTAGCCGCGGTCCTGCATCGCCTTCAGCACCATGCCGTGCGCGGCGGAGCCGAACGGTACGCTGACGAGTTTGCCCTTGAGATCGGCGAGATCGTAATAGGGCGATTCCTTGTGAACGACGATGCCGTTGCCGGAGCCTGACAGGCTGTAGGCGGCGATGCCGATCAGCCGGCTCTTGCTTTCCGGATTGCTCTCGAACGTGAAGCCGTTCACGATCAGCGGATAGTCGCCCATCATGCCGATCTGCAGCTTGTTCGCCATCATCGCGTTCGTGACGGGCGGACCGGACGTAAAGTTCTGCCACTCCAGCTCGAACTTAATGTTGCTGTATTTGCCGTCCTTCGGCAGGTATTTCTCGAGCAGGTGCAACTGGCGGATGACGACACCGGCTGTCACCGTGTTGGTTGTGGTGTCCTGCGTTCCGATGCCGAGCGTGACCGTTTCCGCCGAGGCCGGCTGCGCGACCAGAAGGGCCAGCGACGTCACCGACGTCGCGATCGAGAGCGTGGGAAGATGGCGGACCATTCTCATCCTCATTCGGTTGGACGTGCTGTGGTTGCCATGATTGGGTGAGGGCCCGGTCAGGGCAAATCCGGAATGACCGCCGCAGTCGATTAGTTGCCGGGAAAAGCTGATTGCATACTCCTTGAGCAGTCCTGCACTATAAAGCCGCTTGCCTGTGCACGGGCCGTGGTCGCAAATTCGGTCAATCGGGTGCGTGGCCGCGCATCTCTTCCAGCACGTCTGCCCGGCAGACCACGATCTGCGATCGCTTGGTCAGCACGATTCCCTTTTCCTGCATCCGCTTCAGGCTGATCGTGACCCATTGCCTGGTGGCCCCGACCATGTGTGCAATGTCGGCATGGGTGAAGGCCGCGGCGATCACCCTGCCATCGGCGTCCTCGACGCCATAGAGCTCGACGAGGTGCAGTAGCAGATGCGCAAGGCGCTGCGTGATCGAGCGCGTCCCGAGCATCTGGGCGAGAGCCGAATAGCATTTGCCCTTGAATGTCAGGCCCTCGATCAGGCCGATCGCAAGGTTCGGAATCTCGACGGCAAGGGACCGCAACTCCTTCCCAGGAAGGTGCACGACGCTGCAATTGCTGGACGCAACGCCGGACCATTGATGCACGGTGCCTTCGAACACTTCCGGCCCGCCGACGAAATTGCCGACATGCCAATAGGCCAGCGTGATCTCGCGCCCGAGCGGGGAGGTGTAGAACACCCGGATGCGGCCGCTCTCGATCAGCCAGATGCCGTCATGCTTACCGCCCTGGCTGAACAGGGTCTGGCCGCGGTTGAGCACTTTTCGGCGGCCCTGCTTCAGCACCTGCTCCCGCTCACGCGGGGAGAGCTTGTCCATCAGCGGCGGGGGCCCGCCGATCCATTGCTGGTTCTCGGTGAGCAGCAGCGAGGAGCTGCCTGCAGGCCGGACTGCCGGGGGAACAGCCCCGCGAACCACATTCGCCGCCTGCAACATCGTCAGCCTCCGGAACGTTCAAATCGTTCTAAAGAGGAGCAATGTCCGTGCCAGACGAGAGTATTCTTCTTTCCGGATCATTCCGGGATGCGCGCAAAGCGCGCAGGCCCGGAATCCGTAGTCACGAGCCGGGTTATGGATTTCTGGCTCGCCCTTCGGGCGCCCCGGAATGACGATCCCGACTATCGGTCCCCGCCGCCCGCCAGGCTCAGCAGATACGGCTTCGGGTAGATCCCCCGATCATGTCCGTCCGAGAACGAGATGTTCAGCCCATAGCCGAGGTCGCCGATCCCAGTGATTGCGATGCCGGGGAAGTTTTCGGGAAAGCGGCCGTCGAAGCGGGCGCGGGTGCAGTGGGCGCATCTGCAGGAAAGGCGAAGCTTTTCGGCAGGAACGCTCAGCGCATCATCCAGTGTGGTGCGGACGAGGAGCGTCGCCAGGTCGGCGCTCGCTTCGTAGTCTGTCACGGTCGGTGCTACCAGGGTCATGGTCATGGCGTATCTCCGACCCTTGTCTACGGCGTCGCAGACGATCGCGAATAGCAACTAGTTGCCAACGCCGGCTGCGTTCCGATCATCGCCCGCGAAATGTGAAACTAATCGACCGGGAATTTCAGTTCCAGGTTGCCGGACTCCCGTCTCTCCGAAACCTTGCGCCCAACCGCAGGCATGGAGAGACGACGGATGAGCGCATTTCAAAGGGAGACGGTTCTCACGGTCCGGCACTGGACTGATTCTCTGTTCAGCTTCACCGCGACACGTGATCCAGGCTTCCGTTTCCAGAACGGGCAGTTCGCGATGATCGGGCTCGAGGTCGAAGGCAAGCCGTTGATGCGGGCCTACAGCATGGCCAGCGCCAATCACGAAGACGCGCTCGAATTCTTCTCCATCAAGGTTCAGGACGGGCCGCTGACCTCGCGCCTCCAGAAGATCAGCGAAGGCGACATCATCCTGGTCGGCCGCAAGGCGACGGGAACCTTGATCACCGCCAATCTCATTCCCGGAAAGCGGCTCCTGCTGCTTTCGACCGGCACGGGCCTCGCGCCGTTCGCCAGCCTGATCAAGGACCCCGACGTCTACGAGAACTACGAGACCATCGTGCTCGCCCATGGCTGCCGCCAGGTCTCCGAGCTCGCCTATGGCGAGCACCTTGTGGAAGGCCTCCGCAATCACGAATTCTTCGGACCGCTGATCCGCGACAAGCTCGTCTACTACCCGACCGTCACCCGCGAGCCGTTCAGGAATCGTGGCCGCATCACCGATCTGATCGCCTCGGGCCAGCTCTTCGACGATATCGGGCAGGGCGGCCTCGACATCGAGACCGACCGCATCATGCTCTGTGGCAGTCCGGCGATGCTGGAGGAACTTCCCGCAATGGTCTCCGGGCGTGGCTTCGTCGAAGGCAACCACAGCCGGCCCGGCCATTTCGTCATTGAAAAGGCCTTTGTCGAGCGCTGAGGCGCAAATCGCGTCGCGGCGACAACTAATTGCTATCGCCGCGACGCTCCCTGAACAAATCTGACGCAAAGGCGCCGGACGTACGGCGAACCAGGAGCAAGCGATGGCACTAGATCAGATCGTCGACGGACTTTCGGAGGTTTCCTGCGATGTGCTGGTGATCGGTGGCGGCACGGCCGGCCCGATGGCGGCGCTCAAGGCGAAGCTGAAGAATCCGAAGGCCAATGTCGTCCTGCTCGAAAAGGCCAACGTCAAGCGCTCCGGCGCGATCTCGATGGGCATGGACGGCCTGAACAACGCCGTCATCCCCGGCTATGCAACGCCGGAGCAGTACACCAAGGAAATCACCATCGCCAATGACGGTATCGTCGACCAGAAGGCGGTCTATAAATACGCGCAGAACTGCTACAGCATCATCGAGGAACTCGACAGCTTCGGCATTCGCTTCCTGAAGAACGAGAATGGCGACTACGCCGTCAAGAAGGTGCACCACATCGGCACCTATGTACTGCCGATGCCGAACGGCGAGACCGTGAAGAAAGCGCTTTACCGCCAGCTCCGCCGCGCCCGCATCCTGATCTCGAATCGCTACATGGCAACGCGGCTGCTCAAATCGAGCGATGGCCGCATCGCTGGCGCGATCAGCGTCAACACCCGCACGGCCGAAATGCTGGTGATCAAGGCCAAGGCCGTGATCCTGTGCATGGGCGCCGCCGGCCGGCTGGGTCTGCCGACCTCCGGCTACATGTTCGGCACCTACGAAAACGCCGCCAATTCCGGCGACGGCTATTCCATGGCCTATCACGCGGGCGCCGCGCTCGCGAACCTCGAATGTTACCAGATCAATCCGCTGATCAAGGACTATAACGGCCCTGCCTGCGCCTATGTCGCCGGGCCCTTCGGCGCCTTTACCGCCAACAACGAAGGCTCGCGCTTCATCGAATGCGACTATTGGTCCGGACAGATGATGCTCGAATTCTACAACGAGCTGCTGTCGGGCAAGGGCCCGGTGTTCCTCCAGCTCAAGCACCTCCACCCGGATACGATCTCGGAAATCGAATCGACACTGCACAAGGTGGAGCGGCCGACGCGCGGCTTGTTCCAGCAGGGGCGCGGGGTCGACTATCGCAACGACTCGATCGAGATGCACATCTCCGAGATCGGCTTCTGCTCGGGTCACAGCGCCTCCGGCGTGTTCGTCGACGACAACGCCCGCACCACCGTGCCGGGCCTCTATGCAGCCGGCGACATGGCGAGCGTGCCGCACAATTACATGCTCGGTGCCTTCACCAACGGAGCGGTCGCCGGCATCGACGCGATGGAGTTCGCCGACAGCCACGATTTCGCGGAGTTCGACGCGGCCGACGTCGCCAGGGAACGCGACCGCGTGATGGCGCCGACCAGGCGCGAGGACGGCATTCCGCCGAACCAGGTCGAGTACAAGACTCGCCGCCTCGTCAACGACTATCTTCAGCCGCCGAAGGTCACGCGCAAATATGAGCTTGGCATGCGCCGCCTCGCCGAGACGCGGCAGGACATGCAGGAGCACATGATCGCGCGAAACGCGCACGAGCTGCTCCGTGCGCTCGAAGTGCAGTCGATCATGGACTGCGCCGACATGGCGGTCCACGCCTCGCTGTATCGCGAGGAGAGCCGCTGGGGCCTCTACCACTGGCGCACCGACTTTCCGGAGAAGGACAACGAGAACTGGTTCTGCCACACGCTGCTGAGCAAGCAGAACGGCAAGATGACCAGCGAGAAGCGCGCCGTCGAGCCTTATGTCGTGCCGATCGCCGACGACGAGAAGGACCTCTACGACAAGCAGCGCATCCGCGCGACCGCATGATCCACCGCCAAATAGAATCAACAGGAGATCAACGATGCCTCTCGCATCCTATCAGACATCGGTTCCGGTGGTCGTCGACGACGCCAAATGCATCGCCGACAAGGGCTGCACCGTATGCGTCGACGTTTGTCCGCTCGACGTGCTCCGCATCAGCGACATGACCAACAAGGCCTACATGGCCTATGACGAGTGCTGGTATTGCATGCCCTGCGAGGCCGATTGCCCGACCGGCGCGGTCACCGTCAACATTCCCTATCTGTTGAGGTGACCATGTCGAGCCCGTTCGAATCCTACGACGATCTCGAAGACGCCGACGAGCGGTTGCAGGCCGCCGATCCGGCCGAGCGGCGCGTCGCCATCATCGCGCTCGGCCATTCCGGCGATCCGGCCGCGGTCGCGCATCTCGCCAACCTCGTGTCGGATCCCGACGCGGGCGTGCGCCAGCAGGTCGCGATGGCGCTCGGCGAGTTCGACGGGCCGGAGGCTGCAAGTGCACTCGTCAGGCTGCTCGTCGATCCCGAGCGGATCGTGGCGTCGGCCGCGGCCGACAGTCTGGCCGAATTCAAGGACCCCGCCTGCGCCGAAATCATCCTGCCGCTGGTCAAGCATGGCCACGCTTTCGTTCGCATGGGCGCGCTGCGCGCGCTCAAGGAGTTGCGCCGCAAGGACACGCTGAAGCCGGCACTGGAAGCGCTCCAGGACGGTGACGCGGCCGTCCGGGTGCAGGCGATCGGCGTGATCGGTTTCCTGAAGCTCGAAGAGTCGATCCCGGCGCTGACCGCGCTGATCCATGATCCCGACGCCCATGTGCGCCGCGCCGCGGTCAGCGCGCTCGCCTTCTCGCAGATGAAGCCGGCGGCCGAGACGATCACCCGCGCCCTGAAGGACGCCGACTGGATGGTCCGGGAGATGGCCGCCGAGACGCTGGGGCTCAACGTCAACGGCTCGCTCGCTGCCGATCAGCTGATCGCCTCACTTGCCGACGAATTCTGGCAGGTGCGGCTCAAGGCGATCCGCAGCCTGGGCAAGATGAAGATCGAGCGCGCCTTGCGCCCGATCGGCAACTGCATCAGCCACGAGCAGGCGAATTTGCGGAAGGAGGCGGCTGCCGCGCTCGGCGAGATCGCCGCTCCCGAGGGCGAGGCATACCTCGTGGCAATCGCCGACGATCCCGATCCCGATGTGCGCAAGAACGCCCGCTGGGCACTTCAACAGATCGCTGCGCGAAAGGGAAAGGCGGGAGCGTAGAGCGGTGAGGACCGCCTCAGTGCAACTTTGTTGTGTGGCTGTGCCGCGCCACGACAACTCCCTTTGGACCATGTGTCGACGGCCTTGGCCGTTTTGACACCGCCGCAGCTGACGAAAGCCAGCGGCAGCTGCACGAGGCCAACGGCTGAAGGCCGGAAAACCAGCACAGTCGCTTGCGGTGCAAGCCAATGTCGCGCTCCGGACAATCCAAGGAAACGTCAGACCGGATAAGCCCACGTTCAGGCGATCGGTCACCTCTGCCTGCTGTCTTCCTGAGCCGCGTGCCGAGATGACGTGCAGAGATTTGAGCCATTAACGGCGCTTATGCCGCGAATTTTTACTTCCAATTTTACTTCGCAAAATCCCGCCTCTAGCCTCTCGATCAATTGATCACATCCGCGGCCGGACAATGGCGTACGGCGCGAGCGTTCATCGTAACCAACGAGGGTTGCCATGTCTGATGGGGCTAAGGGCACGTCCACTTCCGGTCCGGCGGGAACGGACGAGAGAGCGGCGAAAAAGCTGAGCCGGCGCACGCTGTTGAAGGGTGCCGCAGCGGTGGCGGGCGCGGCCGCGGGATCGGACGCGATCCGCGGATTTCCGACCATCTGGGCGCAGGAGATCAAGGACATCGAGTTGCGCCACGTCGGCGTCTCCTATTCGGTGGTCAAGGCGATCGGTGACCAGGCCGCCAAGGATCTCGGCTTCAAGGTGACGATGCAGAACCTCGACACCTCCGCCGCCATCAACCGCTTCATAAGCCAGCCTAATACGGTCGACATCGCCGATCTCGAGGGCTGGCAGGCCAAGCTCGCCGCCAAGCGTGCCGTGATCCAGGGCATCGAGGTCAAGAAGATCAAGGAGTTCGACAACATCCTGCCGATCTTCACCAAGGGCGAGATCGACGGCCACAAGATCCCGCGCCAGGGCATCTCGCCCTACGAGGCCATGTACATCTCCAAGCCGGACTCGACCGATCTGCACGACGGCGTCACCGAATGGGCGACCTTCCTGCCGCAGGTCTACAATGCCGACTCCATCGGCTACCGGCCCGATCTGGTCGGCCATGAAGTGACCGAATGGAAGGACCTGATCGATCCCAAGTTCAAGGGCAAGGCCGCGATCCTCGACGTGCCCGCGATCGGCATCATGGACGCTGCGCTGTGCTTCGAAAGCGCCGGGCTGATCAAGTACGGCAACAAGGGCAACATGACAAAGGAGGAGATCGACTTCACCTGCAACAAGCTGATCGAGCTGAAGAAGCAGGGCCAGTTCCGCGCGACCTGGACCACCTTCGACCAGTCGGTGCAGCTGATGGCGGCGGGAGAAGTCGTGATCCAGTCGATGTGGTCGCCGGCGGTTGCGGCCGTCCGCGTCAAGGAAATCCCGTGCGTCTATGCGCCGGTCAACGTCAAGAACGGCAAGGAAGGCTATCGCGGCTGGTGCAACGGCATGGGCCTGATGAAGCATCTTTCCGGCAAGAAGCTGGATGCCGCCTACGAATATCTCAACTGGTATCTCTCGGGCTGGCAGGGCGGCTTCGTCGGCCGCTACGGCTATTACAGCCCGGTGCCGTCGACGGCGAAGAAATTCCTGACCGCCGCCGAATGGGACTTCTGGTACGACGGCAAGCCGGCGCCCGCGGTCATCAACGATCCCTACGGCGTGCCGATGGAGAAGGCCGGCACCAAGCGTGACGGCGGCTCGTTCCTCGACCGTGTCAAGAACATCTCATGCTGGAACACGCTGATGGACGAGGCCGCCTACATGAACAAGCGCTGGAACGACTTCAAGGTGGCCTGAAACCTGCTTTCCCTGACTCATGCGAAGCGCCGGCGCTGGACTGCGCCGGTGCGACAAGAACGACTTCGAGGCGTTCGCCGACATGCAGCCAAGTTCTAGCCCAGCTCAAACGTCACCACGCGCAAATCTCGTCGGCTGGCTCTATGTCTCGCCGCTGGTCTTGGTGCTCGTGCCGTTCTTCGTGGCGCCGATCCTGGTCGTGCTCGCCGCGAGCTTCTTTGCGACCGACGGCTTTGGCGGGCTGACGCCGGGCTTCACGCTGGCAAGCTATGTCGAGGTGCTGCACTCGGCGCTGACCTTGAAGCTCTATCTGGCGACCATCAAGTTCACCGTGTTGACCTGGGTCTTCACGCTGGTCATCGGCTTCTTCGTCGCCTATTTCCTGGTGTTCCACGTCCGCAACCAGCTGCTCGCGATCGGCCTGTTCCTACTGTGCACCGTGCCGTTCTGGACCTCGAACATCATCCGGATGATCTCGTGGATTCCGCTGCTCGGCAAGGAGGGCCTGATCAATCAGGCGCTGCTGGGTGTGGGCGTGATCCATCAACCGCTGGAAGTGCTGCTGTTCTCGGACCTCGCCGTCGTCATCGCCTATGTCCATCAGCTCACGATCTTCATGATCGTGCCGATCTTCAACTCCATGGCGCGGATCGACAAGAAGCTGATCGAGGCTGCGATCGACGCCGGCGCCAGCCGCTTCGACATCATGCGCCTGATCGTGGTCCCGATGTCCAAGAGCGGCATCGCACTCGGCACCATCTTCGTGGTCTCGATCGTGATGGGCGATTTCTTCGTGGTGAAGGTGATGTCCGGCGGCGGCTCTGCCTCCGTGGTCAGCGCCTTCTACGAGGACGTCGGCGTGCTGCAATATCCCACCGCGGCCGCGAGCGCCGTCCTGCTGACCTTGGTGCTGGTCGCGATCGTCTCGCTGATCCTGCGCACCGTCGACATCAGGCAGGAGATCACGCGATGAGCGCGGTCGCCGCCAATATGCCCGAGACGGCTGTGCCTGCGACAACCAGGGCGATCGCGCCGAGCAAAGGCGGGCGGCCCTGGACGTTCTACGTGCTGGCGGCGCTGTTCACGCTCTACGTGATCGCGCTCTACGGCCCGATGTTCTGCATCTATATCCTGTCCTTCCAGGACATCCGCGGCGGCCTGGTGTTCCCGATGAAGGGCCATTCGCTGCACTGGTTCGTCGATCTCTTCACCCAGGTCCGCACCGGCGACGTCAAGGGTTCGTTCGACCGCTCGATCAAGCTTGCGGTGATCGTCACCGTCATCACCGTGGTGGTGTCGTTTCTCGCGGGCCTCGGCTTCCGCAAGCGCTTTCGCGGCGACACCTTCGTCTTCTACATGATGATCGGCAGCCTGGTGGCGCCGGGCCTGGTGCTCGGGCTCGGCACGGGGCTCCTGTTCCAGGCGCTCGGGCTGAATGCAAGCTGGTACAGCTCGGCGCTCGGCGCGCAGCTGTCCTGGACGCTGCCATTCGGGGTGCTCGTGATGTTCGCCGTGATGTCGCGCTTCAACCATGTCTGGGAGGAGGCGGCCTACGATCTCGGTGCCAGCCGCTGGCAGTCGATCCGGCTGGTGATGATCCCGGTGCTGGCACCCGGCCTCGTCGCGGTCGCGCTGTTCGGCTTCACGCTGTCGTATGACGAGTTCGCGCGCAGCCTCCAGACCGCCGGCTCGCTGAACACGCTGCCGCTGGAAATCTGGAGCATGACGCTGAACGTCACCTCGCCCTCGCTCTACGCGCTGGGGACCGTCACCACCATCGTCTCCTTCGTCGTCATCGGTGCGAGCCTCGGCAGCATCGTGCTGATCCAGAAGAAGCGCGGCAGCAGCGCAAAGGGTTGAGCTGAGAATGAAGAAAGATCGCGGCGATATCGAATTGGCGGGCGTCTGCAAGAGCTTTGACGGCATCACCAACGTGGTCGACGGCGTCAACCTGAAGATCGCCGACGGCGCCTATTGCTGCTTCATCGGCCCGTCCGGCTGCGGCAAGACCACGATCCTGCGGATGATTGCCGGCCACGAGGACCCGACCGCCGGTGAAATCGTCATCGGTGGGCAGAACGTCGTCGGGCTTGCGCCTGTGCAGCGCCGCACCGCGATGATGTTCCAGTCCTACGCGCTGTTTCCGCATCTGACGGTGCGGGAAAACATCGCCTTTGCACTCCGCGTGCGAGGCCAGTCCAAGGCCGATCGGCTTCGCGCGGCCGACGCCATGATCGAGAAGGTCCGGCTCACGCAGTTCGCCGACCGCCTGCCGGCCCAGCTGTCCGGCGGCCAGCAGCAGCGCGTGGCGCTGGCGCGGGCAGCGATCACAGAGCCCCGGGTGCTGCTGCTCGACGAGCCGCTGTCGGCGCTCGACGAACAGCTGCGGGTGCAGATGCGCCAGGAGCTCAGGCGGATGCAGCAGGAGCTCGGCATCACCTTCGTCCATGTCACCCATACCCAGCTCGAGGCGATTGCGTTGGCGGATCTCGTCGTGGTGATGGAGCAGGGCAAGATCAAGCAGGCAGGCGCGGCGCGCGATGTCTATGCCCATCCGCATGATCGCTACGTTGCTGAGTTCATGGGCGGACAGAACGTGCTGTCCGGCCGCGTCGAGAAGGTCAATGGTGCGAGTTTTACCCTTGCGCAGGCCGCCCCCTCCGGAATCGAAGTGCCGCTTCAGGCGCGCGCAAATGTCAGCGTCGGTGACAAGGTCGATATTGCCGTCCGCCGCGACGATGTCGCGCTGGTTCGGCCGGGCAGGGACTTGCCGCCGGGCTGCACCACGTCGCTGCCGAGCCGTGTGCTCGCCATCGAGTATCAGGGCTATTTCGTCAAGGTCATGCTCGACACCGTGCCGGACGACGAGTTCGTCGCCTATGTGCCGGAAAAGACCTTCTTCGCAGATCCCTTCACCGTCGGCGATGTCGTGATGGCCACATGGGCCACCGGCAGCGCGTTGCCTCTCGCCTGAAGACCCCTGCGCACAGGAGTATGACCGTGCAGATATCCTTTACACTCAACGGCCGGCCAACCACTGTCGAGGCCGCACCGGCGACGCTGGTCTCCGAGTTGCTGCGCGAGCAGCTCCACCTCACCGGCACCCATATCGGCTGCGACACCAGCCAGTGCGGCGCCTGCGTGGTGCATCTCGACGGCCTCCCTGTGAAGAGCTGCACGCTGCTGGCGCCCGCGCTCGACGGCGCGACGTTGCTGACCATCGAAGGCCTGCAAGGCGCACCCGGCTCGAATCAGATGCATCCGATGCAGGAAGCATTCCGCGAGCATCACGGCCTGCAATGCGGCTTCTGCACGCCGGGCATGCTGATGACCGCAGTGGCGCTCGCCGCCGAAAAGCCTGACCTGACGGAGGCCGACGTCCGCCACGGTCTCGAAGGCAACATCTGCCGCTGCACCGGCTACCAGAACATCGTCATCTCGGTCATGGCCGGCGCCGCCGCCATGAATGCCGCCAAGGGAGAGTGACCATGAGCAATGTGATCGGCATCGGCGCCTCACCGAAGCGCAAGGAAGACCAGCGCTTCCTGACCGGCCGCGGCAATTACGTCTCCGACATCAAGCGCCCCGGCATGACTGCCGGCGTATTCGTGCGTTCGCCACACGGGCATGCGGTGCTGCGCGGCATCGACAAGAGCGCGGCGCTGGCGTCTCCCGGTGTCATCGCAGTCTTGACCGGAGACGACGTCAAGGCCGACGGCCTCGGTTCGCTGCCCTGCGGCTGGGGCATCTCGGACGCCAAGGGCGTGCCGATGAAGGAGCCGCCGTTCCCGATGCTGGCGCAAGGCAAGGTGCGCTTCGTCGGCGACATGGTCGCCTTCGTCGTCGCCGAGACGCCCGAGCAGGCCGACGTGGCGGCCGAGTTGCTGGCGGTCGATTACGAAGTGCTTCCATCCGTCGTCGGCGTGCTCGAAGCCGTCAGGCCGGGCGCACCGCAATTGTTCGACGACGTCCCGAACAACATCTGCTGCGACTGGGAACTCGGCGACAAGGCTGCGGTGGAATCCGCCTTCAAGAAGGCGGCCCACGTCGCAAAGCTCAGCCTGGTCAACAATCGGCTGATCGGCAATCCGATGGAGCCGCGCGCGGCGATCGCCGAATACGAACCGGGCACTGATCGCTTCACGCTATGGACCACCAGCCAGTTCCCGCACGTCGTGCGCTTCCTGATGGGGGCGCTGGTGCTGAACATCCCGCAGCACAAGCTGCGGGTGGTCGCGCCCGATGTCGGTGGGGGCTTCGGCGTCAAGCAGTTCCACTATGGCGAGGAGGCCGTGATCACCTGGGCCGCCAGGCGCGTGAGGCGGCCGATCAAATGGGTCGCGAGCCGCTCGGAAGGCTATGTCTCCGACCGCCACGGCCGCGATCACGTCACCGAGGCCGAGCTGGCGCTCGACGAGACCGGCAAGTTTCTGGCCTTCCGCGTCAACACGCTCGCCAATATGGGTGGCTATCTCTCGACCTTCGGGCCGAACATCCCGACCAATCTCTATGCGCCGCTGCTCGGCGGCGTCTACACGACGCCTGCGATCTATTGCAATGTGAAGGTGGTGTTCACCAACACCGTGCCGGTGGATGCCTATCGGGGTGCGGGCCGGCCGGAAGCGACCTTCGTGCTCGAGCGCATGGTCGATGTCGCAGCCAGCGAGATGGGCATCGATCGGGTCGAGATCCGCCGCCGCAACATGATCCCGAAGGAAGCCTATCCGTACCAGACGCCGGTGCTGGTGCAGTACGATTCCGGCGATCCCATGGGATGCCTCGACGGTGCGCTCGTGGCCGCCGACGTCAAGAATTTCGGGATCCGCAAGGCGGCCTCTGCGAGCAAGGGCAAATTCCGCGGACTCGGCTATTCCACCTATGTCGAGGCCTGCGGCCTCGCGCCATCGCGCTTCGCCGGACGATTGGGGGCGCGCGGCGGCCTCTATGAAAGCGCCACGGTGCGCGTGCATCCGACCGGTCAGGTGACGGTCATGATCGGCACCCACAATCACGGCCAGGGCCACGAGACGACATTCGCGCAGATCGTGTCCGAGAAGCTCGGCGTTGCCTTCGAGAATGTCGACATCGTGTTCGGCGATACCGACCGCGTGCAGTTCGGCATGGGCACCTACGGTTCGCGCTCCCTCGTGGTCGGCGGCGCCGCATTGTCGAAGGCCACCGACAAGGTGATCGCGAAGGGCAAGAAGATCGCCGCGCATCTGCTCGAGGCCGCCGAGGTCGACATCCAGTTCGAGGCCGGCAAGTTCGCGGTCGCCGGCACCGACCGGGTCAAGAGCTTCGAGGAGATCGCGGGCGCCGCCTATGTGCCGCATAACTACCCGCTCGAAGTACTGGAGCCGGGCTTGGAAGAGCAGGCCTATTACGATCCCGTCAACTTCACCTATCCCGGCGGGTGTCACATTGCCGAGGTCGAGGTCGATCCCGAGACCGGTACGGTGACGCTGGTCAACTACACCGCTGTCGACGACGTCGGCACGGTGATCAACCCGATGATCGTGGAGGGCCAGCTGCACGGCGGCATCGTGCAGGGGGTCGGCCAGGCGTTGTTCGAGAATGCGGTCTACGACGAAGGCTCCGGCCAGCTCCTGTCGGGCTCGCTGATGGATTATTGCATGCCGCGTGCGGATCACATGCCGATGATGAACGTCGCGACCCACTCGACGCTCTGCACGCACACGCCTATGGGCGTGAAGGGTTGCGGCGAGGTCGGCACCATCGGCTCGCCCGCCGCCGTCATCAACGCGGTGGTCGATGCGCTGTCGCATCTCGGCGTCACCCATGTCGACATGCCGGCGACGCCGAATCGGATCTGGCGGCTGCTGCAGAACGCGTCGCTGCCGGTCGCCGCGGAATAGGGAGGACAACAATGAAACCATTTGCCTATCACCAGCCTGCCCGGATTCCCGATGCGGCCAAGCTGCTGACCTCGATCGAGGACAGCAAGCTCGTTGCGGGCGGCATGACGCTGATCCCGACGATCAAGCAGCGGCTGGCCAATCCGGCGGCGCTGATTGATCTTTCGAAGCTCGGAAATCTCAACGGTATTACCGATGATGGCGCGACCGTCACCATCGGCGCAATGACGCCGCATGCAGTGGTTGCCGCCTCGGAGCTGGTGCAAACGAAGATCCCGGGGCTTTCGGCACTGGCGTCCATGATTGGCGATCCCGCCGTGCGCAGCCGGGGCACTATCGGCGGCTCCGTTGCCAACAATGATCCGGCGGCGGACTATCCGGCCGGTGTGCTCGGTCTTGGCGCCACAATCGTCACCAGCACGCGCCAGATTGCGGCGGACAAGTTCTTCCTCGGCCTGTTCGAGACAGCACTTGAATCCGGCGAGATCATCACCGCGATCCGCTTTCCTGTGCCGCTCAAGGCGGGTTACGCCAAGTTCAAGGCGCCGGCGTCGCGCTATGCGCTGGTCGGCGTGTTCGTCGCTAAATTCGCCGATGGCGTCCGCGTCGCCGTGACCGGCGCGGGTCCCGGCGTGTTTCGCGTGCCGCCGATGGAGGCTTCGTTGTCGGAGAATTTTGATTCAACCGCGGTGGCGGCGATCAGGATCGATACCGACGGCCTCACCTCCGATATCCACGCCGAAGCCGACTATCGTGCGCATCTCGTCACGGTGATGGCCAAGCGCGCCGTTGAGGCGGCACTCAGCTAGCTCTTTAGGATACAAGATGACTGATGGTTCCGGCCGAGCGGCGTTCCCGCCGGCGCCGACTGGCCTTGGCGCGCTTTCTGCTACCGAGATCGTCGCTGGCTACCGGCGCAAGGCGTTCACCCCGCGCGATGTCGTTGACGACACCATCGCAGCCCTTCAGGCGACCCACGAGGCCTGCAATGCGGTGGTGACGCCGATGTACGAGCAGGCGAGGGCGGAGGCCGACCGCATCACGAAAGAGATGCGCGCGGGTGAGACCGAGGGACCGCTTGCCGGTGTGCCCGTGACGATCAAGGATCTCGTCTTCGTCGCGGGCGTACCGGCCTATGCCGGTTCGCCGATGAACAAGGCGTTCGTGCCTGAGGCCGATGCCGCCGTGGTGTCGTCCCTGAAGGCTGCCGGCGCGATCATCACCTGCAAGACCACGACCTGCGAGTCCGGCTACAAGCTGACGGCCGACAGTCCGGTCACCGGCATCACGCGCAATCCCTGGAATCCCGGCCGTACCAGCGGTGGGTCGAGCGGCGGCGCGGCAGCGGGCGTGGCCGCCGGTTGCGGGCCGATCGCGATCGGCACTGACGGCGTCGGTTCGATCCGGGTGCCGTCCTCCTTTTGCGGCGTGTTCGGCCTGAAGCCGACTTTCGGCCTCGTGCCGCGCTCGCCCGGCTTCTCGCCGCCATCCTGGGCCTCGCTCGCCCATACCGGCCCGATCACCCGCACGGTCGCGGATGCCGCGCTGACGCTGGAGGTCATCGCTGCTTACGATCTACGCGATGCCGCGAGCCTTCCCGTGTCCGCACGTCGCTTCAATACCGATGCGGGGCGCCTGGATGGCATTCGTGTCGGCGCCAGCGCCGATCTCGGCTACGCCGCCGTCAGCCCTGACGTGTGCGCGGCATTTGGCAAGGCGCTTGCCACTCTTGATTCCTGCGGCGCACAGGTCGTCATGGACGGCCCGGGCCTCGACCCCGGCATTCTCGAGCACACCCTGAAGCCGATTGCCTTTACCGAACAGGCGGCGGCGGTTGCGAGCAAGTCTGCAACCGACCTTGCAAGCTCGGAGGCCGACTATCGCAATGTCATCGGCGCCGGACGGCGCTATACCGGCACGGATTACATCGAGGCGAGTTACCGCCGCGGCCAGGCGCGCAATGCCTTCGTCAAGCTGTTCGAACGTGTCGACGTGCTGGTCACGCCGACGGTTGCTGTCACCGCATTCGAAGCCGGCCAGATCGGGGTCGACACGATCGATGGCAGCAAGGTCGATCCGCATCTCGGCTGGTCGCCGTTCACCTGGCCGATCAATCTGGCAGGTCTGCCGGCAGCGACGCTGCCCTGCGGCTTCGATCGCGACGGCATGCCGATCGGGCTGCAGATCATCGCCCCCTGGCTCGACGAACCCACGATCTTCCGTATCGCGGCGGCGTTCGAGGCAGCGCAGCCCTGGGCGAAGTTCTGGCCGCAGCTCGCGCTACGCGAGAGGAGTGGAGGGCGCGCCAAGGGGTGAAGCGGCCATCATAAAATAGTGCGGGTGTTTTGCCCGACGTGTCAGCTGGCTCAGGGTCGTTGCGGACCGTTGGGCCTCGGTATTCCCTGAAAAGACGCGCGAAAAACCCTTTGCAAAACAAGGGCCTTCCTACTGTGCATGGGGTTGTTTTCGCACTTTTGGGGGCCTAGCCCAGCTCGATCGGTGCGCCGCGGCCGCTGAGCTCCTCGTCGAGGCGCAGATAATGCGCGAGATAGTCGTGCAGCGCGGTCGCCGCCTTCGAGGTCGCGCCGCTGGATTTGTAAAGCAACAGCTCGATCTTCGGCAACGGCGGCAGGCCCTCGTTCGGTCCGATCTCGCGCATGGCCGGCACCAGCGCGCTGCGGCCGAGCACGGTCACCGCCATCCCAGCGAAGGCTGCGGCCTGGAGGCCGCCGACGCTTTCGCTGACGCAGGCGACGCGCCAGCGCAGATTGGCGCGCTCCAGCGTATCGATGGCGTAGTCGCGATAGATGTTGCCCGGCGGCAGCAGCGCGAGCGGGATCGGTCGCTCCTGATGCGCCGTGGACTGCTCGCCCGTCATCCACACCAGCTGCTCGCGCCGCACCACCTGGCCGCCGGTGAAATCGTTCATGCGGGTGACGAGCGCGATGTCGACGTCGCCGCGCTTGACCAGGCCGACCAGCGGCGTCGACAGCGCGCAATTGAGCTCGACCTGCACGCGCGGAAAGGATTTTTTGAACACGCTGAGGATCTGCGGCAGCATGAACGCGGCATAGAGATCCGGCGTGCCGAGCACGACCTGGCCCTCGATCTCCTGCGACGCCAGTTGCGAAATCAGCTCGTCATGCAACCTCAGGATGGATTTGGCGTAGGTGAGGACCGTGGTGCCGTCGTCCGTCAAGATGAGCCTGCGGCCGCCGTGCTCGAACAGCTGCTTGCCGGTGAGCTCCTCCAGCCGCTGCAATTGCAACGTGATCGCCGGCTGGGTGCGCCCCAGCCGGCGCGCGGTCTCGGTGATGCTGCCGGTCTCGACCACTGAGATCAGCGACCGGAGCATGCGGATGTCGAGGCTGACGAGGTTCATGCGGCGTCCATGTCGCCCGCAATTTATGCAAAACCCATGCTAGCGAGTCCACCTTGTCGGTCATGTCCTCGGCGAGGCTATCTCCGCAACATGGCCTCGATCTGCTGGGCGGCGCCAAGCAGGGTGCGGTCCTCTCCCCGCCGGGCGATGATTTGCAGGGCGAACGGAAGGCCGCGCGGATCCGTTCCGCACGGAATCGAGATCGCGGGCAGGCGGGCATGGTTGACGAAGGGCGTAAACACCGCATGCCCCCGTGGGGTCGCGGGCTTGCCGCCGATCATGTCCGGCCCAAGTTGCGTCAGCGACCAAGCGACGCAGGGGACGGTTGGGGTCAGCAGCAAGTCCACCTCCGTGAGCAAACCGGCGAACGCCCTGGCGATCGCGGCGCTCGCGACCAGAGCTCCAGCAACCTCTGCACCCGACCAGGACAGGCCGCGTTCGATCTGCCTGGCGACGTCAGGATCAAACATGGAGGGATCCTTGCGGAACGCGTCCCCATAGAGCGCAGCGAGACCCGCATGCTGGAGCGGCATGATGGCGTCTTCGGTCGCGCCCGCTGGCCAGACCGGATCGCGCTGCATGATGCGCAAGCCTGCCGCGGAAAGGCGGTCGACGGTTGAGGCGAGGCCATCCGCGACGATGTCGTCGACGGCGACGTCGAGCCCAAGACGGGGCGAGAATGCGATGCGCAGGCCGGCGACGTCTTCGGCCTGCGCGGGGATGACGGCGGAATCCGGGTCGCGCGGGTCGGCGCCGGCCATGGCCTCGAAAGCCAATGCGATATCGGCCACGTCGGACGCGATCGGTGCGATCACGGAGAGGCCGAAGAACGGCTCGGCAAAACCTGGGCCATAGGGAATCGCGCCATAGGACGGCTTGAAGCCGGCGACGCCGACATGAGCCGGCGGCCTGCGGCTGGAGCCGCCGGCATCGGTGCCGATTGCGAGCGGCACGAGGCCGGCTGCGACGGCAGCGGCAGGACCGCCGGACGAGCCGCCCGGTGTCAGCGCGTGATCGAGCGGGTGGCGCGTGGGCCCGTAGAGCTGTGATGTGGTGACCCCCTTGCAGGCGAATTCCGACGTCGCCCCGATGCCGACGACGACGGCGCCGGCGCTGCGCAGCCGCTCGATCGCGATCGCATCGTCGGGCGCGACGAAATCGGCAAACAGGCGCGAGCCCTGCGTGACACGCCAGCCGGCGACCCAGATGTTGTCCTTGACGACGATGGGCACGCCCGCGAGCGGCATGGTCTCGCCGGCGCGCAGGCGAGCGTCGACCGCCGCGGCATCGGCCAGCGTGCGCTCGGGGTCGATCGTGACCACCGCATTGAGCGCCTTGGCGGCCTCGACGCGCGCGAGCGCGGCCTTGGCGGTCTCGACCGCGGTCGTTCGTCCGGCCGTGACATCGACCGCGATCCCGCGCGCACTATTGAACAGTCTTGGCATGGCCTCCCCAGATCAACGCCAATGTGCCGCACAGCGCAAGGCAGGCCAAGGCGACGAAAGCCGCGCCGAGGCTGGCCGCGGCGTCCAGGATCGAGATAAGCGCCGGGGCAGCCAGCAATCCCGCATAGGATGCGGTCAACACCGCACCGGTGGTCTCGCCGATCCGATCCTGCGGCGCGAGGCGCGCGATCTCGGCAACGAAAACGCCGTTCCAGCCCGACGCCGTCAGGCCGAACAGCGCGGCCATCGCGAATTGCCAGGTGCGTCCGAGCGATCCGCCGTCGAGGCCGAGCAGCGCGGCGCAGAAGGCCATGCCGAGGCCGATGACGACGAGAACGGCGCGCGAGTTGTCGAGCCGCATCGCGACAAAGCCCCAGCCGATCCGACCCACCAGGCCACCGGCTTGCGCGCAGGCGAGCGCCATCCCGGCCTCTATATGGCTGAGACCGAGTTCGCGGGTGCCCAGCGTGACGAAGACCGTGTTGAGCGACACCTGCATCGCGCTGAACGGCATCGAGGCCAGCGCCAGCATCGCAATGCGCCGGTCCGCGGTAACGAGCGCCAGCCGTGCACGGAGACCGAGCTCTGGAAGTGGGGCCGCCTTGCCGGCATAGGCCGGCCGCAGCCGCTCGAACAGCAGGATCGCGAGCAGCGCGCAGGCTCCGACGGCTGTGTAGCACCAGGCGGGTCCGAGCGAGACCGCAATGGCAGGCAGCACCAGCGAGCCGCAGACGGCGCCAATCTGGTTGCCGGTCTGTCGCACCGAGAACACGAAGGCCCGCCGTTCGGCCGTCACGAGCCGCGACAGCAGCGCCGCGCTGGCCGGCGTCTCCGGTCCGAATGCAAGGCCGAGACAGAGGCCCGCAGCGAGCAGCGCCGCCGTCGTGCCGAGCGAGGCCAGCGCCATGCTGACGACGATGGCCGCGGCGCAGAGGCTGGCGATCCGGAGCGAGCCCAGCCGCGCAATGAAACCGCCGCCCCAGAACGAGGCGGGGATTCCGACGGCGAACACCGCGCAGGAGAACATCGAGAGCTGCCAGACCTCGATACGGGCGCGCGGCGCGACCACGCCCGGCGCGAACAGCGCGAGCGCCACCAGGGCCTGGAGCCAGGTCATCGCCCCCAGGGCCGGCAGCAGCGCGGGCGCTGGCCGAGCGGCACCGTTTGCGTCTACCATGCAGCTGCACTCATAGGAGGACCATGGTGGCGGGCGGTATTTCCATTCACGCGGTCGACGTGGCGAGCGGCCGGCCGGCGCAGGGCCTGCGCGTCGAGATCTGGCGGATCGATCCGGACTCGCTGCGCATCGCCGACGGGCGGCTCGGCGCCAACGGCGTGCTCGATCATCCCGTCGCGCAAGGCGCGGGCGTGACGGCCGGCGAGTATGAAGTCCTGTTTCATCTCGGCGAGTTCTTCGGCGACAGCGACGGTTTCCTGACCGTGGCGCCGTTCCGCTTCCGCATCAAGAACGTCGATGAACATTTTCATCTGCCGCTGAAATTCACCCGCTGGGGCTACTCGCTGTTTCGCGGGGCCTGATCAGTTGGTCAGCCGCCGCGACAGGCCGGTGACGCGCTCCATCACCGCAACCAGCACAACGGTGGCAATGATCAGCACGCTCGACAGCGCGGCGATGGTGACGTCGAGCTTGCCTTCGAGGTCCTGCCACATCCGGATCGGCAGCATGTCGGTCGCGGCGTCGCGCAGGAACAGCGAGACCGGCACGTTGTCGAACGACGACATGAAGGCGATGAAGGCGCCGGCAATGATACCGGGCCGGATCAGCGGCAGCACGATGCGCCGGAACGTGTAAAGGCGGCTCGCGCCGAGCACCGCGGAGCTCTCCAGCAAGGTCGGCTCCAACTGCGCAAGGGCAGCAACCGTGTTGCGCACGACATAGGGCACGCAGACCACGGTGTGGCCGATTACCAGCGTCAGCGGGGACACCGGCAGGCCGACCAGCGAAAACAGCATCAGCGCAGCCAGACCAAAGGCCAGCGCAGGCAGGACCAGCGGCGACATGAAGAGGGAATCGAGCAGTCGCGCCGACAGTGCCTGCGACCGCGAGATCGCAAGCGCGGCGGCGACACCGAGCACGACGGACAGGCCCGTCGCCCACAGCGCGACGATCAGGCTGTTCTTCGCCGCGAAGTGCAGCTGCCAGGCGTCCCAGAGCTCGGCGTACCAGCGCAGCGAATAGCCCGGCGGCGGAAATCTCAGCGAGAAGCCGCTCGTGAAGGAGACGATCAGGACGACGAGCGACGGCGCGATGATCAGGATGAGCGCGATGATCGCGACCAACGTCATGACCAGTTCGAAACTGAACGCCTCGAGGGTACGCTTGCGGCCAGCCATCATGCGCCTCCATAACCGCGCGACAGGCGGCCGAGCGTGGTGAAGACCGAGACGACCGCGAGCACGGCCAGCAGGAAGATGATCGAGATCGCCGACGCGAACGGCCAGTTCTGCAAGGTCGAGGCCTGCTGGTAGAGATACATCGGCATGAACAGCATCTGCCCGCCACCGACCAGCGATTGGGTGATGAAGGCGGTGATGGCGGCGGCATAGGTCAGGGTGCAGCCGGCGATCACGCCGGGCAGCGACAGCGGCAGGACGACGCGGAAGAAGGTGCGCCAGCTTCCGGCGCCGAGCGAGCAGGAGGCATCGTCGAGATTGGGATCGATGCGGCCGAGCGCGGTGATCAGCGGAAGAGTCATCAGCGGCATCTGCACCTGAGCGAGCGCGATTACGACGCCGAACTGGGTGTAGAGCAGCTTTAGGGGCGTATCGATGATCCCCAGCGACTGCAGTGTCGCGTTGATGATGCCCTGGCGGCCCAGGATGACGATCCACGCGAAGGTGCGCACCACAACGCTGGTCAACAGCGGCAGCAGCACGATCAGGATGATGATGGTCTGAAGCCTGGGCCCGACCCGCTGGTAGAGCCAGGCGATGGGAAAGCCGAGCACGAGACAGACGGCCGTCACTTCGGCCCCCAGCAGCAGCGTCGAGCCGAGAACGCTGAGGCTGAAAGGGTCGGTGAGGAAGTGAATGTACTGGCCAAGCCCCCAATGGAGCCCGGCCGTGTCGTTGTGCAGCGAGAGCCAGAACAGTTGCACGAGCGGCGCGACGAAGAAGAACAGGAAGAACAGCGCCAGCGGCGCCGCCAATTCCATTCCATATGAGGTGACGTCCCGTGATGCCGGTGCCGTGCCCATGGTGAGGGTCCTAGATCTTGATCTCGCGGTTGAAGCGCTCGATCCAGGCCGAGCGCTGCTCGTTGATCTTCTTCCAGTCCTGGAACACGAACTTCTTCTTCAGTTCGGCGGTGTCCTTGGTGAGCACGCGCGCGATCTCGCCGCCCATCGTCACCTTGGAATTGGTCGGCACGATCAGATAAGGCGGATTCATCAGCGTGGTCTGCACCTCGGGCGTCAGCGCCGCCTCGATCAGCTTGAAGGCAAGCTCGCGGTTCGGCGAGTTCTTGACGATGTGGATCGTGGTCTTGAATGCGATGGCGCCTTCCTTCGGCGCCACGAACTCGACCGGCACGCCGCGGGCTTTGAGGATTTGGATGGCGTTGAAATTGCCGGGCGAGATGTCGATCTGACCCTGCTGGAACAGGGTCGCAAGCGCGCCGGGGTTGGCGGCCACCGCGGCGAGATTGGGCTTGAGTTCCTCCAATGCCTTGAAGGCGGGATCAATATTGGCTTCCGAGCCGCCGCGCATCTTGGCGATCTCGACCAGCCAGCCGGTGCCGAGCGTCGAATTAAGGTTGGTGATGCCGACCCGGCCCTTGAATTCGGGCTTCCAAAGATCAGCCCACGAGGTCGGCGGCGTCTTGACGGCTTCCGGGTTGTAGGTGAGGCCGACGACCTGGAAGAACGGAGCCGGTCCCATCGGCTCCTGCGCCTCGGCGATCAGGTCCTTGTAATAGGCGCTCTTCTCGACCGGATAGGCTTCGACCAGGTCCTGACCGATCGCGACGAGGGCAGGGCCGGGATCGTGCAGCATGACGTCGATCGGCGGATTGGCCTTCGCGGCATTCACCTTCGCGATCTGGTCGACCGAAAGCATGGGGTCGAGCACCATCGCGGCGTCGGCGTTCGCCTTGCGGAAGGCGGGCACCAGCACGGCCTTGTGCGCTTCTTCCCAGCTTCCGGTGAAGGTCGCAAACACCAGCGGGCGTGCCTGCGCGAAGCTCAGTCCGGGAAACGCCTTCATGGCCCCCAGCGTGAGGGCGGTCGTCATCAGGCTGCGGCGATTGAGGATCATGTCGAACTCCGTATGGACAATGACAGGAACTAAAGCGTTGCGGGAAATGCGTTGGCGAGCGAAGGCGCGAGTGGTGCAAGGCGCACGGCGGCGCCGCTCTCCAGTGCGCGCGTCTCGCCGATGCGCGCCTGGGAGATCTTGACGCCGGAGCCGTCGGCCGTCGTGACCTCGTGCACGACGGTCGCGCCCAGCGGCAGCGACATGCCGACCACGCCAGCGAAGCCGGTCTCGTCGCCGACGAATTGCAGATGCTCGGGTCGGATGCACACGGTAACACGGCCTCCCTCGGTGAGCGTGCCTGTGGCAGGCCGCGCGATGATCTCCGCGCCGGCATCGAGGCGGATCTTGGCGGCAGTTCGGTCCGTCGAAACGACCATGCCGGGCATGCGATTGCTGGAGCCGACAAAGGTATTCACGAACAGCGTCTGCGGGCGATCGTAGACGTCCGACGGCGTGCCGAACTGCTCGAGCTTGCCTTGACTCAGTACGGCGACGCGGTCGGCCATCGACAGCGCCTCTTCCTGGTCGTGCGTCACGATCAGCGTGGTGATGCCGGAGACACGCTGCAGCCGCTTGACCTCGATCTGCATATCGAGACGTAGATTCTTGTCCAGCGCGGCAAAGGGCTCGTCGAGCAGCAGGATCGACGGCTTGATCGCGAGAGCGCGGGCCAGCGCGACGCGCTGCTGTTGGCCGCCGGAGAGCTGCCGCGGCAGGCGTTCAGCCATGGTCGGTAATTGCACCAATTCCAGGAGGCGCTGCGACTCGCGCTGGCGCGTCGCCTTGTCGATACCGCGGGCAGCGAGCCCGTAGGCCACGTTCTCGCTGATGGAGAGATGCGGGAACAGCGCGTAGTTCTGGAACACGATGCCGACGGCGCGGCGGTTCGGCGGCAGCGTGTCGACGATGTCGTCGCCGATGATAATGCGGCCCTGCGTCTGCGCGATAAAGCCGGCGATGATCCGCAGCAGCGTGGTCTTGCCGCAGCCGGACGGGCCGAGCAGGGCGATGATCTCGCCGCCCTTGATGTCGAGATTGATGTTTTCAACCGCGAGCGCGCCGCTCGGGTAGCGGTGGGTGACAGCGTCGACGACCAGCGATCGTCCGCCTTGCGCTTCAGCCATGATGTTGCCTCCCGTTGCCCCAGAGGAGAAAGCAAGTCCCGTGCCCGACGCGGTCGCTTTTTGCGGTGCGTTTTGGCATTGTCATCCGATGACCTCGGATCAATCGATCTGCGACCTCACCGCCACAACCCTCGCGCGCGCCATTGCCAGGGGAGAGCTGTCTTCGCGTGACGCCGTCGAGGCGCATCTGGCGCGGATTGCACTGGTGGAGGGGCAAATCGCAGCGTTCGTGACTGTTGATGCGCAGGGTGCCCGCCGTGCGGCCGACATCTGCGACGCGGCGGCTGAGCCGAGCGGCCCGCTGCATGGGGTGCCCGTCGCGATCAAGGACCTCACCGACACCGCCGGGCTTGCGACCACCTACGGATCGGTGCTGTTTCGCGACCACGTCCCGGCCGAGGATGATCTCGTCGTTGCGCGGCTGCGGCGCGCCGGTGCGATCATCCTGGGGAAGACCAACACGCCGGAGTTCGGCTTCGGCGCGGTCTGCACCAATAAATTGTGCGGGCCGACGCGCAATCCGTTTGATCCAGCGCTGACTTCCGGCGGATCGTCCGGCGGCTCCGCCGCAGCGGTGGCGGCCGGCATGGTGCCGATCGCGCACGGCACCGATTTCGGTGGCTCGGTGCGCACGCCCGCAAGCTTCTGCGACGTCGCCTCGATCCGGCCGACCCCTGGCCGCATCCCGTCGCCCCGCCGACCGCTCGGTTGGGACATGCTGGCCAGCCACGGTTTTCTTGCCCGCGGCGTCGATGATCTCGAACTCGCGCTGTCGGTCTGCGCTGGCGCCGATGCCCTGGACCCGCTCTCGACCGGCGTCGTCAATGACCATCGTCCCCTGCTTGGACGTTCCCGGATCGCAGTCACGCCTGATTTCGGTGTTGCGCCGGTTTCGCGCGATGTGCGCGCCCGGTTTGCCGATGCTTGCGAAGCGCTCGCGCGTGTTGCCGAAATCGTCTCGTCTTCGCCGGATTGCAGCGGTGCGATCGAGACCTTCCGCACCCTTCGGGCCGCGCACATCGCCAACAGCTATGGCGAGCTGCTGAGAACGCGCCGCAGCGAGCTTACGCCCACCGTGATCTGGAATATCGAGGCGGGCGCCAAACTCTCGGCCGAGGATTACCTGAACGCCGAGCGGCGGCGCACCGCGATCTACCGCAGCTTTGGCGCGCTGTTCGCGCGTGCGGATTTCCTGATCGCGCCGGCGGCGTCGGTTTTCCCTTGGCCGAACGAGATCAGTGACGTCACCGCGATCGACGGCGCAGAGCTGGAGACGCCGATCGACTATCTCGCCGTCACCTTCATCGTCTCGCTGGTCGGATTTCCGGTGCTGACCTTGCCGGTGCGGCGGGGGGAGAATCAGCTGCCCTTCGGCATCCAGATCATCGCGCCGCCGGGTTGCGAATCCCGCCTGTTTGCTTTCGGCCGTGCCATCGAAAACGAATTGGGCTTTTCGCATCGCCGGCCGAGGCTCCCCTAGCTGTCGCGATGCTCGAGCCGGGCGGCGAGCGCGCCGGCAAGACCGATGGTGGGTTTGGCAGCGGGCCGGCGGTACGTGCCGGCCGTGGCCTTGCGCAGGCGCAGCGCGACAAGTGCCTCGGCCAGCTTCACGGCGGCGACGACCTGGTCGACGACGGGAACGGGGATCCGGTCGGCGACGCGCTCGGCAAGACCCGAGAGCGGCGCACCTGCAAAGATCAGCACATCGGCCTCATCCTCGACGATGGCGCGCTGTGCGAGTTCGACCAGAAGGTCCTCCTTCTCGGTGCCGACCTCGGAGATCGCCTGAAACGGCGCGTCGAGCATGCGGATGCCCGCGCAGCGCTCGCGCAGCCCGTGGTCGCGGACACATTCCTCATACCAGGGCCCCAGCGCCTGCGCGAAGGTGACGATGGCAAAGCGCCGTCCGGCCATGCAGGCCGTCAGCATCGCGGCTTCCGCAAGGCCGATCACGGGAATGTCGAAGGTCTCGCGCGCGGCGAACAGGCCGGGGTCACCAAAGGCGGCGATGATCGCGGCGTCGACCTTGGTGTGCCGTTCGGCCAGCATTTCCAGTGCGATGGCGCCACCGATCTGCGCTTCGGTGCGGGTTGCGATATAGGGCACGCCGCGCGCGGCGGTGCAGGGGACGATCTCGGTGCCGGGCGCGGCGGCGCGCTGCCCGACATCCGTCATCAACCGGGTGACCCCGGTGCTGGTGTTGGGATTGAGCAGCAGCAGCTTCATGGTCACGCCGCCGTCAGCTTGGGTTTGGGAGCGAGCGTCTCGAGCAGCGCGGTGCCGGTCTGCCGGACATGGGCGCCAAGCAGGCGCCCCGCGGCTTCGCTGTCGCGCGCTTCGAGGGCGGCGAGGATGCCGGCGTGTTCGTCCACCGAATTGCTCCAGCGCCTGTCGGCACCCAGCGCCAGATAGCGTGCACGCTCGGCGCGGGAAATCAACGTCTCGTGCGCCTCGCGCAGCGGCGTGTTGCGCGCCATCCGGACGATGGTGTTGTGAATCTCGCCGTTGATGGCGAAGTAATCGTCGAGCTTGCCGCTGCGGTGATGACCTTCCATGCGGGTCTGCAGCGTGCGCAGGCGGGCGAGGTCGCGCTCGGTGGCGCGCTCGGCGGCGAGTTCTGCGGCCAGCCGCTCGATGCCGGCGAGCGCTTCGAACAATTCCGAGATGCCGGCGATCGCAACGTCGGCGATGCGCGGGCTGCGGTTGGGGCGGAGCTCGATCAACCCTTCGGCCGCGAGCACCTTCATCGCCTCGCGAAGGGGCGTGCGGGACACGCCCAGCTCCTTCGACAGCCTGGTCTCCTGGGTCTGCGATCCCGGCGCCAGTTCGCCGCGAATGATCATCGTCCGCATCCGCGCGGCGGCGCGCTCATGTAGGCCCATCCTCTTGAGCTTGGGCGATTTTCGGCCCTTCGGGGTTTCCGACTTCTGCTGCACGCGCGCCTCGTTGCTTCAGTTCATCCTAGCCGTTTCCGGCCGCTTTGCTTGCCCAAAATACCGACGCATGTCGCTGAAAACAATGGCATAGCGCGCAAATTGTATGCAGCATGCAAAAACCGGATTGCGCTGCGGCGAAGGGCGACGGATGATCCTGCGCAACGCGCGGGATCTCGCGCTCTTTCGAAACGGAGTATGCGATGCGGACGAGTTTGCGACTGGGCCTCGTGGTGATGGCGGCGATGTTCGGTGCGAGCCATCTCGCTTCCGCGCAGACCGCGAAGATCAAGCTCGGCTACGCCAAATGCGCGCACTGTCTGCCGATGTCGCTGATCCCGGGCATGGCGAAGGGCGTCGAGGTCGAGGCCACCGGCTTCAACTCGGGCAACGACGTGCTCACCGCGCTGATCTCGAAGAGCATCGACGTCGCGCAGGTCACCTACCTTCATTACATTACCGCGCTCGACAAGGGCTTTGACGTCGTCGCCGTGTCCGGCCAGATCAACGGCGGCTCGGAATGTCTTTCCTCCACGAAGCTGAACCTCCCGCCTGATGATTGGACCGCGTTCAAGGCCATCGTTGCCAAGGGCAAGAGCGACGGTCAGTTGCTGAAGGTCGCGGCCTCCCGCGGCAATGCGCAGGACATCCACATGCGCGGCGCATTCCTCAAGCAGGGCGTCGATCCCAACAAGGACGTCCAGTTCATCAACATCCCCAATCCGTCTGACCATCTCGCGGCGCTGCAGCGCGGCGAGGTCGACATGATCTGCTCGGTCGAGCCGTTCGCCTCGCAGATCCGGCTCGCTGGTGCCGGCAACCATTTCGTGCTGCCGTATGAGCAGGCGGCAGGCAATCTGACCAACCTGATCGTCACCCGCTCTGACGTCATCGCAAGCCAGCGCGCCGGCGTTCAGGGCGTCGTCAGCGCCGTTGTCGAGCTCGACAACAAGCTGATCGCCGATAAGGCGCCGTGGATCGAGGTCATCAACAAGCTGACCGGCCTTGATAAGAATGTGGCGACCGAAGCGCTGAAGAACGCTTCGCCCGATTCGGCGATCCATCGGTCGCAAACGCTCGCGATCGCGGCGATGATGCGCGACCTCAAATACATTCAGAAGGACGTCTCCGCGGAAGCGGAGAAGAACATGGATTATTCGTTCCTGGAGAAGGCCACGGGAAAGGCCAAGAATGACCTCGGTTACTGACGTCTCGCCCGCGAGGCCGGCCTTTCGGCTGACGCGGGCGTTGCAGGGGCTCGAACGCCTCATTGTCCCTGCGCTGCTGATTGCCGGCTGGGAAGCCTTCGCTCGTAGCGGCGTGCTTCCGCCGGCGCTGCTGCCAGCGCCGAGCGCGGTGATGCATGCGCTCGGCGACTGGGTGCTCGGCTTCGACGAGACGACGCAAACCTATTCCGGTCACTGGCTGCGCGATGCGCTCGCCAGCGCGCTTCGCGTCTTCGGCGGCTTCGCGCTGGCAAGCCTGCTCGGAATCCTCGCCGGCGTCGCCATCGGCTGGTCGCGCCTGTTCGAGAAGACGCTGGAGCCGACGCTGCAGATGCTGCGGCCGATCCCGCCGGTGTCCTGGATCCCGCTCGCCATCATCTGGTTCGGCATTGCCGACAAGCCGGCGATCTTCCTGGTCTTCCTCGGCGCGTTCTTTCCCGTGCTGATGAACACCATCCATGGCGTGAAGACCGTCGACCACAATCTCGTGCGCGCTGGCGCGATGATGGGCGCGAACCAGCGCCAGATGCTGACCGTCATCGTGCTACCGGCGGCGCTGCCTTCGATCTTCGCAGGCCTTCGCATCGCAGTCGGCTCGGCCTGGATGCTGACGGTCACGGCCGAGATGGTCGCGGTCAAAAGCGGCCTCGGCTACGTCTTGTGGGATTCCTACTACTTCCTGCGTTACGACATCGTGCTCGCGGCGATGATCTCGATCGGGCTGCTCGGCTATCTCTCCGACCTCGGGCTCAAGGCGATCATGGCGCACACGCTGCGCTGGCAGCAGACAACCACCGTGCAGGGCAGGGCAGGCTGATGGCGGCCATCGAGCTACGCAACATCGTCAAGGTGTTCTCCGACAAGCGGCGCGGACGCGACCTGCTGACGCTGGACAACATCAATCTCGACATCGAGGCCAACGACTTCGTCTGCCTGCTCGGTCCGTCCGGCTGCGGCAAGTCGACCCTGCTCAACATCATCGCCGGCTTCGAGCAGGCGACGTCCGGCCGCACGCTGGTCGACGGCAAGCAGGTGGAGCAACCCGGCTCCGACCGCGGCGTGGTGTTCCAGCAGCCAACCCTGATGCCGTGGCTGACGGCGATCGACAACATCGCCTTCCATCTCAAGCTCAAGGGCGTCGGCAAGTCCGAGCGGCACGATCGCGCCATGGAGTTCATCGATCTCGTCGGCTTGCGCGGTTTCGAGCACCATCATCCCTCCGAGATGTCCGGCGGCATGAATCAGCGCGTCGGTATCGCCCGCGCGCTGTTGATGAACCCTAGCGTCATCCTGATGGATGAGCCGTTCGCGGCGCTGGACGCCCAGACCAAGCTCGAAATGCAGGAGGAGCTGGTCGCGATCTGGCAGAAGCGCCGCTGCACCATCGTTTTCGTCACTCACAGCGTCGACGAGGCGCTGGTGCTCGGCAACAAGATCGTGGTGATGACGAAGCGGCCCGGCCGCATCCGCGAGGCCGTCAACTTCGACCTGCCGCGCCCGCGCGACATCACCAGCCCCGAATTCAATGACGCGAAGCGCCGCATCCTGTCCCTGATCCGGGAGGAGTCGACGCGCCTGGCGCAGGCGTCGTAAGGTATCGCCATGCGCAAGCGTCTCGGCATGATCACGCCGTCCTCCAACTCGGTTCTCGAGCCCGTCACCAGCGCCATGCTGCATGGCGTGCCCGACGTCACCGCGCATTTCTCGCGATTCCGCGTCACCGAGATTGCGCTCGATACCGCGGCGCTGAACCAGTTCGACGCCTCCGTGATGCTGCCCGCGGCGGACCTGCTGGCCGATGCCAAGGTCGACGCCATCGCCTGGAACGGCACCTCGGCGAGCTGGCTCGGCATCGGGCGGGACAGGAGCCTGTGCGAAGCGATCACGGCGCGTACGCGCGTGCCGGCGACGACGTCCACGCTCGCCTGCATCGACGCCGCCCGGGCGCTTCGAGCGAGGCGCGTCGGCCTGGTCTCGCCCTACACCGACGACGTCCAGCGGCGGATCGGCGACGTTTGGGCCGAAGAGGGCATCGTTCCGCATGCCGAGCGGCATCTCGGCCTGCGCGACAATTTCTCCTTCGGCGAGGTCCCGCCTGCGACCATCGCGGACATGATCCGCGCGGTCGCGGTGGACGGCGCCGATGCGGTCGTCATTCTCTGCACCAATCTCGACGGCGCTGTGGTCGCGGCCTCGCTCGAACGGGAATTGAACATCGCGGTGCTCGACTCGGTCGCGGTCACGCTGTGGCGAACGCTGGCGCTTGCCGGCGGTGACGTCGCTGCTCTTGCGTCGTGGGGCCGGATCTTCCAGACACCCGCGGTCAACGAATAACGGAGGCGCCTGTGACCCAGCTCGATCTCGCCATTCGCGGCGGCACCATCGTGACGGCCAGCGACGAGTTCCGCGCCGATATCGGCATTCGCGGCGGCCGCATCGTCAGCATCGCCGATTGCATCGAGGGCGCGTCGCGCGAGATCGACGCGACAGGTTTATTGGCGCTACCGGGCGGGATCGACAGCCACGTCCATATTTCGCAGCCGTCGGGCCCCGACGTGGTGATGGCCGACGATTTTGCCTCGGCGACGCGCGCGGCCGCGGCCGGCGGTAACACCATGGTGCTGCCCTTCGCGCTGCAGGAGAGGGGCACGTCGCTGCGCACCTGCGTCGAGAACTACCGCAAGCTTGCCGAGGGCGAGTGCTACATCGACACCGCGTTCCATCTCATCATCTCCGATCCGACCGCGGTCGTGCTCGGGCAGGAGCTGCCGGCGCTGGTCAAGGACGGCTACACCTCGTTCAAGGTGTTCATGACCTATGACGATCTCGTGCTCAGCGACAGCCAGCTGCTGGAGGTGTTCGACGTGGCGCGCCGCGAAGAGGCGCTGGTGATGGTCCATTGCGAAGGCTATGACGCGATCCGCTTCCTCACCAGCAAGCTCGAGCGCGAAGGCCACATCGCGCCCTATTACCACGGCGTGTCGCGGCCCCAGGCCGTCGAGCGCGAGGCGACGCACCGCGCCATCAGCCATGCCGAGGTGATCGGCGTTCCCATCATGATCGTGCATGTCTCAGGCCGAGAGGCGATGGAGCAGGTGCGCTGGGCCCAGCAGCGCGGACTGCCGGTGCATGCCGAGACCTGCCCGCAATACATCACGCTGACGGCCGACGACATGAAGGGCCTGAATATGGACATCACGGGCGCGAAATATGTCTGTTCGCCGCCGCCGCGCGACGTCGAAAGCCAGCAGGCGATCTGGGAGGGCATCACGACCGGCGTGTTCCAGACCTTCTCCTCCGACCACTGCCCGTTCCGCTACGATGATCCCCAGGGCAAGCTGACGCCGAATGCACGCACCTCGTTCCGCTGGGTACCGAACGGCATTCCCGGCGTCGAGACGCGGCTGCCGATCCTGTTCTCGGAAGGCGTCTCGAAGGGGCGGATCAGCCTGCAGAAATTCGTCGAGCTGACCGCGACCAACCATGCGCGCATCTACGGCCTCTATCCGCGCAAGGGCTCGATCGGGGTGGGCTTCGACGCGGATATCGTGCTGTGGGATCCGAAGCTGACAAAGCCGATCCGGCAGGCCGATCTGCATCACGGCTCCGACTATACGCCCTGGGAAGACTTTGACGTCACCGGCTGGCCGGTCACCACGATCGCGCGGGGACGTGTGGTGTACGAGCACGGCAAGATCGTCGGTGACAAGGGCGCGGGCGAGGTACTCAGCCGCGGCAAGTCCAGCCTGATCTGATAATTGGGGATGAGCAATCAGGCAGATCCTGGGAGAAGCAGGTCGCAACGCATCCCGACAGTCCCGCGATGCAACCGCGCGGCCTCGATCGCGGATTGCGCATGGGCAACAATCTGACCGACGTGCAGCGGCTTGCACATTGCAAGGACGAGCGCCATCGTCGCGTGCCTCGTGCGCTACGCGCCGAGGTTGCTAGTCGATCGCCGTGCGCGAGCGGCGGTGGCTGCTCTGAAGCTCGGGATAGCCGGTCAGCATCAGCTTGTCGGCGCGCACGCCCCAGCTCTCCAGGCGGTCGAGGAAGCTCATGCCGAGCAGATTGATCTTCATCTGCCCGGGCTGGACGACGAGGGCCGGCACCGATTTTTCGACGAGATGTCCGACGGAGAGACGGTCGAGCGTGAGGCGGGCCGCCTTGGTATGGCCGCCCGCGGTTTCGAGGTCGACATCGTATTCGAGCATTTCGAGCGGCAGGCCGATCGCTTTGGCGGTTTCCCAGGTCAGCACCACCGATGTCGCGCCGGTATCGATCACCATCGGCGCGGCGACGCCGTTGATCTTCGCACGCAGCGCGAATTCACCGCGCTGGCCGCGTGGGATCTGTACGGCGGGGGCGGGCGTTACCGTCTGACCGCGGAAGATGTGCGAGACCTTGTGGCTGGCGCGCGCGATCTGATCGGGGTCGCCATAGGCGACGACTGCGCCTGCCGTGCCGGCGAGCATGGCGAGAACGAGCAGGAAACGGATCATCGCGCGCCTCCGCAGGCACGCAAGCCGGTCAGGTTCGTTTTGGCGATGTCGCGATCGGCGCCAGTCCAGCGTTGGTCATGCGGGCCGGCAACAGCGCCATGACCGCGAGCCGGTCCGCGCTTTCCATGGCGTGCCAGCGCGCGATCTCGGGCAACGTCCGGCCGCAGCCGAAGCACAGCTTGGTCCCGGGATCGATCATGCAGACGGCGACGCACGGCGTTTCTTTGCTCATTGGGACATAGTGGGGGATTGTCGGGCATGTCTGCAAGCATCTGGTTAGGAGCCTGTGCCTGCGCTCATGATCGGCTTGTGGCGCGGCCGGCGCTTCTCCTCGGGCAGGACGGAACTCTCCGGCTGGAGCGGCGGGGAATCATTCGAAAGCGGCGCCAGTGCGCTCATCACGCGCTCCGGCGGGAAGGTGACGATCACCTCGGTGCCGATGCGCAGCTTCGATTTCAGCGTGAACGTGCCGCCATGCAGGTCGATCAGATTCTTGGCGATCGGCAGGCCGAGCCCGGCGCCCTGTTCGGCGGACTTGATCGAGTTGGAGCCCTGGCCGAACGAGGCGAGAACGACCGGGATCTCGTCCTCGGGGATTCCGGAGCCGGAATCCCGCACCGAGAGATATTGTCCGCCCGAGGCGGTCCAGCCGGCCTTGAGCCAGATCTCGCCGCCTTGCGGGGTGAACTTGATCGAGTTGGAGAGCAGGTTGAGCACGACCTGGCGGATCGCGCGTTCGTCGGCCCACAGCCGCGGCATGGCCTGCTCGAACACCTCGTGAATGGTGATGCCGCGGCTGGAGGCGCGCAGCTTCATCAGATGATGGCAGTCGGCGACGATGCCGACCAGCGAAACCGCTTCCTCGTTGAGTTCGTAGCGGCCGGCCTCGATCCGCGAGAGGTCGAGGATCTCGTTGATGAGGTTGAGCAGGTGCACGCCGGAATTATGGATGTCCGCCGAGTACTCCTTGTAGACCGGCACCGCATGCGCGCCGAAGATCTCGCTCTTCATCACCTCTGAGAAGCCGAGGATGGCGTTCAGCGGCGTGCGCAGCTCGTGGCTCATCTGCGCGAGGAAGCGCGACTTGGCGACGTTGGCAGATTCGGCGCGGTGACGCGCTTCGTCCGAGATCGCCTTGGCCTGTTCGAGTTCGCCGATCAGCGCGTCCTTCTCGGCGCGCGCTTCCAGCGTGGCGAAGGTCGAGGAGTGCAGGCGATGAGCCAGCAGCACGAAATAGCCTTCGGCGGCCAGCGCGAGCGCGGCCAGGATGTAATTGTCCAGCGAGCCCGTCATCACGAAGCTCAGCGCCATCGCGACCGCGACCGGCGCGGTTGCGGCGAGGGCTGCGATCGGCAGATTGGCCGCGAGCATGCTCGACACTGCGATCACCAGCAGCATCAGGAACATCATCAGCGTTTCCGTGACCATGTCGAGCACGGGATGGATCAGGATCGCCATCCAGCACAGGCCGTAGAGTAGGTCGAGCACGACGAAACGCGTCCGCCATGCCCGCGTCGCCGCGGGCGAGGCGGGCTCGGTAAGGAAGCGACGGCAGCTGCGGATCATCGCGGCGTGGAGGCAGAGCATGCCGGCGGTCCACGCGGCGGCCGGGATCGGCTGCATCCACAGGCCGAACAGCACGCCGGTCGCGACCACCAGCAGCATCACGACATAGGAAGCCGACAGCCGCGTCTGGGCGTATTGGCGCAGCATCTCCGCGTCGAAGGCAGGCCGGGTTCCACTGGTCGACGTTAACTTGTCCCGCGCCTCGCGTACCCGCTGCGCCGCGGCCCTCCGGCTGCTCGCCGATGGAGCGCTCACCGGCTCGGCCGGAAGCTGCACGACCTCGGGCTTTTCAGCGGGGTTACTCATCAAGCAACAACGATTCCTGCCCGCGCCGGACGCGGGCCTTCTGCATTGTCTATCTCTGGCAAGAAATCCTTAAGAGGTGACTTAAGGAGCTAAAGAATTACGTTAACCCGGCGTTAATTTGATTCTGGCCCGCCGTCAGTGCAGCGCCGCGTGCTGCACGATGTAGACCATCGCTCCCGCCAGATATCCCACCAGCGCGGGGCCAGCGATGCGGCGGGCGTACCAGAAGAACTCGATCTTCTCCAGGCCCATCGCGGCGACGCCCGCGGCCGAGCCGATGATCAGGATCGAGCCGCCGGTGCCGGCGCAATAGGCGATGAACTCCCAGATGAAGCTGTCGGGCGGATATTGCACCAGATTGTACATGCCCATCGTCGCGGCGACGAGCGGTACGTTGTCGATGATGGCGCTCAGGAGGCCGAGCAGGATGACGATGATGTCGAGGCGCCCGACCGTGACGTCGAGCCATTTCGCCAACAGTTCCAGCACGCGAGCATGCTCCAGGCACGCGACGGCCATGAGGATGCCAACGAAGAAAACGATGGAGCTCATGTCGATGCGCGTCAGCGCATGGACGAGGGTGAGGGGACGGCGCGCGTCCTCGTCCTTGTGGCGGTGAACGATCTCGCCGACCAGCCAGAGGATGCCCAGCCCGAAAAGAATACCCATGAAGGGCGCAAGGTGCGTCACGGCCTTGAAGACCGGGACCGCAACCAGGGTGCCGAGGCCGAGATAGAACATCAGATTGCGCTCGAACGCCTCGACCCTGAGGGCCTGCTCTCCCCCTTGCAGCGGAGGGACGATCTCTTTTCCCCTGAGCGAATAGCCGATGATGAACAGCGGGATCAGAAGGTTGACCAGCGACGGCAGGAACACCGACTTCATGATGCTGAGGGGAGTGATCTGCCCTCCGATCCAGAGCATCGTCGTCGTGACGTCGCCGATCACGGTCCACGCGCCGCCAGCGTTGGCCGCGATGACGATGATGGAGGCGAACAGCAGACGATCGCTCTTGTTGCCGATCAGCTTCTGGATCAGCGAGATCATCACGATGGTTGTCGTCAGATTGTCGAGGATCGCGCTCAGGAAGAACGTGACGAAGCCGATGATCCACATCAGCGAGGTCTGCTTCGTGGTGCGGATGATCGAGGTGATGACTTCAAAGCCGTTGTGGGCGTCGATCACCTCGACGATCGTCATGGCGCCGATCAAAAAGAAGACGATCTGCGCGGTCGAGGCGACGGATTCGTCGAGCTGGTGGTTGACGAGCGAGGCGTCGCCGACGGACAGCGCGTAAATGGTCCAGAGCAGACCGGCTCCCAGGAGAGCCGAGGCGCTCTTGTTGACGCCGAGCGGGTGTTCGAGCGCGATGGCAGCATACGCAACGATGAAAATGGCGGCTATCACGCTCAGCAAGTCAATTCCCCCCGGAATTCGTTCTTCGACTCAATGCGAGCCTCGTCGCGGCGGGTGCCGCGTCGAGACCCGCGAGGGTCGCAGCTGCCCGGCTGCGGCCCTCATGCGTTCATCAGCGTTGCAGCCGCGCCAGCAGGCTCGACGTATCCCAGCGCTTGCCGCCCATCTTCTCGACCTCTGAGTAGAACTGATCCACCAGCGCGGTGACAGGCAGGTTGGCGCCGTTGCGGCGGGCTTCCGCCAGCGCGATCGAGAGGTCCTTGCGCATCCATTCCACTGCGAAGCCGAAATCGTACTTGTCCTCGTTCATGGTCTTGTAGCGATTTTCCATCTGCCAGGACTGCGCCGCACCCTTGGAAATGGTCTCGATCACCGCGGCGACGTCGAGGCCGCTCTTCTTGGCGAAGTGGATCCCCTCGGAGAGACCCTGCACCAGGCCGGCGATGCAGATCTGGTTGACCATCTTGGTGAGCTGGCCGCTGCCCGCGGGCCCGAGCAGCTTGCACATCCGCGCATAGGCCCCCGTGATGATCGGCTCGGCGCCGGCATAGGCGCCCTCGGCGCCGCCGCACATCACCGTCAGAACGCCGTTCTCGGCGCCGGCCTGGCCGCCGGAGACCGGCGCGTCGACGAACTTGAAGCCGGCCTTGGTCGCGGCCGCATCCAGCTCACGCGCGACTTCGGCGGAGGCGGTGGTGTGATCGACGAAGGTCGCACCTTTCTTCATGCCGGCGAAGGCGCCGTCGGCGCCGATCGTGACCGCGCGCAGATCGTTGTCGTTGCCGACGCAGCACATCACGAAATCCTGGCCTTCGGCGGCGGCCTTCGGGGTCGGGGCGGTCTTGCCGCCGAACTTGTCCGCCCATTCCTTCGCCTTGGCCGCGGTGCGATTGTAAACGGTGACCTCATGGCCCCCTTTTTTCACGAGGTGTCCAGCCATGGGATAGCCCATCACGCCGAGACCGAGGAAAGCGACTTTTGCCATGTGTGGTACCTTGTCCGTAGCTTGAGTTTTACGGTTGCAGCCGGGCGAGGGCGCCAGGGCGGCGTCCTCGAAGTTCCACCGCGAGGGCGGACCGGAGGCGCACCATAAACCGTTAAGGGCAGAGGGCAACGGCTTCGTTTGGCGGCCCCCTGTGCTAGGATGGCGGATCCAAGGACTTCAAGAAAGGGAGCGAAAGCATGGGCGGCGTGAGCGTTGGCGTCCTCGATCATTTCAACATCCGGACCCGGCAGCTGGCCGAGACGGTCCGCTTCTACGAGGACGTGCTGGGCCTGGAAAAAGGCGCCCGGCCGAATTTCGCCTTCCCCGGTGCCTGGATGTACAGCGAGGGCAAGGCGGTGGTGCACCTCGTCGATATTTCCGCGACCGCCGAGCCGCAAAAGCCGGATTCCGGCGTTGTCCATCATGTCGCCTTCGTCAGTCGCGGCTTCGACGGCATGAAGCAGCGGCTGGCATCCAAGGGCATGACGTTCGACTCCCGCCAGGTGCCCGGCGGAGACCTCTGGCAGATCTTCGTCAACGACCCTAACGGGGTCATGATCGAGCTGAATTACGAGGCCGCCAAGGAGCAGGGGGCAGCGCCCGTCGAGAAGGCTGACGATATCGGCAGGCAGTAGCCTTTTGGGCGTTTCCGCTCTAATGGGGCATCCTGAACTTTGAGGAGATGCGCTTTGAGCGTGACGCAGCAACAGGTTCTCGACAGCCTCGCCCGGATCAAGTCCCCCCGCGGGGTCGCGCTCACCAACGCCAATGTGCTGAGCGCGATCAGCGCGTCCGACGGCAAGGTGTTCTTCTCGATCAACGTCGATGCCGCCGAGGCGAGGGCCTGGGAGTCAATCCGGGCCGAAGCGGAGGCCGCCGTGCGCGCCATTCCCGGCGTCACCACCGTCATGGTGGCGCTGACCGCCGAGCGCAAGCCGGGCTCTGCGCCGCCGCCACCTCCGCAACCGAGTCGCGGCACGCCCGGCGTGCAGCCGGTCCATGCCCACAAGCCGCCGCCACAGGGCGGCGCCCAATCGCCGATGGCGCGGCAGTCGGAAATTCCGGGCGTTGCCGCCGTGATCGCGGTCGCCTCCGGGAAGGGCGGCGTCGGCAAGTCGACCACCGCACTGAACCTGGCTCTCGGTCTGCGCGACCTCGGCCTCAAGGTCGGGTTGCTCGATGCCGACATCTACGGCCCCTCGGTGCCACGGTTGACCGGCCTGCACGACAAGCCGGAGTTGAACGGTGAGCGAAAAATGATTCCGCTGCGGCGCTTCGGTCTCGCCATCATGTCGATCGGTTTCCTGGTCGAGGAAGAGACCGCGATGATCTGGCGCGGTCCCATGGTGATGTCGGCGGTGACGCAGATGCTGCGGGATGTCGAATGGGGCAAGCTCGACGTGCTGGTCGTCGACATGCCGCCGGGCACCGGCGATGCCCAGCTCACGCTGGCGCAGAACGTGCCGCTCAAGGGCGCGGTGATCGTCTCGACCCCGCAGGACCTGTCCCTGATCGACGCGAGGCGGGGGCTTGCCATGTTCAAGAAGGTCAACGTGCCGGTGCTCGGCATCGTCGAGAACATGAGCTACTTCCAGTGCCCGCATTGCGGCACGCGATCGGACATTTTCGGCCATGGCGGGGCGCGGCACGAGGCCGAGAAGCTCGAGGTCCCCTTCCTCGGCGAGATCCCGCTGCACATGGCGATTCGCGCCACCTCGGATGCCGGCAATCCCGTCGTCGACAGCGAGCCGGACGGTCCCCATGCGGCGATCTACCGCGCCATTGCAGGGCAGGTTCGCGACCAGCTCAAGGGCGTCATCGCGGCGGCCTGAGCCGGCTCCCGCGGCCACGCTGGTCTTATTGGGGACATGCGACTTTCGTAGAGCCCCGTCATGCCATTGTCGCGTTCCGCAGGCGGGGCTTCCGTGGTAAAGGCCCACGGCGGTCAAGCCCCTTCGGTTCGACGCGGCCTAACGCGTCGCCGGAATGAGCGGCGGCAAGAAGAGAAGTCAAGGGGAAACGCCCCAGCAAGGAGAGACCTGAAGATGAAGCGTCGTGATTTTCTGAAAGTGTCGGCAGCAGGCGCGGCGGCGACCGCAGTTGCCTCGCCGGCGATCGCGCAATCCTCGCCCGAGGTGAAGTGGCGCCTGACTTCGAGCTTCCCGAAGTCGCTCGATACCATCTATGGCGGTGCCGAGCAGGTGGCGAAGTACGTCGCCGAGATGACCGACAACAAATTCCAGATCCAGGTGTTCGCCGCCGGTGAGCTCGTTCCCGGTCTGCAGGCGCTGGATGCGACCTCCAGCGGCACGGTCGAGATGTGCCATACGGTGTCCTACTACTATGTCGGCAAGGACCCGACCTTCTCGATCTTTGCGTCGGTGCCGTTCGGCCTCAATGCGCGCCAGCAGAACTCGTGGCTCTACCAGGGTGGCGGCAATGAGCTCGCCAACGAGTTCTTCAAGAAGTCGAACGTGATCGGCTTCCCCTGCGGCAACACCGGCACCCAGATGGGCGGCTGGTTCCGCAAGGAGATCAAGACCGTTGCCGACCTCTCCGGCCTGAAGATGCGCATCGGCGGCATTGCCGGCCAGGTGCTCCAGAAGGTCGGCGTGGTGCCGCAGCAGCTCGCCGGCGGCGACATCTATCCGGCGCTCGAAAAGGGCACCATCGACGCCGCCGAGTGGGTCGGCCCCTACGATGACGAAAAGCTCGGCTTCGCCAAGGTCGCCAAGTACTACTACTACCCGGGCTTCTGGGAAGGCGGTCCGACCGTCCACGCCTTCGCCAACCTGGAAAAGTTCAATGCGCTGCCGAAGAACTACCAGGCGATCCTCACCAACGCGACGGCCAATGCCAACACCTGGATGGCCGCGCGCTACGACATGCAGAACCCGGCGGCCCTGAAGCGCCTGGTTGCCGGCGGCACCCAGCTGCGTCCCTTCACCAACGAAGTGCTGGAAGCCTGCCTCAAGGCGACCAACGAATTGTGGGGCGAGATCTCGGCCAAGAACCCCGACTTCAAGAAGTCGATCGACGCCATGCAGGCTTACCGCTCCGACGAATATCTGTGGTGGCAGGTCGCTGAATACACCTACGACAGCTTCATGATCCGCTCGCGCACGCGCGGCTGATCGCCAGGCCAAGTCAAGCTCAAGTCAAAACCGGAAAGCCCGGCCTCCACTGGAGGCCGGGCTTTTTCTTTGCCGCAGTGCGATCGGGATGGCATTCGGTCCCGGCTTGCGTCATGCTGACCGCAAGCCTCGGAAAGAAGGCTCACAATCACTGAACCATCAGGGCAGGAAATCATGAAGAGAAGAGACTTCATCAAGGTCACAGGACTTGGTGCGGCCGGCGCGGCCACCCTTGCGGCTCCCGCGATTGCGCAGTCGATGCCGGAAATCAAATGGCGCATGCCGACGAGCTGGCCGAAATCGCTCGACACGCTGTTCGGCGGCGCCGAGATGATGTGCAAGATGGTCGCCGAGGCGACCGACAACAAATTCCAGATCCAGATCTTCGCGGCCGGCGAGATCGTGCCGGGCCTCCAGGTGCTCGACGCCGTGCAGAATGGCACCTGCGAAATCGGCCACACCGCCTCCTATTACTATTTCGGCAAGGATCCGACCTTCACCTTCGGGTCATCCGTGCCGTTCGGCCCCAACATGCGCATCAACCAGGCCTGGTACATGCAGGGCGGCGGGCGCGACGTGCTGAACGAGTTCTATAAGAGCTACAACGTCGTCTCGCTGCTCGCGGGCAACACCGGCTGTCAGATGGGCGGCTGGTTCAGGAAAGAGGTCAATACGCCCGACGATCTCAAGGGCATGAAATTCCGCGTCGGCGGCTTTGCCGGCCGCGTGCTCCAGAAGCTCGGCGTGGTGCCGCAGCAGCTCGCCGGCGGCGACATCTACCCGGCGCTGGAGAAGGGCACCATCGACGCGGCCGAGTGGGTCGGCCCCTATGACGACGAGAAGCTCGGCTTCTACAAGATCGCGCCGCACTACTACTATCCCGGCTGGTGGGAAGGCGGGCCGATGCTTCTCGCCTTCGTCAACCTCGACAAGTGGAACGCGCTGCCGAAATATTACCAGAGCGTGCTCGAGCAGGCCGGCCACTACGCCAACAACTACATGATGGCGCGCTACGACACCGCCAATCCGCTGGCGCTTAAGAAGCTGCTGGCGGGCGGCACCAAGCTGCACGCCTTCTCGCCGTCAATCATGGATGCCTGCTACAAGGCCGCCAAGGAGCTGCATGCCGAAGTCGGCGCGACCAACGCCAATTTCAAGAAGGTGCACGACTCCCTCGCCAAGTTCACGAGCGACGGCTACGCCTGGTTCCAGGTCGCCGAGGTCGGTTACGACATCTTCATGGCACGGCGCTCGCAGAGCTGAGCGCATCACCGGTTAAATGCAGCGCCCCGGAGCGAAAGCCCGGGGCGTTTTCTTGTGCGATCAAGAGTGTGGCTACCCCAAAAGTTGAAAAACAACCCCATGCACAGTAGCCAACGGCTTGATAGTCCATGAGAAAATTTACCCGAAAATCGCTGCTGCGGAAGCCGGAGCCGGTGTTGGGGGCGGAGCAATTTGAATGGCAAGTCGGACTGGCCTCCCTGTGCCGCTCCGCCACTGCGCCGTTCTAGGCTTGGGCCGCCCTAGCTTTGGGCCGCTCTAGCTTTGGGCCGCTTTCCAGTCGCGCTTGATCTTCTTGGCCAGCGACCATTTGTGCACTTCAGTCGGCCCGTCATAGATCCGGAAGGCACGGATTTCGCGGAAGGCTTGCTCGACGATCGTCTCCGTCGAAACCCCTGTGCCGCCCATCACCTGAACGCAGCGATCGGCAACCCGCATCAGTGCTTCCGACACGGCCACCTTCGCCATGGAGCTCTCGGTCGTGCCGAGCGAGCCGGTGTCGAGCACTCCGGCGCACCAGTCGATCATCAGCTCCGATTGCTGGAGATCGATCAGGTTCTCCGCCAGCATGAAGCCGACGCCCTCGTGGTCGACGAGCGGCTTGCCGAACGCCTGGCGGCGGCAGGCATAGTCGGTGGCAATCTCGTTGGCGCGGATCGCGAGGCCCAGCCATCGCATGCAATGCGACAGCCGCGCGGGGCTCAAACGAATTTGGGCATATTTGAAACCCTCGCCGGACGCGCCGAGCATCTGGTCGGCCGGCACCCGCAGGTTTTCAATGTCGATCTCCGCGTGTCCGCCGGGCATCGAATTGTCGATCGTATCCAGCACGCGCAGCGTGCGGATCGCGGGATTTGGCAGATCGACGAGGAACATGCACGCGCCATCGTCAGACTTCGCCATGACGATCCCGACGCGCGCGCCCTCGGCTCCCGTGATGAACTTCTTTCGCCCGTTGATGACCCAATGGTTGCCGTCGAGCCGGCACGTCGTCTGCATCATCGACGGATCCGATCCGGCTCCGCCCGCATCGGCAGGCTCCGTCATGAAGAACGCCGAGCGCGCTTTGCCGGACACCAGCGGTTCGAGAAAACGCGATTTCTGCTCGGGGCTGCCGACCTTGCCGAGCAGGTACATGTTGCCTTCATCCGGCGCCATGGTGTTGCACGCCAATGGACCGAGTGGAGACAGGCCAGTCTTGATCAGCGCCTTCGCAGTCTCGCGTTGCGTGAGATGGGACCCGTCCGCGAGAATGTGCGGCGTCAGGACGCCGGCCTTCCGCGCCTTGTCGCGCAGCTCCTGCACGAGCTCGTCGCTCGGACCGTGCGGACCTGTCCGCGAATCCCTCTCATAGGGAATGACTTCGCTCCGGATGAACGCCTCGATCTTCGCTGCAATGCTGTCGTCTTGATGGGGCATAGCTACTCCGGTCGACTGCCGCCTCGGCGGAGGCTGGCTTTCGATCAAGCTATAGACGGATGGGCCGGAGTTGAGCAACATCCGCGCTGTCACTGCCGGATGAGGGGAAGGGCGCGCAAGGATCACTGTCTATTCGATCGCCTCATCGGCGCGCGCGAGCAAGCCCGGCGGCACGACGAGGCCGATTGCTTGTGCTGTCCTGGCGTTGATGATCAGTTCGACTCTTGCGGCGCATGTGCGTGCGGCAGGGCGAGCGTCGCGGCGAAGCGGAACCCATATCAACGTTGCCTGACGCACACCTTACGGTTCTCTCGACACCGCGAGGACGCATTTTTTTACTGGTCGTAGCCGCCGAATGATGGGAGACATCCCGCAGCGCGGCGGGTCCCGCGGTTCTGAAATACCGGAATTCTGGTCGAGTACATGCGCCTTCTGATCGTCGAGGACAATGCCGAGTTGTCGCGTCTCGTCGCGGCCGGGCTGGCGGCGGCCGGCTATCAAAGCGACATCGTCGGCAGCGCGGCCGAGGCGCGCGAGGCGGTGAGCAGCGTCAGCTATGCTGCGATGATCCTCGACCTCGGGCTGCCCGACGGCGACGGCCTGTCGGTGCTGCGCGAGCTGCGCCTCAAGATGGAGCCGCTTCCCGTGCTGGTGCTGACCGCACGCGGCGGCCTGCAGGACCGCGTCAGCGGCCTGCGCAGCGGCGCCGACGACTATCTCGCCAAGCCCTTCGCGATGGAGGAGTTGATCGCGCGGCTGGAGGCGATCCTGCGCCGGCCCGGCCAGTTGCTCGGCCGCTCGCTCAGTCTCGCCAACCTCGTCTACGACACCGAGAGCCGCCAGATCTTCGTCGACGACCAGCCGCGGATCATCTCCTCGCGAGAGACGTCGGTGCTGGAGATCCTGCTGCGCCGGCAGGGCCGGGTGGTGCCGAAGAAGAACGTCGAGGACCACATTTTCGGACTGGAGGGCGAGGTCGCCTCCAACGCGGTCGAGGTCTACGTCTCGCGGCTGCGCAAGCAGCTCGCTGAGCACGGCGCCAAGGTCGTGATCCATACCATCCGCGGCGTCGGCTATCTCATGGACGTGGAGAAATAGCGTGGCCCGGATCGGGTCTCAAGCCAGGCTCCAAGGCAGGCTCCAAGGCGCCCGGTCCTATGGCAGGTCGCCGACGTTCAAATCGCTGATCTGGCGCATCGTGTTCCTGCACATCCTCGCCGTCGCGGTGGTCGCGATCTTCCTGCCGCTGGTGCTGTTCTGGCTGCTCAACTCCGAGATCGACCAGCTGCATCGCGATGCCATGCGCGCCCAGGCCGAAGTGCTTGCCGAGCGCATCGTTGCGCAACCGGACGGTTTGCTCACGTTTAATCTGCCCGACAGCCTGAAGGGCCTCTATTCGGATGCCTATGGCCGCTATCAGTACGACATCCGCGATTCCGAGGGCAGGCTGCTGTTCTCGTCCCATCGGCGCACCGCGCCCACAGCACCGCGGTCATCGGAGACCATTTCGGGGGCCGCCGTCACCCGCGTCATTGACGGCAGGACGGTGCGCATCCAGGTCGCCGAGGACCTCGCGCACCGTGACGTCATCATCGACGACATCGTCTCGAACTTCTTCCGACGCGTGGGCTGGATCACCATCCCGATCCTGCTGATCCTGCTCGCGACCGACATCATCATCTTTCGCCGTGCGATCGCGCCGCTGTGGAAGGCCTCCGAAGAGGCCAGCAATATCGGACCGGCGCGCACCGATATCCGCCTGCCGACGGAGCAGATTCCGCGCGAGATCCTGCCGCTCGTCACCGCCGTCAACCAGGCGCTCGACCGGCTCGAAGGCGGCTTTCGGGTGCAGCGGCAGTTCACGGCGGATGCCGCGCATCAATTGCGCACGCCGCTGGCGATCCTGCGCACCCGGATCGAGACGCTCGGCGATCATGCGGCACGGCAGGCGCTGCACGCCGACATCGAAACCATGAGCCGGCTCGTCGCCCAGTTGCTGGAGATCGCCGAGCTCGACACACTGGTGCTCGATCCCGGCGAAACCGCGGATCTGCGCGCGGTCTGTGCCGAGGTGGTCGCCTCGATCGCTCCGTTCGCGATCGCGCAGCACAAGGACATCGCGCTCAAGGGCACCGACGCGCCGGTCAGGATCCACGGCAATTCGGAGATGCTCCAGCGCGCGGTCTTCAACCTTGCCGAAAACGCCATCAAGTTCACGGCGAAGGACACCACCGTCGATGTCGAGGTGGGCGAAGATGGTTCGGTCCGCGTGCGCGATTGTGGTCCGGGGATCGCGGAGGCCGAGCGTGAGCTGATCTTCCAGCGTTTCTGGCGCGCCGACCGCCGGCGCAGCGACGGCGCAGGATTGGGGCTGTCGATCGTGCGCGCCGTGGCCGACGATCATGCCGCGACGGTGGCGGTGGCGAACCTCCCCGGCGGCGGCGCGGAGTTCACGCTGCGGTTTCGGCTGGCGGAGAGTGAACCGACGCCTTCACACTCAAGGGCGGAGTGATCGCAGTCGCGCGTCGATAGGAGGTGATCATGGCCGGGACGAGCCCGGCCATGACGATGTGGATACGATCGTGCGCTATTTCGACGGCGGGCCGAAATCCAGCGGCGGCAGCTCGATCTGCGGCACCTCGATCTTGATCGTGTTGGGATCGATGTTGGACTGCACGCCCTTGTAGTGCATCACCATCGAGGGGAACGCGATCACCAACGCGACCATGATGATCTGGATGACGACGAATGGCACCGCGCCCCAATAGATCTGGCCGGTGGTGACGGGGTCCATCCGCTTGCCGGTGACGCGATCGGTGTACCGTTCCTTCGGTGCGACCGACCGTAGATAGAACAACGCGAAGCCGAACGGTGGATGCATGAACGAGGTCTGCATGTTGACGCCGAGGATGACGCCGAACCAGATCAGGTCGATGCCGAGATGCTCCGCGGCAGGCCCGAGCAGCGGGATCACGATGAAGGCCAGCTCGAAGAAGTCGAGGAAGAAGGCCAGCACGAACACGAAGACGTTGACGAAGATCAGGAAGCCGACCTGGCCGCCGGGCAGGGAGGTGAGCAGGTGCTCGACCCAGACATGGCCGTTGACGCCGTAG
>JAESGJ010000096.1_pt1 | contig 159978 bp, 154 predicted proteins | sample 9266241 | NCBI WGS metagenome assembly JAESGJ01 (sample SAMN14514841, study PRJNA621669) | algae metagenome | isolation source: Brasilonema octagenarum HA4186-MV1 and co-occurring heterotrophs from wet... | place: USA: Manoa Valley, Hawaii | collected 2009-07-20 | reverse complement strand
ATCGCGGGATCGACATCGCCGCGCAGCTTGTTCTCGACCACGAAGCGAGCCTTAGCCCAGCGCTTCGACGCCGCCAACAGCTTGGCGCCGTCGGTCAATGCCGCGGCGTCGGCGGTCACCACCACGGCGAGCGCGATTTCGATCTGGGTGTCCGCGATGCCCGCGACGAACTCGTCGTCGAATGAAGCCAGCAACGACGACGCGGTGTTGGCGCCGACGTCGATGATGGTCGGCAACTCGGCGCCGACCATCGCGTTGATCGGCCCGTCGAACTCGGCACGGGCGGCCTGGCCGCCGGTACGGTCGATGGAGGCCCGGTCAGCACGCACCGGGAAATGCGAAACCCGCTTCGGTCCCTTGGACTTGCCGTGGTCGTACTCCAGGATTCGCGGCGTGGACTCCAACTCGATGATCGGCGCGTCGGGCACGGCTTCCGCGACCCCACGGGTAAGCGTGGATTTACCGACACCGCCGGTTTCCTGGGCAACGAGCAAGAGGCGTGACATGGGGACTACTCCTGAGGTACTGAATGGCGACGCAATCCGGTTGCGGTCTGCCAGGTGGGTGAAGCAGGAGGTCTAGCGAGAAAGGCCGTTCCGGATTGCAGGCCAATTGAAAATACCTGCGTGGTCCGGTCAGCGCTTGCCGAGGAGGTGGGCGTGTTTGGCAAGCTCGGTGCGTCGGATCTCATCTTCGCTGATGGTCTGGTCCGGCGTTCTCCCGCCGAGCGGTCTATTCATCTCTGGGCTGAGCGAGACCGTCTTCCTGGCGGCCTGGCCATCCTCTTGGAGGCGATCGGGCAGGATTCTGGTCCGATCTCGCACGACAGTCTGAACCTTCAGCTTCTCGGCGCGAGTTTTGATGTTGTGCATTAACGCAGTGAGCCTGCGCCCTGTAAGCGGTTGGCCTTTTCCCTGGGTCACACCCTGCGCTGCCAGAGCGCTGGCGATTTCGGTCCACGTCGCGCCGTCCTCACGGTGCAAGCGCTCGAGTTCATCGAAATTGCTCCGGATGATCTCGGTCGCGCCTGTCTTGACTTTCCCTATCGGCGAGGCAACGCGATGAGCTTTGAGCCGCTTCACGTCGCCGCGCAGACGTTTCAGATCGATATTCATGATGCCGATGCGTACCGGCCCAGAGTTAACGGCACCACCCAAGGAACACGCGTGGGCCACACGATGCCAATGTAAGGCCAATTGACCACCAACGGAGTCCTGCAAAGTTGAATGATCCAGGCTCAGAACTCGCTGACTCCGAGCCAGAGCCGCCGCCCAAACGAAGGGAGGCGGTCACTCAGGCATTACGAATTCCGCCCCGCCGACCGGTGAGACGATACGCGTGTCGGCGATCCGAGGGGACTTGTCCGGGGACACGGCCCTGCAAGCGCGACGTGAGACGATCGCCAGCCATCTCCGTCTCGGGGTCCCCTGCGTCAGCGTCCTCAACGACGCGAAGACCTTACAGATCTCCCCGATCTGTCCGATCAAACGGCTCCGGCCTGTTCGGACCATGCATGGCCACAGAGATCCACAGAGGAACTACTGGGTACCACACCAGGACCACAGGAAGTACCACACGCAAGACCACTCAGTTTTTTGGCACACCTGTGCATCGGTGGATGGCGTCCGCATGGCAAGAACTTTTTCGACGTTCTGACAACTTGGTGGTCGGGGTGCGGTCATCGGTCCGGCCTCATCGAAGCGGATCCCAGGTCCGCGGGCCTTAATGGTAGTCCGCGGATCGGGTCCCAGCCACTATGGCGCGCTTGATGCGCATGCACAGGTACGGGTTTTCCCAATCCTCGGTCTCGACCGGTTGCCATTACGTCGTCGTCGCTCTCACCAATTCGATCATCCCACTCGGCAGCAACTTTCTTTCCCTTTCCGGCTGCTTCCGCTTATGCGATGGCGGACGCTTCCTGGCGGAATGTTTCGCCGCGGCTCATCACCCCCCACGCGATCCTCGCCATCTTGTTGGCCACCGCGATCGTGACCACGCGCGCTGGACGCCTCTGAAGGAGCGCGTTGATCCAGGCCGCGAACTGGGGCTTGTTGCGGCGATAGCGGATCACGGCGGTGGCGCCGAGCACGAGGAGCTTGCGCAGATACGCATCGCCTTTCTTTGAAATCTTCCCCATATGAACCTTGCCGCCGGATCCGGACTGCCGTGGGACAAGCCCGATCCAAGCTGCCAGATGCCGCCCGGACCTAAAGACTTTAATGTCTCCAATAGTGGCAGTAATTGCGGATGCCGTGATCACGCCGATGCCAGGGATCGTTTGCAGTCGCATACTGACCTCGCTGGCCCGGTGCGCTACTCGAATAGCCTTCTCTATCGTTTGTACGCGTGTCTGAAGATCGTCGATCTGGCCCATGATCAGCTCGACGCAGCTGCGGACCGCATCGGGTAGAACGGCGGGAGTTGCGCCTTGGGCAAGCGCATGCAGGTCTGGAATGCTCCAAACTCCCTTGGGCGCGATCAGCTCAAACTCGGCGAGCTGACCCCGTAGCGAGTTGATCAGCGCTGTTCGCTGCCGCACCAGCAGCTCGCGTGTCCGGTGCAGCATCAAGCCCGACTGCTGCTCAGCACTTTTGATTTCAACAAATCGCATCGTTGGCCTGGTCACTGCCTCGCAGATTGCCTCGGCATCAACGGCATCGTTCTTGCCGCGCTTAACATAGGGTTTGACGTACCCCGCCGGCATCAACCGCACGTCGTGTCCTAGTGCCGTCAGCTCGCGACCCCAATGATGGGCGGTGCCGCAGGCTTCTATGCCGACCAGGCTGGGCGGCAACCCTTTAAAAAACTCGAGTACTTCCGAGCGGCGGAGCTTCTTGCGGATCGTGACCTTGCCAGCCGGATCGACCGCATGGACTTGAAAAACGTGCTTTGCAAGATCGGGACCGACAATCATAGTGGGCATCGCGGATGGCTCCCTTTGAGTGAATCTGACAACGACTCACTTTGGCACATCAGATGCCGGTAGCGGACGCCATCCACACCATCACTGTGGATGACACCCACATGGCTCCAGCTTTTCTGACGTTATAGCATTTGGTCGTTGCGGTCATCTGTCCGGCCTTTGCTTGTGGTCTATCCTGACCGCATGGCCCTGATGGTTGTCCGCTGATCGGGCCCCAATCATCGTTGACGGACTCAAGGTCCGTGCACAGGTTCGGGGTGTCCTGATCCTCGTGACCTTGCCCCGCGGCTTAATCCAGTTCGAAGTTCGCTCTGGCCCACGACAAGGACCAGAGCATGAAGCGCAGCCCCTTTTCGGAAGAACAGATCATCGGGATTTTGAAGGAGCATGAGGCCGGCGTGTCGGTCGCCGATCTGTGCCGCAATGGCGTTAGCGACGCCAGCATCTACAAATGGAAGGCCAAATTCGGTGGGATGGAGGTCTCGGAGGCCAAGCGGTTGAAGACGCTGGAGGACGAGAACACGCGGCTGAAACGGCTGCTGGCCGACGCCATGCTGGACAACGCGGCCTTGAAGGACCTCTTGGGAAAGAAGTGGTGACGTCCGCGGCCAAGCGGAAAGCTGTCGTGCATCTCGTGGATGCCCACGGGATGAGCGAACGGCGGGCGTGTAAAGCCATCGGCTGCGGCCGCATGACCATGCGATGCCAGACGACCCGGGCGGACGAAGCCGGCCTTCGCCAGCGCATGAGGGCGATCGCCCAGGAGCGCCGTCGCTTCGGCTATCGGCGCATGCACGTTCTGCTCAAGCGGGAGGGCTACGTGATCAACCACAAGATGTTCCGGCTCTACCGGGAAGAGAGGCTTGCGGTCGTCGCCGTGGCGGCCGCAAGCGGGCGATCGGGACCCTGGCGCCGATGACGGTGGCGATGGCGCCGAACGACCGCTGGTCGCTCGACTTCGTGTCGGATCAGCTCACCGATGGCCGCCGCTTCCGCATCCTCACCGTCGATGATTGCACCCGCGAGTGCCTTGGCGCTGGTGGCCGACACCTCGCTCTCCGGCACCCGCGTGGCGCGGGAGCTGGACCGGCTGGTGTTGGAGCGCGGCAAGCCGAAGATGGTGGTCAGCGACAACGGCAGCGAGTTCACCAGCAACGCCATCCTCAGCTGGCCGACCAGAGCCGTGTCGACTGGCACTACATCGCGCCGGGCAAGCCCATGCAGAATGCCTTCATCGAGAGCTTCAACGGCCGGCTGCGCGATGAATTGTTGAACGAGACGCTGTTCACGTCGCTGGCCCAAGCCCGCGTCGCGCTCGGATGCTGGCGCGCCGATTACAACGACGCACGACCACACTCGCGGCTCGGATGGAAGACGCCGTCCGAGTTCGCCTTCACCTGCCATTCGCGCCGGGATCTGGCGCTGCGCTATGGCCCAGAGTAACGCGAGCTAGGGTTCCCCTGTGCCGTTGATGAGGCTTTGCGAGTAAATGGCTCGTTCATCGTCAACCAATCGAGACTATTGGAAGACCTCGGCAATCCGAAGGAAAAGCTCGAGCACTGATAAGCGAGTAGTTTATCTTTCCGCGCCGAAGGCTCTCAAGGACCTTGCTGGAATACAAAGCAGCAGAGACGCGGTGACTGCCTCCATCAAGAAGGAAATTGGGCGAGGCGGCGACATTGCACACGATAGAACTGCTGCAGCAGCTTGAGCGGTGTATTGCTCGTTGTCGTGTGAGGTTGCAGATCGAGGACTAAACAGCAGCTCTGACGATTTGCATGATCATCTTTCCGATCGCGGCGCGACACTTCTGTCCGATAATTTCGTTCTTTCGTCATGGGAAGCGTCAAACGTCACTAAACTTGTTGAGCGGCGAGGTCTCGATGGAACGGCTGGTGATGGCTACACCGTCGGCCGATGCACGCCAAGTCGCTGCCGTTGCTTTGACGACGGCCGCGGTCGAGTAGCCCAGCCATTCGGCTTTCGCCCTCAAAGATCCGGGCGGGCGGATTTCCCGCACCCGCCTCTCCCGAGGGTAACCCGCGGCCTAGGGGCCGCCGCGGCGAGGAGATTGCCCGGACCGCGAGCGTCAGCCTCTCTACTGTCAGCCGGACCAAGCGCCGCTTCGTGGAAGGCAATCTGGGGCAGGCCTTGAGCGAGGAGCCAAGTCCGGGCGCAGAGCGCAAGCTGACCGGCAAGGAGGAGACCCTGCTGGTGGCGACCGCATGCGCCAAGCCGGCCGCCGGCCGCAAACGCTGGACGCTGACACTGCTGGCCGACACGATGGTCAATCTCACCGATCACGACAGCCTGTCGGGCGAAACCGTGCGCCGCCGGCTGGCGAGAACGACCTCAAGCCATGGCGCAGGGACATGTGGTGCATTCCCCATGTCGACGGTGAATACGTCGCCCGCATGGAGGACGTGCTCAACCTCTTTGCCGAGCGATAACCCACCTTGCCGCGAATGCTTCGCAACTGAATGCTTGGGATTGTTACATTGTTGCGGGTCGACGTGAGCAGTGTGCCCGTGCTACCTAACTCGCGAACGTAGAGTGTGGTCATTGACGATTGGTCGGATCAGATCGGGATTGAGGCATGTCCCTGCTTTGCGCGGGATCGTGTCCGTATTTCTGATCGTGACCTATCTGATGTCGGGTGCGCTGCATCGGTGCCTCGATCTTGACGTGACCAATCCGACCGGTTCCCCGGTCGCTTGGATGGTCGATACCAAGTCCGATGGCGGCCCTGAGACCGGTGCCATCGCCGACCATCACTGTCATGGCTGCTTCGCGGTTTCCGTCACAGCGCCTCCGCAGCAGCTCATGACCGTCATGGAACCCCAGCTGGCGGTCCTCATCCGGGCGACGGCCCGTCTGACCGACACCGTGCGCGGTCTCGATCCGCCCCCACCGAAGTCCCTGACCTGAAAACGACCGCTGGGCGCATAGCGCTCTGATTCCGTCTTTCGTCAGGTTTCATCATGATTTCAAAGTGCGTCACGCGTTTCGCGTGCGCGACGGCGTTGCTGGTCAGTCCTTGGCTGACGGCGGCGTCGCATTCGCAGACCCTCAATCTTGGGGCGGCGTTACAGCGCGCGCTCGCTATCAGCCCTCGCTTGACCGCCGCCGAACGCGACATCGGGATCGCGACGGGCCAGCGCATTCAGGCGGGGGCGCTCCTCAATCCGGAACTGTCCTACGAACAGGACAACTCCTTCGGTTCGGGCATCTACAGGGGCACGAAGTCGGCAGAGACGACGCTACAGATCAGCCAGCTTTTCGAGCTGTTCGGCAAGCGCGAGGCGCGCATCGCGGCCGGCCAGGCCGGCGTCAACGGGGCGACGATCGAGCGCCAGGCGGTGCGTCTGCAGATTCTGTCGGAAACGGCCATCGCGTTTCTGAACGTGCTCGGGCTGCAGCGGCGGATCCAGATCCTCGACGAGCAGGTTGCCGCTCTTGAGCGGCTGACGCCGTTGCTTCAGCGCCGGGTCGATGCCGGCGCGTCGTCGCCTGCCGAGACCGGCCGCGCCGAGGTTGCGGCGGCCCTGGTGAAGGCAGATCGCGAGCGCACCAAGGCGAACCTAGCCAGCGCGCGCCGCGAACTGGCGGTGCTCATGGGCGACACTTCCCCGAAATTCGGCGCCGTCTCCGGACGGCTCGATGCGACCACGCGCGCGCCATCGTTCCAGACCGTGATCGCCGCCATCGACGCCAACCCGCAACTGGTCCGGTGGAATGCGGTCTATGCGCAACGCAATGCCGAGTTGCTACTGGCGCGGCTCAGGCCTTATCCCGACGTCAGGCTTTCGGCCGGATGGCGCCACTACAACGAAACCAATGATGACGCTGTGCGGCTCAGCGTGTCGGTCCCGATCCCGATCTTCGATCAGAACCAGGGCAATATCCTCTCGGCGCAGCAGAACCTCGCCAAGACGCGGGCGGAACGCGAGGCGAACCGCAACACGCTGATCGTCGTCGCCGGACGGGCCTACGACAACGTTCAGGGCTCACTGCGGGAACTCGGGATCCTCCGCGACTCCGGCATCCCAAAGGCGCAGGCCGCTTCAAACGAGATCGAGCAGGGCTACGGCGCCGGGCGCTTCTCGCTGCTCGAAGTGTTGGATGCACAGGCCAACGTCACCCAGGCTCGTCTGCGGGAGCAGGAGGCACTGCAAAACTACCACGTCGCAATTGCCACGATCGAAGGACTCGTCGGCAATCCCTTCTCTCTGGCGCGGGAGAGCGCACGATGAGAACTTCGAGCGCGATCGTCCTCGCATTGGTCGCGGCCGCCGCCGGCGCCTTCGGGTATCGCTTTCTGACGCCAAAGGATGTGCCCGCCGCGACGCAACAGGTAGCGAAGCAGGACGCCAAGGAGGAGAAGGCCGGTAACGAGCACGCCGAGAAGGACGAGCACGGTGCCGACCGCATCGTGATCAGCGATGTCAAGCTGGCCGCCGCCGGCGCCACCTTCGCCGAAGCGGGCCCGGCGACCCTGACCGAGACCCTGTCGTTCAATGGCGTGCTGCGCGCCAATCAGGAGACGGTCGTCCAGGTCACGCCGCGATTCCCCGGCATCGCGCGTGCGATCAAGCGGCGGATCGGCGACGTGATCGGCAAGGACGATCTGCTGGCGTCCATCGAAAGCAACCAGAGCCTGACGGTCTATGATCTCAAGGCCCCGATCGCCGGCACGGTGATCGACCGTCAGATATCGCTCGGCGAATACGTGTCCGAGCAGAAGCCGTCGTTCGTCGTGGCGGACCTGTCGACGATCTGGGTCGACCTGTCGATCTACCGTCAGGATCTCAGGCGCGTCCGGATCGGGGACGAGGTCCTGATTGATCCGGATGACGGCGTGGGAGACATCAAGGGCAAGATCTCCTACCTGGCGCCCGTCGGCGCAAGCGAGACGCAGACCGCTATCGCCCGCGTTGTTCTGCCTAACCCGGACGGAAGGCTGCGGCCCGGGCTGTTCGTGACAGCTCGTTTGGTGCTGGCCGAGCGGAAGGTCGCGGTCGCCGTACGCGCTGGCGCGATCCAGAGCTTCGAGAACAAGAGCGTCGTGTTTGTGCGCGAGGGTGACGACAAGCTCGAGGCGCGTCCCGTCGAGCTCGGGGATTCCGACCAAAAATTCGTGGAGGTCCGGGCCGGCATATCCCCGGGGGAAAAGTACGTCGCAGAGAATTCGTTCGTCGTAAAGGCGGAAATGGGCAAGGGAGAGGCCGAGCATGATTGAGCGCCTCATCGAATTCTCCATCCGCCAGCGCTGGCTGGTGATCCTCTTCGTGATGGGACTGTTGACCTTCGGCGGCTGGAATTTCACGCGGCTGCCGATCGACGCCGTGCCCGACATCACCAACGTGCAGGTCCAGATCAACACGCAGGCGCCGGGCTATTCGCCGCTGGAAACCGAGCAACGCATTACGTTTCCCGTCGAGACAGCGATGGGCGGCTTGCCCAAACTCGAATACACGCGCTCGCTGTCCCGCTACGGCCTGAGCCAGGTGACGGTCGTATTCAAGGACGGCACCGACATCTATTTCGCGCGCCAGCTCGTCAACGAGCGCATCCAGCAGGTGAAAGATCAGCTTCCGGCCGGCGTCGAAGTCGCCATGGGCCCCGTCGCGACGGGCCTCGGCGAGATATTCCTCTACACGGTTGAGGCGAAGGAGGGCACGAAGGCGCCCGGTGGCAAGGAGTTCACGCCGAGTGATCTGAGGACGATCCAGGATTGGATCATCAAGCCGCAGCTCCGCAACGTTCCAGGTGTCATCGAGGTCAACACGATCGGCGGCTTCGAGCGTCAGTTCCATGTGCTGCCGGATCCCGGCAAGCTGATGGCTTACAAGCTCGGCTTTCGGGACGTGATGACGGCGCTCGCCGCCAACAACGCCAATGTCGGCGCCGGCTACATCGAGAAGAACGGCGAGCAGTACCTGGTCCGAACCCCGGGTCAGGTCGCCAACATCGCCGAGATCGAGGACATCGTCATCGGTTCGCGCGGCGGCGTACCGGTCCGGGTCAAGGATGTGGCCCAGGTCGCCGAAGGCAAGGATCTCCGCACCGGCGCCGCGACCCTCAACGGAAAGGAGACGGTGCTCGGCACCGCTATGCTGCTGATCGGCGAAAACAGCCGAGCGGTGGCGCAGCGGGTTTCGGCCAAGTTGAACGATATCGCCAAGTCGCTTCCGGAAGGCGTCGTCGCACGCACGGTCTACGACCGGACCCATCTCGTCGAGGCGACGGTCAAGACGGTGGAGAAGAACCTCGTCGAGGGCGCGATCCTCGTCATCATCGTGCTGTTCCTGATCCTCGGCAACTTCCGCGCCGCCCTCGTCACGGCCTGCGTCATCCCGTTGTCGATGGCCATGACCGTCACCGGCATGGTCGAGACGAAGGTCAGCGCCAACCTGATGAGCTTAGGAGCCATCGACTTCGGCATCATCGTCGACGGGGCCGTCATCATCGTCGAGAACTGCCTTCGTCTGCTCGCCGAAGCGCAGCATGAGAAGGGCCGGCTGCTGAGCCTGGAAGAGCGGCTGGAGACGATCCGCAACGGATCGGCAGAGGTCATCAAGCCCAGCTTGTTCGGAACGCTGATCATCGCGGTCGTGTACCTGCCGGTACTGACCCTGACAGGGGTCGAAGGCAAGATGTTCACGCCGATGGCGCTGACCGTCCTGATGGCGCTTGCCGCCGCAGCACTGTTCTCGGTCACCTTCGTGCCCGCGGCCGTAGCCATCGTGGTCACCGGCAAGGTATCGGAGAAGGAAAATTTCTTCATGCGCGCCGCCAAACGCGTCTACCTGCCACTTCTGGATCGGGCGATCGCTTTCCGGGGCGTCGTGGCCATCATGGCGGTGGTGATCGTCGGAGCAAGCATCTTCGCGGCGACCCGGATGGGCGGCGAGTTCATTCCGAGCCTTGACGAGGGCGATGTCGCCCTGGCCGCGATCCGGATTCCGGGGACGAGCCTGACGCAGTCGCTCGATCTGCAGATGGCGCTTGAGAAGAGGATCCAGCAACTGCCCGAGGTGAAGGAGTTTTTCACCCGGACAGGCACGGCTGAGGTCGCGACCGATCCCATGGCGCCGTCGATGTCGGACGGGTACGTCATGCTCAAGCCGCGCAGCGAGTGGCCGGATCCAGAGAAGCCGAAAGCGGAGCTGGTCGAGGAGATCGAGAAGGCCGCCAACGACATTCCCGGCAGCAACTATGAGGTCTCGCAGCCGATCCAGTTGCGCGTCAACGAACTGATCTCGGGCGTCCGCAGCGACGTCGGCATCAAGATATTCGGGGACGATCTCGACGTGCTGCAGGGCGCGGCCAAGCAGGTGCAGTCTGTGATCCAGGGCATCCGCGGGGCTACCGACGTCAAGACCGAGCAGGTTGCCGGATTGCCGATCCTCACAGTAAAGCTCGACCGACGGGCCCTCTCGCGCTACGGCCTCAGCGTCGGCGACGTCCAGAACATCGTGGAGATCGCCGTCGGCGGAAAGAGCGTCGGGAAGCTGTTCGGAGGGGATCGTCGTTTCGACATCGTCGTACGCCTTCCGGAGCGGCTGCGCGGCAACATCGAGGCGATCCGCGCGATCCCGATCCCCTTGCCGGCCGAGGAACCCGGTTCGGCCATCATCACTAAGACCGCCGTGTCCGGGGCCGCCGGAGCGCAGCCCCGCTACGTTCCGCTGTCTTCGGTGGCGACCGTCGATTCCGCGCCAGGTCCGAACCAGATCAGCCGCGAGAACGGCAAGCGGCGCATCGTGGTGACGGCCAACGTCCGCGAGCGGGACCTCGGTTCGTTTGTGTCGGAAGCGCAGGAAGCCGTGGCGCAGAAGGTCAAGCTTCCGGCCGGCTACTGGATCGGTTGGGGAGGGCAGTTCGAGCAACTTGTCTCGGCGACCAAGCGGCTCACCATCGTCGTTCCGGTGGCGCTGCTGCTGGTGCTGCTGCTGCTCTTCATGAGCTTCGGATCGATCGCCGATGCGCTTCTGGTGTTCAGCGGCGTCCCGCTGGCGCTGACCGGCGGCGTGCTGGCGCTGCTGCTGCGAGGTATCCCGCTGTCGATCAGTGCGGGCGTCGGCTTTATCGCACTCTCCGGCGTCGCGGTGCTCAATGGCCTGGTCATCATCGCGTTCATCGAAAAGCTGAGACACGAAGGAAGGTCCGTGCTCGAGGCCGTCCATGAAGGCGCGGTGACCCGCTTGCGCCCTGTGCTGATGACGGCGCTGGTGGCGTCGCTGGGCTTCGTTCCCATGGCGATAGCGACCGGCGCCGGCGCGGAGGTGCAGCGCCCGCTGGCCACTGTCGTCATCGGCGGCATCATCTCGTCGACAATCCTGACGCTGCTGGTGCTGCCTGCCCTTTACGTTCTGTTCCGGAAGGACTCTGCGCCGGCCCCTAAAATGGACAACGTGGACGGCGCTGCAGCGGGAAGCCACGCATGACCGAAGCTGCCCAAGAGATGAGGCTTCGGATCGGCGGGATGGACTGCGCGGCTTGCGCTACGAAGATCGAGAACGCCGTTTCGCGGATGCCCGGGGTGAGGAGCGTCCAAGTCTCGGTGACTGGCGGCAGCGTGTCGGTTGATCATGACGGGGCCGTCCAGCGGGAGGCCGTGACCCGGCAGATAGCGGCCTTGGGGTACGTCGTCGCGGACGATCGGCCCCAGAGGAAAGAGGGGCCGGCGCATCAGCAGGATCGTGGCGATCACGATGGTCACGATCACCGTGTCGCTGATGGCAAGGAGTCGTGGGGGCGGTCCAACAAGGGCCGCGCGACCATTGCCTGCGGAACCGCGCTGGCGGTCGCCTTCGCCTTGGGAAAGGCCATTCCGAGCATCGAGAGTTGGGCGTTCCTGCTCGCGATGCTGGTCGGGCTGCTCCCCATCGCGAAGCGGGCGTTTTCGGCGGCTTTTGCCGGAACGCCGTTTTCGATCGAGATGCTGATGACCATCGCGGCCGTTGGCGCGGTCTTCATCGGCGCGACGGAAGAAGCGGCGACTGTCGTTTTCCTATTTCTGATTGGCGAACTTCTTGAGGGGTTTGCTGCGGGTCGCGCGAGGGCGAGCATCCGGGATTTGACCAAGCTCGTCCCGAAGATCGCTCGTCTCGAACAATCCGATGGCCAAGTCAGCGAGGTGGAAGCCGAGACGTTGTCCGTCGACGCTCTGATCCAAGTTCGCCCCGGCGATCGCATTCCTGCCGACGGCGTCATCGTCTCCGGAGACAGCGCCGTCGACGAGGCGCCCGTCACCGGCGAGAGCACGCCGGTCCGCAAGAAGACCGGGGAGGCAGTATTTGCCGGAACCGTGAACGGAGAGGCTCTGCTCCGGGTCAAGGTCACCGCCGCTGCCCAGGACAACACCATCGCCCGCGTCGTCAAGCTGGTCGAGGAGGCCCAGGAATCAAAGGCGCCCACGGAACGCTTCATCGACCGGTTCTCGCGCTACTACACGCCGGGCGTGGTGGTGGTCGCCACGATCGTAGCGGTCCTGCCGCCACTCGTCTGGACAGGGGCAACCTGGCGCGAGTGGATCTACAAGGGACTGGCCATCCTTCTGATCGGTTGTCCCTGCGCGCTGGTGATCTCGACGCCGGCAGCGATAGCCGCGAGCCTCGCGTCCGGAGCACGCCGGGGCCTGCTCCTGAAGGGAGGAGCCGTCCTCGAGCGCTTGCGCGACGTCACCGTCGCCTGCTTCGACAAGACGGGAACCCTCACGGCAGGCAAACCGAAGGTCACGGACGTCGTGGGGTTCGGTCACGGGGAGGTCGAAATCTTGTCCGTTGCCGCGTCGCTCGAGCGCGGCTCCAGCCATCCACTCGCGCTCGCTATCCTTAAGGCGGGCTCGGACAAGGGCGCTCGGCCGCAGCCGGTCGAGGACTTCGTAAATCTGGCGGGAGAAGGCGTCAGGGCAGCGCTGGGGGGACGTACGGTTTTCCTCGGCTCGCCCGCTGCGGCCGAACGGATCGTCCCGCTCGCCGAGGACCAGAGAAAGCTCGTCGAGGCGCTCAACGAACGAGGCAAGACCGTGTCCGTCCTAGTCGTCGACCAAGAGGTCGCCGGCTGCATCGCCATGCGGGACGAGTTGCGGAGCGATGCCGTCGAGGCGCTGCGTCGCCTGTCCGACGGCGGGGTCCGATCGGTGATGCTCACGGGCGACAATCCCCGTACCGCCGCGGCGCTCGCGCGCGATCTCGGCATAGACCATCGTGCGCAAATGATGCCGGAGGACAAGCAGCGCACCGTCGAGGCCTACAAGAACCAGGGTGAGGTTGTCCTGAAGGTCGGCGACGGGATCAACGACGCGCCGGCTCTCGCAGCCGCTGATGTCGGGGTCGCGATGGGCGGTGGCACCGACGTGGCGCTCGAGACCGCGGACGCCGCAGTCCTTCACGGACGCGTCGCCGATGTGCCGGCCATGATCGAACTATCCAAGCGGACGATGGGCGTCATCCGGCAGAACATTTCGATCGCGCTTGGGCTGAAGGCGGTCTTTCTGGTCACTACCATCGCAGGGATCACCGGGCTTTGGCCGGCGATCCTCGCCGACACCGGAGCGACCGTCTTGGTCACCATGAACGCGCTGCGGCTCCTTTCAATACCGGGCAGCGGTGGAGCGGGCGAGGGGGCATCCACATGACAGCCAACGGGGTCCAATCCAGCGACCGTGACCTCCGCCTCGACTTGTTTCGGGGACTGGCCAACTGGGCGATTTTCGTCGACCACGTTCCGAACAATGCGGTCGCTTGGATCACGGCTCGAAACTACGGTTTCAGCGATGCCGCAGAGCTTTTCGTGTTCGTGTCCGGGTATACCGTGGCGTTCGTCTGCGCCCGCATGTCGCGGGCGAGGGGCTTCCTCGCCGCCGCCCTCGGCGTTCTCGGCAGAGCATGGCAGCTTTATGTCGCCTACATCCTGCTGTTCGTCTTCTACGTCGTCACGATCGGATACGTGGCGCAGCGGTACGGCCACGCACACCTGCTTGACGAATTCAACATCCGGCTTCTCATCCGCGATCCTGTCGAGTTCCTGAAGCACGAGCTTCTGCTCGAATACAAACCGCTGAACCTCGACGTCTTGCCGCTCTACATCACATTGATGATCGCGTTTCCACCGCTGCTCTGGGTTCTCATGAGGTGGACGAACGTCGCGCTGGCGATCTCGGCCGGCGTCTACGTCGCCGCACAGGCATGGGGATGGAATCTACGGGCGTATCCCGCCGGCCACTGGTACTTCAATCCGTTCGCTTGGCAATTTCTCTTCGTCATCGGAGCGTGGGTCGCGGTCGGGGGCGCGACTGCGGCAAGGGCGCTCATCAACTCGCGGACAACTTTCGCTGCTGCCGGTCTCTTTCTCCTACTCGCCGCGATCGTAACGCTCGCAGCGCGGACCGGCCATCAGGACCTGATCCCCGAACCCGTCCGCTCGGCGTTCATCCCGAACGATAAGACGAACTTGGCGCCGTACCGCATCGCTCATTTTTTGGCACTTGCGATCGTCGTCTCGCGATTGATTCCAAAGAAGGCGTCGTTCTTGTCCGCGCCGTGGCTCCGGCCTCTTCGGCTGTGCGGCGAGCGGTCCCTTGAAGTCTTCTGCGTGGGCGTATTCCTCGCCTTCGTCGCCTACTTCGCTATCGACCTCGTCTCCGACGCGCTCGCCTTCCAGATCGTCGTCAGCATCGCGGGCATCGGCATCATGATCGCCGTCGCCTATTTTAAGACATGGACCAGAGAGTTTCGCGCGACGTCCGGCCGAAAAGCCGTCGAGCGCGACGGGATTCGGCAGCCACGATTGGCACAAAGGGAGCGATGAGATGGGCTTCGATCAATATCATGAACCACCGCAGGAGCTTTCGCAGGAGATTCGCACCTTCGCACGGATGATCGCGTCGCTAATCGAGGAGGCCGAGGCGATCAATTGGTACGAACAGCGGATGTCGGTCGAGAAGGACAAGAAAGCTAAAGCCATCATGGCGAACGCTCAGAAGGAGGAATTCAAGCATTTCGGCATGAACCTCGAATTCCTGCTGCGGCGGAAGAAGGAGTGGCGCGAGGAGCTCAAGGGAATCCTCTTCACCGATGGTGACATCGTCAAGCTCGGCGAGAAGGCCGAGAAAACGGTCGACTGAATTCATGACTGCCGGAGCAGCTGGAATGGAACGACGCGGAGACCAGCGCCGGAGGGTTCTCAAGAAGGGATCGGTCGAGTTCGGAAGCTCCGCCATCGATTGCTCGATCCGGAACCTCAGCGATCACGGCGCGATGTTGGAGGTCGAAAGTCCTCTCGGCATTCCCCGTGAATTCACGCTTGTGGTGCCGGCAGACGGAATACGGCGTGCCTGTCGTGTCGCGTGGGTTAAGGAGAAGCGGTTGGGTGTGGAGTTCGAAGATTGAGGGCGGCTCAGCAGCGGAGGCGCAGATGAGGAAAGACCGGCTCTTCCTGGTGTTAGTGACGATATTGGGTCTGATCGCGGCGGTGAGCACCGCCGAGGGTCGGGGCAGCATCGCAAGCGAACGCCCTTATGCCTCCGAACACATAGACCTTCTACCGGCCGACATCCGTCGCGACCTGGGTCGCCTGCAACGGCCATGCGGAGGGAAGGCCGCTGCGACGCACTACTTTTCGACCACTATAGAGGCCGGCGGCCTGCATTTCAGGTCGTTGCATTTCGAGAACTTCGCCTGCGAACGGCGAGAAGCGATCTGCCGGGCGGAGCGATGCCTTCATCAAGTCTACCTCGAACACGGCGGCCATTCGCGCCGTGTCTTCAGCGCCTATGTCGACGACATGAAGCTGATCAACACCGGCGGGACCGCCGGATTGGAGCTCGAGGGAGGCCGGCCGGCGATACTACGTTGGAACGGACGCACATTCGCGCCCGTTCATTCATTCGGAAAGGGTATCGAACGGTGACGACGTCGATCATCTCGCATCTTCACTTTGGTGGTGCTGATATCTCCCTCTGGAAAAAGTTCCGGCTGTTCTTCACCGTGGGCGTCGTCGTGCTGCTTCTGAGCGCGGCGAAAGTCGCGGTCCACTACTTCGGATTCGAGTTTCTGGATCTCAACGGCCTGTTGACCAGCGGCATCGGCGGCGCCGTGTTCATCGTCGGCTTTCTGTTGTCGAGCATCCTCCAGGACTACAAGGAGGCGGAGAAGATCCCGGCCGATCTCAGGAATTCCATCGAGGCGATTGAGGGTGACCTGGCTTGCTTCGCGCAGACCAACGACGCCTTCGACCTGCGGAAGGCGCGGCTCTTGTTGCTTGCCTTGATCGAGAGGCTCCGCGAGGGCCTCGGGCACAAAAACGGCCACAAGAACGTTCCTCCCGCCCTCGATGAGCTGGCCAAGCTGACGCCGATCCTGGGGCGGCTCGAGGGCATGGGCATGGCCGCGAACTTCGTCGTCCGCCTCCGGACGAACCAAGACGTGATCCGGAGGGCCTTGCTCCGGATCTACACCATTCAGCGCGTCGAGTTCGTGCCATCCGTGCACGTGCTGGTGCAGACGCTGGTGTTCTCGATCGTACTGCTGCTCTTGCTGCTGAAGACGGAAGGCGATCCGGCGTCAGCGCTGTTGTTCGGCTTCATTACGTATTTGTTCGTCTACGTCCTCTACCTCGTCCGCCTCCTAGAGCAGCCGTTCGCCAAGGGGCACGGCTCGGTGGACGACGTGAGCTTCTTCCTGCTCGACGAACTCGAGCGAAACCTCCGCCGGGCGCTCGAAGATCCGGACGGCGGCGCCCAAAATACGACCACGACGGGAGATTGACATATGCACGGAGGAGGATCCGTCGGAACGGCCGGCGCTAAACACGCGAAAAGGCTCGCTTGGGCCCTCGCGATGACCGCGACCTACATGATCGCGGAGGTCATCGGAGGACTTGTGACCGGCAGCCTTGCGCTGCTGGCGGACGCCGCCCACATGCTGACCGACGTCGGCGGGCTCGCGCTGGCGCTGCTCGCGATCCGCTTCGCCGCCCGCGAAGCGACCCCGCAGCGGACCTTCGGCTACCTTAGGATGGAGGTCCTGTCGGCGCTGGCCAATGCGGTCGTGCTGCTGCTGCTGACGGTCTACATCCTGTACGAAGCCTATCAGCGCTTCCTGTCGCCTCCCGAGGTCTTGAGCGGGCCGATGCTCATCGTCGCCTGCATCGGACTGGTCGTCAATCTGGTGAGCATGTGGCTGCTCTCGAGCGGCTCCTCCGAAAGCCTGAACGTCAAGGGCGCGTACTTCGAGGTGCTGAGCGACATGCTCGGATCGATCGGCGTGATCGTCGCCGCGCTGCTCATGATGTGGAAGGGATGGGCGCTTGCCGATCCGATCATCGGTGCCGGCATCGGATTGTTCATCGTGCCCCGGACGTGGTCGCTCCTCAGCCAAGTCACGCACATTCTGATGGAGGGTACCCCGCCCAACGTCGATATCGGCGCTATCGAGAAGAAACTGCTCGCCATTCCGGGAAGCGTCGCCGTCCACGATCTGCACGTCTGGACCGTCACGTCGGGCTTCGACGCCATGAGCTGCCACCTCGTCGTCGCCGATATGTCGGCAGGGCGTGAGGCGCTGCGGGAAGCCCGGAACCTGATGAAGGCTGAATATGGCATCGAGCACACGACTATCCAGGTCGAGGACGAGGCCATGAGAGCCGAGGAGACCGTGCTCCATGTCTGAAACAGGTCACCGCAGCGCCGGCCCGGTCGGCAGCGCCGAGCATGATCACCGGCATCATGACCGCCATGATCATGGCGCCGACCGGCACGGTCATGACCATGATCGCGATCATGATCCTGGTCATGGTCACGGCGGGCTCGGTCACGTCCATGCTCCGGCGAGTTTCGGCCGGGCATTCGCCATCGGCATCGGGCTGAACACCGCCCTGGTCGTGGCAGAAGCCGTCTACGGCTACCTCGGAAACTCGACGGCACTGATGGCGGACGCCGGGCACAATCTGAGTGATGTCCTCGGCTTGGTCGTGGCCTGGGCCGCGTCAGTCGCCTCGAAGCGGGCGCCCAGTGGCCGTTTCACCTACGGTCTGAAGGGGGCGTCGATTCTGGCTGCGCTTGCGAACGCCGTGTTTCTTCTCGTCGCGACCGGCGCCATCGGATGGGAATCGATACTCCGGCTGTACGAACCGGAGCCTGTCGCCGGCCTGACAGTCATGGTGGTCGCCGCCATCGGCATCGTCGTCAACGGCGCCACGGCCATGCTGTTCGCGAGCGGCCGCAAGGGGGACATCAACATTCAGGGGGCATTTCTGCACATGGCAGGCGACGCCGCCGTTTCGGCCGGCGTCGTGGCGTCAGCAGCGCTCATCCTCTGGACCGGTTGGCTTTGGCTGGATCCCGGAATGAGCCTGGTCATCTGCGCCGTCATCCTGTGGAGCACATGGAGCCTTCTGCGCGGCTCGGTCGCGATGTCATTGAGCGCGGCACCGGCCGGAACCGACATGGAAGCCGTCCGGTCGTTTCTGCTGCAGCGGCCGGGCGTAGCCAAGATCCACGACCTGCATATCTGGCCAATCTCCACGACGGAAACGGCGATCACGTGTCATTTGGTCATGCCTACCGGACATCCCGGCGACGATTTCCTTATGGAATCGGCCCGGCTGCTCAGGACAGAGCACAAGATCGGACACGCAACCCTGCAGATCGAGACCGACGAGAACAATGCGTGCGCGCTCGCGCCCGACGACGTCGTCTAGCGTGGATGAGGGAGAGGACGACAACGTCGATCGCCTTCATCGTCTCAAGTCGGCCCTTGATATCGAGATCGACGTAGGAAACGAAAGAGGGAGGGTCGCATGCCCGAACTGTCCGCACGATGGCGACTGGCGAACGGAGGTCGGCGGCTGGGTGTTTTCCTGCGAGGAATGTGGTGTGCGCGTAGCCGGCAGTTTTCCTGCCAGGCGCGTCGTGATTTGAGGGCGGTCGCGACGAAAGAGGCTCTGAAGGGCAGGGGACAGGCGGAAAGGTTCGACACCCAAAAATTCGGGAGGGGGCTGAGGTTGCTTTTCGTGGCCTGCAGCCTGCTAATGCTGTGCTTGCCGGCTTCGCTGTCGGTCGCCCAGACCGCGCGCGAGTTCGCGCGGGAAGGGTTCGCGGCAAAGGACAGGAAGCAGTTTCCGCTGGCCATCCAATTGTTCAGCGAAGCCATGAAACAAGAGCAATTCACTCCCGATCAGCGCGGCTTCATCCTGTATGGGAGAGGGGTATCGTACGACGCGTTAGGACTGCGCGATCTCGCCCTGGGCGATTTCGACGCGGCGATAGCGCTGTTGCCCGACTTCCCGAACTCCTACGTCTACCGCGCGCTTGCGTGGAGCGATCGACGGGAATTCGACAAGGCGCGCGACGATCTCATGCAAGCCCTTCGACTGAACCCGACCAGCGCGCTCATTCACAACAACCTCGGATCGGTTTACGAACGCAAGGGAGAGGTGGACCGGGCCATCGAAAGCTATGGGGAAGCGATCCGACTCGATCCCGAGGCGGCGCAAGCCTTCTACAACCGCGCCCATGCCTTCATTGCGAAGCAGGACTATCGGGCTGCGATATCGGACTACGACCGGGCGATCGACCTGCAGCGTGACTTCGCGGACGCCTATAGCAACCGGGGCGGCATGTATCTCCTGCTGGGCGACACCGACAAAGCGATCGGGGATTTCGACGAGGCCATCCGGCTCAAGGGAACCGATCCGATCTTCTGGTCGAACAGGGCGAGCGCCTACATGACGATGGGACGATACAAGGATGCGCTGGCCGATTTCGACCGCGCCCAATCGATCGATCCCGGCAATGCCGCGACCTATCTCGGGAGAGGAAGAGCGCGGCTGTATTCGGACGAGATCGCGGGAGCGATCGAAGATCTGCGTATCGCTGCGAGACTGAGGCCGACGAATGCCTTACCCGCCATCTGGATGCACATAGCCCGCATTCACCAGGGCAATCCGGATCGCGAGGAACTTGAGCGCAACGCGGCGAGGGTGGATCGCTCCCAGTGGCCGGCTCAGGTCCTGGACTTCTACTTGGGAAAACTAGACATGGACCGGGTACGCGAAAACGCCAGCGGCAGTGCAGGCGCCGAGGGCGAAAGGCGGCTTTGCGAGGCGGACTTCTTCGTCGGGGAGTTCCTGAGCCACAGTCAACAGAAGGCCGACGGCCGCCGGATGCTACGGACGGTCGTGGATCGGTGCCGTCCCGTGGACATCATCTTCGCCGCTGCTCAAGCCGAACTACGCGACGACAAAGATGCGAAGTAGCGGAGGCGCACATCGCCGGCCGCCCGGTTCGTTGATTTATTAAAGGACGATCGAAGGTTCGCCGGATGCGGATCGACGCAGCATGTCAAAGGTTCAGCGCGTTTTCTTCGTTGTTGGACTATTGACGCTTATAGCGTTGTCGTCCGGCTCAGCCGGCATCCTGCTGCATCGTGCGTTTCCCGATAGCTACTTGATCACGCTCGTCAGTCCCCTGGGCGCAGCGGCCGCCGTGATCGTCCTACGGAAACTATTTGTCGGCTGATTTCGGTGCAAACTCTCGGGTGTTTTAGGAGCCGACGCGGCTGTCGCCACGCCGGCTTTGATGAGCGCCCGTTCGTCGGCCGAGCGGCGCTTATTGCTTGCGACCTTCGTGCTGCCAGTGGCTGGTGACTTCGTCGCCGGACTTGGAGAGGTGCACGTGCTGGTCGACATGAGCGACCCAGGCCACTGGGATGAAGTGATGATGATCGCCGTCGGGGGAACTCTGTTTTGTCAGCTTGATCTTGTCGGCTCCCTCCAGATGATCGACCTTACCGACGGTCTTCTTGTCGGATGAAATGACGTCCATGTGTTCCTTGATCTGCGTGGTGTCCGGCATCGCGCGTCTCCTTTGGTTGGAAACTCCAAACGCGCGAACCGAAGCAAGGTTGCTCTGCGCACCGCTCCATCAGTCGATCTCAGTCGTGCGTAATTTGGTCGCAACCGGACTCCTCCGCGGAACGTCAAGATGATGTGTGACTTGGGTAACGACTAATGACAGAGGGACTTGGAACATGAAGAAGCTTGGTCTTTTGCTATTCGGCTTGGCCGTCTCGTTTGCATTGCCGGCTTCGGCCGAGACGGTGATCGTCAAGAAAGGCCATCATGGTGGATACGGCGCGCGGGCCGAGATGCGCGGTCACCATGGAGGCGACATGCACCGCGGCATGGGCATGCACGGCAACAGAACCGTTGTGATCAAGCATGGGCATGGCCACCGACGCTATTGATAGCTTTCGCGAAACGTCAGGCTGAGATGTCCTCCCCAACAGACTCGGCCTGGCGGTCGCTCGATGCAGCGACGCGAAAACGAAGGCCGCCCTCCGGGGCGGCCTTTTATTTCCTCTATCAAAGGGGCGTGACTTCGTTGGCGTCGGGATTCGTGCGAGGAATCCAAACCACGCCTCGTCAGAGACAGCGGCCGTTAGGGGCGCCGATGTCGTTTCCAGCGCCCCGGACTGTGTTGGCTGAAATCCCGCTCCCCAGCCCGTTTCCGCCGACACGAACAGTCGCCGGGATGCACGCCGCCGTCGCCTCCTCCGCGTGGCCCGCGATAGGCCCTCAGAACTGCGAACGGATGCGCACCCCGAAGATCGACGCCGGACCGCGGTCGCGGTTATAGGCCGGGTTGACGACGAGCTGGTAGTCCAGCGTTGTACGCCACGACCGCAGTGGAAAGCTGTAGTAGGTTTCGAGGATTTTCTCCGGACCGGCGTTCGGCAAGCGCCCGTCGCCGACGAGGATTCCGAGACCGCCCGTATCGAGGTAGGTCTTGCGCGCTTGCGAGATGCCGTTGATCACGCCGGCGAATCCGAACGTGTCGTTGGGTCTGTTCCAGGCGCATCCGGCGAGCGCGAGGCCCGCGGCAACCGTCGTGTCGACGTCGGTGAATTCGTAGGACTCCTTGGAGCCGTCGGCGACGCCGGCTCTCGCGAAGACGCCGAGATCTTTCGTGATCTCCTGCTCGAGGTTGACGCTGATGCCGGCGCGGCTCTGGTAGCGCCGGACCAACGCGGTATCCGCGGTTGCGCCCGTCGCCTGCGCGAGCGCCACGGCGTCGTCGAAGCGGCCCATGCGCCCGCGCGTCAAGAATCCAGTCACCGCGACCTTACCCGGCTTGCCCCAGATCTCATGGCGATGTTCGATCTCGCCGATCCATTGGAATTGGGAGAACGTCGGATCCAACTCGGTGCTGTTGGGGACGATCGACAGATCGAACAAGCCGCCGCGGAATGTCCAATCGCCCTTGGACAACTCGACGGCGGCGCCGTACGTGAAGCCCCAGGCGTCGGCGGCGTAGTCGAACGTGCCGGTGTCCACGATCGACCAGTTCATAAAATCCTTGCGCGGATCGTGGGCGTACTTGTTGGTGTCGAAGACATCCGTGACAGCAAACTTTCCGACAGTCAGGACCACGCGGTCGGCGCTCTGCGTTCCCGCGAACTGGTTGATGTCCGCGTCGGTCTTCTTCGTGTCTCCTCCAAGATCGAACGTCTGGCGGAAGAAGGCCCGCGGAATGCGGGCGTAGGGGGCGGCGGATCCGACTTTGTAGGCCTCGCCGCTCGGAAATCCGGCCACACCCAAGGTCGAGCTCAAGCCGAACCCCTGATCGATCTCCGGGTTGACCCAGAACTCTCCGCCTTGCCACGGCCTGAACCCGGCGTAGAGCGTCACGTCCCAGGTCTGCCGGGTCTGGTTCGGAATGAGGCTGTTCGTGCCCGTGTAGGGCGAGCGGAAAGGCGCCGCATACTGCTGCAGATACGTCGTCTGACCATGGATGCTGAACTGGTCGGTTTCGAACGGCGACAGGCCGTTCTGCAGCACTTGCTTTCCGTCCTGACCGAAGCGGTAGCTGACGCCGAGGCGCGCGGTCTGCACGGCGAGGTCAGACGACAGTCGCTGCGTGCCGCCGAACGCTTTCTCCTTCGTCCCGAAGTCCGTGTGAAGATATTCGAACCGCGCGGACCAGTTTGCCGACAGGGCGAGTTCGGCGCCGGCGCCCCAAGCGGAGCCGAGCCTAGTGAAACCGATCTTGTCTCCCACGGTCCCATCGAACGGATCGAGCGTCGCCTGGTCGTAGCTCCAGGCGAAGCCGCCCGTGGCATAGAACAGCCTAGACCCCGACGCGTACCCTAGGCGAGCCCTCAGCGTTCCCGATGTCAGGACGGTCTCCTTCAGGGTCGCCGGCCCCTGCACGGCCCCGACGGGGGTTGTCCCGGAGATCGTGTTGGGAAAGGTGAGGTCGCCTTCGATGCCCAGGACCACGTGGGAAGGCAGCACGTAGTTGTAGCCGGCGCTCAGTCCGAGCGCGTAGGAACCGGTCCCTTTGAATGCGTTGAGCGAATTCGTTAGGTCGAGCGATCCGGACGAGGAAGGCGCCCCGGAGCTGGCCAACGAATATTGGGAGCTGCCCACGCCATAGGCGAAATGGCTGCCGACGAAAACGCCGCTCCAGTCGACGGCCTGAGGCGCGCCGACTTTGCGGAAGTCAGCCGAAAGTCCCTCGGCGGCCGAGCCGGCCGCCAGGAATATGCCCAGAACAACTTTCTTCATCGCGTCGGTGGCCCGGCCCTCCGAACGGTATTCGACATGACGGCGGAGCCTTGGCAACCAATAAGTTTCCACGCAGTGTTGTGCCGACGTCATGTCAAGGTTGGTCGCCTTCTATTCGGCCGCATCACGATCCTCCGGGGGCCTGCGCGGTCATTTTCTCAGGTTCGTATGCCGGAGAGAGATAAATGAGGGTTCTCCGAAAGGGGAGTAGACGACGCCGTCGGTGGCCCAGCGATCGCTTTGCATCACACCGGTGGGCCGTATGTGCGAAAGCCGACCCTATGATCCAAAGGAGTGCGCGATTAAACGCGCATTCCTATCTGCAGCGCGCGTGTCCCTTCCTATGGTCCTTTTCTGGTCTGACGCGACGTTTGATTTAGCTTGCCGAATCGAAGACCCCATTCCGACATTCGACCACTTGCCCTTGTGTTGAAAAAGGTGTCTACGCATGGGTGGAGGATATCCTAAGCGGATTGGCGATGAAGCAACGCCAGTTCATTATGGCTCTTGGTGGAGCGGCGGCTAATCTGCCGCGCGTGGCCCGGACGCAGGCGCGACGCATTTAGAGGATCGCTCCCTTTCTGGAAAATCGAAGCCGAGCTCGCTCGGGACGAGGCGTCTATGGAGGGTTTCTGAGACGAATGAACGACTTCGGGTACGTCGAAGGCAGAGATTTTGTGATGGAATGGCGGTTTGTGGCAGGTGATTTTCGCGTCTCCCTCGGCGGTCGGCGGGCTTATGAGCTACGATGACAGCCTCGGAACGTTTTATCGGCGAGCCGCTTACTTTGTGGACAAACGTTTCAAGGGATCTCAACCGCGCGACCTCCCGGTTGAGCAACCCATGACGTTCGAATTTGTCATCAATTTGAAGACCGCCAAGTTACTCGGCATCGATATTCCGCCAACGCTGCTTGCACGCGCAGACCAAGTGATCGAATGAGTGCGCCAGCCGCAAGCTGGTGCGACCGGCCGGTGAAAGTCCGGCGCAAGTAAGTAGCAGCATCCGCTAGGTAGCGAGTGTTGCGTGGCCCCTGCCGACAGGGGCGAGAAGCATGCACAGCAGTTTGCATGGCGTTTGGCATTGAGCCACGAAAGGTTGGACTCTGATGTGGCTTAACGGATGAGGATGGATGTGGAAAAACGGACATTTTTTGCTCTGTTCGGCGGATCGTTGGCATGTTTGTCGCTATTATTTCGTGCCCAGCAGCGAGAGCTCCGGTGATCGGGTTTGTTGGCCTCACCAGCGCCGCCGAAAGGGCGGCATATGTGACGGCTTTTCAGGATGGATTGAAGGAGAGCGGTTTTGTCGACCGTCGCGATGTGGCGGTCGTCTACCGCTGGGCCGACGGGCACTACGAACGCTTGCCGGGCATCGTGGCCGAGTTCCTCAAGCGTCCGGTGGACGTCATCGTGACGTTGCACCGCCGGCGGTGCGCGTGGCCAAGGCAGCGACCACCACAATTCCGATTGTCTTCTTTGTTGGAGCCGACCCCATTGCGCTTCAGATCGTGAGCCATCTCAGCCGACCAGAAGCCAACCTCACGGGCGCCACTACGCTCGCCAGTTCTTTCGGGTCGAAACGCCTCGAGCTATTGCGCGAAGTCGTTCCGGACGCTGACGCTTACGGCATGCTCGTCAATCCCACAAACATCAATGCCGCGCACGACACGAACGAAATGAAGAAGGCCGTAGACGGGCTCGGCAAGCGGCTGGTGGTTGTTACGGCCAGCAAAGACGGCAACATTGCAGTTGCCTTCCAGGCTCTCGCGCAGGACAGGATCAGCGCAGTCATCGTTAACCCCGATCCCTTCCTGCTAGAGCACCGCAAGCAGATTGTTGACCTCGCCCGGCGCGGCAAAATCGCTGCCATCTTCCATCAGCCCGAACCGGTCGTCGACCATGGCTTGATGAGCTACAGCGCCAGCTTTGCCGAGGAGCACCATACCGTCGGCGTCTATGCCGGGCGCATTCTCAAGGGCGCCAAGTAGGCAGATTTGCCGATCGTTCAACCGACCAAGTTCAAGCTGATAATCAATCTCGCCACTGCGAAGGCACTGGGGATCGAAATTCCACCTACACTGTTCGCTCGCGCTGCTGAGATGATCGAATGAACCGACGTCAAATTATCCTGTCTGTCGGCGCTGCCGCGGTTTGGCCGTTAACGGCGCACGCACAGCTCAGGCCCGCGCGTATCGCGCTGCTTGGCAGTGGCGCAGCGCAATCGAGCCACATATTCGTGGATGCCCTGAAACAGGGGCTCGCCGACAACGGCTTGATCGAAGGAAGGGACTTTATTCTCGACATATACTGGGCGGAGGGTGACTATGGGCGCTTTCCAGCGCTTGCCGCCGAGTCAGCGAAGCAAAATCCGAACGTGATCGTCGCGACGACCATCGCCGCGGTGCGTGCGGCTCAGCGCGCGAGCGTTACCATTCCGATCGTTATGAGCACCATCAACGATCCGGTGGGAGCCGGACTCATCACCAGCTTGGGGCGGCCCGGGGGAAACACCACGGGTATCGCCAACTTGAGCGAGGATTTGACCCCCAAGGTATTGGAAATCCTGCGTGCAATCATCCCTCGGGCGCGAGTGATCGCGGCCCTTTTCAATCCTGCCAACCCGTCAAACCCGGCCATGCTCGATAAGATTCGGGCTTATGCCGGAACGATCGGCGTGACGATTGAGCCTGCCGAACTCAAGGCTCCTACGGAACTTGAAAAGGTCTTTGGCACCATTGTCGACCGGCGTCCGGACGCGCTACTGGTCATCAACGACGCCTCGATCCTTGATATGCGCACGCGGATCATGACGTTAGCCTTACACAGCGGATTGCCGGTCGCTACCTCGTTCCCTGAATTCACGGACGCCGGGGCGCTCGCGGGCTACGGTCCGCCGCGGCTCGATCTTTACCGACGCGCGGCCTATTACGTAAAGCGGATACTCAACGGCGCGAAGCCGGCCGACTTACCGGTCGAGCAGCCCACGATGATCGAGCTCTCAGTCAATCTTAGAACCGCAAAGACGCTTGGCATCGCAATTCCGGATTCTTTCCTCACACGCGTCGATCGGGTGATTGAATGATTTTGCCGCAGCGACTATTAACTTGTTTGATTGCTCGTCATCCTCGTCACAAAGCGAACTCATAATACCCGAAGCCGTCGGCCCAGCCGTCTGCTAATTATGCACATGTAATGAGGAAAAATTGATGATCCCGAAACTATTTGGATGCGGGAATTCAAAATCGGCATCTCGCCAATTGCATCTTATCATCCTCCATAGAATAAGACAACTATGAGCGCACCGGCGAGGAAAATTGTCCAAAGGACCGATATTCGAAACAGCCAATCGCTTCGCGCTTTAAAATCCATCTGGGCAGCTTGAGGAATCAGGAAGCCTTCGGCGCCTTCCAACGCTTCTCTTAGGCGCATTGTTCTACCGGAAGTCTGCGGTAAAGAACTCGAAAAGCTTAGCACGAACCACGATCATAGCAAAATTAATTCTGTGTCTTTCAACTTGGCTTTCGTTTCGAACATAGCGCAGTCGCTCCGGGCGGCACCAAGGGCTTTTGGTAAGATATGCCGCCCTCTTTTGCGTCCATCCAGCAGCGAATTCATCGGTTTGCGATCTGCCCTTACCAATAGATGCAAAACGGAGCAACGAGACCGCCACTGACTTTCTAAGTTCGGGTCGAAATCGCCCAGAGTTCATAACTCGAGAAGCGCATTTACTGCTCCGTTACATTTGCGCACATCGCGAACAGCGCCCGCCACAAAGCCCTTCACCAGAATGGTCGCCCATTTTCGCTTGTTGACATCGAAGGTGTATGCCTTCGTTATGGTCGCTTGAGCACGACTATGCGAGAGGCACCCTTTGCGTCCGATAGAGAATTTGCGACGCCCTAAGAACGGCTATGTCCCTAAGTGACGCCTTGTCACTTACCTGCATGCGTTCGAGCCCTTTCTTTCAGTATTATTGCGATAAGGGATCCCCAGTGCGGCTGTTGCGCGCGAGCCAACCGATGTAAGGCAATCTTCCACCTGTGGAAGCACCAACTACCCAACCTCAGGTATCGGCGACTTCGTAGCGCGCAATACAGTGGAAGTTAACGGTTGCGTGAGGAAAGTCGACAGGCCGGCCTGCGCCATCAAATAAGACCTGAAGCCGCGCGCATCCTCGTTGACCAGGAAATATGCCGAGTTTGACTTACGCGATGCCGACTGAGCAGGGAGTTCGTTTCATCTCATGTCATCCGACATCCCAGCCTGCATATTTGTTGTTTGCGAGCATGTTCGCGCGCGATTTCTACGCCATTGTACCAACTCATCAAACAATTCCCAGCCTACTCCTGGGACCTGCCTGGCGGTTCCTTTGCATCTTGAAAGGTAGCGGCGCGCGTCAGGCCTTTCGGACTAAGTCCGCGGTTCACGCCATGAAGCGAGATGGCTATTACCTGTTTTGTGCACCGCAGGACAATTTTCAGGCTCATCGCAGACCAAAACCACAAAGACCGGCTGAAATCTAACGACCACAACTGGAGGTGATGGGGAAACTTTTGCGGTCCTTCAGACCGAAACACCCTGCGCTCCGCCCGTTGTTGGAACCATAGGTTAAACGGATTGTTGCAATTACGCACTTTGACCAGCAAACGGAGTTTACAATGAAACCAATTGCAATGGTGACTGCCCTAACGTTGTTGGCATCCGTCGTTTCGGCGAACGCGCTGTCACCGACGCCGGCCCAGGCGTTGAAAAATGGCTCGGATGTTACCGAGATCAAGGCCAAGAAAAAAACGCACCGGATGTCAGGAATGAAGGGACATAACATGTCCGGAATGCAGGAACACAAGGGTATGAAAGGGATGGGCAGCGAGGACAAAATGCCCGGCATGAGTGGAGGTGACCACGCCAAGATGAAGGGAATGAAGGGGATGTAGCCCGGTAATCTCGAAATCACCGCCAACCGCTCTTCTCTCCAATGACGTCGGACGTGGGCTGGCGTTTCAAGGCATGAGGTTATCGATGAAGAAGAACAGATTTCGCCATATTAAACCGCTTGCATTGGCAGCCTTGTTGGCGCTCGCACCCGCCGTTTCTCAAGCTCAAGTGGAGGTAGGTCCGGGCGGGGTTACGGTGGGACCGCATCATGACGGCGACGCGGGGCACGGCCATGGCGCGGCCGTCGTCCATGGCGACAACGATCACGGGGTCCAAACCCGTGGTCAGGGCCACGGAGTTCCCGCGGTCGTAATTCAAGGGGGACACGGAGATCAGGGGGGCGGACATCCCTCAGATCACAATCCTGATCGGCACGAGGATCGCCATTAACGGACGAATTGGATCGTTAGAACACTCCAGTGCAATCAAGACGCGGGAGCGACGTCTTCCGCGTCTGCGCTCATGATGATAGCGTGAAAGAATTCGGGACGCCGCCAAATTTGGTACATGATACGAGCGTCAGCACGGAAGTTCGGATGCGGATTTATCGGGCGCAGCCATGCGTGATTGACGCGAAGCTAATTGGCAGTGATTCCGTCGTAGCGCGTCACTCGCCGACGACACCGTTTGATCATATTCAGAATCGTTCGACTTACTACGGCAAATCGGATCACTCCTATTGCTTTTAGGAGGGATTTTGGTCCATGCGCCTCATGCCAAGCTTTCTGATCCTGGCGGCGGCGTTTGGACCGTACATCGCTTGACACTACTTGCTACAACGTTTCGTCCGCGGGCATAAATCGGCGAGTTCGTAGCGCATGATTCGAGGCAGTTGGGAAGTTTGAATTAATCAAAGGCGCCAGACGCAACATCAGCCAGCCGACAATCTCCGCTGAAACCGTTGAAAATAACTGTCGTTGCCCCTGCCCAAGATTAGCCCCCGTGCTTTGATTATGTGGTTGAATTTGCGGATGATCTGGGGGGCGTTTCTTCGACGACCGAGCGTGTGGACCGGCGACTGGCGGCGGATGTCGTTGGGTACAGCCGACTGATGGGGGCCAACGAGGAAGACACATTGGCCCGGCTAAAGGCTGTCAGAAAAATCCTAGTTGAGCCGGCTATAACCTCCCATCGTGGCCGGATCGTTAAGACGACCGGCGACGGTAGCTGGTGGAGTTTGCCAGCGCCGATGCGGTGCGCGGTGCGACTGATGTCCAGCGCAGCATGGCCGAGCAGAATGCCGCCGTGCCGCAGGATCAACGGATCGAATTTCGCATGGGCATTCACGTTGGTGACATCACTTTAGATGATAACGACATTTTCGGCGATGGCGTCAACATTGCTGTCCGCCTAGAGAGTCTTGCCGAACCTGGAGGGGTTGCATTTCGGATGACACCTATCGGCAGATCCGGGGCAAGGTCGACATCGCATGTGACGACCTCGGACCACAGAACCTCAAGAATATTGCCGATGCGATGCGGGTTTGGCGCCTTTAATTGACCAATCGAGCTTCGTCCATGGCACAATCCGGTTCGGGCATAGCCGCGCCAGCGGTTCTGGCTTTACCCGACAAGCCCTCCATCGCGGTGCTGCCGTTCCAGAATATGTCCGGCGATCCCGAGCAGGAGTATTTCGCCGACGGCATGGTGGAAGACATCATCACTGTCACGCTTCAATTCCCTGTTCGTGATCGCCCGCAATTCGAACTTTACCTACAAGGGAAAGGCGGTCGACATCAAAACGGTCGGCCGCGAACTCGGCGTGCGCTACGTGCTGGAAGGAAGCCTCCGGAAAGCCGGTGGCCGGGTGGTGCGCATCACCGGTCAGCTGATCGATGCGGCGAGCGGCGCCCATCTTTAGGCGGACAGGATCGACGGCGAATTGACCGACGTCTTCGAGCTTTAGGACCGGATAACGACGAGCGTGGTATCCTCGATCGCGCCGAAGATAGAACAGGCGGAGATCGAGCGGGTCCGGCAAAATCCTACGAACGTAGGTAAGCGCTCAGCCTGGGCCCTATTGAAGCTGGCTTGACGCCTTGCGGAAGCGCCACGCCATAAGGTCGCCGATTCTACTATGGGCATAGCCGTCGATGATCGCCTCGAGTGTTTCGGCGATGTAGGCGGCCGGATTGACGTCGTTGAGTTTGCAGGTGGCGACGATCGACGCGAGCAAGGCCCAGTTTTCTGCCCCGATTTCATGACCGGCGAAGAGAGCGTTTTTCCCGGTCAAGCAGACTGGCCGGATGGCGTTCTCGACCGGGTTGGTGTCGAGCTCGAGACGCCCGTCTTCGAGGAAGCGGGTCGTAAGCGCGAATTTCCCTGCACCTTTTGCTTTTGAATGCTCTGATGCATGAGGTGTCCACCAAAATAGGTGGACACCTTGTGATGGCAGACGAAGATCAGAAACTGCGGGTCAGGCTTGTTGGTCGGAACGGTCGCCGGCGCTACGAGGCAGCATCGAAGGAGCGTCTTGTCGCGAGTTGTCTTGAGCCTGGCGTTTCGGTATCGAGACTTGCGCTCGAACACGGGGTCAACGCGAACCTGCTTCGGAAATGGATCAAGAAGCACACCGCGACCAGGTCTCTCCCGCGGTCTTCCCCATCGGCGTTCATCCCGGTTCAACTTGAGGGGGCTTCCGATCGCGCCCTGTCGCGGGGGAGCAGCGTGGCGATGGTGGGTTTGCCGGCGGCTTGCGATGAAGTGCGCGGGTCGGAACCCAAGGGGACTACAGCTTTTTGTTCTCCGGCCAAAGTGAGCGCGTCGCTGCCGAACGGCGTGAAGGTCGCGCTGGAATGCGGCGATGTGGATGCATTGACTGCGATCATCGGAGCCCTGGGCCATGTTCAGACTGGGCGGTGACCTGCAGGTCTATCTGCACCGTGAGCCGATCGACTTCCGGGCTGGCATCAACAGCCTTGCGGTTCTGGTCCAGGAGACGATGGCGCTCGATCCGTTCGCTCCGGCGGTTTTTGCGTTCTGCAATCGCCGTTGCGACCGGATGAAGTTGCTGTTCTTCGACCGGTCCGGCTTTGTGCTGGTCCTGAAGCGGCTGACCGAGAACAAGTTCCGATGGCCGCGCCGCCAGGAGGCGGTCGTCACGCTGACGACCGAGCAATTGCACTGGATACTTGACGGCATCGATATCGATGCGATGGTCCGCCATCCGGTGCGGCAATATCAGGTTGCGGGCTGAGCTCTCGAGTTGAGCGGTTGACGCGTCGGTACGGTTCAGATTCAAGAATCCGATGAATCGAACCGGCGAACCGAGTGTCGAAGCGCTGTTGGCGCGCATTGCTGCGCTGCAGGTGGAGAATCGTCAGCTCACGGAGCGCGTCGTCAGGCTCGAGGAAGAACTGGCGCTGGCACGCCTGCATCGTTGCGCCGCGCAGCGAAAAGCACGTCGACCGTCTGTTCAATGAAGCCGAGCAGGCCGCCGATGAGGATGATGCCGGCAGCGAAACGGACAATATCGCCGAACTTCCGGACACGGGCTTGCCACCCGTCGAAATCACAACGGGAAAGAAGCGCGGCCGCAGACCGCTGCCGGCGAACTTGCCGCGTGAGCGGGTCGAGTATGACCTGCCCGACGATCAGAAGGCGTGTCCTTGCTGCCGTGGCCAGATGCATCGCATGGGCGAGACTGTCACCGAGCAACTTCATATCGAGGTGAAGGCCAAGGTTTTACAGAATGTGCGCTTCAAATATGGGTGCCGCCATTGCGATCGCACCGGGATCAATGCCCCTGTCGTGACCGCGCCGATGCCGACGCAGCCCTTGCCGGGCAGCGTTGCCACGGCCTCAACGCTGACGTTCGCGCTGGTTCACAAATATGTCGATGGCACGCCGCTCTACCGTCTGGCGCAGGCCTTCGAACGCGCAGGTGTTCCTGTCAGCCGCGGCGCTTTGGGTCACTGGGTGATCGGCTCGAGCGAGAAGCATCTGCATCGCATCTCAGACGCCCTGAAGCTGCGGCTCAGATTGCAACCTCTCATCCATGGCGACGAGACGACGGTTCAGGTCCTCAAGGAGAAGGACAAAAAAGCCACCAGCACATCGTACGTGTGGGCCTATCGCAGCGGCCAGGGCAGTCACGAGCCCATCGTTCTTCTGGATTATCAGCCGGGCCGCGGCCAGATCCACCCGCAGGCGTTCCTCGGCGATTACCGTGGCATCGTGATGAGTAACGGCTATACCGCATGGCGCACGCTGGAAGGGGCCACCCACATTGGATGCATGGCCCACTCCCGACGGCGCTTTGTCGATGCCCTCAAGGCGAGGAAGAAGGGCGGCGGCCCGCCAGAGCAGGCGCTGCGGTTCTTCGAACAGCTTTACCGGGTTGAAAGGCAGGCGCGGGACGAAAAACCAGACAGAGGCGAAACGCCAGATCAATGCATTCGCCGCTTCCGCCAGCAACACAGCATTCCCGTCCTGAACGCCCTCAAGGAATGGCTCGATCAAATCGCCCCGAAGGTCTTGCCCGACAGCAAGCTTGGCGATGCCGTATCCTACACTCTGAACCAATGGGAATATCTGACGCGCTACACGCAAGACGGCAGGATGCCGATCGACAACAATCTCCTGGAGCGCGATATCAGAATCTTTGCCACTGGCAGAAAGAGCTGGCTGTTCAGCGACACCGTCGAGGGAGCCAGGGCCAGTGCCGTCGTCTACAGTCTGATGCTGACCTGCCGCGCCTCACGCGTCGAGCCGTTAGCCTGGTTGCGCCACGTGCTCACCGAATTGCCTCAGCGCGCCGACGACGCCGATATTACCGACCTGCTGCCCTTCAACTTCCCCAAAACCGCCGCTGCCTGAACGGGTCAGATGCCGCCCTCGATACGAAGGCCATCCGTCAAAAGCGCGGGCGTCACCGTGCGGAGAAAATCGCGCTTACAGCGGGTCAGCCCCTGCCAATGATTGAGCGCATAGCGGATATCCTCGGCGAGCGTCGAACCGCTGGAGATCGTCAACAGCTGTTTCTCGAACCACGACTTTAACGCGGCTACCATGGGCAGCGAGTGCTCCTTGCGCGCGGCCAAGCGGATGTCCGGCGATGAGCCGCGCACCATGGCTTCGATGGCGTAAAGCTGCGCGATGTGCCGAACGGCGGCCTCAGCGATCGGCGACTTGCTGTTGCGTACCAATTTGGCGAAGCGTCGGCGCAAATGGCTCCAGCAATGCACGAGCGTCCATGGCCCTTGTGGCCGAGCAACTTCGGTCAGCCGGTCATAACCGTCATAGGCATCGCATTGCAGGTAGCGTCCGCTAAAACCGTCGAGGAGCTGCTCAGCAAAGGCACCGCTGCGACCGGGGGCATATCGGAACAGCACGATCGGCGGACTTGGACCGCTATGGCCGCGGTCGTCTGAGGCGATCGCCCAGATGTAGCCTTTCTTCCTTTGGCCGCGCCCCGGATCGAGTACCGGCGCTTTGGTCTCGTCCATGAACAGCCGATCCGCCATGGCCAGGTGGTGGCGCATGTGGTCCGCGATGGGCTGAAGATGGAAGCAGGCGCGGCCGGACCAGTTGCCCAGTGTCGCCCGATCAAGCCGGATCCCCTGGCGCGCATAGATCTCGGCCTGACGGTAAAATGGCGTATGGTCGCCAAATTTGGAGACGATCACGTGCGCGATGGCCGCTTCGGTCGGCAGCCCGCCGGGCACCACGTGCTCCGGTGCGTGCGCCTGCACGACGGGGCCCGAGCAGCGGCGACAGATGTATTTCGGCCGGCGCGTGACCAGCACGCGCCATTGCGCCGGGATCACGTCGAGGCGCTGGCTGACGTCCTCGCCGATCTTCGTCATGGCGCCGCAACCGCACGGGCAGAGCGTGCTTGCAGGCTCGATGATCCGTTCCACGCGCGGCAAATGGGAAGGCAAGCAGCCGCGATTGCGATGAGAACCTTGATCCGGCACGCTCCGCGATCGGCCCTCGATCACAGCCTCGGCTCTCTCCTGCGCGGCATCCAGGATCCCTTGCGCGATCTCCACGTCTTCGAGCGGCAAATGCTACTGATCTGGTCGCAGCTTCTCGGATTTCGCACCGAACCATGCCAGGGTAATTCTGAAGGAGGCAAAGGTCACAAGTGAGCCCGACGCCTTAGTTGAGTTTCTTGAGACGCTCGGCTTTGCGGTGAAGCGGATCGGGTTGACCGCCGTTTATCTAGGGAGCCAAGATGCGCGTCATCACGCGCAAGAACTGCTGATGAGATGCATCCGCCATGAACGGGAGCGCAATGAGAAACGTGAGAAACGTGGCTACGATCTTTGGAACGTAAATCAGCGTTTGCTCCTGAATTTGCGTCAGGGCTTGAAAGAGCGACACGAGAACTCCGACGATGGTGCCCACCACCATCAGAGGGGCGGACACGAGAACGACGGTAAAGAGGGCGTCTTCGGCCGAAGCGATTACTTCCGCGCCCGTCATCGCGAATCCCCTCAGAATGAGTTGAGCAGTTTCTGTTTGGTCCGAAATGGTTAACGAAAGGTTAACAAGCCTCTGGTCAGGACGGCCGCTGCGAGGCTACTATACTGGAAGGGAGAGGCCGGTCGGAGCGAGTTCCGGCATGCGAGTCTCCGATGAAATCCCGGTTGGCTGGACGCCTTTGTCACTAGCCCAGTGTGCTAGGCTGGCGAACGTTCACACGAGGCTGTCATCATGTCGCGTTTGTTGGCCATCCTGCTGGCTTTCATTCTTGGTCTTTTGACGATCGGCCCGGTGACGGCTCAGGAGCCAACGCTCGAGCTGGGCCGCGCGGCGTTTGAGGCCAAGATGCGTGGACAATTTGCGCTCGCGATTGGGCTTTTTGATCGCGCCCTACTGGAGAGCAATCTTTCGGCGGCTCAACGAGGAATGCTCTATTATGGTCGGGGCGCCAGTTACGAGCAACTGGAGGTGAGGGGGCGAGCGCTGTCCGATCTGGATTCAGCCATTGTCCTGTTGCCGGAGTTTCCGAATTCGTATCTCTATCGCGCCCTCATCTGGGTTGCCGAACGCCAGTATGATCAGGCCATCGAAGATCTTCATTACGCGCAAAAGCTCGTCCCGCATGACCCCACCATTCTCATGAATTTGGCGGGCGCATTTGCGCGCCTTGGGCAAGTCGATCGCGCCATAGAGACATACGGACAGGCAATCGCAGAGCGTCCCGACGCAGCGAAGCTCTATTATAGTCGGGCGGTCGCTTACATCCAGAAGAACGATCGTGCAAAAGCACTCAGCGACCTCAATCAAGCGATTATGCTGCAGCCGAAATTTGCTGACGCCTATCAGAATCGCGGCGTGTTGATGAGCATCGATGGGAAGGCCGAACAGGCTCTCGCCGATTTCGATACGGCTATTGCTCTCTCGCCAAATGATGTCAAGTTCAGGGAGAACCGCGCCAATGCGCTTTCAACACTCGGCCGTTACGGCGAAGCACTCGATGAGTTTGATCGCGCATTAAAGAGCGATCCCGGTCACCCCGCGCTCTATCTGGGACGGGGAAAAGCTCATCTTTTTCTTGCAGATTTCAAAGCCAGCATTGAAGATTTCAAAGTCGCGGTGCGCTTGCGGCCGCTCAATCCCTACTCCGTCATCTGGCTTCACATCGCCCGCTTGCATGCGCACGATCGGGACGATGACGAATTTGCAGAAAATGCCGCCAAGCTTAAACGGGACCTTTGGCCCAGCAAAGTGGTCGATCTCTACCTCGGCACATCTGACGCGGAACAAGTCGTCTCCGCCGCCCTGGCGACAAACGACGATACGGGCAAGCACGGGTGCGAAGCCGATTTCTTCGTCGGCGATTATGAAGGTCATCGGGGCGATTCAACACGGTCGAAAGAGCTGCTGCAACGGGTGGTGACCAAGTGCCGGGCATTCGATGCCGTCTTCAGCGCGGCGCAGTCGGAACTTCAACTTGCCGGCCGTTAATGGCTCGATGGAAATGAGGCGGCTGCGTTCAGACCCGTTCGTGCCCTTCAAGTGTGGGCGCGTCTGCTTTGCTGAAGACGTCTATCTATTGCAGTGTCCAGCGCTTCTTGACATTGTGTGAGCCTGATTCGGCCAAGTGGGGTCGGGGACATGGGCGAAACCACGCTTATTCACCTCTCACGTCTGATCGCGCTTGAACGCAAGCTTGACGTCGTCGCCCACAATGTTGCCAATTCGAACAGCACAGGATTTCGGGCGCGCGAGCTGGCGTTTCGGGAATATCTGAAGCCCGAAAAAGGAGTCGATGAGACAGGCAAAAGGGAGCGTCCGCTATCCCTGGTCGATCCGCGCTTCCAGTTCGGAAGTTCCAGTCAGGGCGCGCTCCAGCCAACCGGCAACCCACTTGATGTGGCCATTCAAGGCGAGGGGTATTTGGTTGTTCGAACCGCGCAAGGTGATCGCTATACACGAGCCGGCGCCCTGACGATCGACAGTTCAGGACAGATCGTCACCCTTGCGGGCCAACCGATTTTGGGCAAGAGCGGCCCAATCCAAATTCCCTCGAAAGACGGCGAGGTCAGCATTGCCAGCGATGGTACCGTTAGCACCAAGCGAGCCATTTTGGGTCAGCTTCGCCTGGTTAGATTTGCAGACCGGGAGCGCCTGCAACCGGCCGGCGAAAGTCTGCTGCGAACCGACCAACCGCCGATCGAGCTTGGCTTCGGCCAAGTGACCCTCGTCAGCGGCGCCCTCGAACAATCCAACGTCGCCACCACGCGGGAAATGAGCCGCCTGGCTGAAATTACACGCTCCTACGAGATGGTCGGAAAACTTCTGAAAAGCTCCCAAGACCCGGACGATCTCAATAAGCTCAGCAACGTGCCGGAGTGAGTGTCTCCACTCCGGCCCGTCTGTGAGCTTCGCCCGACCCCGTTCACGCTGAAGTCTCCATACTCATTGCTCACTCGCCTACTCCGAGTGACCGCGCACCAATTCAGTCGTGGTGACCGCCGCCGTGTCCGCCAAACCCGCCTCCAAACCCGTGACCTCCAAACCCGTGACCTCCGAATCCGTGGCCTCCGAATCCGTGGTCAGCAAATCCATGACCGCCAAAACCATGGCCGCCATCGTAATGATGTCCGCCGAAGCCGAAGCCGAAGCCGGGCGCATAAGCGTAACTGCCCGGATAGTAACCGCCACTATAATAAGGAGTTCGAACATAGCGGCGTGACCGATAGCATCTGCCATAGTCATCGCAGACAAGGTGGACCGGCTGCGCATATTGGCTCGCCGCAGTTTGTCCAAACGCCAAGGCGGCTGGCGAATTCGGTGCCAACGGGGCCGCGGATGCCGAGGTTGCAATCGTCATTGCGAAGAGGCTGGCGATTGCCAAGCGCTGCGATGATTTGTGGAACACGGACATGATCGGATCTCCTACATAACGTATGGCATTGTAAGCAATCGAGGGCTGCGCCGGTTCCTGGCTTGAGCGAAACAAAAGTTAACGTCGGCGCAGCGGACAACCTTTTTTCCGCATTGCAAAAAGACGGAACTTGCAGAGGAATGAATTTTAGGAGAAAAGTTCCAGCTTAGGAGCACGTGACAGCTGGTTTTACGCGATGGACGAAAAGCGCGACGAATTTCGATCCCGCGTGTTGAAGGCCGCAACCATTAGATTTGGCAATGGTGGTGCCATCAGCTGTGTTGTCCGCAACATGTCCTCGCGAGGGGCCGCACTCGACGTTGAGAGCTCGCTCGACATACCCGACAAGTTCGAGCTGGTCATCGATCGGGATGGAGGCCGTTATCAGTGCCATCTGGTCTGGCGGAAAGCAACGCGCATCGGCGCTCGCTTCCAGCCTGGAGCGAAGTGATGGAGGTTGCCAAGGCCGTCGATCTTCCTTAATCCTAGGGATCGCCGAAGCCGTCAAGATCGCGTAGCCGATTATGGATGGCAGTTGCGGCGATGGCGGCTTGGCCGCAGGCGACGCTGATCTGATCGAGGCCCTGCACCACGTCTCCGGCAGCGTAAAGACCCTCCACATTCGTCATCTGATGCGAATCGACGGGAATGCATCCCTGACTTGAGAGAGAACCTCCCAAAGACAAAAACAGGTCCGTGTTGCTGCTGGAGCCCAACGCCGGATAGAGGGTGTCGAACCGGAGGCGCGCGCCGGACGCGGTTTGGATGAGTATTTTGGCTTGATCGACGGTCAGGCAAGCGACGGGCTGTTTGATGAGCGAAATGCCTGCGGCTGCAAGCTGTGTCGAACTGCGGTCATCTATTGCTGAAGGATCACAAAAGAGCGTTACATCCTGGCTGTACGTGCGCAGAAACAACGCCTCGCGTACGCCGTGGGGCCCCCTGCCCAATACGACAATTTTTTGGTCTTTGGCTTCAAAGCCGTCGCAAATGGGACAATAGCGGATAAGTCCGGCTGCAACGGCATCGCGGTGGATCTGCGCACCCATGTCAGGCTGGTGATTGACAACGCCCGTTGCCAAAAGAAGCGTCCGCGCCGCTGCAGCTTCTTTGGCGAGTTCGACCAGAAATCCCTGGTCGATCCGCGCAAGAGCGATCGCCTTGTCGGCTAGGATTTCGCTGCCCAAAGACGTGAGATGCTCTCTCATGCGCCCCAAAATCTCTGTGCCGCTGATGCCGGCAGGGAAAAGCGGCTGATTATGTGAAACCGGAATCCATGCGGCTCGGCTTTCGCCCGCGTCAATCACGCAGACCCTGCGTCGAAATCGCGCCAGATAAAGTGCAGCAGTCAGCCCGGCCGGACCGCCACCGACGACGATGCAATCAAGCAACGGGCCGGTCATATTGCACGAGGTGCGCTGGAGGATGACACGGGCCGGATCTCAGTTGTTCGACGCAACCTCAACCATATCAGGTCGAACATACCGCTGCCGAGCATCGCAAACATAGGGAACATCGTCGTTGCTATATGAAGATCTGGCTTGCCAGCACGATGATCGTCAGCGTGCGCCCGATATTGTTTTTTCGCAGTAAAGCCACGCAGTATCCGTTTAGAAAGGAGGATGATTCTGAGATCAATCATGGTGGGCGCGGCCGCGACTTCGAGCGGTCTTGTGCCCCACCCACCACGATCCGGGGTTGTGCGATCCCCGCTCCAGCAGGAGGCGTTCTGCCGAAGTTTGCCGGGCTACGAAAGCCCAGCCAGATTAATTCTTTATCATGTTTGCTCGATTTTTGAACACCTCGTTCGGCGGGCTGAGCATTTCGTCTCCTGCCCCGCGGCAAGTATGTGGGTGCTATTCTTTGGAAACCTTCCAGAGCTCCCGCTCCGTAGATAACTGATTAGTCAAACGACGATCCAAGGCCCTCGATCATGCGCTTTACGGATATTGGCGCCCATTGGGACAACTCAGACGGCCTGAGGTGAGCGACCGCCGTGCGAGCGGACCGTTTAACCGACAAGCCACACCAAGCCAAAAACTTTAATTTTCGGTTTCGTCCAGCTTGGCATGAACTATATTTTGGTGCAGATATTCCGGGAAGGTAGTCTAACAGAACCGTTTGGTGGACGAAGCGGCGACGATGCTGACGCTTGTGACCAGATCTTTGCGAGCAAGGGCAGCTTGGCTGCTCGCGGCTTTTTATCTGATTTGCGTCATGTCCCCAGCTCTCACGTTAACTCTTGGGAGCGGAAAAAGCGTCGCTTGTCTTGTCCAGGACAATCATAGCTCTAGTGCCTCCCACATTCATCCGGTTCCATCCGCCGGTGTTCATCACGTTGATGCCGATCCTGCTCAGCAGGAAAGCGACGGAAAAATGTCTGCTGTAGCGGATGCGGCGGACGAACTATCTGCGGGGGACCACGGTTCCGACGATACGCACAGGCATCGCAGCAACCAATGCTGTGGCTTGTCCTGCGTGAGCGCCTTGCCTGCAGCCATGCCCGACGTCGGCCGCCCCGCTGTCCTCACAACGACGCATCAAGCTTTAGTTGTGCAAGTTCTGGGGAACAAACCCTCCAAGCCGCTTTATCGACCGCCAATCGCCTGAACTGAGGTTCGAAACTCGCGTAGCGAGCCCGAGGGGCGCGCCTCGCAGTCGTGCATCAATGGTTTGGGAGAATTAGATGGCCGCCGAATTGGAGGCGCCGTTCGCCGGCATGGCGAACGCGGCTCGCTTACGTAAATTCGTGCTCAGGTCTGCGCAAATGCTGCTGATCGGAGGCGGCCTCTCGGGGTGCGCCATTCCTTTGCGCGTAGGACTGGTTTCGCAGGAGGGGCGGCTGACATCGCCCAGTCAAATCATGCTGGCTCAAAGCACAACCGCCCAAAGTGACAGCCTGGCACGGGCTGCATGTTCGGTTCCAAGCGAGGCAACGAGGAAAAAAGATGCGTAATGGGGGAACAGTGCGCGCGGCCTGGACGATCAGACGCGCGAGCAGGATAACGTGGCAACGATTGGCAGCCGCAAGCCTGGCTCTGAGCGTTATGGCTTTGGCGGGATGTACTCCGGGATCCTATCTGCTCGTCGGAGCAGATCCGGCCGATCCGGCGGTGCCCGTCGCGCCGGTAGGCTACCGCTCAACCGTTGCGCCTTACACGCATCTTCGCCCTGCCGCACCGAAGGGCTGGCAGGAGCAGAACCAACAAGTCGCGCCAGCGCCGAAGCGGGCTCAATAGGAGAAGCGCGATGTTTAAACGATCAAATGCGATACTTATCCGTCGTGCGATGCCGATGCTGGCGGCGTTCGCAGCCGCGCTGCTTTCCGGATGCGCGGCCTTTTCCCCGGATGCCGGCATGTCTGTCGTTGCAGACGTGGCGCAGGGCACCATCAAGAAAGACGTCGTTGCGATCCGCACGCCGCAAGACGCAGAATGGGCACACGACAACGTGCGCCGGCTGTTGCGACGCGGCCTGACCGTGGACACCGCCGTTCAGATCGCCTTATTGAACAATCGCGGATTGCAGGCAGCCTACAATGAACTTGCGATCGCAGAGGCGGATCTTGTTCAGGACAGTCTACCTCCTAATCCAACCTTCTCGATTACGCGGATAGCGGGCGATGGAGCGCTCGAAATCGAGCGCCAGATCGTCGGCGATATACTGGCGCTCGCGACACTACCGTTCCGTTCCGAAATCGCTCGCCAACGTTTTCAGGCCGCGCAACTGCGGGCCGCCGAAGAAACGCTTAGGCTCGCGGCGGAAGTCAGACGAGCCTATTATCGGGCGCTCGCCACCAATGAACTCGTCGGTTTGTTCACCGATGCGAAATCTACGGCTGAGGCAACTGCGCAGCTCGCGCTCAAACTCGGCCAGACCGGCGCGATGAACAAGCTCGACCAGGCCCGGGAACAGGCGTTCTATGCCGAGACTGCGGCAGAGTTGGCAACTCTTCGCCAGGAGGCAACATCCTCGCGCGAACGCCTGGTGCGCCTCCTGGGATTGTGGGACGGCGATCTGGGCTTCCACCTGCCGGGTAAGCTACCTATCTTACCAGCGCGGCCCTTGTCTCTGCCCTTTATCGAAGTTGATGCGGTCACCCATCGTCTCGATCTTCAAATTGCGCGGATTGAACTGGCGGCTTTGGCAAAGTCCCTTGCGCTGACGAATGCGACACGGTTCATCACGGTTCTTGATGCTGCAGGCATCGACCGCAAGACGCGTGATCCCGACGGTACTCCGTTCCGGGAACGTGGCTTTGACGTGCAGTTCCAGATTCCGATCTTCGACGGCGGCGAGGTTCGTGTTCGACGCGCGCTCGAAACCTACAATGAAGCGTTTAATTTGGTGACGGAAAAAGCTGTCAACGTTCGCTCCGAGGCGCGAGAGGCCTATCGAGTCTATCGATCGAGTTACGATATCGCGGGCCACTATCAACGCGAAGTCTTGCCGCTCCGGAAAATCATCTCAGATGAGATGCAGCTCCGCTTTTCGAGCATGCAGGTCGATATTTTCACGGTTCTGCAAGAGGCCCGCCAGCGGCTGGTGGCGATGCGGGCCGCGATTGAAGCCAAACGAGAGTTTTGGCTGGCAAAGGCCGAACTACAAACGGCCGTCAATGGTGGGGGCAGCGCAGAGACGCGTCGGCAGACTCGTCCTTCTATCACGCAAGCGAACGCAGCTACCAACTGAGTGGAGACACAGTCATGCTATCCCGAAGAGGTCTTTTGACGGCTACCGCCGCGATCAGCGCAAGCGCTGTCAGCGGGCGGGTTCAGGCCGCGAGCATTCCCGAAGCGCCGACCATGGACAAAGCCGTGATGCAGCCGCCGCTGCGTCCCTCGAGTGGACCCGATTACAATCCGGTCGTCACTCTCAACGGCTGGACGCTGCCTTGGCGCATGAACGGCGATTGGAAGGAATTCCATCTCGTCGCCGAGCCGGTCGTTCGGGAATTTGCCGAAGGAATGAAGGTTCATTTGTGGGGCTATAACGGTCAATCCCCCGGCCCCACCATCGAGGCGGTCGAGGGCGACAAGCTGCGCATTTTCGTTACCAACAAACTGCCGGAACAGACGACCGTCCATTGGCATGGCGTGCTTTTGCCCAACGGCATGGACGGCGTCGGCGGGCTCAATCAGCCCCACATTCCGCCTGGCAAAACCTTTGTCTACGAATTCCAGATGAAGCACAGCGGGACGTTTATGTATCATCCGCACTCGGACGAAATGGTCCAGATGGCGATGGGCATGATGGGGATGATCGTCGTGCATCCACGCGATCCCAGTTTCCGCCCAGTCGATCGCGACTTCGTGTTCATCATGAGCACCTATCTCGTCGATCCCGGCACGTACCTGCCGAAGATCACGGAGATGACCGACTTCAATATGTGGACCTGGAACAGCCGCGTGTTTCCGGGCATCGACCCGCTGGCCGTCCGGCTGAACGACAAAGTGCGGGTTCGTATCGGCAACCTCACCATGACGAACCATCCCATCCACCTTCACGGGCATAGCTTTGCCGTAAGCTGCACCGACGGAGGCTGGGTGCCGGAAAGCGCGCAGTGGCCGGAAACGACGATCGACGTACCGGTCGGTGCCATCCGCGCTTTTGATGTTGTCGCCGACAATCCCGGTGACTGGGCATTTCACTGCCACAAGTCGCACCACACGATGAATGCGATGGGGCACGATGTGCGCAATTTGATCGGTGTGTCGAAAAAGGATCTCGCAAGAGCCGTCGGAAAGCTCGCGCCCGATGCGATGGTGATGGGATCGACCGGCATGGCAATGGGCGAAATGGAGATGCCGATGCCCGATAACACCTTGATGATGATGACCGGCTCCGGTCAATTCGGTCCGATCGAGATGGGCGGCATGTTCACGGTCATGAAGATACGTGAAGACTTGGCGCGTGACGATTACAAGGATCCGGGCCCCTACAAATATCCCGCCGGTACCGTCTCCTATGAGGTCGACGCGCCGTCGCAGCCCCCTGTTCGGAAGGACAAGCCAGCGGCGGCTCCGAAAGAGGGCGACATGAAGGCTATGAAAGGCATGAAGGGAATGAAAGGCATGTAGTTTTTCTGGGAAACAAGGCCGCTTCAACCAACAACACGGGAACAAGATCATGAAACACGCAACGCTCACTTTGATCGCTTTCGCCGCGGTGACATCCATCTCCGCAACCGCTTGGGCAGGCGAAGGTCCTAAGGGCCACAGCCACGACGAATCGTTTTCGGCCGGCGAACCCGGCGATCCCCAGAAGCCGGCCCGCGTCGTGCAGGTCACGATGGGCGAGATGGACGGCAAGATGATGTTCATGCCGACGAAGATCGATGTGAAGAAGGGCGAACAGATCAAGTTCGTCCTGCGCAACAATGGTGAACTCGATCATGAATTCGTGCTTGCCACGACCGCCGAGAACCTCAAGCACGCCGAAGCCATGAAGAAGAACCCCGACATGGAGCACGATGATCCGAACGCAAAGCGGCTCGCGCCAAAAAAGGCCAACGAGATGGTCTGGAAGTTTACCAAAGCCGGCGAGTTTGAGTATTCGTGTCTGATTCCCGGCCATAGGGAATCTGGCATGGTCGGCACCGTGACCGTGAAGTAATCCCACGTGATTTCAATCCCACAAGAATTGGAGTTCACATGAGAAGCCTGAAGATTGCCGTTCTCCTGACCTTGATCGTCCCTTTCGGGTCGGCATTCGCTGACAAGCCCGTGGTCAAGGGCGAGGTCAAGAATATCGATGCTGCCGCCGGCAAAATCACTCTCAAGCACGGGGCGATCAAAAACCTTGAAATGGACGCAATGACCATGGTGCTGCGCGTGAGCGATCCCGGCATGCTGAAGAACTTGAAGGTTGGCGACAAGGTCAGGTTCGAAGCCGAGCGGGCCCCGGAGGGAGTGACTATCACGAAAATGCAGAAGGCTAAATGACCAGAAATTGCGTTCGCTAACGCGGCGCTAAACGAAGCGGGGCGGCATCAAACGGCAATGCCGACCAAACCAAACGAAGGGAAATTGAAGATGAAACGGAACAAGCTCGCAATGACCGCGCTTGCGCTGACGCTCGCATGGTCGTCCACTGTCGCATTCGCGCAGACCGCGATGGTCAACGGCGAAGTCAAGAAGATTGATGAAGCCGCTGGAAAAATCACGCTCAAGCATGGTCCCATCAAGAACCTCGATATGGACGATGACGGCATGACGATGGTGTTCCGTGTCCAGGATTCGTCGATGCTCAAGCAGGTGAAGGTCGGCGATAAGGTCCAGTTCGAAGCCGAACGGGCCTCAGGAGGCATCACCATCACCAAGCTGCAAAAAGCCAAATGAGGGGTTGGCGGTGCCGCGCCGTAACGGATGCGGCACCGACCTTGGTCACATGCATGCGTCTCCATTCCTTTGACAGGAGCAGCGATGCCACCTTCGACGGCCAGTTCAGGAACGCTTGCTCGAGAACAGCCCGAACCGCTTCTATTTGATCGCGCCAGTGGCCAACTCACGGGCGCGAGCCCGCTTGTTCGTGCCGCTGTCGCCGCGTTGCGGGCGGGATCCGCAGCCACGAAGCCTGTCGGGCACCGAGGTTATGGCATCGGGTGCCGAGTGGTTGGGTCAATCATGGTGCCGCGCGAACTCCTTGTGCGATTGAATGAGGATGCGCTGTTTGACATGCCATTCTGCGATGCGTATTGGAGCAGGCTACTTAATTGCAGCTATCACTACGAACAGGAGATCGAAGCGCTTTTACGTGCCGCACGCCATGATCGCTACACCTTTGTAGATTGCGGTGCCAATTTTGGCTATTGGTCGATCCTTGCGTCGAGCCGCGCTTTTGGTGTGCAACAGGCGATTGCAATCGAAGCATCCGGACCGAATCTTGAGCAGCTCAAGCGCAATGCAGAACTGAATGGGAATCGCTTTCATTGCCTGCATGCCGCCCTCGCAGGCCGAAGCGGCGACTTTGTCCGTATTCACGGCGCCAGACATGAAAAGCTCGCAACCGTTCCGCTCGCCCGATCAGAGCCGGGGTGCGTCGAGACAGTTTCGCTCGACGGATTGGTCGAAGCAGGGCTGATCGATGCGTCTGTTCCGGTTGTCGTCAAGCTGGATGTCGAAGGCGTCGAGATCGAGGCGTTGCGCGGCGGGGGCGGTTTGCTCGCGGGTGATTGCGTCGTGATTTGCGAGGAGCATGGTTCTGATAAGACGCATGCCGTGTCGCGCTATCTGGCGGAACAGACTTCGCTCAGGCGCTTCATCTTCGATGAAGACAATGGCGTCTTCATGCAGCTTGATCAGCTTGAGGGACTTGCGCGAATGAAAAAGCATGCCTGGGTCGGATACAACGTCTTTGCGACCTCGAGCGAACATTGGAGCGAGAGACTTCTTTCCGCAAGATGGCCATTCAAATGACTGAGCCGGACCAAGGCCGTTTGCAACCGCCCCATTTCGAACATACCGGACCAGTCGCCCCTTTTTGCGTGCGGAGAGGGCGCATCTCCGACGCTTCAGCAATCGCACTGCTGGCTCATGCGGCCGGCGGGGACGTTCTTCAATTTATTCTGGGAGGGCTCAGTCAAAGTTCGGCTGCACTGGATGTTTATCAGGAGATGGTCCGCGAGCCCGGCGGCATCTACTCATTCGAAAGATGTGTGGTCGCAGTTGCCGGCAATGCCGTTGTGGGAATGGCCAATGCATTTCCGGCGGGCCTTATTCGCAACGAATATCCCGTCCGCAATCCGACCTCTCGTGATGTTCTGCTCAAGCCCCGGTTCGAGCTCAACGATTGGAAAAGCTATCTCCTCAACAACATCTGCGTCGGCCCCGACCATCGTCGTGGCGGCGTCGGTACGGCTCTGTTGAAGGCGGTCGTCCGCGATGCAAGACGCGAGGGGCACGCCTCTGTAACGCTTCATGTATGGGCGGACAATCACGGTGCCGTCGCGTTTTATCGAAGGTTTGGCTTTCGTCAACGCGGCCGCGCACAGATTCCATGGCACATCGATTTGCCACACGAGGGCGGAAGTTTGCTCATGAAGCTGCCGCTACGTACTGCCCCCGATGTACCCGCTTTCCAAGACGAGGATCACGCATGATCGCTCTTCCCTATGACTATTTCCTGATCGCCTGGTTCGGGCTCGCTTTCGCGTCCACCGCATACGTCGCCTTTGATCAATTCAACGGCAATCCCGAACCGACGGTGATGAAGTGGGGCTTTATCCTCGTCACGCTCTATATGGGTCCGTTCGGACTGTTGCTCTACGTGCTTGCCGACAAAGAGCCGCGTCCGGGCGAGCATGAGCATTTCACCTCGCCGCTGTGGAAACAGGGCATCGGCAGCACCATCCATTGTGTCGCTGGCGATGCGACCGGAATCATCCTGGCGGCGGCCGTCACCGCCTCTCTGGGGTTGCCGATGTGGATCGACCTGATCGTCGAATACATCGCCGGCTTCTCTTTCGGTCTGTTCATTTTCCAATCCCTGTTCATGAAAAAGATGATGGGCGGGACCTACTGGGAAAATGTCCGCAAGAGTTTTATGCCCGAATTTATCAGCATGAACGCCATGATGGCGGGCATGGCGCCGACGATGAGCCTGCTGATGATGGGCCGCGACATGCGCGCGATGGACCCGCTCGAATTGATCTTCTGGGCCGTAATGTCGCTCGGCGTCATGGTCGGGTTTGCAACCGCCTATCCGTTTAACGTTTGGATGGTGAAGAAAAAGATCAAGCACGGCCTGATGACCGAGCGGGATGAGGGCGGGCAAGGCAGTCCTCGCGATCACGAAGGGCATGGTGCGGCACAGGCTCCATCAGCCGCCGGGGGCCATGCGGGGCATGGAGCTGGACAGCAGATGGGCAGCGACGCCACGACACCTCAACTGGCGGCGCTGGCAGGCGTGACATCGTTTCTGCTGATTTCGGGGATGGTTCTGCCGGGCTTTTCAGTCAATCTTCGGTTGAGTTTGCGCGACGTCGATGCCTCCATCATGCCGCCTGGCATGATCAACACGTTCGACCTTCCGGGCGAAGCCATGAAAGACATGGCGGCCGTCAAGCCCAGGAAAGTGACCTATGTCGCGTCGAAAGACGCCAAAGGAGATCAAATCCTTCAACCGCGCATCGAGAACGGCGTCAAGGTCTTCGATATCGAGGCGTCCGTCATCCGATGGAATATACTCCCGGACGTCGCAGTGGATGCCTATGCCTACAATCGGCAGGTCCCAGGACCACGACTGCAATTGACGGAGGGCGATCACGTGCGGATCAACCTCCGCAACGCGCTGCCGGAGAGCACGACGATCCATTGGCACGGCCTGATCGTGCCCAACGAAATGGATGGACCCGCAAAAATCACGCAAGATCCGGTGCCGCCAGGGGGCTCCTATACCTACGACTTCGAGGTGGGCCAGAGCGGCACGTATTTCTACCATAGCCACGATCATCCAGACCGGCAGCAGGCGCTCGGGCTTTACGGTGCGCTGCTCATCTCGCCGAAGGATGCGTCGACGGAGATTAAGGCGGATCTGGACTACACCATCCAGCTTCAGGAATGGCTGAAGCGGGAGTGGTTGACCTATCCGGCCATGCTGATGGAAGGCGCACTGCCGAACTATTTCACGATCAACGGCAAGGCCTATCCGTCGACTGACACCGTCGCCCTGAAGGTCGGCCAGACCATCAAGCTCCGCTTCATCGGCACCAACAACAACTTCGTGCACCCGATGCACGTTCACGGCGGTCCATTTGAAGTGGTCGCCGTCGACGGTGTGAACCTGAAGGACAGCGCGCGGTACCAGGCCGACACCGTCAATGTCGGTCCGGGGCAACGTTACGACGTTGTATGGACGGCGCGAAAGCCCGGGAAGTGGTTGGTGCACTGCCACATTCCACATCACACGGCCAACAACAATGTCGAACAGCATGGCGGCGGCGGGCTGATGTTGGTTCTCGACGTGCGGTAGGAATGATGAACAACGCATCGACCAAGCTGATAGACGAGGACATGTCGACGTGCATCGACGATTGCCTGCGCTGCTACCGAACTTGTTTGGACTCCATCGCGAGTTGCGGGCTTGAAGGAAAGAACTCCGACGAGCAAGCGCGGCATATCCGACTGATGATGACGTGCGCGGAAATGTGCCGTTCCGCGGCTCACCTCATGCTTTTGAGATCGCCGCACTACAGCCACATCTGTGAGGAGTGTGCAGCAATGTGCTCAGAGTGCGCGAGAGAATGCGAACGTGTCGGCGGAATGGAGGAGTGCGCCGAGGCTTGTCGCTTCTGTGCCGATAGCTGTCAGGCGATGGCGATCTGACGATCGGCTACCGAGTTCCCCAACCAGTCGCTTACCGCCATGCGAGTAAACACATCGATGAACGTCTATGCTTTTCGCCGTCACAGTGCATCTGCGTTCCGGTCGCCGCGATGAACCACATGACGAATATCTCGGTACCAGTGGGGCAGGTGCGTGCTGGCAAGACGCCGGCGGCCGAAGGCCGGGACGTGAGGCTTGATCTTTTTCGCGGGCTGGCGAACTGGGCCATCTTTCTCGATCACATTCCGAACAATGCGGTCGCGTGGCTGACCACCAGGAACTATGGCTTTAGTGACGCCGCCGATCTGTTTGTCTTCATCTCCGGCTACACGGCGGCCTTGGCCTACTCCAAAGCCATGCGCCGCGGCGGGTTTTGGGCAGGTGCAGTCAAGCTGATGCGGCGCGTCTGGCAGCTCTATGTGGCGCACATTCTCCTGTTTTTGGTCTACGTCGCCGCCATCGGCTGGGTCGCCCAAACCTACCGTCATTCTCACCTCTTGGACGAATTCAACGTCGCCGGTCTCATCGCCGATCCGATTGAATACCTCACCGCGGGATTGCTGCTAAAGTTCAAGCCATTGAACATGGACGTCCTGCCACTTTACATCGTGTTGATGGCGTTTTTTCCGGTCGTGCTCCGCGCGATGTTGGCGAGGCGCAACGCCACGCTCTTTTGCTCGCTCAGCCTATACGTTTTTGCGCGGCTCTTAGGCTGGAATCTGCCCGCTTGGCCTGAGGGTGTCTGGTATTTCAATCCGTTCGCCTGGCAGCTGCTGTTCGTGCTTGGCGCCTGGTGCGCTCTCGGCGGCGCGAAGCAATTAGGCTGGTTGCTAACCTCTCCGGCCGTACTAGGGTTCTGCACCCTTTACCTCGTCTTCGCACTCATTATAGCGCTGCCGCAAAATCTGGGGCTGCAATCATCCGCCCTCGCCTGGTTGTCAGATGGTTTGGCCATCGACGACAAAACCAATCTTGCGCCCTCACGTCTCCTGCATTTCATTGCGCTGGCGGTTCTTACGATCAGCCTGGTCCCTCGCGACCGACCCTGGCTTCGCAGTCCGCTTCTTCGCCCCATGATGCTCTGCGGACGCCGATCGCTGGAGGTTTTCTGCGTCGGTATTTTCCTGTCGTTCGTCGCTCATTTCTTGCTCGAACTCATCTCCAACTCTTTGCTAATGCAGGTCGCGGTGAGCATCGGCGGTATCGCCATTCTGACCGCTGTCGCCTGGCTGAGATCCTGGCCGGCCAAGGATTTGCCGAACTCTTCCGGTCCAGGCCGTTCCAGCGCTGGTGTAATCCAATGACCGAACACGCTGCGAGACGGCAGACATTCCCGGCTGCAGTCGCAGGATGGCTGAAGAGCGCAGTCTTTCGGCTCCGAGTCAGCGCGGCGCGCCTTGTCTATGATCGCATACTGCGATCCCTCGTCACTGACGTAGAGTGGTGCTGCCGTTTTTACCCTACGCTCGATTCCGATTTTGCAAAGCAGGTGCTCATCGTCGGGCCGCACAGTTTTGCGTTTGCTCTGTCTTTCGCAACCCATTACCCGGAAGTCTGCTTTGTTGCGCTCGAGCCGCAGGGAAGTCAACGGTACACGCGCTCTGCGGAACGCCAGGGCCTCAATAATGTAAACTTTATCGAAGTGCCCGCAGACGCGCCGCTTCCGTTCACGCACGAGGCGTTCGATACGATCATCTGCAATTTCGCCCTGCACCGGCTCATGCCGGCAAACAAAATTGCATTGCTGCGGGGTCTTGCGCCCTTGTTGCGCGCCGACGGTCGTCTCCATGTCGTCGAGCTGGACCGGCCGGCCTCAGTCCGAGAGGGCAAGATGCTCGGTTTTGCGGCCCTGCTTTGGGGAACTGACGCTGTTGCGCCGCATTTTGATGACAGCTGGCGCAAATACCTGCCTGCCGCCGGCTTGCGAGCACTTGCGCATGATCGGTCATTTTCGATCGTCGCGGGTAGAGTTTCGGTCATAGTGGCCGGCCACAAGCGCAGCGGCGCTAAACCGATGCGAAGAACTCAAAAATAAGGATTGATGGAGTGAGGAAAGTCTTAACTGCGGCGGCTCTGCTTGTCATCGGCGTTGCAATAGGAGCCGTTTTGTTTATCACATCAGGCACATACGACATCGGCGCCGATACGCCCCACTGGGCGCTTACGCGACAGATCATGGAGGTCACGCGCGAGCGCTCAATCGCGGCTCGCGCGACGTCTCTCACCATACCGAATCTATCCGACGAGCAACGGATACTCAAGGGAGCCGGGCAGTATGCCGCAATGTGCGTAAACTGCCATTCGGCGCCCGGCAAACCCGATACCGAATTGGGCGAGGGGCTGTATCCTAAGCCACCGAATCTCTATCAAACGAGCTTGGATGCGAAGACGATATTTTGGGTGACAAAGCACGGAATCAAAATGACGGGAATGCCGGCGTGGGGGCGGACCCACGATGACGATACGATCTGGAACGTTGTGGCGTTCGTCATGAAATTAAAGGGAATGTCCGGCCCACAGTACGAAGACATCGTCGCGAAAGCTCCACCTGACGATGACATGCAAGACATGCCCAATATGCAATCGCAAGGTGGACCCGAAAAGCCCAACAAGGCATCGACCGGCGAAGCTAACAAGCCAACGAGCGAAGCCAACAAATCGTCCAGCGAAGCAAACAAGCCTATGGGTGAAGCGAACAAACCGGCGGGGCACCAGCACTGACCAAGCGTCCCAACTCTCGCAGCGGTGCAAGCAACGTGAGAAGCTTGCACCGCATTCGGACGAGGCTCTGATCGTGGCCTGTACGAGCCCGCTCACCTAGCCTTTCTTATCCTCCTTCTTCTCTTCCTTCTTCATTTTTGCTTGAAGCTCTTTCAAATCCTTTTCATTCTGCTGGAGGGTCTTGCGCGCTTCCTTGGCAGTGTCTGTATCCTTTGTGTTCTTGAGAAGCGCCTCCGACATATCAATCGCTCCCTGATGATGGGCGGCCATGCTCTTCATCCACGCCATCTCGGGGTCGGCGTCCATCATGCCCTCCATCATGGACTTGTTCATCTTGTCCATTGCCGACATTGCGTCCTTCTGGAAAGGGTTCATGTTCTTGTCCGACATGCCCTGCATGCTCTTGTCTGACATACCTTGCATGGATCCGCCCGACGCAGGCGCCTGCTGCGCCGCTGCCGGAAGGCCACCCAAGACCAACAACGTCGCGGCGAATGTGAACTGACCGAGCTTTTTCATCATAAGTTCCTTATTGGGGGTTTCGACACCGCGTGAACCATCCGATGGTGCTCGTGGTTCCAAAGCGAAGCCCAGGCGGTCCTCGGCAGCGCTCAGCCCGGGATTTCGTCCTCCTCATCGGAACTTCCGCCTCGCAGGGGCATCTCGAAGTTAGTCGCTACGAACGGCAAAATGCCGACAATTGGTTTGGCCTGCGGCGTTTGGAACGTTTGAAGAGACCTGTCGTTTGCAGGCTCGGAGCGGAGGATGCGGCGGTCGCTGCAGCTCCAGGGCACAGATTTGGAGCACCGGCATGAGCAGAAACCAACACGATCACCGCGGGAACGATGACGCGATAATTCAGACCTTCGATGACTATCAGCTCTATATCGGCGATGGCAGCTCAAACCATTTTTCCGGCCCGAGCAGCGACATGAACATCACATTCGGTCGGGGCGGCAACGATCAACTATCCGGCGCGTCCATGGATGACGATTTGATCGGAGGAGCCGGCAACGATGTCCTCACGGGTGGTGCGGGCGCCGATCATCTTGTCGGCGGTGCCGGCAACGACCGACTGGTTGGCGGGGACCAAGCCGACATGCTGATGGGCGGTCCCGGCAATGATGTTCTCAACGAAGGCGCCGGTCACGGCGATCTGGAAGGCGGGCCGGGCAATGACATGCTGACCGGCGGTCTGGGAGCCGACGCCTTCGTCATCTCCTCAGATAGCGGCAACGATATCATCAAGGATTTCCGCGCCGGGCCCGGAATGTTCGATCATATCGCAGTCATGAATCTCGAACCCGAGCAACTGCGCTTTGCGGATACCAAGGCCGGTGTCCTGATCAGTTGGGATACGGGCAAAGGAGATGGTTCGGTTCTGTTGGAAGGCGTCTACAAGAAAGATCTGGCCCAGGACGACTTCATGTTTACCGACGACCGCCACCTGCTCAATCCGGCGGATGCGCATTCTGATCGTTTCTCCGCTGAGCACTTAGGCACGACCGGCGGCAACGAGGCCGGCCCAGGTCCGACTGGCGCGCCCACCAATGCGTCATTCACCAGTTCTTTTGACGACAACAACATGAAATTCGGAACTGACGCTCAAAATGACACGCTTCTTGGCACCGCCAAGAACGATTTTTACTTTGGTCTGGGCGGCAACGATTATCTGTCTGGCGGTGCGGGCGACAATCACCTCGACGGCGGGGCCGGTAATGACACCCTCGTCGGAGGATCTGGACAGGACGACCTGCGCGGCGGTGATGGGAACGACAAGCTCTACGGCGGCGCCATGGGCGACAACTTGATGGGCGGAGCCGGTAACGATTATCTCAGCGGAGGTGCGGGGCACGACATGCTGGATGGTGGCGCGGGCAACGACGTCTATAGCGGCGGGGCCGGAGCCGACGCGTTCATTGTCGCGCATGGCAGCGGTAATGATGTTGTGGTGGGTGGCTTTGATCCAGGTCCCGGAGCATTCGATCACATCGCATTCACCGACATCATGCCAAACGAAGTCAATGTGGCGGATTCTGCCTCGAATCACGGAGATGCTCATACAGGCGTGCTCGTCGCATGGGGCGATGGATCAATTTTCCTGGAAGGCATCGCCAAAGGCCAGATGGCTCAGGATGATTTCATGTTCAACGCCGTCGAAGGCGGGGCGTTTGTTCCTGATCCCCAAATCAGCACGGAAGGAAGCCGCATGCTGTTTCAGAATGGGCACCCCGATTGGCCGATGGCGTGAGGCCTTCCTCCTCCCCTCACGTCGCTCGTGATGCGGGCCATCATGGCTCGTATCACGAGCGTTTTTGTAAGTCATAGACGGTCGCGGAGCACCTTGCCTTGGACATTTTGCGCGATGACAAGGACACATACCGCCCGCAGCTTGTCGCTGCGCTTGTTGGAATCGCCTGCCTGAGTGCGCTGGTCAGCGTGCTGTACCTGACCGGCTCGCTGTATATGCTTGAAGTCTACGACCGTGTTTTGCCGAGCCGAAGCATCCCGACCTTGGTCGGGTTGAGCGTGATCGTCGCCGGACTTTATGCCTTTCAAGGGTTTTTTGATCTGATGCGCTCTCGGCTGCTGGTCCGGCTGGCCGGGGCGGTGGACATGTCGCTTCGCCGAAAAACATACGAGGCGGTCGTGCAGGCGCCACTGGGACCGGCTTCCCGCAGTGAAGGGCTTCAGCCCTTGCGGGACCTCGATCAAATCAGGACGTTTTTGTCGAGCACCGGGCCGGCGGCTCTGTTCGATCTTCCCTGGGTTCCCATCTATGTCCTGTTATGCTTCGCCTTCCACTTCTGGATCGGAGTGGTCGCCTCGATTGGCGCTGTGCTGCTCCTCGCTCTGACGCTGACGACCGAATTGCTGTCCCGCCGGCCAACGCTTCGCTCGGCGAGCGCTGCCGCAGCCGCTATGGATCTCGCTGAAGCTGCGCAAAGAAATGCTGAGGTTCTCAGGGCCATGGGTATGGTTCCGCAAATGGCCGATGTTTGGGAGCAACGGCGCGATGATCATGGGTACAACTACGCCCGCGTCGCTGACGTGGCCGGAGGCTTAGGGGCGATCACGAAGGTCGTCCGCTTAGGTCTTCAGTCGAGCGTGCTGGCCACAGGAGCTTTGCTGGTCATTCAGGGCGAAGCAACAGGCGGTATCATGATCGCAAGTTCAATCCTGCTGGCTCGCGCACTCGCGCCTGTCGAGCTTGCAATCGCCAATTGGAAGGGCTTTGTGGCGGCCCGCCAAAGCTGGAGCCGTTTGCGTATCTTCCTGCTCCGGTCGCCGCAGAAGCGTCCGTCCATTAGGCTGCCCCCGCCACTTCGCGAAATCAGCGTCGACTTTGTCAGCTTGGCGGCTCCGGGAGGAGAACGTTTGTTGCTGCGCGATATCAACTTCTCCCTATCGGCAGGGCAGGTCTTGGCCGTGGTCGGCCCGTCCGGGGCCGGAAAGTCGTCACTTGCGCGCGCGCTCGTCGGAGTGTGGCAGGCGATGAGGGGCAGGATCAGACTTGATGGCGCCCCGCTGGATCAATGGTCGCCCGATCAGCTCGGCCGCCACATAGGTTACCTGCCCCAGGACGTTGAGCTGTTCGAAGGCACCGTCGCCCAGAATATCTCGCGCTTTTCAGCTAGTGCGAACTCGGAAGCGATCATTTCGGCTGCCACGGCTGCCGGGCTTCACAATCTCATATGCTCTCTGCCCGATGGGTATGATACCAATATCGGTCCGCGGGGTACGTCGCTCTCGGCCGGCCAACGCCAGCGCGTTGCGCTTGCGCGCGCTCTTTTCGGCGACCCGTTCCTGGTCGTGCTGGATGAACCAAATTCCAGTTTGGACGCCGACGGCGAGGCGGCGCTGCTGGAGGGCATCCGGCGCGGGCGCGAGAAGGGAATGGCGTTCGTTATCATGGCGCATCGCCAGAGCATCCTAGCCGCTGTGGATCGCATCCTTGTTCTGGGAGCAGGCCAAATGCGGGCGTTTGGCGCAAGGGACGAGGTGCTGAAGGCGTTGCGACAAGGAGTGGAGCCGGCCGATAGAGCAGAGCAACTGCCCCAAAACGCGCGAACGCTTGCACCGCAATCGGGTGCATCGTTACGAATCACGCGGGTGGGCACATGATGGCCAGCTCCGCGGACATGCGTCGTTCAGTTCGTCGTCATCTGCTGTTGAGCTCGTTCGGCGCTGCTCTGCTGATAGGCGGATTTGGTGGCTGGGCTTCTACCACAGAACTCGCTGGCGCCGTTGTCGCCTCAGGATCTTTGGTCGTTCGCTCCAGTGTCAAGAAAGTCCAGCACCCGACGGGCGGCGTCGTCGGAGAGTTACGGGTTCATGAGGGCGACGTCGTCGGCGCGGGAGACGTGCTGATCAGACTCGACGAAACTGTAACGCGTGCAAATCTGGCTGCTGTTGAAAATAGCCTGATGGAATTATATGCGCGACAAGCTCGATTGACTGCCGAGCGCGACGCTTTGGGCACAGTCGAACAACCGTCCTCTCTGCGTGGCTTCTCGGACGCCGCGCGAGCCGCCGAGGTGCTCGCAGGCGAGCGAAGACTGTTCGAGCTGCGCCAAACGGCACGGGCGGGGCAAAAAGCCCAGCTTCGCGAGAAGATCGGCCAAATCACAGAGCAGATCCAGGGCCTGACCGAGCAAATTGCGGGCAAAAAGCAGGAGACCGAGTTGATCAGCCGGGAGCTTGTCGGCGTGCGCGAGCTTTGGGCCAAAAATCTCATTCCGATCCAGCGCGTAACCGCATTAGAGCGGGATGCAGCACGCATTAAGGGAGAGCATGGCCAGCTTGTGGCGTCGACGGCGGAAGCCAAGGGAAAGATGTCTGAAATTGGATTGCAGATCATCCAGGTCGATCAGGATCTTCGAAGCGAGGTTGCAAAGGAGCTTCGCGAAACGGAGGGAAAAGTCGGCGAATTGGTTGAGAAGCGAGTCTCGGCTCAGGATCAGCTCAACCGAATAGATATCCGGGCGCCGCAGAGCGGCATGGTTCATCAGCTCTCGGTCCACACGGTCGGAGGAGTGATCAGCCCAGGCGAGCAGTTGATGCTGATCGTTCCTCAAGCCGATGTCCTCGTCGTCGAGGCCAAGATCGCGCCGAAAGAAATTGATGAAATCAGGCTGCAGCAGTCAGCCATCCTCCGTTTCACTGCCTTTAATCAGCGCACGACGCCCGAAGTTCACGGAACGGTGACGCTGGTGGGAGCCGACGAGATCACGGATGATAAGAGTGGCAAGTCGTATTTCAAGGTTCAAATCACACCTTCTTCAGACGAGTTGGTTCGTCTGAAACAGGAGAAGCTCGTACCCGGGATGCCCGTTGAAGCATTTGTCCAAACGACCTCCAGGACAGCGCTGTCCTATTTTGCGAAGCCCATCACCGATCAGGTCGCTCGCGCTTTCCGCGAGCAATAAACCAACGGTTCGATATGACTGGCTTGCAGGGGCAGATCGTCAGTCTGCTCAGATTCCGCCGCTGACCTTGATTTGCCGCCCGTCCGTTAAGAGCGGCGAAGTGGATGATGGCGGGGCCCTATGCCCATGCCAAGCAATTCAAGCGGCATCAGCGGCCGTTGCGCATCCTGCGCAGGCGGCTGGGCCGGATCATCCGCGATATCCGCCGCAAGATTGAAGGTCAGACTGTGCTCGAGAATGCCGTCGCCCTCCCGCTCGGCCGGGCCCCCCAGATCCGCTCGCAGCAGCAGCGCCAGCGCGGCTAGAAGCTTTATTCCTTCCACGCTCCGGAGGTCGAGTGCATCGGCAAGGGCCAAGGCAGCCGCGCTTACGAGTTCGGTGTCAAAGCCTCTCCCGGCGCCCTATTCGTGCTGCACGCCAGGGCGTTACCAGATAACGCGTACGACGGTCACACCTTGCGGACGTCATCGACCGCACCGAGACACTCACCGGCTGTGCGATCGAGCGGGCCTATGTCGACAAGGGATACCGCGGCCACGACGCGCAAAATCCTCGTCGCGTCTTCATCTCCGGCCAGAAGCGCGGCGTCTTCGGTGTCATCGAGCGCGAGCTGCGCCGCCGCTCGGCCATTGATCATCGGGCACTTGAAGACCGATGGTCACCTCGGCCGCTGCTACCTCAAAGGCCGCCTCGGCGATGCGGCCAACGTCATCCTCTCCCCCGTCGGCCACAACTTCCGTCGCATCCTCGCCTGGCTGAGGGCTCTTTGGTGCCTGATCCTTACCACGCTCATCGCGGCCGCCAGCGACCGCTCACAGCTCAAATCGGTTTTCTTAACGGACGACTTCATACGGAGCATGCCGCCCTTTTCATATGTGAGCATGATCCTGAGAAGTCGAAGGGGACGATCATGCTCAATAAATCATAGCGCGATGACGTTTCATCTCAATCGTACGTCGCTAGGCCGAGCGGTCTCCTGGACTTGGGCGCTCCCTTTCGGTTGATGCTAGATGACGAAGCGGTCCCAACCAGCGTAGTGTTCGCGGGTCTTCTTGCCACGCCGCAGACTAAGAATAGCTAATGCGACACCTAGGAAGACGCTACTCCAGGACGCCGTTCTCGTTGCCCCATCCAGAATCCATGGCGCTGCGATCAGCCAAGCTCCGAAAAGCACGATTAACAGTCGCAGAATACGCGCCACCTCCGCGGTCGCAATAATTGCGACGGTCAGCGTAAGGGCCCCCATCAAATGGTCGCTGTTAGCCATCGCGTTGGTCGTGCCGAAGATAAGTCGGCTGAACATCAGAAACACGGCGATGGCCATGCAGCCAGCGAGATTCCAAGGCACGCAGACGCCCCGCATTGTATCGGTCCAGAATGCGCCCCAGCTCGCCAGCCCATCCGATCGATCCTCTGCCCCGGCATCCACGGCATCGCCCCTAAAGAAAGTGCGAATGAGCGGCTTGCCCCGGCAACTGGACCAGTACAGAAATTGGCCCATCGCGATGACTTCGTCCAATGCGAATGGAATTATGATGAGCATCGCAAGCGCTGCAATAAGCGCTGGCGTGCTCCAGGTCCCGATGACGATGGGCTGGATAATGATGAAGTAGATGCTGATGACGCCCAAGGGAATGACGAGAATGCCGAAGAACGTCACCATCCAGGGCATCGTACGCCAGCGGTCGCGGCCCCCCATGACAGCCATTAAGATTTCAAGTGTATAGGCGACAGCCCCAAGGCCGGCATCCGGAATGGGCCATGCCTTTGAAACAGTAATTCGCGACACCTGCTCGGCGATGAAAGGTGAATGGCCGAGATCATCGTAAACGCCGGCGATCCGAAGCATGACCACGGGGATGTGACCATGCCGTTCGCGCAGCATCGTCTCGGTTCTGACCTTCGACTCCGGATAGGCCCATGACGGCTCGATCCCTGATTTTTTGCATCGGGCCGGTCTGTTGCCTTGTAGACAAGCATCGTGCTGGCAAACACGAACTGTTCGACCTGGAATGATTGTAGCGCATCGATCAGGCGGCGTGTTCCTTCAACCGTCACCCGTTCATATAGCGGGTTTGGGTCACCCGATATGTCGTAATAAGCTGCCAGGGGCACGACGGAAGCGATCCGCTTTCCGAAACGCCTCTGCAGCTCGTTAAGGCCTGTTTTCACGCTCTCCTCTGACGTCAAGTCGAAGTCGATGACATTCGCCGGAGGGGGAGGGTCAGGGGGGCCCGCACGGTCCAGACCGACTAGCGTATATTGTCGGCCCAAGCGTCCGATAATCCCGCGGCCGATGAATCCACTGGCGCCTGTGATGAGAACGACTGAGCCGCTTTCCTCAATTCCGCCCGATGCCATGTTGCCTCATCTCCAATAGCAAAAACCTCGTCTTGCGCCTGCTCAGCGCACAGGAATGCTGCCAGCCAACTCTTCCAATCTTGCGCTGTTCCTCTGACGCTTCGTGGCCAGTGTGTGGCTAAGCGATCACATCCAGCCAGAATCTCCTCGCGAAGCCGCCGCTCTCGGGATTCTTGCTGCATGTTATTGAGACCAAGGCTCCCTATCCGAGTACTCTCACCATCGCGCGCCTGCCGAACGAACAGTTCAGCCCGCATCCCTTAAGGAGATTGGACCTTGAACGAGCTCAGCCGTCGCCATCTACTCCGGCTCGCTTCACTGTCCGGCGCTGCCGGCTTAGCTTCGTCAGCCCTGCCGAGTTGGGCGCAAAGCGGCCCCTTCCATCCTCCAAGCCGGCTCTCAGAGGTTTCCGGAAGCAGCATCGATCTGACCCTCGACAGGGCGGCCTGGCCGATCGACGGCAAAGCAGGTTCCGTGATCACAATTAACGGAACTGTGCCAGGTCCGATTTTGCGCTTGAAAGAGGGGCAACGGGTCCGCATCGCTGTCACAAACCGCATGGACGAAGCCGCTTCCATCCATTGGCATGGCATGCTGGTTCCATTCCGCATGGATGGCGTGCCCGGCGTGACCTTTCCCGGCATCCCGGCCCGCAGCACCTTCGTCTACGAGTTTCCCGTCGTTCAAAACGGAACTTATTGGTACCATAGCCACTCCGGCTTTCAGGAGCAGGTCGGGCTCTACGGCCCGATCGTCATCGATCCAAAGGGCGTTGATCCCGTCCAATATGATCGAGAGTATGTGGTGATGCTGTCGGACTTCAGCTTCCTGTCTCCCGAGGTGATCATCCAAAGGTTGAAGCAGGAGGGCGGTGTATTCAACTATCAGCGGCAAACTGTCGCCAGTTTGCTTGCAGGCCGGGACCAGACGTTGGCCGAGAGGCTTCAGTGGGCCAAGATGCTGATGGACCCAACCGATATTTCCGATGTTACGGGTGCGATATACACGTTCTTGATCAACGGGCATGGACCGGAAGATAACTGGACGGGTCTGTTCAGGCGAGGTGAGCGCATCCGCTTAAGGTTCATCAACGCCGGCGCTCAGATGGTGTTCAACGTGCGGATACCCGGCCTGCATATGACAGTTGTCGCCGCCGATGGACAGATGGTGCGGCCGGTTCGCGTAGATGAATTCCAGATCGGCAACGCCGAAACCTATGACGTCATCGTCCAGCCGATGGACGATAGAGCTTACACGATCGTCTCTGAGGCAGTCGACCGCTCCGGAATGGGGCGAGCCACGCTGGCCCCCAGGCCGGGGATGACAGCGGCAGTGCCGCCCCTTCGTGAGCGACCGCTGGCGACAATGAAGGACATGGGTATGGACATGTCTTCCATGGATATGGGGGACATGAATAAATCAACAGTATCGAACAGTAGCGGGATGTCCGGGATGTCGGGCATGTCCAAGGGCGCCCAAACGGGCGCTCAAGCCAAACAGGGAATGCAGCAATCAGGCGGCATGCAGGGCATGTCGGGGATGTCCGGTAAGTCGGGCATGGGGCGAATGTCATCATCCACTCCGCCTGGAATGGCTCCGCCAAAGCCGCGCGGTTCAGACCTGATGAGCGGCCCCGAAATGGATATGCGCGATCCCAAGAATGCACCAGGCGTCAAGATGGGGCCTGGCGTCCAGACGATTGCGCCCATGCCGCAAGATCGAACGGGGGATCCCGGCATGGGGCTTGAAAGCGTAGGGCATCGGGTCCTGACGTATCGGGATTTGATTGCCCTTGAGCGCAATCCCGACCCTCGCACCCCGACCCGGGCGCTCGACATCCACCTCACCGGCAACATGCAAAAGTTCATGTGGGGCTTTGATGGGGAAAAGTTTAGCGAAACCACCAAACCCTACACGTTCCGAAAACGCGAGCGTGTTCGTGTGACGTTGATCAACGATTCGATGATGCTCCATCCCATCCACCTGCACGGTCATTTCTTCGAAGTGGTGAATGGCGCTCCCGAAAACCACAGGCCACGCAAGCATACGGTCAACGTGTTGCCAGGTGGAAAAGTAAGCTTCGACATCACTGCCGAACCGGGTGACTGGGCCTTTCACTGCCACATGCTCTACCACATGCATGCGGGCATGTTTCAGGTGTTCAGTGTGCGGCCACTCACAGGCGATAACGCATGAACAGGTCCGTGCTGATTTTGGCGGCGGCCGGGCTGGGAACGTGCAGCGTTCCAGCCGGAGCCCAAATGAGTGGCAATATGCCGGGTATGAGCATGCCCGCTAACAAGCCGGCTGCCGCTGTTGCGCCGAAAAAAAAGGGCGCCGCAAAAGGAGCGGCATCTGCAAAGACGTCGCCGGACTCGCAAGGCGCTCAGGATGGATCAATGTCAGGCATGCAAATGCCGGGGATGAAGACCACGGGAAAAAATGCCGCGCCCACCGCGGCGTCCATTCCTCACTCGCCGCCTCCTCCGCCGCCGCCAGACCATGCTGCGGATTATTATTACGATCCCGCGCAGATGGCTGAGGCACGGCGCGAACTCCGTCAAGAGCAGGGCGGCGGAGTATACTCCAAGGTGTTTTTCAACATCGCTGAATTTCAACTGGGCCAGCCCGGCGGTTACCGCTGGGATGGCCAGGCCTGGCTGGGCGGCGATATCAACCGGTTCGTTGTCAAGAGCCAAGGCGACGGCAGCCGTCGCGAAGGTCTCGACAGCGCCGAAGTCCAGTTGCTCTATTCGCGAGCCGTGGCTCCCTACACAGACGTGCAGGCAGGTATTCGCTACGATTTCAAACCCGATCCCTCACGGGCCTATCTGACGTTAGGCGTGCAGCAACTCTTTCCGTATTGGTTCGAGTTCGAGGGAGCTCTCTTTGTTTCGAACAAAGGAGAGCTGCTCGCCCGGCTCGAAGGATCTTATGATTTGCTCTTGACGCAACAGTTGGTTCTGCAACCGCGCGCCGAATTGAATTTTGCGGCTCAGAACTCGCGGGACATTGGCGTCGGAGCAGGCCTTTCCAACGCCGAACTAGGCCTAAGGCTGCGATATGAATTCCGCCGGGAATTTGCCCCTTATATCGGCGTCTCCTACGATCAGAAGCTTGGAAATACAGCTGCGTACGCGAGGAGTTCAGGCAAAGACAGCGGCTCAACAAGGTTTGTTGTGGGGCTACGCTCCTGGTTTTAATCGCAGATTGCTGGGTCTTTTAGCCTGGTACTGAGGCTGGTCGCGCCATGTATGCCAAACAGGCATTGGCCATAGTGAAACCGTGCGTCGTTGCGGACGTCACGGCAAGCTGTGCCGTTGGCATCCACACCCCGCACCCGACCTGAAATATGCTTCAACGGTCGAGTTCGGGGTAAGCATTCGGTGAGAACCGCGGCCGGAGGGCCGGACCACTCAGGCGGCCTGATCGACGCGCTTGCTCGTGTCGCGCCAATTCCACGGAAGGAGTTCGTCGAGCCGGTGGGCGGGATGCTCTGCGATGCGGGCCAGAACGTCAGCCAACCAGGCTTGCGGATCGATGTCGTTCATCTTGGCGGTGACGATCAGGCTGTACATCAGCGCCGCGCGGTCGCCGCCCCGGTCGGAGCCACAGAACAGCCAGGACTTCCTGCCGAGCGCGATGCCGCGCAGCGCCCGTTCTGCTGCGTTGTTGCAAAGACAGATACGGCCGTCGTCGAGGAAGCGGGTGAACGCGCTCCAACGCTTGAGCATGTAATCCATCGCCTTGGCGACGTCGTTGCCGCGCGACAGCTTGGCGCGTTGCTCGCGCATCCAGCCTTCCAGATCGGCGATCAGCGGTGCGCTCAGTTCCTGCCGCACGGCCCGGCACCGTTCCTGCGTCTCGCCATTGATGCCGCGCTCGATCTCGAACAGAGCATCGATCCGGCGCACGGCTTCAAGCGCCAGGGGCGAGATCACCGCGAGCTTCTTGCCCTGTGCCTTGCGGCGCGCATTTTCGGCCAGGTCGGCCAGCACGAAGAACGGCCGTCGGGCATGGACCCAGCAGGCGGCCTCCAGGATCGGACCCGCATTGCGGCGGGCTTCGTAGAGCCTGCCATAGCCGCCATAGGCGTCGGCCTGGAAGATCCCGCTGTAGCTCGCCAAATGCGCCTGCGGATGCTCGCCAGCGCGATCGCGTGAGTAGTAGAACACAGCTCCCGGCGGGGCCTGTCCACCGAACGGCTTGTCATTCCGGACATAGACCCAGATCCGGCCAGTCGAGGTCTTGCCCTTGGCCAGAACCGGCACCGTGGTGTCGTCCCCGTGCATGCGCTCGGCGGCGAGTACATGGGCTTCGAGGCGACTGAACAGCGGCATCAGCGCGACCGTACAACCGCCGACCTAGTCGGCCAGGGTCGACAGGCTGATCGGAACGCCTTCCTTTGCATAGCGTTTGGCCTGCCGGTTCAGCGGCTGGTGCTGGCCGAACTTCTCGAACAGTACCATCGCCAACAGGTTGGGACCGGCCCAACCGCGAGCGATGGGGTAGAATGGCGCCGGCGCCTGCCTGATCTTCTCGCAGTCACGGCAGGTGAACTTCTCCCGGACGTGCTGGACCACCTTCCAGGATTTCGGGACCACCTCCAGCGTCTCGGTGATGTCTTCGCCGAGCTTGGACAGCCGCGTCCCGCCGCAGCAGGCGCATGAGGTCGGCCCGGATACGATCACCCGCTCGCGGGGGCAGATGATCCGGCAATGGTTTGCGGGATGGCCGCTGGCGGGTGAACGACGCCACGGTCGTGGTGTTGGTGATCCTGGCCGCAGCCATCTCGGCAGCCAATTCGTCCTCGGTCGCTGAAGCCTCGAGTTCCTCCAGCGTCAGTTCGAGTTGATTTAGCAGCCTTGCGGTACGTTCCGAGCGAGGGCCATGACGATCACGGTCTAGTGTCCCGAGTCACAAGTTCGCAATCATAGATTCGCAGTAGATTCGCGTCGCTGTGCCAAGGATGGAGGCAAACGGCGACGGAGTCTCCAATGGCTGTCCAGCAACTTGTCCCCCTGATATTGAGCGATGATGAGCGGGCCGAACTGACGTCGCTGACGATGCGGCGGAAGACGGCGCAGGCGCTGGCTCTGAGAGCCCGGATCGTTCTGACCTGTGCGGAAGGTGGTCAGAACACGGAAGTGGCGGCCAAGCTCGGGCTGGACCGGCAGACCGTAGGCAAGTGGCGGCGGCGTTTTATGGAGCAGCGTGTGGCCGGGCTGCACGACGAGCCGCGTTCCGGCGCGCCGCGCACGATTGACGACGCCCGCATCGAAGCCATGATCGTGAGGACGTTGGAGAGTTGCCCTGAGAACGCCACTCATTGGAGCTCCCGTGGCATGGCGAAGACCAGCGGCCTATCGGTGTCGACGGTACAACGCATCTGGCGGGCCTTCGGGCTCCAGCCGCACCGGATGGAGACGTTCAAGCTCTCGACCGATCCGAACTTCGTGGCCAAAGTGCGCGATGTCGTGGGCCTCTACGTCTCACCGCCGGAGCACGCCATCGTTCTGTGTGTGGATGAGAAATCCCAAATCCAGGCGCTGGACCGCAGCCAGCCGATGCTGCCGATGCGTCCCGGCCAGGCGGCCCGAAGGAGCCATGACTACAAAAGGCATGGCACCACATCGCTGTTCGCCGCCCTCGATATTGCGACCGGACGGGTCATTGGCAAGTGCTACGGGCGCCACCGCACCGCCGAGTTCCGCAAGTTCCTGGACGAGATCGAGGCTGCCGTACCGCGCGAACTCGACGTTCATCTCGTCATGGACAATTACGTCACGCACAAGACCCCAATGATCCGGAGATGGTTGGCCAAAAGGCCGCGTTGGCACGTGCACCTGACCCCGACCAGTTCGTCATGGCTCAACCAAGTCGAGCGCTTCTTCGCGCTCCTCACCGATAAGAAGATTAGACGCGGCGTCTATCGCAGCGTAGCCGCCCTCAGGGCGGACATCGCCTCGTTCATCGAACGACACAACGCCGATCCCAAACCGTTCAGATGGACCAAATCCGCCGATGACATCCTTGCTTCCATCGAGCGCTTCTGCCGTTACAATGTATCGCTCCGGCGAGGGCCGCCTTGCGCGCTGAGGACGGAGGATGAAGACATAGGCGTATGACTGACCATACGCCTATTTCGAAGGTCTCCCGATTGGAAGTAGTCTCGACTGGCGCCCGCCGTCGTTGGACATTGGACGAGAAGCAGCGGATCGTTGCTGAGAGTTATGATGGTTCCCGGTTGGTGTCGGCGACGGCGCGGCGCAACGGGTTGTCCACGAGCCAGTTGTTCACGTGGCGACGGTTGGCGCGCGAGGGTCGGCTGGGCGGGGATGCCGCGCCATTGCTTGTTCCTGTGGAGATCACTTCGACACCAACTCCGGCATCGGCCGTGGTCGCGCAGACAAGGCCATCGCCGGCTAAAGAGCGCGCGAAGGTAGGCATAATCGAGATCGAGCTTAGCGGCTGTCGGGTCCGCGTTGACCGTGACGTAGACACTGAAGCACTGCAGCGGGTCCTCGAGCTTCTGAGGCGGTGATGATTCCGATCCCAAGCAACGTCAGGGTCTGGATTGCCACCGGTCACACAGACATGCGCCGCGGCATGCAAAGCCTGGCGCTCGCGGTTCAGGAGAGTTTGAAGCGTGACCCACATGCGGGTGATCTCTACATCTTCCGCGGCCGCCGCGGTGATCTGCTCAAGATTCTTTGGCATGACGGGTTAGGCATGTCGCTGTATGCCAAACGCTTGGACCGCGGCAAGTTTATCTGGCCTTCGACGTCGGGAGATGCGGTATCGATCTCAGCGGCTCAGATGGCTTATATGCTGGAAGGGATCGACTGGAGGAATCCGCAACTAACATGGCGACCGCAGAGCGCCGGCTGAGCGAAATAAAATATGGGATCATGCGCATTTTGGGGCGCCACAAAGCACTGAATTTGTGATTCTCTGGTTGCATGGACACGCCTCGCGACGCTCTTCCCGAAGACATAGCCGCTCTGAAAGAGGCGTTGGCGAGCGAACGCGCGAAGACTTTGGATATTGCAGCGGAGCTTGCGGTCGCCCGTGCCAAGGCGTCGGAAGACGGTGCGCTGATTGCCCGCCAGAAGCTGCGGATCGCCAAGCTTGAGCGCCAGGTCCACGGGCAAAGATCGGAACGCTCGTCTCGTCTGATCGACCAGTTAGCGCTTACGTTTGAAGAGCTGGAATCCAGCGCCACCGAAGACGAGCTTGCGGCCGAGAGAGCTGTCGCCAGGACAACGACTGTGCGCGGATTTACGCGCACGCGTCCCGAACGCAAAACCTTCCCTGATCATCTGCCCCGCGAGCGCGTGGTGATCGATTCGCCAACGACGTGTGAATGCTGCGGCGGCAATCGCTTGCGCAAGCTTGGTGAGGATGTGACCCGGACCCTGGAATCAGTACCGCGCCAGTGGAAAGTGGTCGAGACGGTGCGGGAAAAGTTCACCTGCCGGGACTGCGAGAAAATCAGTCAGGCACCGGCGCCATTCCATGTGATTCCGCGAGGATGGGCGGGGCCGAGCCTGCTGGCCATGCTCCTCTATGAGAAGTTCGGCCAGCATCAGCCTCTGAACCGGCAGACTGAGCGTTACGCGCTGGAGGGCGTGCCCGTCAGTCTGTCGACCGCAGCCGACGCTGTTGGGGCTTGCTGCACGGTATTGGAGCCGCTATCGCGCCTATTGGAAGCCCACGTCATGGCAGCTGAACGCCTACACGGCGACGACACCACCGTGCCCGTGTTGGCCTTGGGCAAGTGCGATGTCGCTCGATGCTGGGTCTATGTGAAGGACGACCGCCCCTTCGGCGGCTCAGATCCGCCGGCAGCAATGTTTTATTACTCGCGCGATCGAAGGGGCGAGCATCCGCAGGCGCATCTGACCAACTATAGCGGCATCCTGCAGGCCGACGCCTTCGGTGGATACACCAAACTCTACGAGCCCCAGCGAAGTCCTGGGCCTATCAGGGAAGCGGCCTGTTGGGTCCATGCCCGGCGGCCGTTCTTCGCCATGGCGGATCTTGAGGAGAACGCGCGGCGCAAAGCGGCCGGAAAGCAGGAGATCGTCATCTCGCCCGTCGCCATGGAGATCGTGCGCCGCATCGACGCTCTGTTCGAGATAGAGCGCTCTATCAATGGCCAAAGCGCCGATCAACGAAGAGCTGTTCGCCAGGCGCGGAGCGCGCCGCTGGTCGCCGATCTGGAAGCTTATATGCGCGAGCAGTGCGCCAAGCTCTCCCGCGGTCACGATCTGGCCAAGGCCATGAACTACATGTTCAAGCGCTGGGCCTCCTTCACCCGCTTCCTCGACGATGGTCGCGTCTGCCTCTCGAACAATGCAGCCGAAAGAGCGCTGCGCGGCATCGCATTGGGCAGAAAGTCGTGGTTATTCTGTGGGTCCGACCGCGGAGGGCGCCGAGCCGCTGCTATGTATAGCCTCATCGTCTCTGCCAAGATGAACGACGTCGACCCTCAGGCCTGGCTCGCCGATGTACTCGCTCGCATCGCCACCCACTCCGCCCACAGGCTCGATGAGCTGCTGCCCTGGAACTGGAAGACAGCGCAACAGCAAGGCCTTGCGGCACAGGCGGCTTGATGGGGCACGTCAACAAGGTCAGCCACGTGTTCACTCTCAGCCATGTCGCTGAGATGCTCGGCGAAGACGAGGAATGGCTGTTCGAGGTCGCCGAAGAAATGGACACCGAGGACGGCCAGCTATGGGTTGTCGGCGTCGGTGAAGACGGGGTGATGGCCTTCACCGATGACGGGATCGAGAACCTCAAAGAGCTGATCGCAATCCACAAGGACGCTCCTTGGATTATTGAAGAACGCCGCCAGGTACTCGCGGCGATCATTAAGCCGAAGGCCGAAAAGCCCGACGAGGTTTAGCCGCTAACCGGACAAACCAGCCCGCCCGCGGCCTACGCCGCATGCTTACGTTACAATGCCCCGGCAAAACACGAAGCGATGTTGCGAACTTCTGGTTCAGGACACTAGCTTTTTGATCTGCAGCTTCAGGTGGGCGATCAACGCATGGTCGTCAGACTGTTGGGCGCGCACGATTGCGAGTTCTGCGCGCGTTGCCAGCAACGCCGCCTGCAGCGCCTCGACATCTTCCGGCAGCGTCTCGGGACCGTCACCCATACGCTCATGGAATCACAAAAGCCGCGATTTGGCGCGGGTTTTTTACAAACTCACAAGATTTTTGCGCAATCTATCCGGCGCTCTGGGGCCGCCAACTGTGTTGAGGGTTACGCCAGTCGATCGCCTCCAGCAAATAGCCCATCTGCGCCGCCGTCAGCGACACCGCCGTCCACCGTAGCCGGCCAGATGAAGCGGCCACGGTCCAGCCGCTTGGCGTAAAGCGACAGTCCAATTCCGTCGTGCCAAAGCGCCTTGATCAACGTGCCGGCACGACCACGGAACACAAAGACATCGCCGGCGAAAGGATCTCGCCCGAGGCTCTCCTGCACTAGCAGTGCCAGGCCCTGCATGCCTTTGCGCATGTCGGTGTGACCGGTCGCGATCCAGATCCGCGCGCCTGCTGCGATCGGGATCATCGGCGCTCCAGAATGCCGAGCACCCGCGACAACGCGGCCGCGTCAACGTCAACATCGACGATGATCCGGCGATCATGGCCCAGCTCGATCACCATCCGGCCGCTCGCCGGCGTGGTAGCTTGTATTGGCGCATTCGGCGATGCTGCCGCGCTCACCACGACCGCTGGCACAAACGCCGGCTTGGGATGTTCGGCAGCCCCAGCACTACCCGCAGCGAACAACCGCCGCCACGTCAGCAGCAACGACCGCGATATCCCGTGCCGCCGCGCCGTCGACGAAATCGCCCGCGGCGCGTGCATGCTCTCCAGCACGGTCTTCAGTTTCTCGTCGTCCGTCCAATGACGGCGACGGCCGGTCTCGACGACCTCGAGCCGCTCAACCTGAGTACTGAACTTATGGCTGTCCATAAGTGCTGTTACAACGCAATCCGCTCAGCCCCGCAAGACGGCCCTCACCGGAGGCAGACAGTTCGGGGGGGGTAGATGCGGTTAACAATCGAAGCGGGCATAGCAACAGACACAAGCTGTATTTAGTGCAAAGAGACGAGCTGCGGATTACGAGCTTACGAATGGAGCGTCAAAGAAGTGGAATCGCGAAAGCTTACCGGACTGCAAGCGGTTGATAGACCGTGCGCTGGCGGAACGAACTGAGGCCGAGAAATTGGCGCCGGAGCCAGGCACGAGATATTGCTCAAGCGAGCGCGGCGATGGGAGGCGGCGGCCGACCAAAGCTTCTACTGCGGCCAACACCCCCAGGGTGAGGCGGCCTTTCTAGCTCTGTCTATCCACGCAATTTGGCAGCGAGCAGTGACGGCTTTCTCAAGAAAATGCTAGTTTCTTCACAGGCTCGGCCGTTCCCAGACGCCCACCGAGCTAAGACCGCCGGCCTGCGGGTTCGCCTCATGAGCCGGCGGTCGTCTCTCTTTAAGCCAAACAAAGAGGCCGGCTACGACGAAAATTATGGGGGAGCCGTTCACCTCGCTTTGCGGTTTTTTTCCGGCGTCAGCCCTGGAGAAAATGCTCCGCTGTGTCCCGAGCTCACCGCCGCTATTTGTTATTTCGTGTAAGTCATTGGTTCTCTTAAAGCCGAATGCCAATTAACGAAAAATTAACCATGTAGTCGGCAATTTCTGCCTAGCTCTGCAGGAGGATGCCGATGGCAATCAACGATATTTCCACCCTGTCCGTACTGCGCACGAAAATGCAATGGCATCAAGAGCGTCAGCGCGTTTTGGCACAAAACGTCGCAAATTCAGATACGCCCAAATTCAAACCCCTGGATTTGGTCGAACCAAAATTCGATCGAACCGGCCGGGGCGTCGGAGTTCCGGCAGCTTCACTTGTCATGCTCCAGACCGCGCCGAACCATATGGCGTCAATTTCAAGCGATGCAGGGTCGAGTCAAAACGCAAAAAGTGGCTACCAGACCCGTCCCGCAGGCAATCAGGTCAGTCTGGAGGAGGAAATGATGAAGTCGGCCCAAAATCAGATGGACTATGCGGCTGCCACCTCGCTGTACACGAAGAGCCTGAACCTGCTTAAGACAGCGATCGGGAAGCGCTAGGCCGGCAAACGCCAAGAACCTCGAGAAAGCGTGAGGACCGGGAGACGAACCTCTAAGCTCAAAACTTGGCGGCCGGCTGGATGAGTTGGCCAGCCGCTCGTCCCTGATCCCAAGACAATGCAGCGCGCCATCTTGATCTGGTGAGGTGGAACTCGACCGGTCACGACTGCGAATTTGAAGCGAAAATGCAATCGAGCGTGGGCATATCTGGCTTGTTCGGCGCGGGCACACGGTTCTAGAGTCGGAACGCATTTTCGCTACCGCGAGCATTGAACGCCTGCGACAACAATCAAGCCCGACGACCAGAGACAGAACTCTATGACATTCGTCGCCAACGCGCCCAAATACCTCATTGTCGCACTGCTGGGCGCTGGGGTGGCGGTCACTATGTGGCAGTTGCTCGCGCCGGCCGAAAAGCCCAAGAGCTACATCGTCGATGTGACGGAGCCAGAACTCTCCTTCGCCGGGCGCGAGGGGAAGGCGCTTTTTGATACGAATTGTGCGCCTTGCCATGGCCTGAAGGCGGCGGGTACGGACCACGGTCCGCCATTGGTGCACGACATCTACAATCCAGGCCATCATGCCGATGCGGCCTTTCTGTTCGCGGCCCAGAACGGCGTGCGCCAGCACCACTGGTCTTATGGCAACATGCCGCCTCAACGGCAGGTGAGCGCACAGCAGATTATGTCGATCGTACAGTACGTCAGAGAATTGCAGGTCGCGAACGGCATCCACTACCGATCGCACCGCATGTAGTTGCAGTAGTTTTCATGTGCGTTTTACCCATCTCGTTCGTTGAGAGTTCGCAAGAATGAAGCCCAAGGAGCGAACTTCGCCCGCGTCTTCGAAACTGGCTCAGCGCAAGCAGGATGCGCTGAAGCGCCTGACCTGGGAGATAATCTCGATTAACTTCTCCATTGAAAAACTTCATCGCATTCGGGCAAGAGCCCTCAACATCAGCGGCCCGCAGTGGAAGATTTTGTTGGCCATTTCCGACCATGAAGATGCAAAAGACGGAATCCCCGTCAACGTTGTCGCCAAGACGCTGCATGTCGACGCTTCTTTTGTGACAACGCAATCAAAACGGTTAGAAGGTATGGGCCTTTTATGCCGGAAACCTTGTTCGGCAGACGCTCGCGTTATGCGGCTCGCTTTATCAAAAGCGTCAGTTCAGCAACTTGCCAGCGTGGCCGAGCAAGAAATCGCGCTCGTCGAATTCATTTTCCAGGATTTTTGCGAGAAGGAGCTGAGCGAGTTCAGCATCAAACTCGTTTCGATCAAGAAGCGCCTGGACAAGGCTCGTTTGAAGCTGGCGCTGGAGTTTTAAGCCAATGCCTTCTCCTATGATGGCTCAGATCTCTCCCGACTCGCCAGCGTTCTCAGGTGGTGACGATCCGCGTTCTTGTGCTGCACGAACCACGAGCGCGGAAAATGGAAGCACTCGGCATCAGCGGGCGACGCAAATCGGACAGCGCACCTATCGTGCTAGGTTGAGCTTCGTCCAACACAGATCTGAGCACTTCCAACAGCTGGAATCGATGGTCAACAAATCGCTTTTGCAATCTATTTGGGTTAGTCAACAATGAACCCGTAGGAGCCCCCGTATTTGCGCGCCGGCTCGGTCCGACGGGGCACGCCATAGATGCGGTTGATGTTGCCGAGCAATTCTGCCTGCGCATCCGAAGGCGCCGCAAAGCCGTCATCCGGGCGCGACAGATCCTTTTGCGCGACTGCGCGGACGATATAAGGTAAGCGCTCAGCCGGAACCCTTGCTTCGGGATCTGGATATCTATGCGAAGAAGCCTCCGGCTTGGACGGAGGTTTGAGATGGGATTGGACAGCAAAAAGGACGTCCATTTGGACGTCTCATCGGCAGGGTCGGTGAGCCGGTTGGAGATCCTTGAAGGGCCGTCAGGACGTCGTGTTCGGTCGGAAGCAGAGAGAGCCCGGATCGCTGCTGAGAGTCTGCTACCCGGTGCCCAGGTATCCGAGGTGGCACGCAAGCACGGAGCGACGCGCTGGCAGATCTACGATTGGCGACGGCGGTTTCGACAGCGAGGCATGTTGCCGCTGTGTGAGGCGTCTCCGCCGACATTTGCGCCGCTGGTCGTGGAACGTACGCTGGAGGAGCGTCGGGCTCCGGCGATCAAGCTTGAGATCGCGATCGGTGATGTCGTGCTGCGGACGGATACGGCCATTGATGCCGAGCAATTGTCCCGGGTGATCCGTGCGGTGCGAGCGTCACGATGATCGCGGCCGGTGCTGATCTGAAGATTTACATCGCGACGCGGCCGATCGACTTCCGCTGTGGCCACGATGGGCTTGCAGCGAAGGTGCAGGAGATGCTTCGTCTCGACCCGTTCAGCGGCGCAGCCTTCGTGTTCCGATCGAAACGAGCGGACCGGATCAAGATTTTGGTCTGGGATCGAACGGGCCTGGTGTTGGTGCACAAGCGTCTTGAAGGTTGCAAGTTCGTTTGGCCAACGATCGCAGACGGCGTGATGCGGATATCGCCGGCGATGTTCGCGGCCTTGTTCGAGGGGCTGGATTGGAGATTGGTCCGCCCGGAAGAAGCGCGGCGTCCTCAGGCGGCTGGATAACTGCGGCAGAATGACTCGGCTGCTATTTTGAACGTGGCACGCGCGGCGGCGATGTGCTCGAAATAGCGCATGAGCATCGCGACGCTGCGCGACGAAAATGAACAACTGAAAGCGCTTTTGGCGCAAACGCAGGCGGCCTTGAGCGAGCATCAGGGGGCGCTGGCGGCGTCGGAGGAAGCCCGGCGTCGGCTGGAGGTCATCCTCGGCGAATTGCGGCGCGACAGGTTCGGCGCGAAGTCCGAGAAGCTGCGGCCAGATCAGTATCACTTGCCGTTGGAAGACGTGGAGATCGCGCAAGGGATCCTAGACGCGGCGCAGGAGAGAGCCGCGGCTGTGATCAAGGGCCGATCGCGGAGCGATCCGGATCAAGGCTCTCATCGCAACCGTGGCTGCTTGCCTGCCCATTTGCCGCGAGTGGAACGGGTCATCGAGCCTGCAAGCACGCTCTGCCCGTGCGGTTGTGGTGCCATGACGAAGATCGGCGAGGACGTCAGCCAGCGCCTTGACGTGATCCCGGCGCAATGGCGCGTGCTGGTCACGCGCCGCCCGAAATACATCTGTCGCCGGTGCTCGGGCCCCGTCGTGCAGGCGCACGCACCGGAGCACGTCGTGCCCAGCGGGCTGCCGACCGAAGCGGCTATCGCGCACGTGATCGTCTCCAAGTTTGGCGACCACACGCCGTTTTATCGTCAGGCCGAGATCTATGAGCGCCAGGGCATCCGGCTTGATCGGGCGACACTGGGCAACTGGTCTGGCCGCGCCTGCTTCCATCTTCAGCCCATCGCGAACCACATCCTCCACCACCTGGCCATTGCGGATCGCCTGTTCATGGACGAGACCACAGCGCCGGTGCTTGATCCCGGGCAAGGCCAAACGAAGAAAGGCTACTTCTGGGCGATCGCCTCAGACGACCGCGGCCATAGCGGTCCAAGTCCACCAATCGTGTTGTTCAGATATGCGCCCGGTCGCAGCGGTGCCTTCGCGCAGCAGTTCCTGGACGGCTTCGGCGGACGCTTCCTGCAATGCGATGGCTATGACGGCTATGACCGGCTGACCGAAGTCGATCGACCGCAGGGGCCGTGGACGCTCGTGCATTGCTGGAGCCATTTGCGCCGGCGCTTTGTCAAATTGACCCGCAACAATAAATCGCCGATCGCCGAGACCGCCGTGCGGCACATCGCGCAGCTCTACGCGATCGAAGCCATGGTACGCGGCTCATCGCCGGACATCCGGTTGGCAGCGCGCAAGGCGCACTCGCTGCCCTTGGTAACCGCGTTGAAGTCGTGGTTCGAGAAGCAGCTGTCGACGATCTCCAGCGGTTCGACGCTCGCCGAGGATATCCGCTATGCGCTCAATCATTGGCAGGGGCTGACCCGCTTCCTCGAAGATGGGCGTCTCGAACTCGACACCAACCCGGTCGAGAACGCCATCCGGCCAGTCTGCTTGACCAGGAAAAACGCTCTCTTCGCCGGTCATGAAATCGGGGCAGAAAACTGGGCTTTGCTGGCCTCGATCGTCGCCACCTGCAAGCTCAACGACGTCAACCCGGCGGCCTACATCACTGAAACGCTCCAGGCGATCATCGACGGCCATCCCAATTGCAGAATCGGCGACCTGATGCCGTGGCGCTTCCGCAAGGCGTCAAGCCCGCATCAATAGGGTGACGGCTCAGCGCTTACGATATGAGGCGCCACAATCACGATTAGCTCAGTCGTGTTGTTGACGAAGTCGCGGCTGCGGAAAAGTGAGCCGAGGATCGGAAGCTGCATCAGGCCTGGCAGGCCGCTGGCTGCTTGCTTGGTCTGCTGCTGGATCAGGCCAGCCATCGCTATCGCGCCACCGGACGGAATTTCCAGCGAAGTCTCGACGCGGCGGGTCTTGATCGCGGGCACAGTCAACGAGTTGACCGACGTCGAGCTCACGGCCTGTGAAAGCGTGATCGCGTTTTCGTTCGACAGGTCCGACACTTCCGTCATCACACGGAGGCTGATTCGACCCTCGGTCATCACAACCGGGGTAAAGTTCAGGGAGATACCGAACTTTTTGAAACTTATCTGGATGGTACAAACACGGGTGGTGGGATCGCAGGCATAGCCCGCTGGAACCGGGAATTCGCCGCCGGCGACGAAGGTCGCCGACTCGCCGGAGATCGCGGTCAGATTCGGCTCCGCCAAGGTGCGCAAAACGCCAGCGCTTTCCATCGCTCGCAGGACTGTCTGCACCGACGGCGTTGCGCCGAACTTCGTGGTAAGGTTGTTGCCGTCTACCAGGTTGCGTCCGTAGGCGGTAAACGGGTTGGAGTTAGCGAAATTCACCACCGCCGTGCCGTAATTGAGGTTTGCTGAGAGATCGATGCCGAGCTGCTTGATGATGTTGCGCGCGACTTCGGCGACCGTCACCTTAAGCATGACTTGGTCGCGGCCGCGGACGACGACCGAGTTCACGACCTTGTCGGCACCACCGGCAATGCGCGCGGCGATGTCGTTGGCCTGCTGCGCCTCGATCGGACTCTGGGCGGTACCGGTAAGGACCACGCCTTCGCCGAGGCCGTCGATCTGGATATCGGAATTGGGCAGGATCTGCTTCAGCGCGGCACGCGCGCCGTTGAGGTCGCGCTTGACCGCGACGTCATAAGACGCGATCTGCTGGCCGGCGGAATCGAAGAACACGATGTTGGTCTGGCCGACCGCAGCGCCGATGATGTAGGCGCGCTGCGACGAGCGCACGACCGCATTGGCGATCTTGGGATCGGCCACCAGCACGTCTTGATGTCGCGCGGCAGGTCGATCACGATCGACTTGCCGATGCCGAGCGACAGGAAAGGCGCGTTCATCTGGCCGTCGGCGGCGGAAACCTGCGCCGCCGGGCGATAATCGGCGGCGATCACCGGCGTCAGCACCGGGTTGAGAGTCAACGCGGCCGCTGCGGAAATCGACAGGGCGCGGATCATCATGGTCCGCAAGCTCGCCGTGGTGACCCTGCATTTCATATCGGAAGTCCTCATCCTCATTTCTGTGCCGTCATCTGGCTCGGTACGCCGCACCGGATGACCGAAATGCTCTCGCCGCGCTTGCGTGTCGGCTCATCCGACGCGGGTTCCTTGGCATTGGCGTCGGAGATGCTGCGCAGCGCCAACCACAGCGTGCCAGCGGTTCGGGCCGGCAACGGCGCGTATGTCACGCGGCAGCATCGCAGCCCTGACGCCGCAGAAGTCGGCCTTAACCTGCTTCTGGTCGCGGATGTCTCACCCTGCATGAAGGGAAGCACGTGCGATCGCGCCGAGCCTGGGTGTTCCCGTTGGACGATCGGTGCGGCGAATGAAGGTGGCGCTGGCGGTCACGGCCGGGCAGGTCTGCCACTGGACCTCTTCCGGCTTGACGGGTTGGCCGGGGGCCGATGGTGTTCTTGGCGACGAGGACGTCGATGATGGGAAGCTGTACGACCGGGCGGCGGGAGGCGGGGCTGACTTGTCGGAGCAGCCGGCGAGGCGCGCGGCAGCTTCGCCGGCACCAGTGGCGGCCACTAGGATCACGATGCGTGCCTTACACATTTCGCTTTACAATCCCAAAATGCCGCGTCCAGCTCCCAGTTGAACAGTCATTCGTCAAAGTATGGTTAATGAAGCGTATACGAGACACCTTGGCGCAGCTTTACCAACTGAAACAGACCGGCTTCCCTCGCGCTCGGGGAGACCTGCGCGCTTGATCAAAGCTTTCGACGTTGAGTGCGTCGCCAACATGCATTTACGAGCGATGCCGAATTGATGACTCGAAGAGGCGATCTTCCGGATGGGTTCGAGCACCCGTCAACGCCTCTGATGCCCCTCAACCACGGCCATGTGCGCATCAATCGGGCACGGCACTTGGCCAGATTATCGTTAGCGCGCCTGGATCTCTGAAGTTGCAGGATCAGCCGGGCAATCTTTGCCGATCCGGCAAATTGCCCCTGTCAAATCACCGCAATCGCGTCATCTTAGCATTGATTTTGCAACTGATTCCGCAATGGCATCGCGCTTGCTTTCTCTCGGCTGATCATGGGCGGAAGAGAGATCGACCGGCCGTGGGTGCACGGAGACAGGCTCAATGAATATTTACGGTAGTGAGCGGCGGCTAACATGGGTTTAAGTTCAGCCTTGGCCAGCGCGATGAGCGGGTTGCGTGCCAACCAGGCCGCACTCTCGATCGTCTCGTCGAACGTCGCCAACTCGCAGACGCCAGGTTACGTCGCCCAGACGCCGAACCAGATCGAGGTCACGACCGGCGACTTCGGATCCTCGGTTATCACCACCGGCGTCAGCCGCGAGCTCGATCGTTATGTGCAGGACCAGCTCCGTACGGAGACCGGGGGCGCTGGCTACGCCGATCAAATGGCCAACATCCTGAAGCAGTTGCAGAACGTCTATGGCAACCCCGGCGGCAGCGGCACGCTCGAAAGCGGGCTCAACAAGCTGACCAGCGCATTGCAGGCGCTGTCGACGAGTGCAGGCGCGCAGTCGGCGCAGACCGCTGCGATCTCAGCCGCTCAGGCACTGGCGCAGCAGCTCAACGCCTCCACCAAGGGCATCCAGTCGCTGCGCTCCAACGTCGAGCAGGACCTCGGCACCTCGGCGCAGCAGGCCAACGCGGCGATGACGCAGATCGCAGCCATTAACGGAAAGCTTCAGGGCCTGGCCCTGAACGATCCGTCCGCCGCAACGCTGATGGACCAGCGCGACCAGGCGATCAACACGCTGTCGAAATACGTCGACGTGCGGGTCGTAACCGACGCTTCGAATCAGGCCAACATCTTCACCACCACGGGCATTCAGCTCGTCGGCGCCGATCTCGCATCGCAGTTCGCCTTCTCTTCGAGAGGCGCACTCAATGCGATCGCGCTTTACGATCCCAATCCGGCCAAGTCCGGCGTCGGCGCGCTGAACGTCAAGCTGCCCAATGGCTCTTCGATCGATGTGGTCGCCAACAATGTGGTATCCTCGGGTCAGATCGCCGCAGATATCAAGCTGCGCGACCAGACGCTGGTGCAGGCGCAGACCCAAATCGACCAGCTCGCCGCAGCAATTGCGAGCGCGTTGTCAGACCAGACCGCGGCCGGCAAGGCTGTAACGGGACCGCCTGCCGGCTTCGACGTCAATCTGTCGGGCGCCTTGCCCGGCAACACCGTCAATCTGACCTATACGGATAAAACGAGCAATACCCAGCGCCAGATCACGCTCGTCAACGTGACTGACCCCGCGGCTTTGCCGCTCCAAAACGCAGGGAATGCCAACCCTCTCAAGGTCGGGGTCGACTTCAGCGGAGGCATGACCTCGGTCTTGGCAACGCTCAACTCTGTTTTCGGAGGCACGCCTTTGACGTTCGCCACCTCCGGCGCGACGTTGCAAATCCGCGACGACGGCACGGGCTCGGCGGCCGTCAACAGTGCCTCGCTCACCAAGACCATCTCGTCGCTGGCGTCGGGCAATCCGCAGCTGCCGCTCTTCACCGACGGCGGCGCGCTTTATACCGGCGCGATCACCGCGGCCGGCTCGCAGATGACGGGACTTGCCGGGCGCATCCAGGTGAACGCGGCGGTACTGAGCGATCCGACCAAGATGTCGATCTATAGCACCTCGCCGCAGACGCCAGCCGGCGACACCACGCGTTCGGACTACCTCTATTCCCAGCTCACCAATGCCGTATTCTCGTACTCGCCGCAGACCGGGCTCGGCTCAACAGGGCAACCCTTCACCGGTTCAGTTTCGCGCTATCTGCAGCAATTCCTGAGCGTGCAGAGCAATGCATCGACTCAGGCCACGCAGCTGCAGCAGGGGCAGAGCGTCGTGGTTTCTACGTTGCAAGCCAAATTCAACTCGACCTCCAGCGTCAACCTGGACGCGGAGGTGTCGAACCTGATCCAGTTGCAGAACGCTTACGCCGCCAACGCGCGCATCATGTCTGTTGTGCAAACAATGATGGACACTCTAATCAAGGCTCAAGCATAGTGGTTCGCTGCCCCCGGCTCCGCCAAGCAATCGTCGTCTTGCGCAAGGCGAATCGCCGCTATGACGTTCCAAAACTGCCCGGCATAGACGAGGAATTCACAAATCGCGAATTTTTGTATATTGTTTGGGGATGGTATTCGAATGGTTCCATTTGGCGCGATGCCACGACCCTTTGATTGCCGATGCGTAGCTTTTTTTCGCCCGCTGTTCTAAAGCTAGGGATGCCGATGAAACGACTTGCTTTTTTTCAATCGCCGCGTCCGCTTTGCTGTTGGCTTCCGCAGGTGTTGCAACCGCGCAGCATCATCATGATGGCGCACCCACTTTCACTCCAGAACATAGGGAAATGCTCCACCAGCATTTCAGCCACCAGCACGACAGTTCGTTCCGTGATCCTCACTTTCATGCGCATGTCGGAGATGTCGTTCCGGACGCAATGGAGCTTCATCCCCTTCCTGACACGCTTGCTACGCGCGTCCCGCACGGAAGCCACTACGGATACGGTCTCGTCAACGAGAGGCCCGTGATTGTTGATCATTCGACGCGACGAGTGATCCATCATTTGACTGACAAGAGCCCAGGTGGCTGTCCGACGGGGATCACACGAATTCCGGCTTGCAGTCTAAGTTATTAAGTTGCCCGCTAAGTTAAGTTGGGTTTGTTTCACTCAAACTCTAGCCCCGCCCTTTCGGCAGGCTTGACTTGCCCATTTGAATGAGTAGGCCTGCGTACGGTGAAGTACCGGCCTGGGATCCGCGTGTGCTTTCCCCAGATTTCCAGAACTGTTGCGGACGGATTGATCGCCGCAACGCTTATGTACTTTCCACTCCCGCGATGTTTCGTCCGTCAGCCGTAGCTGGAACAAATCCGGCTCCGCGAGGTCGTTAGACGCGCGTCAGTTTGGATCTTTGTCGATCGGGATGAGGAAGGCAAACGCATACTTCGTATCCTCGCCACGAGCCCGGTCCAAGCTACGTTCCAACTCCAGCCTCGTTGCCTCCTCCGGGTTCGCAGGTCTGATTTGACGTTGGTCGCGTGTTCTCAGAATTGAGCATCCGACTGAGCGCATTCGTCCTAGCTCTTCGACGAACCAATCCTCAGAAATGCGTCTCACGGCGCTCGACAAGGACGGCGCAGTGAAAACCAACACCGGCCTCTGATTTATTTCCAGGGTGAAGCAGGGCGTTTGCCGCTCTTTCGCGGCGCGGTTCCGTTTCTCAGAAGTGAGCCGATCCCGGCCCGGCTCGCGCTTCATTTCGGCTCACCATAAGGAAGGACGATCTCAATCACTCGTTCTGAAGGAAGTTTATAGCTTTATAGCGAACTAAGCGCGACTTCATTGGTGCATCGTAACAGATCTGGTGGTTTTAGGGTGTGATAGGCATATCCGGCCGTGGCGGTGAATGGCGTGAACTGACCAACTGCCAGCTCACGACGTTCCGACTTAGTATCGCGCTGAAATCACAAGATAGGCCGCGCGTCCTGGAGCTTCGAAGAGGAACGGTGCGGCGCTCTGATACAGTGCATCGTAGTAGCGCTTGTCGAAGATGTTGTTGACGTGAACCTTCAGCTTCCAGTTCTGGTTGATTTTCGCCTCGGCAAAGGCGTCGAAGCGCCAGTAGCTCGGGATCGATGCGCCCTGGTTGGCCGCAAGGAACGTGCCACCATACATCTTCGAGCGATAGACGGCCTGGCCGCCGAGCTCCCAGATATCAGTCACCTGGTACTTGCTCAGCAGGCTGAAGGATCGGTGCGCGACGTTCGCGAGCGGCAGACCGACATTGGTCGCATAGAGCGTGGGGTTGCCCGGCGGGATGTTCGACTTCGTGACCTCCGACTGCATCAGGACGAACCCGGCCATCACGCTCCATTCGTCTGTGATGTTGCCGCCAAGGCCGAGATCGATACCGCGGATGCGATAGGCTGCACCAGCGCTGAGGCACGATACGGTGCCGGTGGTGCCGGCAGGATAGGGACATGCCGCGGTCGCGGTTGCGGCCGTGATGTTGCGTGACTCGCGTGCGTTTTCCTTTTCGGTCTGAAACAGTGCGGCCGTCAGTAGCGCGTGCCGGTCGAACAATTCCCACTTGGTGCCGACTTCGATCGCCCTGTTCTTCTCCGGACCGAAGATCTGAGGCGGATTGCCGTTTAGCACCGGTGCAAGGCCGCCATACTGGATGCTGGTGCCGTCGAACTCCGCGCCGACCGGGTTCGACGATGTGGCGTAGGCGGCGTAGACGCTTCCGTTCGGCAAGGGCTTTAGCGTCAGGCCGAGGTTGAAGTTCGGCATCCCCGTATGCTGCTCTTGCTGACCGAAGACGTTGGCGACGCCGTTGACGGTGCCGTAGCCGTTCACCTTGATGTTGTAGTCGTCATAGCGGACGCCGCCATTGACGATCAGTAGGTCGTTGTAGTTGGCGGAATCGATGACGTAGACGCTCTTGGTGTCGATCGCGATCTTGGTCGGCAATCCCGAGAGGCCAAACGGCACCCCGAAGGGGAGGTTGGTGAACTGCGGATAGAACACGCTCACGCCCGCCAGCGAACCGTTCCCGCTAAAGCCGCCGGGCAGCGCTTCCGAGCTGAGGCCGAGATAGCGGTCGATCGACGACCTCTCCCGGTCGTATTCGAAGCCGCCCAGCGCGGTATGCTTGAAGCCGGCATTGTCCGTGAATTTGTAGGTCGCCTCGGTCTGGTTGGCGATCACGTCGGTGGCCTGGTAGCGGCTCTGCGGGTTGGCGCTGAGCGTCGAGGCCGAGAGCGGAGTGGCAATGACCGGCGCTTCCGGCAGCGTCCCGATGTAGTTCTGCGTCGAGTGCGAGTCGCGGAACTTGTTGGTGACCAGCACGTCGGGCGTCACCTGGAATTCGGCATTGAGTGTCCCGATGTCCTGGCCCGTCCGGGAGAAATCGCGGTTAACAAAGCCGTACCAATTCCTGCGGTTCGAGCCGAAGTCCGGGAACGGGCCGCCGGCCGTGGTCGCCGTGCTCGGCCGGTAATAGGGAACGCCGAAATCCGGGAAGCCCGTCAGCTCGGTGTGGATGTAGTTGGCGTAGATTTTGACGGCATCGGTCGGCGTCCACGTCGTTGCCAGAAAGCCGCCGTTGCGATTGTCGGTGACATAGTCCCGGCCGGCGACGCCGGCATCCTGGAACAGTCCGCCGGCGCGCACCCCCCAGGTCGGGTTGATGACCTGGTTGACGTCGAGCACGACGCGCTTGGTCCTGTCGGTGCCGAACGTCGTGTCCATGTTGTAGAAATTGCCATCGGTCGTGGCCTGCTTGGTTACGATGTTGATCGCGCCGCCGGTGGTGCCGCGGCCTGCAAATGACGAGCCCGGACCGCGCAAGATCTCGACCTGCTCAGTGAAGAAGTTCTCGCGCACGCTGACGCCGGAATCGCGCACGCCGTCGATGAAGATGTCATTGCGCGCGTCAAAACCGCGGATGAAGAAGCGGTCGCCAAAGGCATTTCCGCCTTCGCCGGTGCCGAGGGTGACGCCGGCCGTGCTCAGAATGGCCTGCTTCAGCGATGTCGCGTTCTTGTCCGCGAGCACCTCCTTGCTGAGAACGGTCACCGTCTTCGGCGTATTGAGCAGCGGCTCTGGAAATTTGCCGCCTGCCTGTAGATGGTCGACCTTGTAGGGGGCGGACGGATCGGCATACGGGTTGCGATCGGGAGCCCGGCTTCCGGCGGCCGGAGGCGGAGCCTGCGTCGTTTGCCGGGTCGGTGCGCGCCGGAGCGCATCGCGAGCCCGGATCTGGTCGGGTGACGGCTTCGATGCCTTGGGCCGCGGCCGCTGAATCGGCGCGTCGACCGTCACGGGAGGGAGATCGGATTGCTGGGCTTTTGCGCCGGAGAACGATGCGACAGCAATCAGCCCAGCCACCGCAGACACCTTTCCGGATTGGCATTCTTCAGCGGTCGACTTGATCCCGTTCTTACCAACGCGAAGCGTTCTTGGTATTTTCACGCAAAACATATAGCCCCCAATTCATCTCTTCTCGCGCGATTTCGTCGCTTGATGAAATGGATCATTGGAACCGGAAGTCCGCAATGGATTCCTGGCAACACCCTTTTCAAATCGGCCTGCCTTGTAGGCTTTCTAAAATCTGCCGCGGAGTGGCTGTCAAATTATAATGCTTCTAACAAGCGACTCATGGGGATGCCTGACGAGACTTGCCTTGCGCGAACTTTGAAAAGCGCGTCTTCACCGTAGGCAGATTTCGGTATGGCGCGAACCGTAACCTGCACGCCAGTGTCCTTGGCGTATTGGAGTGAGACAATCCCCCGAGAATCGTTTTGAAGACCTTGTGCTGACAGTCCGAGAAGTAGGTTCGGAGCTGTCGCGCTAGGTCGTGGACTCATAAGCTCGGAGCCAAAGTCTCGTTGATGCCAGCAGAACGGCGGCGAGGAAGTTTCTGGCGAGTTTGTCGAAGCGCGTAGCGACGCGGCGGAAGTGTTTGAGTTTGCAGAAGAAGCGCTCGATCATATTGCGCTGGCGATAAAGACCCGGATCGACCGAGCGCTGAACTTTACGGTCCCGCTGGGTCGGGATGTGCGCCTCGCTGCCGCGCTGGCGAACCAGTTCGACAATGGCCTGAGCGTCGTAGCCGCGATCGGCAATGAGCGCGCGGGCCGGCGGCAGTCCCTCAAGCAGGGCTGCCACGGCGGCCTTGTCAGATGCCTGTCCGGCGGAGAGCACGATCCTCAATGGAAGGCCATTCTCATCCACGACGGCGTTGATCTTGGTGCTCAATCCTCCACGAGAACGGCCAATGGCGTGATCCGGGCCCCCTTTTTACCGCCGGCTGCATGCTGGTGAGCGCGAATGATCGAAGAGTCTATGAGGTGCAGGGATCCGGGTGATTGCGCCGCAAGTGTCTCGAAAATCCGCAGCCAGACGCCAGCCTTCGACCAGCGGTTATAGCGATTATAGGCGGTCGTATAAGGCCCGTAGCGACTGGGCAGATCGCGCCAGGGCGAGCCCGTCCTCAAAACATAAAAGATCGCATTGATGATGCGTCGGTCGTCCACCCGTGCCACGCCCCGCGGTTTGTTGGGCAGCAGCGGTGCGATCAAACGCCACTCGGTCTCCGAAACATCGTACCGGGCCATGATCAAGGTCCTCCCAGGACCTTGAATCACGACAAACGCAAACGCTCAATGGTTATGGGTACAGAACCTAGTTCGACGGTCGATACAACGCTTGGCGCGCTCAGGCGAAAACTCTCGCTTGCCGCGTAGTTCGATTGCGAGGGCGCGGGTACCTGACGTTCTTGAGTGAGCTATGCGGAATTTTGAGTGACGACAAGGTGATCGGCGACCTGGTTCGCCGGCATTTGGATGACCTCGATGCGGTCGTTGAATCTGACCCCTGCGATGGGCTTCGGCAAATGATTTGTGCCTTTGAGCTGCCGCAAGATCTTTAATGCGGCGATGATGAGCTTGAACACCATCAGCATAACAACTTGGCAAACCTCCCTTCAAGCGCGGCGTCGCCCGCAATCTGCGGCTGATGTCGCGCATCACCCGCCCGAGATAGGTGCGCAACGTCTTCAGCGCGCGCCTGGCACGCTTGAACAGCCTGGCATGGGCGTAGCGCTGATGCTTGATCAGGGCGAAGTGCTCACCCTCGCATAGGACTGGCGCAACTCGACGTCACCTTACCATCGGCGAGCGAGTCAGCCGGCTGTTGGCGATGGCGACGCGATGCGTATAGCGGCCCGAGACAAGCCGCGCCCGGACCCGAGGGCCCAAATGATCCTTGGCTGCTTGAAATTAGTTAGCTATTTCAATAATATACAAGTTCGTAGTTTTATTCTGAATGGCGCACCATTGCTTCCTGAAGCATCTGCAGACGTGGCATCGCTTGTCAGCGCCGCTGTTTCCGGCCCGCCTTACCCCCGCCGCGCAAACACCAACTGCCCGACGTCGATCTTCCCCGCCCTGAACCCCGCCTCGCAGTAACACAGGTAATATTCCCACAGCCGCCGAAACGGCTCGTCGAATCCGAGCGCGGTCAGGTCGGTCCAGGCCTGGCTGAAATTGTCCCGCCAGAGGGCGAGAGTCTTGGCGTAGTCCTGGCCGAAGACGCGCTCGCGGATGACGGGCATGTCGAAGCGTTCGCCGAGCGCGCGCAGAATGTTCGTCGACGGCAGCATGCCGCCCGGGAAGATGTAGCGCTGGATGAAGTCGACGCGCTGCCGATAGCTGCCGAAGAGTTCGTCGCTGACGGTGATGGCCTGGATGCCGGCGAGACCGCCGGGCTTGAGCCGCTGGTTCAGCTGATTGAAATAGGTCGGCCAGAACTGCTCGCCGACGGCCTCGATCATCTCGATCGAGGCGATCCGGTCGAAGCGGCCGTCCTGGTCGCGATAATCCTGCAGTCGGATCTCGACTTTCTCGGCGAGCCCGGCTTCATGGATTCGTCGACGGGCAAACTCATGCTGCTCTCTGCTGATGGTAAGCGCCAGCACCCTGGCGCCATAGGTCTTGGCGGCGAATTCGGCGAAGCCGCCCCAGCCGCATCCGATTTCGAGCACGCTCTGACCGGGCTGCAGTTCGATGGCCTGCGCCAGCTGCTCGTATTTGTGCTGTTGCGCGGCGGGAAGGTCCACTGTCTCGGCCGGAAACAAGGCCGATGAATAGGTCATGCTGGAATCGAGCCACGCCGCGAAGAACTCGTTGCCGAGATCGTAGTGACGGTGGATGTTGTGCCGCGATCCCTGCCTTGTGTTGCGGCGCAGGAGATGGACTGCGCGCCGGCACAGGCGGACCAGCATGTTGCCGGCAAAGGCGTTGTCGACCAGATCTTCGTTGAGACAGAGCACGTAGAGAAGCTGCGCGAGATCGGGTGTGGTCCAGTCGCCGCGAATATAGGCCTCGGCCATGCCAATATCGCCACCGATGACGAGGCTGCGCGCGAACCTGTAATTATTGAGCTCGATCGTGGCCGAGGGACCCGGAAGCTGGCCACGCAGCGTCACCGTCCTGTGGTCGGGCAGGCGCACGTGAACGGTGCCGCACCGAAGTTGCGAGGCCAGGCGCAGGGCCAGTCGGCCAAAGAACGGGACGCCATCGAATTGCATGGCCTGATGGGTAGCAGTGAGGTCCATGGTCTAGATCTCACGTTGTTTCAAACGAGGCACGTAGGGAACACCTTTCAGCCAGAGCCGCATCGCTTCCCAATGAATGGCTGCGATCACCTTGAACGTCAGGAAGGGCAGGCCGACCAGCGCCGCCAGGAGGGAGCGGCTGGTCAGGGGACGACGTCGTCCGGAGAATGCTGCTGCAAACATCGGGCCTTTATCGCCGCTCTGCAAGATCCGGACTTTCACGTCCCGCTGCGGTGGAGAAACGCTGAAGCGGTACTGTGTTTCCATCTCCATGAAGGGCGAGACGTAGAACTGCTTCGCCTGGGTTTGCCGTATGGCACAGCCCGCGGCAACCTCCTTTACCGGCAGGACGTAGGAATGCATTTCGCCGAAGGTATTGCGGACTTCGTAGATCAGCAGCGCAAGAGCGCCGGACGCCGCATAGCAGAAGTAGACTGAAAGCGGGTTGAACACGTAGCCGAGCACCCTGGGATAACAGAGAAGCAGGACGCGGCCTCCCGAGAGGTCGATGCCGCGATCCGCTGCGAGGCGCCGGGCGTGTTGACCAAGGCCCGCGCTTGTGCCTTCGCCGTGATCGCACTCGTGGAAGCTGAAAGCTGCTGATCGATTGACGCCGAACAGCCGGGACTGGCGATCGGCTTCGTTCAACCTGTCGAGATCGATCAGCAGGGTCATCACGCGATAGGTGAACCTGTGCACCACGGGCCGCCATCGCGCGTGCATCACCTTTCCCCAATAGAGCGCGGCGGGCGCGGTCGCGTCCTCCACTCTGGCTGGTTTCGCTGCGATCATCGCTTCACTCGGCAGCCTCGGCCAGCAAGGGCTCCGGCTGGCGCCACGGAACCTCGCTGCCAAGTGCCTCGGCGACGGAGATGCCGGCCTGCAAGCCGTCCTCGTGAAAGCCATAGCCGGTCCAGGCGCCGCAGAACCAGGTTTGGCGACGGCCCTGGATGGTGGGAAGCCGTCGTTGCGCCGCGAATGCTGCCAGATCGTATTGCGGGTGATCGAAGCTGAACTTTCCGAACGTCAGATCGGCCGAAGGCTCGAACGGGGGGTTGAGGCTGACGAACACCGGCTTGCGGTCGTCGATGCCCTGCAGACGGTTCATCCAATAGGTCACCGCGACATCGTTCTGGGCTGGCATTTGCCGCGGCCATCGCAGGAAGTTCCAGGATGCCCAGGCCTGCCGCCGCTTCGGCATCAGGCTGGGGTCACGGTGCAGGTAAATGGTGTTCGGAGCATATCTGATCGCGCCGAGAATGGAACGCTCTTCGGCGTCGGCATCCGACAGCGCAGCCAGGGCCTGATCGCTGTGACAGGCCATCACCACGGCATCGTAACTCTCCTGACCGCCATGACTATCGCGGACGGTTACGCCATGCCCGGTGCGGTCGATAGAAGTTACCGCGTGACCCAGCCGAATGTTGTGCGCGAACGAAGCGGTCAGCTTGTCGACATAGCGCCGGCTACCGCCCTCCACGGTCCGCCAGCGCGGCCGATCGAGGTGCAACAGCCGATGATTGTCGAAGAAGGCCACGAAGTTCTCCGCCGGAAAGGACAGAATGTCGTCGGACGAGGACGACCAGATGGCCGCGCCCATCGGGCCGAGATAGTCGGAGAACAGTCGCGGCCCGAACGATTGCACGCGAAGATATTCGCCGAGCGTCAGGTCGTGCAGCCGGCCGGCGCGCAGATCGGTCACGGCCTGCCGGTTGAACCGCGCGACCTCCGCCAGCATGCGAAAATATGACGGCGAAGCGAGGTTACGTGGCTGGGCGAACAGGCCGCGGACTGTCTCCAGGGCAGTCTCGCCGCCACCCCGCCATTCGAACCGGCCTTGATCGGCGGAAAGGGCGAAGCTCATGCAGGTCTCGACCGTGTTCACGCCCAGATGGGAGAACAACGAGGTCAATTGCGGATAGTTCGTCTCGTTGAACACGATGAAGCCGACATCGACGTCGAGAGGCTCGCCGTCATAGTCGATGCGAACGGTGTGGCTATGTCCCCCGGCCTGCCTCTCGCGCTCATAAACGGTGACGGCGTAACGCTTCGACAGGAGCCAGGCGGCGGCGTTGCCGGCAATTCCCGTCCCGATCACGGCCAAACGCATTCTCTTTCGCCCCCACTGAGGTACCGCCAGCTACGGTCCATGAAGCACCTGACAGGAAACGTTTGGTGCGATCGCCCGGATCACTTGGCTGGATCGTCGGGAACCCGCCGCCGCGGGCGAAACCACCCCGCGGAGGCGACGTATCGACAGAGGTCGAATCGGTGAGAGCATGTTCTTTACATACGTTCAGGCGATAGCCGGCATGGCGCTGGCCTTCTGCCTCCTGATGGCACTGGCCTGGGTCGTTCAGCAGCGCACCGGCAATTCCGGCTGGGTCGATGCCATCTGGTCCTACGCGACCGGCCTCGTGGGCGCGGCCGCAGCCTTGTGGCCGCTGGACGATGGTTCGCCGGCCCGCCGGGTGCTCGTGGCGGGACTCGTGCTGCTTTGGTCGGTACGGCTTGGGACGCACATCGCGCAACGCTCCGCAGCCGGGATCGACGATCCCCGCTATGCGAATTATGCGCGCGAGTGGGGCGCCGATGCGCCGCGCCGCATGTTGCTCTTCCTGCAATCGCAGGCGCTGGTCTCGTTGCCGCTGCCGTTCGCCGTCTTCCTTGCGGCGCATGCGCCCGGGCTCGAATTGCGGCTGCAGGACTACGCCGGGATCGTCATCATCCTGGTTGCCGTTGCCGGCGAGGCCTTGGCGGACCGGCAGTTGCGGCAGTTCAAGCGCAACCCAGCGAACAAGGGGCTTGTCTGCGATGTCGGCTTGTGGCGCTGGTCGCGTCACCCAAATTATTTCTTCGAATGGCTGGGATGGCTGGCTTACCCGGTCATCGCGGTATCGGCGGACTATCCATGGGGGTGGGCCAGCCTGGCAGCGCCTGCGATCATGTACTGGATCCTGGTCCACGTGACGGGCATACCCCCGCTCGAGGAGCAGATGCTAAAATCGCGCGGCGACCGCTTTCGCCGCTATCAGGCCCGCACCAGTGCGTTCTTCCCCTGGCCGCCGCGGCGGGATCCGTGATCGACCCTGGTAGCTGCGCCGCAAAGCCGAATGAATCATCGATGTGATCCGACGCGGCTCCCGGATCGTTAATTTGGCGGCCCGCTCGACAAGCCGGCCGGCTCAGGGCGACGGGAAACACGACATGACTCTTTTCTTGACCTATCTCGCGGTGGCCGTGACCTTCGTCGCCGTCGACATGGTCTGGCTGACCATCATGGTCGACAAGCTGTATCGGCCCGTGCTGGGCGACATGTTGCGGGCTAAGCCCGATCTGCCGGCCGCGGCCGCGTTCTACCTGTTGTATCCCCTGGGCTTGATCTGGTTTGCCGTTTTGCCTGCGCAGCAAGATGGCGGCGCGCTGCGCGCCTTCACATCCGGCCTGCTGCTCGGCTGTTTCACCTATGCGACCTACGATCTGACCAATCAGGCGACGCTGCGGAATTGGTCGACCGGGTTGACCCTCGCGGACGTGTGCTGGGGCTCGTTCCTTGCCGGCATCAGTGCCTGGATCGGGTTTCTCGTCGCTCAAAAGCTGTCGCACTGAGCGACAGGCGCCGAGTCACATCAGCCTGCCGTCGCGTCAGTTGCGCGTCCGGTCTCCGACCTGCTCGAACGCTAACCTGGTTTCCGCGATCTTGTCGGACAAGGATATGAAGGCCTTCTGAGCCTGCTGCTTCGACTCCTCGTCGAGCACGAGGCTTGCAAGATCGACCAATTGGTCGCCCATGCGCTCCATGATTGCGAGCAGCCGGTCGACGCCGGCCTCAGGCTCGTCGGCCACGATTCGCTCGACTTCTCTCACGATGGTTTCGAGCCGCGCTATCGAGGAGGCGAGCCGGTCGCGTCCACGTTCGGGAAACTCAATGATCTCTGCGGCCATGCACGCTTTCCTGCCGCCTAGGCCGCCGCCATTGTGGCCAGGCAATCCTTGCGCACCACTAAAATGGTTCGGTGCAGCCAGGTCTTGATGGTGCCCACCGGCACACCAAAGCGCAGCGACAGGCTCGCGCGGCTCTCGCCTTCCAGATAGGCCAGAGCGACCAGCCTGCGGCGATCTTCCGGCAAGCGGGCCAGCGCGCCGCGGGCAACGGGTTCGGCGAAGGCGTAATCGAATTCCTCTGTCGGTGACTGCGGAGCGTCGGTCGCGACCGCAAGCGCCTTCTCCAATTCGACACTCGGTTGTCGGCGAGTCCGCAGATGATCGATGGTAGTATTTCGGACGATCGCGGACATCCAGGCCATGGCGGGGGCCCGTCCGGAATCGAACCGGGAGGCATTGCGCCAGATCTTCAGAAAACTGTCCTGGAGGATATCATCGACGTCGTGCGGCGCGGCTCCAACGGCGAGCGCGATCCGGCCCAGCCTGCCGCGCATCAATGTATGCAACTCCGCGAAAGCACGTGTATCGCCTTTGGAGACGCGCGCCAGCAGTTCGGGCAGTTCCTCGCTTCGTCCGTGGCTTGGCGGGTTCGAACCAGCCATGTCCTGTCTCCGTTGCGTTTCCAAGAGAACGCTTCGGACGCAGGTCCGGATCACCCGACAAGAGAATGACGAGGCATAATCACAGGCGCACGAATGGCCCGATCAGCCGGCCGAGCAACCCGTTCATGCGCAGGTCGCCGGTCATCGCGACCAGGCAGAGGCAGGGCCCTTCGTCGCCGACGATGGGACGATGATCGACCTCGTCGTCGCCATAGTCGAAATCCCCGGGGCCAAAGCGGCCGCCCTCATGGCTGAAGCTGCCCTCGAGCACCAGCGTCAGCTCGGTGCCGGTATGGCTGTGCTCGAGCATGCGCGAGCCTGGTGCTGACCGAAGCAGGAAGGCGCGTGCGCTGCCTGAACCGGACAGCTCGATCGGTCTCATGCTGAGACCGGGCGCCACGCGCCGGGGCTTACCGATGCGATAGTTCCGCAGTGCCGGCGGAAGATCATGGTCGATGTCAGACGCGAGGGGGGGCGCGGGGGTCTCCGCCGGAGACAGATGAATTTGCGCCATCACGCGGTCGAACGCATCGGGAGCGACCGGCACCGGCTCGACATCCTCCAGCGCGGCACCCGCAAGCTGCTCGATGGCCCGCACGAAGCGGGCGCACCGTGGGCATCCCGCCACATGCACTCCGACAACAAGTTGATGAGCCTCTTCCAGATTGCCGGCCGCGAAATCGGCCAGAAGCTCTTCCGGCGGATGATGGCTGATCGTCATGCTTCTTCGTCCAAAATGTCTCGCAACCGGTTCATCGCGAGCCTGATCCTTGACTTGACCGTTCCGAGGGGAATCCCGAGGGTGCTCGCGATCTCCGGGTGCGGCCGCTCCTCGATGAACGACAGCCTCACCACCGTGGATTGCTCTGCCGACAGTTGCTTGATGGCCGAGGCGATCCGCGCCGCGTCCTGTACGCGCGACATCAGCACATCGGCTGCGTCGGCTTGATCCGGCGCATCAGGCAGCTCGGAATCGGTTTGCAGCCGCTCTGTCCGCGCCCTGCGGCGAAATAGATCGATCCGCAGGTTGCGCGCGATCGTGAAGATCCAGGCCGGCGCACCCGCTGTCGCTGGATCGAACTGGTGCGCCTTTCGCCAAACGGCGATCATGGTGCTCTGGGCGATCTCTTCCGCCTCATCGGAGCTGCAACCGGCCTTGAGCATCAGCCCCTTGATGCGAGGCGCGAAATGCTCAAACAGTCGCTTGAAGGCCTCCCGGTCACCGTCGGAGGCGACGCGTCCGATCAAATCAGCCCAGTCCACCTTTACCTTCGGCCCTTTGCTCGCGCCAATCGACAGCCGCGCCACAACCCTCCGGGGTAAACCGGCCCCAGCCCGGATTGGCACCTCTAAAGTCCGGATAGCAGCGATCATAGCGCCTCGACAAGCGACCTCTTGGGCTGAAAACGACCGAGAAGGGCTGCCGGATCACCGGAAAATGCCTGTTGTTGCGGGTTCCATAACCTCGCGGAGATCGCGCTCCGCATCTGGCACCCGGCTTGCTCAGTCATGACCAAAGCCGGGCTTCGGCAGCGAGGCCCGTTTCAAGTTGAGGCATGCGATGCAAGAAATGTCCCGTTCTGGTACTGCCGGCGAACACCGGCTCGATGCGCTGATCGCCGATTTGTGGTGGCGCGTGCGGCTGTTGAACACCGATATCCTCGAGGAAGAAGCCAAAGCCGGCGTGTTCGACGCGCTTGCGCCGACGTATCCGCTGCTCGCACTCAATCTTCGCGCGCGCCGCGACAATCTGGTCGCCACGATCGGCATGCTCGAGCAACGGGCGAATTCGGTGTCGGAAGCGGCTTGAGAGCGGTCTCCTGCTACACCGGAAAGGTCAGCGACTTCGCCAGCCTCACCAGGTCGACCTGACGCCGGCAGCCCGTCTTTTCGAAGACGTGGATGAGATGGCTTTTCACGGTGCTGATGGACACGCCAAGCATCGTGGAGATGGCGTCACGCGTCTGTCCATCGCAGATGAGTTCGAAGATGCGAATCTCGGCCGGCGTGAGATCATAGAGCTGGACGAGCGCATCGTGCGGCAGTCGCGGCGGCCCGGAAGCTGACGCCACGAACACGGCGGCGGTGGCTCGCTGGATCAGGCCGGATCGCATCGGGCTGCGCCGCAGCGGCAGCACATGGATGACGAGAGGATCGCCGCTCGGGCGCGGGATTGGAATGCCGATGCCCTTCTGGCCGAGTGTCGCCTCGTCCTGCGCCGCTTGCGCGATGGCCGATTGCAATGCCGTGGTGGTTGCCGTGGACTGAACGGCGATCCGGCCATCTTGCGCCAGAATCGGCTCTCCGGCATCGAGCATCGCGGTGGCGGCGGCGTTGCTGTGAACGATATTCGAATCTTCGTCTGCCAGCACGACGCCGACCGCCAAGGCTTCGACTGTTGCGGCGAATGTCGCGGCCTCCACCGCCTTCATATCGAACAGATTGCTGATCGTCACGGCGCGTCGGATGTGGGGAGCCAGAAGCCGCAACCCGCCGATTTGCCCATCGTCGATGGGGCCGGCTGATTCGTGTTGGCTGAAGATCGCATTTCCGACCATCGCCTTGTCGCGAACAAGGCCGACGGCAACGGCATCGAACAGGCCCTTGGGCATGGCCCACTCGCGGTAATAGCGGTTGCTGGAGATGACGTCCTGTCCGACGGCCTGGGACTGAACGATTGGCTCGCCCAACGGATATTGCTGGATACGCGCCGCGCCGCCCCAGAGCTCGATGATATCGGGCCCGTAAGCGATCGCGTTCCGGGCCATCAGTGAGAGGTCGGATCCGGAGACCGCGTTCACTACGGCCTTCATGTTGGTGAGGCTGGCAACCGAGAGCGCGCCGGTGGCGAAGCCGAACTCGGTGCAGATCTCGTCGAGAACTGTGGTCCAGCGCCCGGGTGTGATCACGCAATCATAGATCCCACCGATGAGATCCGAGAATTTTTCGACCGAAGCCTGCTGCTGCATTCCGAATTGCTCACATGAAATCACTGACGTTATTCAGAAGCCGCATAGCGAAACGGCGTCATCCGGCGACGGTAGGGGCGCAACCGACCGAGTTTATCATTGCGATCCAAAGCGCAAAAGGGAACGCCGAACACAAGTGCTTGGGTTTCGTCGGCAGCAATCATGGAGCGTTGTGAATGTCGGGCCCCTCGGCGTCTGATTAAAATCACGGCAGCCGTGGTGCGCATGCGGTTGGCAACCCTGACCGAGTTGCAATTTTATACAACGCAACTTCGAATCGCGTGTGTTAGCATTCCCCCGGGGGATGGAATTAACCGTCTCCCGTTTGGAGGGATATGGTCATGACGTTGTCAAGCGTTGTTGCGCGTTCCGCCGTCGCCATCCCGTCGATAGCTCTGCTGATGTGCGGTCTGAGTGGAACGGCAGAGTCGCAACCGACGCCCGCCGACACCAGGCTTCCCAGCGTCACGGTCGAGGCACCGAAGCAGATGGCGAGGCCGCACCGGGCCGCCCATCATGCCGTTGGCCGCAGTACCAGGGTCGTCGCAACCTCGCCAACCCCGGCATCGGCCGCAACGAACTCGGATGCCGCGAAGCTTGCCAGGCTTGCCGCCACGACGAACAACTGTGTCGGCGGTTGCCAATCTAGCTTCAAGACGGGCAACCAGCCCTGGGTTGGCTGCAGCGCCACGGGCGGCGTGTATTCGGCAACATGCCGCAATGTCGGCAACTACAAGAGTTACGACGAGTGCAAGGAAGCCGGGCGCCTCACCGGCTGGCGGTCAGGTGAGACATCAGCGTATTGCAGCAGCGTGGCGTTGGCGGCGGGCTGGCGTTGACGTTGCTGCGGCTGCTCGCGTGCCTCTCCTCCGATCGAACGACGCGCGATTGCCAGCGGAGGCGATGAACCCAGCGCGTGACCCGTGACACATTTTTTTCCCACGGGCCAACCTAGCTTTGCCGTCAGGTGGTTCGCAGTGATCCACCAGGCAAAGGACAAGTCTCATGCGCAATACCATCCTTGCGGCTTTCGCGGCGATCATGTTGGCAGGTGCGGTGACGCCGGCGAGCGCACTGACCATCGTGCGCGATCATCGCGACCCGCCCATCGTGCGCGACCACCGCACTCAGACCATCGTCAGGGACCACCGCACGCAGCCCGAGGTCCGCGATCACCGGCACTAAGCGTCCCGGCGGCGGAGCCGAACCGGACAGGTTCGGCTCCGTGTCGCGTCATGCGAGGTCCGACCATCCTCTGCGCGTGGCGCGGATGTCCATTCGCGATTGTGCGGCTTGAGCACGCGCCAGGTTCCCGCCGCCATGCTATGGCTGCCTCCGCAACTTCCCGCGAGGCCGCCATGCTCCCCATTCCCGCCGATATCTTCACCGAGCCCGAGGACGTCTCGCCCGACGGCCTTGCCAATCTCGGTCCGCTCCGCCGTCTCGCGGGGCATTGGCAGGCGGACAAGGGTATCGACATCAATCCGAAGGCGGCGGGGCCGGAGCGGCGGACCTTCATCGAGCGCATCCGTATGGACCCGATCGATCCGCAGGCCAACGGGCCGCAGCTGTTGTACGGGCTGCGCTATCACATCCACATCAACACGCCCGAAGAAGACATCACCTTCCACGACCAGGTCGGCTATTGGCTGTGGGAGCCCGCGACCGGGCTGATCATGCAGACGCTGGCGATTCCGCGTGGGCAGGTGCTGCTGGCCTCGGGCAGGGCCGGGCCCGACGACAGGGAGATCTCGGTCGCCGCAAAGCGCGGCGACACCGGCTACGGCATCTGCTCCACGGATTTTCTGGAACAGGCGTTCCGCACCGACTCCTATCGTTGCGACATCACCTTCAACGACGACGGCAGCTGGACCTATCTGATCCAGACCGCGTTGTTCGTGCGCGGCGCGCCGTTCGACCATCGCGACACCAACACGCTGCAGCTCGTCGCGCCTCCAAAGCTCAATCCGCTCGCGGTGATCGTGAATGATCGTGCCAGGGCCGATGGGCCGGCGGTGTGAAGCGCGGCGTCGGAGACCAGCATGAAGCCCTATGTCATCTGCCTGATGCATTCCAGCCTCGATGGCCGCACGCATCCCAGTCGCTGGCGCCCGAAGGGTGCGGGCACGGACTGGTTCGAGAAGATCCATGACGAACTCGGCGGCGATGCCTGGGTGATCGGCCGCGTCACCGGCTCGGAGTTTGCCAAGGGCCAGCCCTACCCCGCGACGGACATGAAGCTGCCGCGTGAAAACTGGTTCGCGCGGCGCGACGCCAAGACCTATGGAATCGTGCTCGATGCGCAGGGCAAGATCGGCTGGGGCCGCCCGGACATCGGCGGCGATCCGATCGTCGTCGTGCTGACCGAGGGCGTGCCGGATTCGCATCTCGCCGGCCTGCGCGGCGAGGGCGTATCCTACATCTTCGCCGGCCAATCCGAGCTCGATCTGGCGCTGGCGCTCGACATCCTCCACCACGAACTCGGGGTGAAGCGGCTGCTGGTCGAAGGCGGCGGCGTCGCCAATGGCGCGTTCCTGCGGGCTGGTCTGATCGACGAGTTCAATCTGATCCTCAGCCCCGCGATCGACGGCGCCACGGGCGCGCCCTTCGTGTACTCTTCGACGGAGGCCGATAGCGATAAGCGCGCACCGATCGCCGCGATGTCGCTGGAGAGCACGCGCGAACTCGGCGGCGGCGTCCTGCTGTTGCGTTACCTGATCGAGAACGATCCGCAAGCCGTGAGCCGGTAAGGCGCGGTCATGCCCGAGGCATCACAGCATATCGTCATCGTTGGCGCGGGGGCAGCCGGCCTGATGGCGGCGCGCGAGCTGGCGCGGGCCGGCCGCAAGGTGACGGTGCTGGAGGCGCGCGAGCGTTGCGGCGGCCGTATCCATCCGTTGCCGGACGCGGAGTTCGGCTATCGCGCCGAAGCCGGCGCCGAATTCGTCCATGGCGAGGCACCGGTCACGCGCGGGTTGCTGCGCGAGGCCGGGCTGTCCCTTCACGAAATCGCAGGCGAGCGGTGGAGCTTCGACGGGACGACGCTCTCGCGCGAAGACCGCGACGATCCGCACGAAGCCGAGCTGCAAGCCGTGCTTCGGGACCTGAAGGAAGATCTCCCCGTCGCCGAATTCCTGCGCCGGCATTTCGCCGGGGAGAAATACGCGCCGATGCGCCGTTCGATCGAGCGGATGGTCGAGGGCTACGACGCGGCCGACCCCGAGCGCGCCTCGACGCTGGCGCTGCGCGAGGAATGGATGGATGGCGGGCACGCCGCGCAGGCGCGCATCGATGGCGGCTATGGCGCGCTGATCGACTTCCTGGTGGCTGACTGCCGCCGGTTGGGAGTGACTCTCCAGCTCGGCTGCGTAGTCTCGGCGATCGAGGATAACAGCGATAGGGCGGCCGTTCGCTGCGTCGGCGGCGATGTCCATGGCTGCGATCGCGTGATCCTCACGGTACCGTTGCCTTTGCTGCGCGAGGTGGCGCTGCCGGCGAGCGTACGCGAGAAGCTTGCTGCGGCGGGCGACATCGGCTTCGGCAACGTCATCAAGATCCTGCTGTGCTTCGCGCGGCCATGGTGGCAAGAGCGACACCTGGATCTGGCGGGCATGACCTTCCTGTTGTCGGAGAGGGCCATCCCGGTGTGGTGGACGCAATATCCGAGAGGGCAAGCCGTGCTGACCGGCTGGTTCGGCGGCCCGCGCACGGCAGGGTTGGACAGCCTCGATCCGCAAGGATTGGTCGAGGCCGGACTCGATTCGCTCGCCGCCATCTTCAAGCTGTCGCGCGAAGACGTCGCGCGCGATCTCGTGGCCGCGGCGGCGACCAACTGGGCGCATGATCCCTTTGCCCGCGGGGCCTATTCCTGGGCGACGCCACGAACGCGCGCTGCACAAGAAATTCTCGCGCGCGCCGATGGTCGGGTGCTGTTCTCCGGAGAAGCGCTCTATCGCGGCCGTGACATGGGCACGGTGGAAGCCGCGCTGGCGAGCGGGTTGATGACGGCGGGACTTATCCTGCGAGGCTAAAGAAAAAGGCCCGCATTTCTGCGGGCCTCATCTCTTACCAGCGTCCGCCGCCGAAGCTGAACGTCACGCCGGGACCGCCGCCGCCGTAATAACCATACGGTCCGCCGCCGTAGTAGCCGTGATGGCGCGGATAATAACCATAGTTCCGGTGGTGCGGACGATAATAGCCGTGATGGCGGTGGTGAGGACGCCAATGATGATGGCGATGTCCATGGTGCCGGTGCTGCGCGCTGATGTCGGTCGATTGGGCAGCGGGCGCGTTCTGCTTTGCGCTCGAGTCGCCGGCCGCGTTCGCCGCCGATCCGCCGGCAAGCGCCGCAGCCCCGACCGCGATCGCGACAATGAGATACTTCATGGTGTCATCACTCCAGTTGAATGTCGTGAGACAACAGATGGGTGTCTGCTCCGTTCCGGCTAGCGCGGGCGTCGAAACGACGCAGCACGGCGTGCGATGTGCGGCGAATGAGCGTACGCAGCGACATCTATTGTCGCATCGTCGGCTTTGATCGCATTGCTGCCATTACTTGGCCGCGAATGACGCGACCACGTCGGCGGTTGTGACGATGCGCGCAAACTCTCCGTTGAGGTTCGACAGCGTCATCGCATGGATTTCCTCGGCTGAATGCTCGTCGCCGTCGGGCCCGATGCGGTCGAAGGTCCATGTCGCATCGCGCACCAGGTGCGCGTCGAAGGCGAGATTACCGGCCATCCGCGTTGTCGTCTCCACGCAGTGATTGGTGGTGGCACCGCAGATCACGAGCGTGCCGATGCGGCCAGCACGCAGGCGCTGCTCCAGGTCGGTGCCGATGAAGGCACTGTTGACGCGCTTGACGATCACGGTCTCGCCCGGCTGCTCGCGGGCCTCGTCCTTGACGGCATAGCCGGACCGCGACGGCAGAAACGGCGAAGTCGACTTCGTGCCTTCATGGCGGATATGAAAGATCGGCGCGCCGTGCGTCCTGAAAGCCCCCAGCAGATCAGCGATGCGCGCCACCGCATCCGGATTGTTGCGCCGCTTTCCCGCCGCTTCCCATTCGTCGAACGCGCGCTGGACGTCGACGACGATGAGGGCGGGGAGGGGGTGAGGCATGGAGAGTTCTCGCGGGCTGCGGATGCGAATATGAGGGGCGACGGAAATGGTGCGCAATGCCAAACTTCCCTCGTTTCGAGACGGCTTGTGCCCGGCTGCGGAAACAGTGCTCCGCGCTGCACCGTGGCCGGGATACGGAGTGAGTTGCGCCACCTTGCTGAGGATCAAAGCGGCGGGAACTGGCCGGTCTAATGTCCACGTCCTACATGGATGCAGTACCGACCGAGTTGCGAAAGGACGCCATGCCCGAACCGACGAGTCGACCGGACGGACTTGCCGGGATCAGGACGCTGCCGCAACTCTTGCGCTGGCGCGTCAGGGCGACGCCGACAGCGGAGGCGTATCGACATTTCGATGCGACCGCGCAGCGCTGGATCAGCCAGTCCTGGCACGAGATCGATGCGGAATTCGAGCTGTGGCGGCGCTCGCTCGCAGCGGAGGAGTTTGCGCCGGGCGAGCGGGTCGCCATCCTGATGCCGAACGGCATCGCGCATATCGCCATGGACCAGGCTGCGCTGTCGCGCGGCCTCGTGCCGGTGCCGATGCATGCCGTCGACAACCCCGATAGCATCGCCTACGTCCTGGTCGATTCCGGCGCGCTGCTGCTGTTCGTCGATACGCTGGAGCGCTGGCAGGCGATCGTAGCGACCGGCCAGCCGCTCGACCATCTCAAACGTGTCGTCTGCGCAGATGCAGGCGGGCTGATCACGCCGGATGGGCGTATCGTCGGGCTCGACCACTGGCTCGCGCAGGCCCCCGGCGCGAGCGCGCCGCTGCCCGACGTCGCGATACAGCCGGACGACCTTGCCGCCATCGTCTACACCTCGGGCACGACCGGGCGGCCGAAGGGCGTGATGCTGTCACACGCCAACGTGGTCGCCAATGTGAAGGCGATCGCGCACCGCATCGCCGCCGAACCTGGCGACGTCTTCCTGTCCTTCCTGCCGCTCTCGCACACGTTCGAGCGCACCGGCGGCTATTACTACCCGATTGCGGCCGGCGCCTGCGTCGCCTATGCCCGCTCGGTGCCGCAACTCTCGGAGGATCTGAAGCATGTGCGGCCGACGGTGCTGGTCTCGGTGCCCAGGATCTACGAGCGCATCTACGCGCTGATCATGCAGCATCGCGCTTCCGCAGGGAGCACCGAGCGCGCGCTGCTCGACCTCACCATCGCCGTCGGAGGGCGGCGTTTCGATGCGCGGCAGCGGCATGGCGTGCCGTCGCTGCTCGAGCGGCTGGCCTGGCCGCTGCTGAAGCGGATCGTCGCCGACAAGGTGCTGGCCCAGCTGGGCGGCCGCCTGCGTGTCGCGGTCTCCGGCGGCGCGCCGATCGCCGCACCCGTCATTCGCCTGTTCCTTGCGCTCGGGCTCGACGTGCTTCAGGGCTACGGCATGACCGAGACCTCGCCGGTGGTCTCCGTCAACACCATCGACGACAATGATCCGCACTCGGTCGGCCATGTCCTCGACGGTGTCGAGGTCAAGCTGGGCGAGAACGACGAATTGCTGGTACGCGGTCCCAGCGTGATGGTCGGCTATTGGCACAAGCCGGCGGAGACGCGCCGCGTCAAGGACGCCGACGGCTGGCTGCATACCGGCGACCAGGCCCGCATCGAGAACGGGCGCATCACCATCACCGGCCGCATCAAGGATATCCTGGTGACGTCGACCGGCGAAAAGATCGCGCCGGTGGACCTGGAGACCGCGATCCTCACCGATCCCTTGTTCGAGCAGGCGCTGGTGGTCGGCGAGCAGCGGCCGTTCCTCACCGCGCTGGTGGTGCTCAATGCGAAAGCCTGGGTGCAGGAGAAGGAAAGGCTGGCCGCTAGCGGCAAGCAAGGCGGCGCGGCGGAACGGGCTGCGCTGCTGTCGAGAATAGCGGCGACCGTGAAGTCTTATCCGTCCTACGCGACACCGCGCGCGGTGTGGTGGACGCTTGACCCGTGGACCATCGCAAGCGGCCTGCTCACGCCGACGCTGAAGAACAAGCGGCCTGCGCTCGAGCGCCGATTCGCGGAGGAGATCGAACACGTTTATGCGAAGAAGCCTGCGGCGATAACGTCGACGTGATGTCGCCTCGTGTCCCGCTTGATCCAGCGCAACCTGGGTCGCTGCCTCGCGGTGCAATGTCATCGCCGAGTTCGAACGGTCATCGAGGCAGGTCATGAAGGCGTATTTCATCGGCGGTGGCATTGGATCGCTCGCGGGCGCGGCGTTCCTGATCCGCGACGCGCAGCAGGCGGGGCGTGACATCGTGATCTACGAGGCCCAGCCGCTGGTCGGCGGCAGCCTCGACGGCGCGCTGCTCGCGAACGGCGCCTATTCGCTGCGCGGCGGGCGCATGCTCACCACCGACCATTACGAATGCACCTGGGATCTGCTCTCCAGCATTCCCTCGCTCGAGCATCCCGGCCTCAGCGTCCGCGACGAGACCATCGCGTTCAACCTGGAGAACCCGGCGCACTCGCAGGCGCGGCTGGTGGACCGCAACCGCTTCAAGGTCGACGTCTCGCATATGGGGTTTTCCGCGCGCGACCGGCTCGAGTTGCTGCGGCTCACCGAGGCCTCGGAAGAGGCGCTCGGCAACAGCCGCATCACCGACTGGCTCTCGCCGAAATTCTTCGAGTCCAATTTCTGGTACATGTGGCAGACCACCTTCGCGTTCCAGCCCTGGCACAGCGCGGTCGAGCTGAAGCGCTATCTGCACCGCTTCATGAGCGAGTTTCCGCGCATCGAGACGCTCGCCGGCGTCAAGCGCACCGTCTACAATCAGTATGATGCGATCGTGCAGCCGCTGGTGGACTGGCTCAAGCGGCAAGGTGTGCAGTTCGTGCGCGGCACCGAAGTCACCGACATGGCGATCGAAGGCGCGGACGGACGCCTGCGGGTGCGCCAGCTCGTGCTTGACCGCGACGGCCGCACGGCCAATGTCCGGCTCGAAGACGGCGATCTCGTGTTCTTCCAAAACGGCTCGATGACGGACGCATCGAGCCTCGGCACCATGACCGAGCCGCCGCCGCATCTGACCAAGAAAGACAGCCATGGCTGGGCGCTGTGGGAGACGATCGCGCAGGGGCGTCCCGAATTCGGCAATCCCACCGTCTTCAACAGCTCGATCCCAGAATCCTATTGGCTGTCCTTCACCGTTACCTGCCGCGATCCACGCTTCTTCGACCGGATGGAGGCGTTCTCCGGCAACAAGGCGGGCACGGGCGGCCTCGTTACGTTCAAGGATTCCAACTGGCTGATGTCGGTCGTGCTCTATCACCAGCCGCATTTCGCCGGTCAGCCGAAGAACGTCCAGGTGTTCTGGGGGTACGCGCTGCATCCCGATCGCGTCGGCAATTTCGTCGCCAAGCCGATGTCCGAATGCGGCGGCGCGGAGATCCTAAAGGAGCTGTGCGGTCATTTGAACTTCGATCCTTCGGTGTTCGAGGACGCGATCTGCATTCCCTGCCGCATGCCCTACATCACCAGCATGTTCATGCCGCGCCATCTGGCCGACCGGCCGCTTCCGGTGCCGACGAACTCGGTCAACCTCGCCTTCGTCAGCCAGTTCGTCGAAATCCCAAACGACGTCGTGTTCACCGTGGAATATTCGGTGCGCGCGGCGCAGATGGCGGTCTATCAGCTGATGAAGATCGATCGCCCGGTGCCGCCGGTGACGCGGCACGACAAATCGCTGGCTGTAATCTTCGCGACGCTGGAGAAAGCGTTCGCGTGAAGGCTACTTGAACGGATCCTGGATTGACGGCGCCGACTGCCGGATGCGGCGCACGCTCACCGGCGTGCCGTCGGAGACGAACAACAGTTCGTAGCGGCGGCCCTCGCTGTCGGTGGCGGAGCAGGTGACGTCGTTGACCTTCTTCGCAGCGAAATTGCCGGTCTGGCGGCAGAGGCCCGTCGAGGTCTGCTCGGCCGGCACCGGCAGGCCGTCGACCTTCGGCCGGTCCTTGGAGTTCAGCAGCATGCGGTCGATCGGCAACTCGTAGGAATTGTCGTCGGCCCGCTTGCCGTTCTCGCCCGAAAACGACACAACGTGACTGGCATCGGAAGGGTCTTCGACCGCGACCGAGAAATTGACCCGGCCCTTGTCGCCGTGGGCGTAGGCGACCGTCTTGCAGGCAAAGGTGCGACCGGCGACCTTGAGCGTCTTGCAGTGGCCGGACATCAGCGCCAGCAAGTCGATGTAGGAATTCTGCAGAATTTGCGGATTGTTGACCCGAGTCGGGCTCAAAGGTTCGGCGAAACAAGGGCTTGCGACGGCAGCAAGGGTCGCGCTCAGCACCAGCGCGGCGACCTGCGGCTGCCTGCAGACGCGCATCGCGAATCCCATCCCCAAGGTGGAATCGCAAATCGATCGCGATCGCGTTTGTCGTGCAAGCTCTCTCTGGAATACCACCGCGTCACCCCGACGGCGATTCGTCCAAATCGCCCAAGCCGTCCCGCAGGCACTTGCCGTCAGGCCGGTGTTTTTTTCGTGGCAGCGCTAACCCGTCGCCGCCTGCCAGCGCCTGTCGCGAAGCGAGGGCCGACGGTGCAGGCGGGCGTCCAGCAAGGTGCGGGCGCGGGCGAGCTCGCCGCTGCGCATGAGGGCGACGATATAGGTGTCCTCGATCAGTTCGCGCTGGGCGTGGCTGCCGCCGATCCGCACGACCTCGCTGAGGAGGGGCGCGAGCGTTTGCGCGCAAACCCCGTAATCCTCCTCGGCAAAGGCCGCCAGCGCGCGGATGATCGCAGGCACCACGGGGCCGGCCGGCAGCTTGCCCTCGGCAAGGCGCTGCTCGATGGTCGCAAGGCGCGCGCCCAGCGCGGCGTGGTTTTGCGTCGCCGCCGCGAACAGGGCCATGTGGATGTCGGCGAAGGACAGGCTCGCTTTCGGAAAGAGCTTTTGCGCGCTGACGTCGGCGTCGAGCCACAGCGCTTTCGGCACAGTGTGTCCGTATGCCGACAGGCGCCACAGCAGCGACGCCGCGTCGGTCACGAGGTTGAGCGGCGGTGCCTGCGTGACGGACGGCTGCAGCACGTCGGCATAGATCGACAACGCGCGCGCCGCATCGCCATGCTCCAGTGCGCCGAGCGCCTGGTGCCAGCGGATATGCCCGTGCAGGATTCCGGCGCGGTCGTAAGAGGGAATCCAGTCGTCGACGAGGCGGTCGGCCGCTTCGATCGAGCCGTCTTCGAACATCGCGTGCAGCACCGCATGCGCGGCGTGGGCGTTGGCCCGGCGCATATTGAAGCCGCGCTCGGTCACGGCGCGGCCGCGTGCGACGTCGCCATTCTCCGTCATCGCCCAACCGGCCATGGTGAGAAACCACCAGTCCTCGCCGTAATGCTGCGCCACGCGCTCGCACAGCTCATGCCGCGCGCGGTCGTGGTCGGTCATGCCGGAGAAGGCGAACAGTCCGAACGCACCGAGCGGCAGCGACAGCACCAGGGCATCGCGCGGCCAGCTCTCGATGTGTCTCAGCGTCGATGCGATCGCCTCAGGCAGCCGTCCCTCAATTGCCAGCGCCAGCGTCTCGACATGCGAGCGCTCGCGCTCCGTGCCGCGCCTGGCGACCAGCTCGCGCGCGTGCGCCGCCTTGCTCCGGGCCAGATCGCCCTGCTGGTAGAAGGCGTGCACGCGGGCACGGGCGATATGGGGAAGCGCGAAATCCGGGTCGGCCGCAATCGCGCGCTCCAGCGTCTCCGCCGTGCCGGTCCAACCCGCGAGCATGAGATCGACGCCTTCGCGATAGGCGGATGCGGCCGCATCGGAGGTGGTGGAGAGCGGCAGGCCGTAGCGGTCTTCGAGCGCCATCGTCGCCTCCCGCTCTCACGCCGTCCGCGCGCGGCGGCCTTCGATCGGGTAGGCGGGATCGTTGTAGCCGGGCGTCGAGGGGTGGCCCGGCACGACCAGCCGGTCGATCAGGGCCTCGTCGTCAGCGGTGACGCGATAGTCGAGCGCGCTGATGTAGCCGTCCCACTGCTCCTCGGTCCGGGGGCCGGCGATGACGGCTGAGACGAAGGCGGAGTTGAGTACCCAGGCGACCGCGAACTGGCCGGCCGAAATGCCTTTCTTCTCGGCATGAGACTTGATTTCCTGCGCAAGTTGCAGTGATTCCGGCCGCCATTCGGTCTGCATCATGCGAGTGTCATTCCGGCCGGCGCGCGTTTCCTTGTCGGGCGCGGCATCCGGCTTGTATTTGCCGGTGAGCACGCCGCGCGCCAGCGGACTGTAGGGCACGATGCCGAGGCCGTAATAGGAGCAGGCCGGGAAGTGCTCGACCTCGGGCATGCGGTTCATCGCATTGTAATAGGGCTGGCTTACCGCGGGACGGTCGATGCCGAGGCGATCACAGATGTTGCAGATCTCGGCAACGCGCCAGGCCCGATAGTTCGACACGCCGAAATAGCGTACCTTGCCGGCGCGGATCAGGTCGCCCATCGCGCGCACCGTCTCCTCCAGCGGCGTCGCATGGTCTTCCTTGTGCAGATAGTAGATGTCGATGTAATCGGTGCCGAGCCGCTTGAGGCTCTCGTCGGCGGCTTGCAACACCCAGCGCCGTGACAGCCCGCCGCGATTGGGATCCTTGCCTATCCCAGCGTTCATGGGATTGGCGAGTTTCGTCGCGAGCACCCAGGCGTAGCGATTGCTTGCGATGGCGCGGCCGACGACCTCCTCGGAGCCCCCCTTCGAATAAGCGTCCGCCGTGTCGATGAAATTGATCCCGGCGTCGTGCGCCTTGTCGACGATCCGTTTCGACGCGGCTTCATCGGTCGGGCCGCCGAACATCATGGTGCCCAGGCAGATCGGCGACACTTTCAGGCCGCTGCGGCCGAGCTGACGGTATTGCATGGGCGTCCTCAACGCTTTCGTTGGGGCGCAGCATAGCCAGCTAGAGCCGTCATTGCGAGCGCAGCGAAGCAATTCAGAGCTACATCCGTGGAAGATGCTGGATTGCTTCACTGCGTTCGCAATGACGAGGTTGGGGCACGCTCATGCGTCATACTCGGTGTCATCGCCCGCGAAGGCGTGCGATCCAGTATTCCAGAGACGGCGCTGGGATAGGGAGAGGCCGCGGCGTACTGGATTCCCCGACTTCGCGGGGAATGACAGCGAGGTGCGTGAATGCGGCCTGACGATGCCTAGCCCGGGCCCTTCAAGATCTTGAACACGCCGTTCGCCATCACGATGCAGCGACCATCCACGGTCACCTCGGTGCTCATGAAGATCAGGCTGCGGGTCGCGCGCACAACGTGGGGGCGGGAGATCAGGATGTCGCCGATCTGACCGGCCTCGACGAAATGGGTGTCGAGCTGCACCGTCGCCATGTATTCCTTGCCGGAGACGTAGCGGGCGGTCATGCCGCAGGTGCGATCGGCGAAGGTCATCATCACGCCGCCCTGGACCATGCCGCGGCGGTTGTGGTGCTTGTCCTCGGTCGCGAGCGCGAACTCGTAATGACCGTCGACCGTGCGCTCCCACAGGGGCCCGATCAGGTGCATGAAGCCGGTGGTTTCGAGGATGCTCCAGCCGTCTGATTTGAGCCTTGTCGCGGCCTTGCTCGTCATCTTTTCGTACATCCCTGCAACGCGTCTCTCTCCTCGTTTCATCAGATGCGGTCCTGGTGTAGTCAAGCACCATGAGACCTTTTGGAGATGCCACCAGACGGAATATCGAAGCCGCCTGCGCCTCCTTCGCGCGGCTGCCTGACGAGGCTGCGCCGTCGGCGCTGAAGCGCGCCGCGGTGGTGCTCGCGCTGACTGAAGCCAATGAGGGCGATGACACCGCCTTCCTGCTCACCAAGCGCGCATCGAGCCTGCGCGCGCATCGCGGTCAGTGGGCGCTGCCGGGCGGACGCTGCGATGCCGGCGAGACGCCGGTCGAGGCGGCGTTGCGGGAGCTCGACGAGGAGCTCGCGCTCAAGCTTTCTGCCGACGCGGTGCTCGGTCTGCTCGACGATTACCCGACCCGCTCCGGCTATCTGATCACGCCGGTGGTGGTGTGGGCGGCCGACAGCGCCGCGATCAGGCCGAACCCGGACGAGGTCGCCTCCGTCCATCGTATCGCGCTCGACACGATCGAGCGCGACGAGGCGTTCGATTTCACGGCGATCTCCGAAAGCACCCGCCGCGTCATCCGCTTTCATCACCAGATGAGCCTGATCCACGCGCCGACGGCCGCCCTGATCTACCAGTTCCGCGAGGTGCTGGCCGGGCGGCAGACCCGCGTTACCGAGCTGGAACAGCCGGTTTTCGCCTGGAAATGAAGGTAAACGGCACGTTAACGTGACGGTTACCGGATGCCTGCTAAGAGGGCAGCATGCATCATTCGATTCGAAACAAGCTTGCGCTGGTTCCACTTGCGCTCACCTTGCTCGTGCCTGCTGCGCGTGGCGAGACCGACGCGCTGCCGCCGACGGTCCGCAATGCCAATGCCCAGCTGCTGTCGCAGTTTTTCGCGCAAAGCGCGGGGGCTTCGCCCGCTGTGCTCGAATATCGCCGCAAGCTTGCGGAATATCAGGCGGCGCGCGCGGCCTTCGACGCCGAGGCCGGTGCCTATTGGAGCCAGATCTCGGAGAAGCGGAAGGGCCGTAACGCCAAGCGGCGCAGCGGGCAGCAGGTCACGCTCGACGATTACGTGCTGGAGCATCCGCCGCTCTATAACGGGCCGAAGAAGCCGGTCAATCCGGAGCCGGAGGAGACGCCGGACCGTCCCGCGAAGAAGCCGATCCCGGTGGTCGCCGATTTCCTGCGCGCGGCGCAGGAGCTCTACCAGTTCACGCCGCAGCGCCCGGCGAGCGAGATCGAGTTCAAGCGCGCCTATGCGCGCTACGCGCTGGCCTCCGGGCTGACCCGGGAGCAGGCGGTGCGGGTGTATTCGTTCGAGACCGGCGGCACCGGCAATCATGACGTGCAGGCGGGAATCGAGCATGGCGGCAAGCGCGCGATCTCGACCGCGATGGGCTACAACCAGCTCCTGACCACCAACAGCGTCGAGCTGCTGGCAGAGCAGGGGCATGAACTCATTCGCGCGCTCTCCGAGAAGGTGGCGCGGACGTCGGGACCGGCGCGCCAGTCGCTCGAGCACAAGCTCGTCGTGCTGAAGAAGATGGTGGCGCATGCGAAGTCCGTGCCCGACACCTGGTCGGAGCACGAGAAGATCGGCAACACCGCGCAGGGCTGGGCCATGCATGCCATGGTGCTCGACATCGATGTCGGGCCGATGCTGCAGACCCACAAGCTCCTGACCTCGGTGCTGTTCGCCCGCGCCAAAGGCTACACCCGACCGCTCACCGCAGCCGAGCTCGAGATGATGAACCTCACCGGCGATGGCACCGGGCTCGATATGGTGACGATGCCGCAGGCCATGCGCGAGCAGGTGCCGACCTCGAACTTCTTCCAGCGCGGCGGTTACGAGCGCAACCCGGTTGCGATCCGGCACAACACCGTGGCGAAGCTGCTCGCCGTGACGGACGACCGGATGGATTCGAACAGCAACAAACCTGGCGCAAGGGAGATGGCGGCGGCGTTCTAAAAGCGTTTGCCATGACCTCCGCTGTCATGCCCGCGAAGGCAGGCCATCCAGGACGCCGCGGCCTCTCGATTCAAGCACAACTGTCGGCCCAGTACGCAATTGCGCACGAGGCGGACGAGACCTGAGTGCTAAGCGCCGCTATCGCCTGCCAGCTCAAGCCCTACTGATCCGGGCCAAACTTGAACTTGCCGTCGCCTTCCAGATATGGGCCGCTGCGCATATAGAGTTGGCCGTTGTGCCCGATGAAGAACAGCGTGCCCCGCGGGACCTTCTTGGCGCCCTTCAGGAGCTCGCCGGCGTTGCTCGTGCCCATCTTGTAGGAAAAGGTCTTGCCGTCCTTGTCATAGGCGTAGCCCGTGTCGGGCTTGAGCTCCCACGGCGTCGCCGGGGCTTGCGCAAAAGCAGGCCCGGCGAAGGCGCCGAGCGTTACGAGTGCTGCCGAAACAAATGCAAATGTCTTGGTTGAAAATGCCATGATCCCATCCTCCCCGCCGTTGGGGCATCGGGCTTGAACAAATCACGAACGGCATATCAGGGTCAATTTGCGAAAGCGCCGCAGCGCTTCACGTCTTGCCCAGCAGTTTGTGATTTTCCCTTCGTCCCCTCGCGACTATGTTCCGCTTTCCGTCTAGAACGCAACTCGACAAAACCATTGGCAGGGATGATTCGGATGCGCCATGTGATTAAACTTTGCTGGGCTGCTGCATTGTCGTTGACGGCGCTCGCGCCGGCGGCCCAGGCCGATGATTACCAGCTCAGCCACAACCAGCGCATTTCGTGCAGCCGCGGCCTTGCCCCGGGCAAGCTGAACACGGCGACCTGCAAATCCTACACCTATCTCTTCAACACCAAGACCTCGGAATACTTCCGCTGCCAGGTGTCGCTGGCGCTGACCCGCGACAACAAGGAAGTCATCAACGTCCAAACCGACGGAGGCTGCACCAAGAAGCCCCGCATCTTCGAGACCGACGGCAAGTATGATTTCGACGCGACCGAGACCGAGCCGCCGAACACCAATTCGTTCTTCGGCCCCGGCGGCTATTCGGTCTGGGCCGCCGACGTCGGCGCGCAGAAGATCCGCGGCTGCATCACCATCTCGTCCGGCCTCGGTTCCGACATCTCCAAATGCCTGGACATGACGTTCCAGTGAGGGCGCCGCACCTGCCAACAGCGAGCCGCCGCAGATTGGCAGGGTCCGAGCAAGCCCTCGTCCTTCGAGACAACAGCTCCCGCGGCCTCCTCACGATGAGGCTGTGTGGCAGCCTTCCCTGTCGAAAATGGTGCCACGCACTCCGCCATTAGCTTGAGGCGTGCCGTTGGCGGGCACTCATAGGATGTGCCGCTAGCGACTGCGCCACCTCGCCGCACCCGCGGGTTCCCGAAAAATCGAGCCGGATCGGCCGTTTACCGCAGCCCAGCTTTATCTTTTGGATGGGTTGACCCGCATCCCTCATCCGGCCAATTTCGCCGCCGGTTTGGGGAGAACAACAACCATGAAACGGACCATTTTCGGCGCGGCCGCGGCTCTTGCTCTAGCGGCGTCGGCACCTTGCGCGCAGGCGCAATCCTTCATCAACGTGCTGACCGGCGGTACCTCCGGCGTCTATTATCCGCTCGGGGTCGCGATCGGAAAGATCTACGGCGACAAGATTCCGAACGTGAAGACGCAGGTGCAGGCCACCAAGGCGTCGGTCGAAAATCTGATCCTGCTGCAGCAGGGCCGTGGTGAGCTGGCCTTCACGCTGGGCGATTCGCTCAAGGCCGCCTGGGACGGCGACGAGGAGGCGGGTTTCAAGACCAAGCTCGACAAGCTCCGTACCATCGGCGCGATCTATCCGAACTACATCCAGATCGTCGCGACCGCTGAATCCGGCATCAAGACGCTGGCCGACCTCAAAGGCAAGAGCCTCTCCGTTGGTGCGCCGAAGTCCGGCACCGAGCTGAATTCGCGTGCGATCCTGGCCGCCGCCGGCATGAGCTACAAGGATCTCGGCAAGGTCGAATATCTGCCGTTCGCCGAATCGGTCGATCTCATGAAGAACCGCCAGCTCGCAGCGACGCTGCAATCGGCCGGTCTCGGCGTCGCCTCGCTGAAGGATCTGTCGACCTCAAGCCCGATCACGGTGGTGTCGGTGCCGAAGGAGACCGTCGACAAGATCGGCCCGCCCTTCGTTTCCGCGATCATTCCGGCCAACACCTATACCGGCCAGGACAAGGACGTGCCGACCGCGGCCGTGATCAACTACCTCGTCACGAATTCGACCGTGTCGGACGATCTGGCCTATCAGATGACCAAGCTGATCTACGAATCGCTGCCGGAATTGCAGAACGCGCACGCGGCCGGCAAGGAGATCAAGCTCGAGACCGCCGCGACCGGCAGCCCGGTTCCGCTGCACCCCGGCGCGATCCGCTATTACAAGGAAAAAGGGCTGATCAAGTAGGGTCGGTTCTCATCATCGGACGTCATGGCCGGGCTTGTCCCGGCCATCCACGTTCTAGGACTCGGTGAGAAAGCTCGTGGGTGCCCGGGACAAGCCCGGGCATGACGGGCTGGAGACGCCAAGCGAATGCTATAAGCGCTGGACGGTGGGGACATATCAATGTTGCAGGCAGAGGGCCCGGCGCCGGCGCCGGAAAAGATCAAGGTCGAGTTCGACAATTTCGAGCACGGTTTCCCGGAAGGCTTCGGCCCGCGCGGGTGGGGCGCGCTTGCCTATTGGATCGGCATCGCCTTTGCGACCTTCCAGCTCTATGTCGCCGCCTTCAACTATCTGCCGAGCCAGGTGGTGCGCGGCGTCCATGTCGGCTTCCTCGTCCTGCTCACCTTCGGCCTGATCGCCAATTTCACCGCGAAGAGCACCGCCGGCCGCGCGCTCGGCTGGGCGGTCGGCGGCGCCGGCTTTCTCTGCGGGCTCTACCAGTGGATCTTCTACGCCGATCTGATCGCGCGCGACGGCGATCCGACGCGGCTCGATCTCGTGGTCGGGACGGTGCTGGCCGTGCTGATCTTCGAGGGCACGCGGCGCCTGATGGGCGCGGCGCTGCCGCTGATGTGCGGCGCGTGCCTGGTCTACTGGTTCTTCGGCCAATATCTGCCGTCGCCGCTCAACCATCGCGGCTATGATTTCGACCAGATCATCACGCATCTGTCGTTCGGCACCGAGGGCTTCTACGGCGTGCCGATCTACGTGTCGGCGACCTACATCTTCCTGTTCATATTGTTCGGCTCGTTCCTGGAGCGCGCCGGCATGATCCAGCTGTTCACCGACGTTTCGCTCGGCCTGTTCGGCCGCACCCGCGGCGGACCCGCGAAAGTCGCGGTGTTCGCCTCTGGCATGATGGGCACGATCTCCGGCTCCGGTGTCGCCAATGTCGTCACCGTCGGCCAGTTCACGATTCCCTTGATGATCCGGTTCGGCTATCGCCGCGCGTTCGCCGCCGGCGTCGAAGCCACGGCCTCGATGGGCGGCCAGATCATGCCGCCGGTGATGGGCGCGGTCGCCTTCATCATGGCCGAGACGCTCGGCGTGCAATATTCCGAGATCGTCAAGGCGGCGGCGATACCCGCCATTCTCTATTTCGCGTCCGCGTTCTGGATGGTGCATCTGGAAGCCGGCAAGCACGGCCTCGTCGGCATGAAGCGCTCGGAAATCCCGAGCGCCTGGAAGGCGCTGGTGACGCGCTGGTACCTCGTACTGCCGCTTGCCGCGCTCGTCTACATGCTGTTCGAGGGTTTTACGCCGCTCTATGCCGGAAGCATGGGCCTTGCGCTGACGGTGGCGCTGATCCTCGGCACCGCCATTACCACCGGCGCCTCCTCGAATGTGATCCGCATCATCTTCTGGGTCGGACTTGCGCTCATCGTCGCCGCGCTGTCGCGTGACGGTCTCAAGATCGTGCCGGTCGCGAGCGTCGTGGTCGGGCTGATCGTGATTGCCGCTTTCGTGCGTGGCGGGTTCAAGGCCTTGCGCGAGTGCCGCGATGCGCTAGCCGAAAGCGCCAAATCCGCCATCACCGTCGGCATGGCCTGCGCCATCGTCGGCGTCATCATCGGCATGATGTCGCAGACCGGTGTCGGCACCATCTTCGGCGGCTGGGTGATCGGGCTGGGCGAGAAGAGCCTGTTCCTGGCGCTGATCATGACGATGCTGCTGTCGATCCTGCTCGGCACCGGCATCCCGACCATCCCGACCTACATCATCACCGCGGCGCTCGCCGCGCCCGCGCTGGCAAAGCTCGGTGTGCCGCTGATCGCGAGCCACATGTTCGCGTTCTACTACGGCATCATGGCCGACCTCTCGCCCCCGGTGGCGCTGGCCGCGCTCGCGGCGGCGCCGATCGCCAAGGAGAATCCGGACAAGATCGGCTGGGAGGCGATGCGCATCGCGCTCGCCGGCTATGTCATTCCGTTCATCTTCGTCTATTCGCCGGCCTTGATGCTGCAGGCCGGCGATCCCATGGCGGCCAAGCTCGGTTTCTATGGTGCGGTGGCATTGGCGAGCGTGAAAGCCCTGGTGGCGATCGCCCTGTTCGGCATGGTGGCGATCGGTTTCCTGTTCACGCGCCTGACGCTGATCGAACGCCTAGTCGCGCTCGGCGCCGCATTCTGCCTGCTCGGCGAGTTCCAGCTCAGCGACACCGCGGGGTTCGTGCTCGCTGCGGCCATCGTGCTGTGGCAATGGCGGCAGCGCCCGCCTGCGCCTGTCGAGGCGGTGTGAGCCTCTGCGTCGCCACCGCCGGCGGCGTGAAGGCGCTGGCGCTGTCCGCGTTCACGCTCGTCTGGACGCATTCGATCGCGAAAGTGGACTGGCAGGAGGACTGGCGCGTCACTCCCGCCGGCCTCGAACTGGTGCAGGCCCGCGTCAAGGGCACCGGCCCCGGCATGGAGCCGCCGCCCGAGGCGCAGTTGGTCGACGGCTGGTTTCAGTGGCAGCCCGCGCGTGCGCCGATGCTGGAGGTCGTGCTCGGTAATTCGGGCGCCGCCGGGGAGTGGCGGCTGTGCCATGATGGACAATGCCGGACGCTGTCGGAGATTGTCGCGCATCCCATAGGTGCTAACGTCACCACGATGAAAGTCTGCAAGGATCCGTAGCCGCATGAGCGGAGCGATATGCGGGAACGGCTGCTACGGATATCGCTGCGCTCATCTGGGCTACAAGAACAACAAGGAGACACAAAATGGAGCGGCTCAAGGGCAAGGTTGCGTTGGTGGTGGGGGCCGGTTCGATCGGACCGGGCTGGGGCAACGGCAAGGCCACCGCGGTGACCTTTGCGCGCGAGGGCGCGCAGGTGTTTTGCGTCGACCGCAACGGCAAGGCGGCCGAAGAGACCGCTGAGATCATCATCGGCGAAGGCGGCAAGGCGATCGCCTTCACGGCCGACGTGTCCCGCGCGAGCGAGATCGAGGCGATGGTGGCGGCGTGTCTGAAGGCCTATGGCCGCATCGACGTGCTCGACAACAATGTCGGCATCGCCGAGATGGGCAGCGTGGTCGAGGTCACCGAGGAGAGCTGGGACCGCGTCTTCAGCGTCAACCTCAAGAGCGCCTATCTCGCCATGAAGCATGTCATTCCCGTGATGGTGAAGCAGGGCGGCGGCTCGATCATCAACATCTCGTCGATCGCCTCGATACGCCATGTCGGGATTTCCTATGTCAGCTACAACGCCAGCAAAGCGGCGATGAACCAGCTCACGCGCTCTACCGCGGTCGAGTTCGCGAAGAGCCATGTGCGGGTGAATGCAATCCTGCCCGGCCTGATGAAGACGCCGATGGTGGAGCACTCGGCGGGTCTCGCCAACAGCTACGCCAAGGGCGACGTCGAAGCGATGTGGCGCGCCCGCGATGCGCAGGTGCCGATGGGCCACATGGGCGAGGCCTGGGACGTGGCCAATGCGGCGCTGTTCCTAGCGTCAGACGAGTCGAAATATGTGACGGGGATCGAGCTGGTGGTGGACGGCGGGATCACGTGCAAGGCGGGGGCGTAGTTTCGATCTCCGCTGTCGTCCCGGGGCCGGGACGACAGCGAGTGTTTGGCGACCTACTGCGCCAGCGCCAATATCCCTCCGGCGAATGAGTGCCACGCGGCCGTTTCGCTGATCGGCCAGTTCAGCACCTTCACCGCCAGCAGCGCCAGCGTGCCATAGATGTAGACCGGATGCACACGGCCCTCGCTGCGCCAGTCGCGCACCATCGCGACCACGAGCAGCAGCGAGGCGACGACCGCTGGTGCGATCGTCACCGGTACCGGCGGCGGGCCGGGCGGTCCAGGAGGCGCGAGGAAGGTCAGGAACCAGCGGGCGATCGCGGCATCGAGGATCGAGACTGCGGCCAGGAGCATCAGGCGCTTGTGAATTTCGGGCTTGCGCATATTCATGATCGCCAGCACGAAGACGATTGCGAAGAACGCGATCCCGCTCATCGGCACGATCGAGAAGCCGATGCCGGCCTCGCGCTGGCCGAGGGCCGCGGAATGCTGCATCACGTGCACGGAGGCGAGAAAGCCGAAGATCGTCATCGCGGTGGCGAGAGACACGCCGGCGATGCCCAGCGAGCGGTGATTGACCACGCGGCCCGAGGCCGCGAGCCAGGTTTGAAGCACGAAATAGAGGGACCAGGTGAAGAACAAGAGTCCGTGAAAGTGAATCACGGGGCTTGCGGAGAGCGTCCGGTTGGCGAGCGGGACCCAATAGGTCGGTGCGAAGCCGAGAAACGCGGTGGCCGCGCAGGCCAGGGACATTTGCAGATAAAAATATCGTGCAGGCGCCGCATCTCGCGCGCGTACACGACGGTCGTCGGTCAGGGTCGTCATGAGGAGTGTGTCTGGGAAAGCGGAATTTGGTTCAAACCGCTCTCGTCAGAAATCGGCGCTTCGTTTGTCCGGGACGACTGCGCAGTTCTTGGTGCTGTGCGCTATCCCCCCGCGCTCAATTCTGCGCGATCGAGCTCCTCTTCAAGTCGGTGGAACGCGTCGTCGCCGATGACTTCGGTGGCGCGGAGCTCGACGATCGATTTGCGTGCGGCCGCGATGGCGCGGCGGCGCAGGGGATCGGCGGGCAGTTCGCCATTGGCGATGCCGCCGTTGGGATCGCCCTCGGCTTGCATCAGGATGGCGCGATATTCGAGCCGCAGGATCTCCGCCTCCTCGGACGGATCGCTCTCGATCGCATCGAGAGCGGCACGATAGGCGACGGCACGCGCGCGCGCGACCTCGGTGCCGACGGGATCATCGTCTTTGAGGCCGAACGCCAGGATCAGTGGCCGCAGCGTCAGGCCCTGGATCACCAGCGACCCCAGCACCACCGCAAAGGCGATGAAGACGATGAAGTCGCGATAGGGAAAATTCTCCGGCAGGGCGAAGGCGGTTGCGAGCGTGACGAGGCCGCGCATGCCGCACCAGGAGATGATGAGACCGCCCTTCGGCGAGGCCACGGCCTTGGGGTCCTTGGGATGAAAGAATCCCCGCGCCACCAGCACGCGCAGGATCGTGCGATAGAACGTTACCCAGAGCAGTCGGACCAGCACCACGGTGAGCAGGATCCACGCGGCGGCCACACAATATTCCCAGCGCACGTCCGCATCCAATCGTGTCCAGATCGGCCGCATCTGCATGCCGATCAGCATGAAGGCCAGTACGTTGAGCACGAACACGGTCGTCTCCCAGACCGCATAGGACGGCACCCGCAGCCGCGCCGGCATGCGCTGCCCCGCCGAGCGCGCCATCGTCATGGCATAGACGACGATGGTGAGAATGCCGGAGAGGCCGAGATGCTCCGCGGCGATCCACACCATGAAAGTGGTGGCGAACTGCACGATGATCGCGCTCGGCGCTTCCTTGACGCGTTCCAGGAGCAGCGGAACGATGTAGCCCGCGAGCAGGCCGGCGACGACGCTGCCGACCAGCGCCAGCGCCATGGTCGGCGCGACCTGGCTCCAGGTCAGATGCTCTGTGGCGACCGCACCGACCGCGATGCGATAGATCAGGAGCGCGCTCGCGTCGTTCAGCAGGCTTTCGCCCTCCAAAACCTTCACCATGCGATGGGGCAGCTTGACCTGGCTCAGGATCGCGACCGCGGCGGCCGCATCGGGCGGCGCCACGATGGCACCGAGCGCGACCGCGGCGCCCCATGGCATACCGGGCATCAGCCGGTGCGCGACGAAGGCGACGCCGGCCGTGGTCAGGCCGACCGCGGCGACGACCAAGGTCAACACCGGAACCCAATTGTTGCGCAAATCGCGCAGCGAGGTGTCGAAGGCCGCATCAAGCAACACCGGTGCGACAAAAAGCGCCAATGCGAGGTCCGGCTCCAGCGCCCAGGACGGGCTGTTCGGCACGAAAGCGATCAGCGCGCCGCCGATGGCGAGAAAGGTCGGGTAGGGGACCTTGATCCGCCGCGCCAGCGCCGATAAGGCAACGGCGCCGAGCAGAAGCGCGATGATCCATTCGAATGTCGACACGATGATTCCCGAAGCCGGTTTGAGCGGCGCCACAAGCTAGCACCAATTCGGCCGTATGATGGATAGTGCGTCCCCGAGGCAAGACTTAAGCCAAGGCCCAGGGCAAGGCTAACGGCAAGACTCAAGCGGACTTCCAACAGCAAGAAACATGCGTTTTCAAAACCTCATTCACGCGTCAGCTGCCGTATTGTTTTGCGCGTTGTCGTTCCATGCCGCCCGGGCGGCGACCGGCGGCGAGCCGGCTGCGGTGATACAGGTCGATGTCGCCTCATGCCTCGCGGCGGCCGCAGCCGATGACATGGACAAGGCCGCGACGGCCTGCGCAGCCGTGATCGACAATGAGAAGACGGCGAAGGCGGATCTGATCAAGGCTCTGGTCGCGCGCGCCGCGCTCCATGCGCGGCATGACCAGGTCGACCGCGCCATCGCCGACGACAGCCGCGTTCTTTCGCTCGACCCTGCGCTCGCCGACATCTGGAATGCGCGCGGCGAGCTCTGGCTGAGGAAGGGCGACAAGCCCAAGGCGGTGCAGGATTTCGGCGCGGCACTGAAGATCGATCCGAACCACGAGAAAGCCAAGGCCAATCATAAGGCCATGGCGCGCGAGATCGAGCGGATCGGCGCGCAGATGGCGGTCGCCGGCAAGCCGAGCTTCAATTGCAGGAGAGCGGCGCGTGCCGTGGAAAAGGCGATCTGCGGCAACCGCGAGCTCGCCGATCTCGATCGGGAGATCTATGGATCAAACGCGCGAGCAATCCGGGAGGCGCGCAATCCGGCGGAAGCGAAGAGTCTCCAGCGCGAACAGGATGAGTTCATCGCCCGCCGCAATGCGGCGTACGGCCGGCCGGGATATGATTTGAAGAAGGCGATGCAGGAGCGGCTGCGGCGGATCAACGGCGTGGACGGGTATTAGGCCCTTGCTTCACGAGAGATCGTCATGCCCGGGCTCGTCCGGGCAGCCGCCTTCTTTGTGCCGCGCGCAAGACGCGGATGACCGGACAAACCCGACCATGACGGCGCGGACACAGGCGATTTTGAACCCATCCTCTTCCTGCCGCGACAATGGTGAGAACCCGACGCCACGGAGCCCTATGTCATGCGCGGCACGCATTCTTCCGCGCAAGCGCCTTCGCTTGCGACAATCTCGCTTCGCGCCTTTCTTCTCGGGGCGGCAATGAGCCTCGTCCTTGGAGCTCCCGCCTCGGCGGGCGCCGATTGCGTCATGGGCAGCAAGGCTGCTCCTGCGGAGCTGGTCCCGGCTTGCAGCAGCATTATCGACCAGGCCGCGAACTCAACGTCCGACCGCGCCGCGGCGCTGCTGGTTCGTGCCGACGCGCATGCCCGCACCTCGGGCGGCCTCACGCAAGCCCTGCGGGACATTGACCGCGCCATTGCGCTCGACGGCAGGAATGCAAAGGCCTGGCGCCTGCGCGGCGACCTCCTGCGCGAGGCGGGCGGCGACCTCAATCGTGCGGCGGCCGACCTCAGCAAGGCGATCGAGCTCGATCCGCAGGATGCGGAAGCCTACGAGCTGCGCGGTGTCGTCTACACCACCCAGCGCAGGCTCGACCGTGCGCTCGCCGATTACGACCAGGCGATCAAACTGAAGCCGGATGATGCGCAGGCATGGTCCGACCGCGGCGTGAACTACTATCTCGGTGGTGACAACGAGAAGGCTATCAAGGATCTCAGCGAGGCGCTGCGGCTCGATCCCAGCCGTCCCCGCACCTACACCAACCGCGGCGCCGCATACAAGAAGCTCGGCCAGCTTGACAAGGCCGTGGCCGACGACGGCGAGGCGATCAGGCTCGATCCGAAGGTGCCAGAATACTTTGACAATCGCGGGCTCACCTATGCCGCGATGAAAGAGTACGACAAGGCGATCGCCGATTATGACCAGGCGCTGCGCCTGGCGCCCCGACCGAACTTCTTCACCAATCGTGGCGATTCCTACCAGTTCAAGGGTGAGCTCGGAGCCGCGCTCGGCGATTACGAGGCTGCGCTGAGGCTCGATCCGAATTTCGCGCTGGCCTACAACAACCGCGCGGTGCTCTACAAGAAAATGGGCGAGCGCAAGAAAGCGCTGGCCGATTACGAGACGGCGCTCAAGCTCGATCCGGGCAACGAGAACGCTGCCAACGGCCGCCGCATCATGATCGCTGAGATCGCGAAATTCGGAGATGAGCCGCTGCGCCCTCTCGCGGCCGCCTCCGGCAATGGCCCGTCCTTCGCTTGCGCGACGGCCAAACGCGAGGTCGAGAAGGTGATCTGCGCCGATTCGCAACTCAGCATGCTCGACCGCCAGATCGCCGAGACCTACGAGCGCGCGCTGAAATCGGCGAGCAAGCGCTCGGCCAGCGAGCTGCGCAGGACCCAGCGCGAATTCCTCAGCCTCCGCAATGCCAGCTTCGGTCGCCCGGGCTATGATCTGAAAAAGGTCATGCAGGAGCGATTGCAGAAGCTGAATGCGACGGAGAGTTGAGGCGGGCTCTTCGCCTCTCCCCGCCTGCCGGGCGAGAGCGATTCTCCGTCAGTCCGGCTCTTACCGGGATTGCGGATGCAGCCCCTCAGCCCGACCCTCTCCCGGTCAAGATGGGGCGAGGGAGAATTGGCCCATCCTTTTCAGCTTGAACCGCGGCCCGTTCCCGGGAAAATAGCCCCTAAACAAGGCCTGCGATTGATCCTGGTCATGGCGGGACGCCCGTCCTGCCACAAGGTTCAGGGCACAGGCGAATAAAGGGATGGGAGCGCGGGAATGAACGCCGACGGTAAGAGTCGTTATCACGAAGTCCATGCGCGCTCGCTGGCCGATCCCGAAGGCTTCTGGGCCGACGCGGCGAAAGAGATCGACTGGATCGAGCCGCCGAAGACGATCTTCGATCCCTCGCAAGGAACCTACGGCCGCTGGTTCGCCGGCGGTGTCGTCAATACCTGCTACAACGCGCTCGACCGCCATGTCGAACGCGGCCGCGCCGACCAGGTCGCGCTGATCCATGATTCGCCGCTGGCGGGCAGCGTCACCAAACTCACCTATGCCGAATTGCTGCACGAGGTGCAGGCGCTTGGCGCCGTCATGCAGGATTTCGGCGTTGCCAGGGGCGATCGCGTCATCCTCTATATGCCGATGGTGCCGGAGGCCGTGGTCGCCATGCTTGCCTGCGCGCGCATCGGTGCGGTGCACTCCGTGGTGTTCGGCGGCTTTGCGGCGAAGGAGCTTGCCACCCGCATCGACGACGCGCAGCCGAAACTCATCCTCTCCGCAAGCTGCGGCATTGAGCCCGGCCGCATCGTGCAGTACAAGCCGCTGCTCGACGAAGCGATCAAGCTTGCCGGCAGCAAGCCGAAAGCCTGCATCGTGCTGCAACGTCCGCAACTCACCTGCGACATGACCCCGGGCAGGGATTATGATTGGGCGAGCCTGCGCCGCAAGGCGATCAACGACGGTAAGAAGGCCGCTTGCGTGCCTGTCGCCGCCACCGATCCGCTCTACATCCTCTACACCTCGGGAACCACGGGCATTCCGAAGGGCGTCGTGCGTGACAATGGCGGCCATCTCGTCGCGATAAAATGGTCGATGTTCAACCTCTATGGCGTCAAGCCCGGCGAAGTGTGGTGGTGCGGCTCCGACATCGGCTGGGTGGTCGGCCACAGCTACATCGTCTACGGCCCACTGCTGCACGGCGCGACGACGATCATGTATGAGGGCAAGCCGGTCGGCACGCCCGATGCCGGCGCATTCTGGCGCGTCATCGCCGAGCACAAGGCGGTTGCGTTCTTCACCGCGCCGACCGCGTTCCGCGCGATCCGGAAAGACGATCCGGAAGGAAAGTTCATCCGGAAATACGACCTGTCGAAATTCCGCACCCTGTTCCTCGCTGGCGAGCGAGCCGACCCGCCGACCGTCGAATGGGCGGAGCAGCAGCTGAAGGTGCCGGTGATCGACCATTGGTGGCAGACCGAGACCGGCTGGTGCATCGCCGGCAACCCGGTCGGGCTCGGCATGCTGCCGGTGAAGCACGGCTCGCCGACGGTGCCGATGCCGGGCTATCAGGTCGACGTGGTCGACGAGGCGGCGAAGCCGGTCGGCCCCAACACCATGGGCTCGATCGTCATCAAGCTGCCGATGCCGCCGGGTTGTCTGCCGACGCTGTGGAATCAGGACGAGCGCTTCAGGGAAGCTTATCTCAGCGAATTCCCCGGCTACTACAAAACCTCCGATGCGGGCTACAAGGACGAGGACGGCTATGTCTTCGTCATGGGTCGCACCGACGATATCATCAACGTCGCCGGCCATCGGCTCTCCACCGGCGGCATGGAGGAGATCCTGGCTTCGCATCCCGATGTCGCCGAATGCGCCGTGCTCGGCGTCAAGGACGCGATCAAGGGCGAGGTGCCCTGCGGCTTCCTCGTGCTCAAGACCGGCGTGAAGCGTGCGCCTGCCGAGATCGAGAAGGAGATCATCGCGCTGGTGCGCGACAAGCTCGGCCCGGTCGCGGCCTTCAAGCTCGCCATCACCGTCGGCCGCCTGCCCAAGACCCGCTCCGGCAAGATCTTGCGCGGCACCATCAAGAAGATCGCCGACGGCGATAGCTGGACCATGCCGGCGACGATCGAGGATCCCAAGGCGCTTGACGAGATCGGGGAGGCGCTGAAGGGGCGGGTGTGACGTGCTCTCCGTCATGCCCGGGCTTGACCCGGGCATCCATCAATGGGCAAGCAACTGCCTTGATTTCGATGGATTGCCGGGGCAAGCCCGGCAATGACGAATGAGACAGGACCAACCGATGTCAGCCAAGCTCGCGCAGTACGGGGCCATCTCCCTGCTCGCCATTGCTCTCTCCGCCTGCTCCGCGCGCTATCAGACGCCGGTGGCGGTGGGTGGCGACGATGACGATGCGGTTTGCCTGAGCCGGGGCAATGCACAGGGCTCGCCGGAATACGTGGCCTGCCGCAAGGACCGCGACGTCCAGCGCAACGCCGCCACCGCCCGTGCCGACCGACGCCAGCGCGACCTCGGCGAATACATGCTGAACCATCCCGATCGGCCCTGAAATCGGGCGCGGTATCATCCTGCATTTTCACGCGCACTGGTCGTGACAGATCTGCAACGCTGCGGCCAAATCGTGGCGCGTTTCGTCCAATTTGATCGGCGTCAAATCCTCCGCCGCCCCCTTTCTGCTCAGACGCTCATATCGCGCAACGACGCGCGGAAGATGGCTGAAGGGGACTACAATGCAGAGAACGACAAGAAACCTGGCGCGGCTTGCGACGGTCGGCGCGATGCTCGCGGGCACTTTTGCATCAGTGCAAGCTGCCGATTTGCCGGTTTACAAGAAGGCGCCGCCACCGGTCGAGGCGTTCAATCCTTGGATGGTGCGTCTGCGCGTGCTCGGCGTGCTGCCGGATGGCGGTGGCTCAACCGTCAACGTGGCGGGCGTGCCCTCGCTGTCCTCGCCGAATTCCGGCCTCTCGATCAGCGACCAGGTCGTCCCCGAGCTCGACATCAGCTATTTCTTCACCAAGAACATCGCGGCCGAACTGATCCTCGGCGTGACCCGGCACTCGATCAGCGGCACCGGTTCGCTCGCGAACCTGCCGATCGGCAAGACCACGCTGCTGCCGCCGACGCTGACGCTGCAATATCACTTCGACCAGTTCGGCGCGTTCAAGCCCTATGTCGGCGCCGGCGTGAACTACACCGTGTTCTTCAACAATTCCGCGGCCAATGTGCCGGCGGTCATCGTCGGACCGCCGGTAGGGCCGGTGACGACCACGGCCCTCCACGTCAGCAATGCCTGGGGCGGCGCCGTGCAGTTCGGCTTCGACTACATGATCGACCGTCACTGGGGTCTCAACGTCGACGTCAAGAAGCTCTGGCTGCGTCCGGACTACAGCGCGACCGTCTCCGGCCTGCCGGTCACCGGCACCGCGCATATCGATCCGTGGCTGGTCGGCGCCGGCGTGACGTACAAGTTCTGAGAGCGCTGCTCGGGGACGAGCTGTGGCCCCAACTGGCCGTGCGCTCCCTCACCACAAAACAAAAACGCGGCGGGTTTCCCGCCGCGTTTTGCGTTTCGATGACGAGAGAGGGAGAGTCTTACTCTTCCTCGTCCTGCTTCTTGCCGCCGAGCGTCTTCAGCTTGGCGAACACAGCGTCGAGGTTGAGATCGTCGCTCGATCGCTCGGCCGGCTCGAACTCGTCCTTCTTGGTGGTCTCGGACGCCGGCAGCAGGGTGGCGCCGCCATAGGCTGCGTCGATCGGCTTCTCCTTGGCGGCGCGCGCCACCTCGAAATCGAGCTCGATCTGCGAGCAGAGACCAAGGGTAACGGGGTCGATCGGGGTCAGCTGGGAGGTGTTCCAGTGGGTCCGGTCCCGCACGCTCGCGATGGTGCTCTTGGTGGTGCCGACCAGGCGCATGATCTGGGCGTCCTTGAGTTCGGCATGGTTGCGCAGCAGCCAGAGGATGGCGCTCGGACGCTCATGGCGGCGCGAGACCGGGGTGTAGCGCGGACCCTTGCGCTTGGGCTGGGGCGGCAGGACCACCTTGCTCTCCTGCAGCCGGAGCCGATAATCCGGGTTCTTTTCGCCCTTCTCGATCTCCTCGCGGGTCAGCTGGCCGTTGGAGAGAGGATCCATGCCCTTGATGCCCTGGGCAGCGTCGCCGTCAGCGATCGCACGCACCTCGAGGGGATGCATCTTGGTGAAATCGGCGACCTGGTCAAAGGTCAGCGCGGTGTTGTCGAGCAGCCAGACGGCGGTCGCCTTGGGCATCAGAGGTGCGTTGCTCATGGCAAATCTCCTTTGTGCTTCGCCCACCCCTCTGGAGGCGAAGCCGGTGGTCATCAGCGATGACTGGGAATTCGCGCTATATAAGCCCGGAGGGGGTAGCCACGCAATGGTTCTGCTATAGATAGTGCCTTGACAGCGCCCGAAAGGGGGCCCAATTCCCTGTAGGCCCGTACCTAAGCCCTATTCAATCCATCGACCGCTTCCCGCCCATTTGGCGAGGTGATTCGGTCCCGAGATCGCTCAATGTCAGCCAAACCAGACCTCAAGATCGTGCTTTGTTCTCCCCGTGGCTTCTGCGCGGGGGTGGTACGGGCGATCGACACCGTCGAACGGGCGCTCGATAAGTACGGCGCGCCCGTCTACGTTCGCCATGAGATTGTGCACAACAAGTATGTCGTCGACGGGTTGAAGAAGAAGGGCGCGATCTTCGTCGAGGAGCTCGCCGAAATCCCGGAAAACACCTCCGCGCCGGTGGTGTTCTCGGCCCACGGCGTGCCGAAGTCGGTTCCGGCCGACGCCCAGTCCCGCAATCTGTTCTCGCTGGATGCGACCTGCCCGTTGGTGACCAAGGTGCACCGCGAGGCCGCGATCCACTTCAAGCGTGGCCGCGAGATCTTCCTGATCGGCCACTCCCATCACCCCGAGGTGGTCGGCACGCTCGGCCAGCTTCCGACTGGCGCCGTGACCCTGATCGAGACCGCCGAGGACGCCAAGACCATCTCCCCGAAGGACCCCAACAACCTCGCCTTCGTGACCCAGACCACGCTGTCGATCGACGACACAGCGGAGATCGTGGCCCTGCTCAAGGAGCGCTTCCCGAACATCAACGGGCCGCACAAGGAAGACATCTGCTACGCCACCACCAACCGCCAGCTCGCGGTGAAGAAGGTGGCGCCGGTAGTCGACGCGCTCATCGTCGTCGGTGCGCCCAATTCGTCGAACTCGCAGCGCCTGCGTGAGGTCGCCGAGCGCGAAGGCTGCAAGATCGCAGTGCTGGCGCAGCGGGCGGCTGACCTCGACTGGGAGCGGTTCAGCAACATCTCGAGCCTCGGCATCACCGCGGGCGCTTCGGCGCCGGAAGTGATCGTCGAAGAGATCATGGATGCATTCGCCGAGCGCTACACGCTGCATGTGGAGACGGTCTCGGCCGCAGAGGAAAACGAGTTCTTCCCGCTGCCGCGTCAGGTGCGCCCCGAAGCCGCCGCCGAGTAGACCTCTATGGCGGTCTACACCGACGTTGCCGCCGAAGAGCTTGCGGATTTCCTGAAGCAATACGATCTCGGCGAACTGCTCTCCTACAAGGGCATCGCCGAGGGCGTCGAGAACACCAATTTCCTGCTGCATACGAGCCAGGGGTCGTTCATCCTCACGCTCTACGAGAAGCGTGTGGCGAAGAACGATCTGCCGTTCTTCCTCGCCCTGATGACGCATCTGGCCGAGCACGGTATCAACTGCCCGCTGCCGGTGAAGGGACGAGACGGCGAGGCGCTGCGCGAACTGTCGGGGCGTCCCGCGGCGATCATTACCTTTCTCGAAGGCATGTGGCCGCGCAAGCCGAACGTGGCCCATTGCGCCGGTGTCGGCGGGGCGCTGGCGAAGATGCATCTGGCCGGAGCGAATTTTACGATCAGGCGCGCCAATGCGCTCTCGGTCGCCGGCTGGCGGCCGCTGTTCGATGCGGCGTCAAGCCGTGCCGATGACGTACAGCCGGGCCTGCGCGCGTTCCTGGCGACCGAGCTCAACTATCTCTCGAGCGGGATCTGGCCGAGCAATCTGCCGGAGGGCGTGATCCACGCCGACCTTTTCAACGACAACGTCTTCTTCCTCGGCGACCAGCTCTCGGGGATCATCGACTTCACCTTCGCCTGCAACGACATGCTGGCCTATGACGTCGCGATCTGCCTCAACGCCTGGTGCTTCGAGCCCGATCATTCCTTTAATGTCACCAAGGCGCGCGCCTTCCTCAACGCCTATGGCCGCGTGCGAAAGCTCTCGGACGCGGAAGAAGCTGCGCTGCCGCTGCTGGCCCGTGGTGCTGCGATCCGCTTCCTGCTGACGCGGCTGGTCGACTGGCTCAACGTGCCCGAAGGCGCGCTGGTCAAGCCAAAGGATCCGCTGGAATATGTCCGCAAGCTGCGCTTCCACCAGAGCGTGACGAGCGTACGCGATTACGGGCTGATGCCGTCAGGGCTGGTGGCGTGAGCGAGCTTCCCAACGTCACGATCTTTACCGACGGCGCCTGCTCGGGAAATCCGGGGCCGGGCGGCTGGGGCGCGATCCTGAAGTTCGGCGACAAGGAAAAAGAGCTGAACGGCGGCGAGCGCCACACCACCAACAACCAGATGGAGCTGATGGCGGCGATCTCGGCGCTCGAGGCGCTGAAAAAGCCGTGCACGGTCGATCTCTACACCGACAGCCAATATGTCCGGCAGGGCATCACCGGCTGGATCCACGGCTGGAAGCGCAACGGCTGGCGCACCGCCGACAAGAAGCCGGTCAAGAATGTCGAGCTATGGCAGCGCCTGGACGCCGCGCTGAAGCAGCACGAGGTCCGCTGGCACTGGGTCAAAGGGCATGCCGGGCATCCCGAGAACGAGCGTGCGGATCAGCTGGCGCGGGATGGGATCGTGAAGGCCAGGTTGCAGCAGAGGCTGGCGGAGTAGGCAACGAAGACGCCGCACTCTCTGCCGTCATCGCCCGGCTTGACCGGGCGATCCATTACGCCGCAGCAGTCGTCATGAATCTCGAAGCCTCTGCAACACTGGATGCCCCGCCTTCGCGGGGCATGAGAGTGTCATATGTGGCCCGAGATCGGCGACAGCCTTACAGCTGCCCGAGCAGCGTATCGCCGCCGGAGACTTCGACCTTGCCGGGCATCGCCTCGAGGTTCAGCTTCTTGACCACGCCGTCCTCGACCAGCATCGAATAGCGCTTGGAGCGGATGCCGAGGCCGTTGCCGGAGGCATCGAGCTCCATGCCGATCGCCTTGGTGAAATCGGCATTGCCGTCGGCGAGGAAGATCGCCTCATCGCGCTGGTCGGTGTCGCGCTTCCAGGCGTTCATGACGAAGGCGTCGTTGACCGACACGATGGCGATGGTGTCGACGCCCTTGTCCTTCATGGCATAGGCGTTGAGGAAGATGCTCGGCAAATGCATCTTGTGGCAGGTGCCCGTGTAGGCGCCGGGCACCGCGAACAGCGCCACCTTCTTGCCCTTGAAGATATCGTCGGTGGTCTTCACCTGCGGGCCTTCCGCCGTCATCACGCGGAATTTCGCCTCGGGCAGCTTGTCGCCAATCTGGATCGCCATTGTCGTCTCCCTGGATATCGATCCTGCTTATTAGACCGTGCGGCGGGCCTGCACAATATTGCCGGTGAGCGAGGGGGCGAGGGGGCCCTTCCGTGTCATCAACCGGCGAAGCCGCCCTTGTCGAGGAAGGCCTGTTCTTCCTCGGTGCTGTCGCGGCCGAGCAGGCGGTTGCGGTGGGGAAACCGGCCGAACCGCCGGATGATGTCGGCATGCTCCCGGGCGTATTTCAGGTTTTCGGCATTGTCGGTGTTCTGAAACAGCGCCACGCAATGCAACTGGTCGGGCAGGTGCTCCGAATGCATGAAGGGCAGATACAGGAATTCGAGCAGGACCGGGTCGACCCGGGTATCGACGCCTCGGTCGATAGCGCGGCGGGCGACGTTACGCGCCAGGCCATCGCTGGCAAAGGCCTGGGGCGTATCGCGGAACATGTTGCGGGGGAATTGGTCGAGCACGATGATGAGCGCGAGTGCGCCGTCATCGCTTGCTTCCCATGATGCCAGCTTGCCGACGATCGCCTTCTGCCAGACCGCGAGAAATCTGCGCCTGACCTCAACATCGAAGGCATCGTCGCGCGTGTACCAGCGCTCGCGGCCGGCCTCGCGCCAGAACGCGAGAATGTCGGCCGGCGTGATGTCCCCGACGTCAGTCACCAGCGGGAGGCGGGCCTTACGCCGCCTGAGCCTTCTTCTCGTCGCGCAGTTCGCGACGCAGGATCTTGCCGACATTGGTTTTCGGCAGGTCGCTGCGGAATTCGATGTGCTTGGGCACCTTGTAGCCGGTGAGCTGCTCGTGACAGAACTTGATCACGGCCTCGGCGGTGAGGTTTGGATCCTTCTTCACCACGAAAGCCTTCACCGCCTCGCCCGACTTGGAATCGGGAATGCCGATTACGGCACATTCGAGCACGCCCGGATGGCTCGCGATCACTTCCTCGATCTCGTTCGGATAGACGTTGAAGCCGGAGACCAGGATCATGTCCTTCTTCCGGTCGACGATCTTGGTGTAGCCCTTCTCGTCCATGATGCCGATGTCGCCGGTACGGAAATAGCCGTCCGCGGTCATCACCTTTGCGGTCTCCTCGGGCCTGTTCCAGTAGCCCGACATCACCTGCGGGCCCTTGGCGCAGATTTCGCCGGCCTGGCCGAGCGGGACTTCGTTGCCATCGTCGTCGCGGATCGAGATGTAGGTCGAGGGCACAGGAATGCCGATCGTCCCCGTAAACTCGGTTGCCGTGGCCGGATTGCAGGTCAGCGTCGGCGAAGTCTCCGACAGACCGTAACCCTCGGCGATGAAGCAGCCGGTGATCGCCTTCCATTGATCGGCGACGGGACGCTGCACCGCCATGCCGCCGCCGTTCGAGATCTTCAGCTTGGAGAAGTCGAGCTTCTTGAAATCAGGGTGGTGCATCAGGCCGTTGTAGAGCGTGTTCACGGCCGGGAAGCTGTTGACCTGGTATTTCGCCAGCTCCTTGACGAAGCCGGGGATATCGCGCGGGTTGGGGATTAGGAGATTGCAGCCGCCGGCGCGCACCGCGAGCAGGTAGCAGGCCGTCAGCGCGAAGATGTGATAGAGCGGCAGCGCGCAGACGATCATGAGCTGGTCGACATGCGGCCGCGCCGCGAGCGCCGGCTGGAGCCAGGCGTCGTTCTGCAGGACGTTGGCGACAATGTTGCGGTGGAGCAGCGTGGCGCCCTTGGAGACCCCGGTGGTGCCGCCGGTATATTGCAGGAAGGCGACGTCGCCCGGCGAGAGTTTCGGCTTGTTGAATGTCATGCCGCGGCCGGCCGAGAGTGCGTCGTTGAAGGAGACCGAGCCGGGCAGCGACCAGGCCGGTACCATCTTCTTGACGCGGCGGACGACGAGATTGACGATCACGCCCTTGAAGCCGAGCAGATCGCCCATGGCCGCGACGATGACGTGCTTGACCTGCGTCCTGGCGATCACCTGCTCGACGGTGTGGGCGAAATTCTCGAGCACGATGATGGCTTCGGCGCCGGAATCCTTGAGCTGGTGCTCGAGCTCGCGAGGGGTGTAGAGCGGATTGACGTTGACCACCGCGAAACCGGCGCGCAGCACGGCAGCGGTCGCGACCGGATATTGCAGCACGTTCGGCATCATGATGGCGATGCGGGCGCCGCGCTGCAGGCCGCGGCCCTGCAAATAGGCAGCGAGCGCGACCGACATCTGGTCGAGGTCGCGATAGCTGATGGACTTGTCCATGCAGACGAACGCCTTGCGGTCGGTGAACTTGGTAAAGCTCTCTTCAAAAAGGTCGACCAGCGATGCGTATTGGGTCGGCTCGATATCGGCAGGCACGCCGGGCGGATACTGCTTGAGCCATATGCGCTCCATGGAAAACTCCCCTCATCTACCAGAGCCCGCTGTGTCTCGGGCTTGCCTCATTGCCACCAGTATCGAGCCTGCCGGAACGGGTGGCAAGTCGTCGAGGCTTAGGGCAAAGGTCAGGGAGTGGCTACTGGAATCGTCCAGAAGCCGCGCTGCCGCAGCTGCGAAGCGCGTGGCGCCGGGTCGGTGCGGCGTTAACTGTTGTTGGCCGGCTTGGCGGGCTTGGTCGCAGCCTTGGGCTTGGCGGGGCTACTTGCCGCAGGCTTCTCGGCTGGTTTTGCCGCAGCATCGTGCTTGGCGGCAGCATGCTTGGGCGCCGCCGGCTTCGCCGCAGTTTTCGCCTCGCTCTTGTCGTTGGTCTTGCCCTCAGCCGGCTTGGCAACAGGCTTCGCCGGAGCCGTCTTGGTGTCCTTCGCGTCCTTGCCAGCGTCCTTCGGCTTGTCGTCCGCATCGGGTTTCTTGGCGACGCGCGACTTCTTGCCACGCGGCTTCGACGCCGTCTGTTGGTCGGCATCGGCCGCGACGGCCGCGATCAGGGCGGTGCCGGTGCGGGTGGGGCCGGTATAGACCAGCACGGGCTCGGTCGCCGCAGGAGCCTGAGCCATCAGCTCGGAAGCCTTCATCAAGGGCGGCTGGAGGCCGGCGGTGAAGAAGGTCACCTGGGCTTCGCCACCGGTGGCCGAGGCCGATCCGCTGGCGCCGCCATTGGCCGCAATCAGCGCGTCGTCGTCGTCACTGGCCGGCCGCTTGCGATGGCCGCCGCACATCTCGTCGCGCAGGTTCGGTGGCGAGGCGTCGACCGGCACGAGGTTGTCGACCGTGCCGAGCGAGGGGCGCAGCCACGTCAGATTGTCTTGGCTGAAGCCGCGCTCCAGCAGCTGGGCCGCCTTCACCGCGCGCGCCGTGCCGGAGCTGGAGCCGAGCACCACCGCGATCAGCCTTCGGCCGTTGCGGGTCGCGGAGGCGACGAGATTGTAGCCGGAGGCACAGATGAAGCCGGTCTTGAAACCGTCGGCGCCCGGATAGCGACCGATCAGCTTGTTGAAATTACCCGTGACGCGCTTGCCGAAGCGGATCGCCGGGATGTGGACGAAGTATTCGTATTCCGGCAGGTCGCGCAGGAACGAGCGCGCCAGGATGCCGAGGTCGCGCGCCGAGGTGATCTGGCCGTCGGCGGGCAGGCCGTTCGGATTGACGTAGCTGGTCTGCGTCATGCCGAGCTTCTTCGCGGTATCGTTCATCATCGCGGAGAAACCGTCGATCGAACCGCCGACGCCTTCGGCGAGCACCACGGCCATGTCGTTCGCGGACTTGACCATCATCATCTTCAGCGCGTTGTCGACGGTGAGCTGCGTTCCCGGACGGAACCCCATCTTCGAGGGGGATTGCGAGGCCGCCGTCGGCGATACCGTGAGCAGCGTGTCGAGCGTCAGCCTGCCTTCCTTGATCGCCTTCAGCGTCACATAGGCGGTCATGATCTTGGTGACGGAGGCCGGGTACCAAGGAATGGTCGCGTTCTCCGCCTGCAGCACCTTACCGCTGTCGGCCTCGATCAGCAGCAGGGCTTCGGCGCTCGCCGCGCGTGGCGCGAGGAGCGCGGCACCTGCGAGCGTCGCGGCGAACAGGTTGAACAGGGATTTACGAAGCAGCGGGCGTAGGGCGTGCACTATCCGATTCCGGTCCTTGGAGACCCGCCTGATACCGGCGGTGCTCGCGATCTGATTGTCGGTTCTGAAATCCAGCGCCGCCGCTTGCGGCGCCGCAAACCTATACCGGCTGGTGCGTCGAGAACAGGGGCATGAGCGGGGTATTCCGCAATGAAATAGGCCGAATTTCGACGATCCTGTGAGGACTTGCTAGGGGGCCTTGGCAGCAGTCGCAGCAGCCTCTGCGGCTGTCACGCTGGCCCGTGCGGTCTCATGAACCATGAACTGGGCCTTGGCGAGTTCGGCGAAATGGCCGCCCTTGGCCACGAGTTCATCGAAAGTTCCGCTTTCGATCACCCGCCCGTTCTCGAACACCAGGATCCGCGTGGCGTTGCGGATGGTAGAGAGGCGATGGGCGATCACGAAGGTGGTGCGGCCCTTCATCACTTCGTCGAGAGCGGCATTCACTTTGGCCTCGGTGACGGCGTCGAGCGCGCTGGTGGCCTCGTCCAGGATCAGGATCGGCGGATCCTTCAACAGCGCGCGGGCGATCGACAGGCGCTGCCGCTCGCCGCCGGACAGCATGCGGCCGCGCTCGCCGGCATTGGTCGCAAAGCCGCCGCTGCGCTCGATGAAATCGAGCGCCTGCGCTCGCTCGGCCGCCTTGCGCATCTCGGCCTCGGTCGCGTCCGGCTTGCCGACGCGCAAGTTCTCCTCGATCGAGCGGTTGAACAGCAGCGCCTCCTGGAACACGACGCCGATATTCCGACGCAGCGAGGTCAGCGTGATGCCGCGCACGTCCATGCCGTCGATCCTGATGAAGCCGGATTGGGGGTCGAAGGCGCGATGCAGGAGCGCGATTGCTGTGGATTTTCCGGCGCCGGTCGGGCCGACCAGCGCGATGGTCTGGCCGGGCAGCGCGGTGAAGGTGAGATCCTCGATCGCCGGCCGCTTGCCGTCATAGGAAAAAGAGACGTCGTTGAACTCGACGAGGCCGGACAGCCTGCCGGCATCGATCGCATCGGGCCGATCGTGCACCGCGGGCACGGCGTCGAGCACATTGAAGAATTCGCGCAGGCGGGGCGCCTCCATGAACACGTTGTTGATGAAGCTCACGACCTGCTCGAGCTTCTGGATCAGCAGCGTGGCAAAGCTCACGAACATCACGATCTCGCCGACCGATGTCAGCCCTCGGTCGTGCAGCGCGATGCCCAGCGTGAAGATTGCCAACACGGTGATGGTCGTGGAGGCGCGCGTAATGACCGTGACGAGCGCCCACCAGGACAGCACCGGCATCTGTGCGGCCAGCAACTCGTCGGCCACGGAGCGTAGTCCCTTCACCTCGGATTCGACCCGCACGAAACTCTGCACCAGCGCGACGTTGCCGAGCGCGTCCGAGGCGCGCGCTGACAGCTCGCTGTAGTGCTCTTCGACCTGCATCTGCATGCCGAAGGTCCTGCGCACGACGAAAGTTGTCAGTGCCGTGAACACGACGCAGAGCACGAACAGCAGGATCGCGAGCCGCCAGTTCAGATAGAGCGACAGGGGCAGCAGCACCACGACCGACAGGATCGCGGCAAAATGCTCGCGGAAAAAGCCGACCCACAGCCGCCACAGCGCGTCGGTGCCGTTGAGCATCACCTTCATCAGCCGACCCGAATGGGTGCCGGAGTGGAAGGTCAGCGGCAATTGCAGAATGTGCTCGAAATAGTCGGTCAGCACGGCCTGGCGCTGGCGGTGGGAGAGCCGGTCCGCCTGCAGGGCCACGAGCGCGCTACACAGGATGGTGAAGAGCCCGAATGCGACCCAGGCCAGCAGGAACGGCCAGGCCGAGCTGGAGCCTGCTACCGTCTTGCCCGAGAGCACGTCGACGATGCGGCCGAACAGGACGGGCTCGGCGAATTGCGAGGCGGCCAGCAGGAGATTCGCGAACGCCAGCAGCCAGCCCAGCCGCGCCTCCTTGCCGAGCAGTTCGAGAACGCGGGTGTAGAGGCTGAAAATAGACATGCGGAGCGGCAACTCGGGGGATAACGGGGCCCGTATTCTAAGCAGGGATCGCCTGCGAGATACAGTGGAAGCTGCGGGTTTTGCTCAATTGATCAGCCGTCCGGCGACCGGCGGCAGGAATTGGTCGTCGAAGATATCGCCTGGCGTGGGCCGCTTGCGGAATTTGAAGTCCTGCGCGATCTGGTCGATCGAGCGCTCCAGGCGCGTGGGCTCGACGCCGCCGAGGCCGGTGCGCTTGACCTCGTCGGTCAGGATGTTGTCGACGATGGCGGTGCGCAGGCGCGCCCGCTCCAGGTCGCGGTCGCCGCCGTCAATGCGGCTCGTGGCCTCGTCCGCCGCACGCGCGGGCTCCGCGACGGTCGCATTGATGCCGGCGATCAAGGCACGGACGAAGCCTTTCACGGCGTCCGGCTTCGCCGTGGCGAAGGCGGGATTGGCCACCACGGCGAAGCCATAGGCCTCGCAGCCATAGTCGGCAAAACGCAGCACGACCAGATCGGCTCCGGGCACGCCGCGGTCACGCAGGTTTACCGCGGAGAGATAGTTGAAGCCCGCGACCGCATCGACCTGTCCCGCGGACAGGATCGGCTCGCGGACCGCAGCGCCGATCTTGTGGAATTTGACACGCGATGCCTTGATGCCGTTCTGCTGCGCCAGCGCCGGCCACAGTCGCATCGACAGATCGCCGTCGGCGACGCCGACGGTCTTGCCGTCGAGATTGGGTAATAGCTCGATGCCGCGGCTCCTGCGCGCGACGATCGCGTAGGGCGCGCGGTTGAACAGCACGAACACTGCCTTGACCGGCGCCGAGTCTTCCTTGTCGCGAAACCGGATCAACTCGTTGATGTCGACGAGCGCAAGCTCGCTGTCGCCCTTGGCGACGCTCGCGAGCGCCTCCGGCGATCCGGTTGCGCTGTTGAAGGACACATTGAGACGTTCGGCACTGAACCTGCCGTCCTTCGCCGCAAGGAAGAATGGCGCCATACTGGCGTCCAACGGACGGTCAAATGTGAAATGGATGGCAACGGACGGCGCAGCGGTCTCGGCCGCACCGACATCGCGAGCGACGAGCGTTGCAAGCGAGATCGATAGAGCCAGAAGGCAACGGAGGGCGGTCGTACTGAATCCTGACATCGATTGCGCCGGTTCCGCATTGTTGGGTTTCGTGACGCTCGCGCCGCCGGCTTCGGCCAGTCTCTCCGCGCCAACATGAACGGCGGATGAGCGGCGGTTGCGTCACGATCACGCAACCCCATTCAGCTTGTGTTGGGGTTGGGGAACCCAACATGGGATGCCGGTGTTTGAGACACATGAGCCTGTCTGCAGGCACCATTCGAGGTCCCAAGGAGGGTCCAGAACATGTTTGACCGCTTTTCGAAGTTTACCGGCCGCAAGGCCGTTCTTGCCACTGCCGCGGTGCTGGCGTTGAGCGCGGTTGCCCCGACAGCTTCCTATGCCGGCGGTCGCCACTGGCATGGCGGAGGTGGAGCGGCTTTTGCCGGTGCGGCCATCGCCGGCGCCATCGGCACCGGCCTTGCGATCGCCGCCACCCGTGATGCCTATGCCTATGACGCCCCGGCCTACTATGGCGGCGGCCCGGTCTATTACGACGAAGGTCCGGTCTATTACGGCGGCGACTCCTACATCGGTCCGCGCCCATATCACCGTTGCGGCGGCCCGTACCAGTCTGCGCAGGGCGGTCAGGGCAACATTTCGACCTGCTACTAAGCAGCTCTCCCCAGCTTAACCTGAACAGGCCGTCGCGCTTGCCGCGGCGGCCTATTTTCTGCTTTTGTTGTCGGACGTTAACACGCCCGCCATTTGTTTAGAGTAGTTTCGAGTACCATGAGTGATTCGCTTGAGCGGCTATATCTGGCTGTGCTCGCGGCCAGAGATCTTGATCCGGCAACGTCGCGGACGGCCCGGCTGTTTCAGCGCGGGCCCTCGAAAATGGCAAAGAAGCTCGCCGAAGAGGCCATTGAGGTCGTGATCGATGCGGTCAATGGCGACACCGATGCCGTGATCCGGGAAAGCGCCGACCTCTTGTACAATCTCACCGTGCTCTGGGCCTCTGCGGGCGTGCGCCCCGAGGACGTTTGGCGCGAGATGACGCGGCGGGAAGACATGCTCGGCATCGCCGAGAAGCTGCCGAAATCGTCGATGAAGCTGCCTAAAGTCGCGTCACCGCGCGTGGCTGCCAGGCGGCCGATTGTCGCGCTTGAGGGCCGCACCGCGCGCAAGCGCCACTGAGGCGCGATGAAATTGGAACGTATCGTCATCGCGCTTCAAGCTATTGTTTGAGCGTAGGCTCCCTGGAAACCGCTACGCATTTTTCCGGATCACGCTGGAACGTCACAAAACTCACGATGGACAAATCCGTCCCATGGTGCTTCATCGCGGCGCCATGCTGAAACGTATCTATGATTGGTGCATCGACGCCGCCCATAAGCCCTACGCGCTCTGGATCATGGGAGCCGTGTCTTTCGCCGAGAGCTCCTTCTTTCCGGTCCCGCCGGATGTGATGCTGATCCCGATGTCGCTGGCGCGCCCGCAGCGCGCCTGGCTCTATGCGATGGTCTGTACCGTCACCTCGGTGCTCGGCGGCATCGTCGGCTACGCCATCGGTGCACTGCTGTTCGACTCGGTCGGCCAATGGCTGATTCAGGTCTATGGCCTCGGCGGCAAGGTCGACGCCTTTCGCGCCTCCTATGCAGAATGGGGCGCGGTGATCATCCTGCTCAAGGGGCTGACACCCATCCCCTACAAGCTGGTCACCATCACCTCGGGCTTTGCCGGCTACAATCTCCTCCTGTTCATCCTTTGCTCGATCGTCGCGCGTGGCGGACGCTTCTTTATCGTCGCGATCCTGCTCAACCGATATGGCGACTGGATCCGCGTGAAGATCGAGAAGCATCTCGGTCTCGTGGTGGCGGTCGGTGCTGCCGTGCTGGTGCTCGGCTTCGTGGTGGCGATCAAGCTAATCTAGATCCACGGCGCTTTGCCGCAGGGTCGGCTTCGGCTACGGTTGCCATCATGAAGGTTCGATCCGGCAATCCGGCTGCACAGCTCGGGACGCTGATGTCAGCAGTGCTGCTCCTGCTCGCTGCTTGCGGGAGCGGGTGGTCGCAATCGGCGCCGCCGTCGCTTGGCTTGAAGGAGCAAGGGCCCCAGGCTGCGCCGCCGCCCTCGACGCCCCCGCCCGAAGAAAATCCCGGGCTGATCAATGAAGTGGGCAAGCTGTTCGACAAGCTGCCTTCGATCCTGCCGCCGATCAAAACCCCCAGCGAGACCATGAACGACCTGTCGCGGCTGGCGAAGCCCTCGACAATGGTGTCGGGGCGCATCGCCTGCCCGGCATCGTCCAACGGCGCGCCTGATTGCAAGCAGGCCGCCGACCAGCTCTGTCAGAGCAAGGGCTACAAGGAAGGCAAGAGCCTGAACGCCGATTCCGCGGAAAAATGCTCGGCCAAGGTTCTCATTCCAGGCAGGCAACGTAAGCCGGATGATTGCCGCACCGATACTTTCGTGACCAGCGCGCTGTGCCAGAACTGAGGCCCCTCGCGCGAACCAAGGAGCGCCCATGAGCCGTACGGAGCAGGACTTCCTCGGACAGCGTGAGATCGCCGACGACATCTATTACGGCGTCCAGACCATCCGGGGTAAGGAGAACTTCCACATCACCGGCATTCCGATGAACCAGGAGCCTTTCTTCGTGAAGGCGCTCGGCTTCGTCAAGAAGGCCGCTGCCATGGCCAACCGCGACCTCGGCGCGATCGACGCCAAGGTCGCCGACGCCATCATCGTCGGCTGCGACCGCGTCATCGCCGGCGACATGATGGACCAGTTCGTCACCGACTTCATCCAGGGCGGCGCCGGCACCTCCACCAACATGAACGCCAACGAGGTGATTGCCAACCTCGCGCTGGAATCGCTCGGCTTCAAAAAGGGGGACTACCAGCACGTCAGCCCCAACGATCACGTCAATTACGGCCAGTCGACCAACGACACCTATCCGACCGCCTTTCGCCTCGCGCTGATCCTGAGGCTGGAAAGCTACATGACCGCGCTGCGCCAGTTGCAGGAAGCCTTCTTCGCCAAGGGCCGCGAGTTCGACCGTGTGCTGAAGATGGGCCGCACGCATCTGCAGGACGCGGTGCCGATGTCGCTCGGGGCTGAATTCCGGGGATGGGGCACGACCATGGGCGAGGAGGTCGATCGCATCTCCGAGGCTCGGGCGCTGCTGCGCGAGATCAATCTCGGCGCCACCGCGATCGGTACCTCCGTCACGGCGGCACACGGTTATCCCAAGCTCGCCGTTCGCCATCTCAGCGCGCTGACGGGCGTCGACTTCATCCTCGCCGGCGACCTGGTCGAGGCGACCTCGGACACCGGCGCTTATGTGCAGCTCTCCGGCGTGCTCAAGCGCACCGCGAGCAAGCTGACCAAGATCTGCAACGACATCCGCCTGCTCGCTTCCGGACCGCGCGCCGGCTTCAACGAGATCAACCTGCCGCAATTGCAGCCGGGCTCCTCAATCATGCCGGGCAAGGTCAATCCCGTCATCCCTGAAGTCGTCAACCAGACCAGCTTCCTCGTCATCGGGCTCGACACCACGGTAACGCTGGCGGCTTCGGCAGGCCAGCTCCAGCTCAATGTGATGGAGCCGGTGATCTCGTTCGCGCTGTTCTTCTCGATCCGCACCATGGAGCGCGCGGTCAACAGCCTGCGCGAGAATTGCGTCGTCGGCATCACCGCCAACGAGGAGCACACCCGCAACATTGTGCTGAACTCGCTCGGCATCGTCACGGTGCTGAAGCCGCTGCTTGGCTACAAGCAATGCGCCGAGATTGCACGCGAGGGCTACAAAAGCGGCAAGTCGCTGCATCAGATCGTGGTGGTCGAGCGCAAGCTGCTGACCCAGGAGAAGTGGGATGAGATGTTTTCGTTCGAGCGGCTGATCAATCCCGATCTGCTGGGGTAGGCTCGGATCTCTCGCGTCATTCGGGGGCGCGCATAGCGCAAGCCCGCAATCCATTTCCCCATTTGCGCTTTGACCCGATGGATTCCGGGCTCGACACTGCGCGTCGCCCGGAATGACGGAAGGCGAATTCCGTGCGTTGGAATTGTCGTGACGGTTGCTGCCGGTGCGGCGACAAAACGCAATACTTGACAGTGGAAAGATTGCCTTGTTGGTATGGCGGTCAACCTTCCATCGACCGGTCAACAGAGGATCGTACCATAATGTCCATGCCTGCCTTGTTCAAAGGACGCCTGTCGATCCCCGTGATCGGCTCGCCGCTCTTCATCATCTCGGTGCCCGATCTCGTGATCGCGCAGTGCAAGGCAGGTGTGGTCGGCTCGTTTCCGTCGCTGAATGCGCGGCCGCCGGAGTTGCTCGACGAATGGCTGGCGCGCATCACCGAAGAACTCGCGGCCTATGACCGTGCCCATCCCGACAAGCCGTCGGCTCCATTCGCAGTCAACCAGATCGTGCACAAGTCGAACAACCGGCTCGATCACGACATGCAGCTCTGCGCCAAGTACAAGGTCCCGATGGTGATCTCCTCGCTCGGCGCGCGCGAGGAGCTGAACCAGGCGGTGCACGACTGGGGCGGCATCGTCTTTCACGACGTGATCAACCAGAAATTCGCGCACAAGGCGATCGAGAAGGGCGCCGACGGCCTTATCCTGGTCGCGGCCGGCGCCGGCGGTCACGCCGGCACAATCTCGCCTCTGGCCTTCGTTGCTGAGACACGAAAGTGGTTCGATGGTCCGATCGCACTGTCGGGCGCCATCGGCAACGGCCGGGCAATCCGCGCCGCGCGCATTCTGGGCGCCGACTTCGCCTATATCGGCTCCGCTTTCATCGCCACCAAGGAAGCCAACGCGGTGGAGAAGTACAAGGAGATGATCGCAGGCTCGACCGCCGACGACATCGTCTATTCCAACCTCTTCACCGGTGTGCACGGCAATTACCTGAAGCCCTCGATCCTCGCCGCCGGCATGGATCCGGACAACCTGCCGACCTCCGATCCCTCCAAGATGAATTTCGGCACCGACGCTTCCGGCGAGCGCGCCAAGCCGAAGGCCTGGAAGGAAATCTGGGGCTCGGGCCAGGGCATCGGCAGCATCGAGGGCGTTGTCCCTGCCGCCGAACTTATCGCCCGCTTCAAGAAGGAATACGACGAGGCGATCGATCCGCCGCTATAATCGCGCTCGTGTCCCGGACCTGCTGCAGCGTTCAACGCTGTTGCGCAGGGCCGGGACCCATCGCCGCAATGCATGGACCCCGGATCAGCAGCGCGCCGCGACGCGCTGTGCAGCGCCCGGGGAACGTCAACTGAGACCGATGAAAGCATGCCCCCGATCTACCGCGTCGACGGCAATAGCGTTGTCACCAGTCCGGATGCTGCCGGTCCCTGGGACCGGCGCATGCAGCACGGCTCGGCGCCGGCCTCGCTGGTGACATGGGCGGCCGAACGCATTCCGACGCCCGTTGCGATGGACATCGCGCGCGTCACCATCGATCTGATGCGTCCGGTGCCGATCGCGCCGCTGACGATCGTGGCTGACGTGCTGCGCGAGGGCCGCAAGATCCAGCTCTGCCAGATCAAGCTGCTCGCCGACGGCGTGCAGGTCGTCGGCGCCAGCGTGCTCAAAATCAGGCGTCAGGCACTGTCATTGCCCGACGAGGTCAAGGCCCTGCCGTTGACGCTGCCCTTGCCGGAGGACTCGCTGGTCGAGGACGGCCATGCCGCCACCAGCCCGTTCGTGCGTTCGGTCTCGATGCGCGCCGCGCGCGGCCGCTTTGGCCAGGCTGGCGCCGGCGCGATCTGGTTTCGCGTCGACCATCCGCTGATCGAAGGCGAAGCGATCTCGCAGGCGATGCGTGCCCTCGTCGCAGCCGACTTCTCCAACGGCACCGCCTCGACTCTCGACTTTCGCGCCTGGACCTACATCAACGCCGACCTCACGGTGAACTTTTCGCGCCAGCCGGTCGGCGAGTGGATCTTGCTCGACGGTGAATCCTCGATCGGGCCCGACGGCGCCGGTCTTGCGATGTCGCGGCTTGCGGATCGGCAGGGCTATTTTGGCCGCGCGGTGCAGAGCCTCGTCATCGAGAAGCGATAGAACCTTCCAACCCCTCCGCCGGTATGAACGCGGCGCTGGATCCGTTCCATCTCTTTGAAAAATTTTCGGAAATGGCCTGGGCGCCAAGCTGCATAGGTCGTGATGATCGAAGCGCGGAACCGATTGTTCCGTTCCCGGTTTTATCCCCGTAGAGGGAAAATATGGCTTCGATTAAGGACTTTTCAGCAAGGGCCCAAACTGGAGTTTGGGGCCTGGACAACATTCTGTCCGGGGGGTTGTCGCGCGGACACGTATTCCTCGTCGAAGGTGCGCCCGGTACGGGCAAGACGACGGTGGCGCTGCAATTCCTGCGAGAGGGCACCAAGGCCGGCGAGAGGTGCCTGTACATCACCTTGTCCGAGACGGAGCGTGAGTTACGTGAAGGCGCGACTTCGCACGGCTGGACGCTGGACGAGGGAATTACTGTCTTCGAACTGCTGCCCCCCGAGAGCCTCCTTGATTCAGAACAGCAGCAGAGCCTTCTCTACTCCTCCGATCTCGAACTCGGCGAGACGACCAAGCAGATTTTCGAGGCGGTCGATCGGATCAAGCCGCACCGCGTCGTGCTCGACAGTCTTTCTGAAATCCGGCTGCTCGCGCAGAGCTCGTTGCGCTACCGCAGGCAAATCCTGGCCATCAAGCACTTTTTCTCCAGGTTCAATACGACCGTGATGCTTCTCGACGATCTCACGGCCGATGTCGCCGACAAGACCGTCCACAGCGTCGCGCATGCGGTTCTGCGCCTTGAGGAACTCGCTCCGGATTATGGCGCGGAGCGCCGACGTGTCCGCGTCATCAAGTATCGCGGCACCAAGTTTCGCGGCGGTTACCACGACGCAACCATCACCACGGGCGGCCTGAACGTGTTTCCGAGGCTGGTTGCGTCCGAGCACCGGGCCGATTTGCGGCGCACGACGTTTTCCAGCGGCATTCCGGGCTTCGACCAGTTGCTGGGCGGTGGGGTCGAAACGGGCTCGAGCACGCTCGTTCTCGGACCATCGGGTACGGGCAAATCCCTCATTGCGATCGTGTTCGCCGTCGCGGCGGTGGCGCGGGGCGAGAAAGCTGCGCTGTTCGTGTTCGACGAGGAGCTCGGTCTGCTGTTTACGCGCATGAAAGGCATCGGAATCGATCTTGACGCGCTGCGACGGAACGGCAGCATCGCGATCGAACAAGTGGACGCGGCCGAACTCTCCCCGGGGGAGTTCGCGCATATGGTCCGCAAGCGGGTCGACGAGGAGGGCATCAAGGCCGTCGTCATCGACAGTCTCAATGGCTATCAGGCTGCCATGCCCGAGGAGAATTCGCTCATTCTCCACATGCACGAACTGCTGCAATATCTAAATCGCCGTGGTGCCGCGACATTCATGACGGTTGCCCAGCACGGCCTCGTCGGTGACATGCGGGCGCCGGTCGACGTCACCTATCTCGCCGATACGGTCATCCTGCTGCGCTATTTCGAAGCGCTGGGCAGTGTGCGACGTGCGATATCCGTGATCAAGAAACGAATGGGCCAGCATGAATCGACCATCCGCGAGTTCCGCATCGGCGGTCGTGGTCTGGCCATCGGCGAGCCTCTCGAGGAATTCCAGGGCGTTCTGCGCGGCGTGCCCGTTTACATGGGCGACCCGCGACCTCTGCTCCAGGAGCCTGGTGCGTGAGACCGGGCGACACGTCCGAACGTGCCCTTGTCCTTGCTCCGACAGGCCGCGACGCAACTGTCGCAGCGAGCCTGATCCGCGAAGCAGGCTTTGCGGCTGACGTCTGCCCCGACCTCGATGCGCTCGTTCGCGAGATGGCGGCCGGTGCGGGGCTTGCCATCATCGCCAACGAAGCCGTGAAGACCGCAGACTTGCGCAGCCTCGTCAGGTGGCTGAACGACCAGCTCTCATGGTCGGACTTTCCGATCGTTTTGCTCACCCGCCAGGGCGGCGGTCCGGAACGCAATCCCGACGCCATGCGACTCGGTCAGGCGCTCGGCAATGTGACGTTCATCGAACGACCGTTCCATCCGACCACGCTGGTCAGCGTCGTAGGATCGGCGATCCGAGGACGGCGCCGCCAGTACCAGTCACGCGCGATCCTTGAGACCCTCACCGAGAGCGAAGGCCTGCTGCAGACGGCATTGAGTGCCGGTCGGCTCGGTGCACTCGAATTGCATCTACCCTCCCTGAGGCTCGAGGCCTCCAATACCTGCAAGCAGTTCTTCGGGCGACGGCCAGAGCAGGAATTCTCGTACCACGACCTGCTCGAATCCGTGCACCCGGACGACCGCGCCCGCCGGCAGACCGTGTTCGACCGCGCCGTCGCCGGTGGCGGCGATTACAGCATCGAATATCGAAACGTCTGGCCGGACGGCTCCCAGCATTGGGTGGATATCAGAGCGCGGGCAGTGCTTCGGCCCGACGGCACTGTGCGATCGCTGGTCGGGGTGTGCTCCGACATCACCGCGCGAAAGGTCGCCGAGATCGAGCGCGAAAATCTGCTGGCCCAGCTTGCTGCAGAACGGACCGCGCTGGCCGAACTTACGGCCACACTCGAGCAGCGCGTCGAGCAGCGCACCGCGGATCTGATGACCGAGGTAGCTGCGCGCGAAAGAGCGCAGGATCAATTGCGGCAGGCGCAGAAGATGGAGACCATCGGTCAGTTGACCGGCGGGGTTGCGCACGACTTCAACAATCTGTTGATGGCCGTGATGGGCAATCTCGACCTGCTGCGCAAGCGTATCCCGGACGACCCGCGCCTGCGCCGGCTGATCGACGGCGCATTGCAGGGCGCTGAACGGGGGGCCTCGTTGACGCAACGTCTGCTCGCGTTCGCCCGCCAGCAGGATCTGCGGGCGGAAGCGGTCGACCTCGGCACGTTGATCCGGGGGATGAGCGACCTGCTCGAGCGCTCGCTTGGTCCCCGGGTCGAGCTGCGCCTGGACGTTCCGGATCGCGTGCCCCCGGCACGGGTCGATTCCAACCAGCTTGAACTTGCGATCTTGAACCTCGCCATCAACGCGCGCGACGCGATGCCCGATGGGGGCTCGATCGAAATCCGCATTCGCGAAGATCAGGGGAACGAAGAGGCGCGGCTGCCGCCAGGCCAGTATCTCGCGCTGTCCGTGATCGACACTGGCGAAGGCATGTCTGCCGAGACGTTGAAGCGGGCGGTAGAGCCGTTCTTTTCATCGAAGCCGGTTGGAAAAGGAACCGGACTTGGCCTTTCGATGGTGCACGGTCTTGCCGTGCAGCTCGGCGGCGCCCTTCAGCTTTCCAGCGAGGTCGGAGTTGGGACCACGGCAACCCTGATTCTTCCGGTCGCCACCCAGCTTCCGAAAGCGGAGGCGCCTGTCCCGGTGCGGCGACAGGCCGGCCGATCTGCCGTCATCCTTTTTGTCGACGACGATCCGCTGATCGCCATGTCGACCACCGAGATGCTCGAAGATCTCGGGCACCGCGTCATCGGAGTCAGCTCGGGCCTGCACGCTCTCGATATCATTCGCAGCGGGGAGCAAATCGATCTCATGGTGACCGATCACGTCATGCCCGGCATGACCGGGCTCGAACTGGCCGCCGCCTCTCGTCAGTTGCGACCATCACTGCCGATTCTGCTGGCCACTGGATATGCCGAACTGCCCGAGGGAACCCAGCTGGATCTGCCGAGGTTGGCGAAGCCTTACCATCAGGATCAGCTCCGCGATCGCCTCGATCAGATGCTCCGCTGAAGCCGTGCGGCTTTGCCGCGCTTACCCCACCATCCGGTCCCGTCCGCTCCAGAAGCCCGCGCGCAGCACTTTCTTGTCGACCTTGCCGACGCCGGTCATCGGCAGCTGCTTGACGAACTGGATCTGCTTCGGCGCATGCGCCGAGCCTTTTCGGGTCTTCACGAGGTTGATCAACTCGTCCGGATCGGGCCTTGCGCCCTCGCGCGGAACGACGATGGCGGTGACGGCTTCGCCCCATTTCTCGTCGGGAATGCCGACGACCGCGACCATCGCGACGTCGGCATGCTGCGACAGCACGTCCTCGACCTCGCGCGGGAAGATATTGAAGCCTCCTGATACGATCATATCCTTCTTGCGGTCCAGGATGAACATGTAACCGCGCTCGTCCTTGCGCGCGATGTCGCCGGTGTGGACCCAGCCGTTCTTCAACGTCTCGGCCGTGATGTCGGGCCGCTTCCAGTACTCTGCCATCACATGCGGGGCGCGCACGCAGATTTCACCCGCCTCGCCCGTCTTCACCTCCTGGTCGTCGTCGCCGAGGATCTTGACCTCGCAGGCTGCGATCGGAAAGCCGCAGGACAAAAATAGCTCTGGGGCCTTAAGATCGTGATCCGCCTTGCGCAGCACCGAGACCGGGTAGCATTCGGTCTGGCCGTAGAGCTGCGAAAACACCGGTCCGATGCGCTCGATGCCCTCGACCAGCCGGCTCGGCGACATCGCCGACGCCCCGTAGAGCACCAGCTCGAGCGAGGACAGGTCGGTGGTGCCGAGCGCGGGATCATCGAGCAGCACGTAGATCATGGTCGGCACGAACAGCGTGAAGTTGATGCGCTCACGCGCGATCGTGGCCAGCACGGCCTCGGGATCGAAACCCTTCAGCATGTGCACCGTGCCGCCGCGCATCAGGGTCGGCAGCACCTTCGTGCCGGCGACATGGCTGATCGGGGCGACCGTGAGGTAGCGTGCGGCCTCGGGGATCTCGAAATCGGCGAGGATCGCGGCGGCGGCTCCGGCATTCTCGCGGTGATAGCGCAGCGCGCCCTTGGATTTGCCGGTGGTGCCGCCGGTGTAGTTCAGCGTGGAGAGGTCGTCGAGGCTGGCGAGGCAGGTTGCGCTGGCGTGTCCCGCGCTTTCGATGGCCGCCAGCAGATCGACGCCGTAGCCGGCCGGTCCCATGGTGAACACCGCCTTCAGCCGGGTCGCCCGCGCAGTAAGCTCGCCCCCGCGGTCGCGGAAGGCGGCCGCATCGACCACCAGCATCTCAGCCTCGGAGTCCTCGAGCTGGAACAGCTGGTCCTCCAGCGACCCCAGCGGATGCAGCCAGGTGATGCAGAGCCGGCCCAATTGCGCGGCGACGCCGGCGCACCAGGTGTCGGCGCGGTTCGCGGTGAGGAAGGCGACGCGCGCACCGGGCGGCAGGCCAAGCCGCATGAACACGCCTTGGATGCGTCCGATCAGGTCGATCGTGCCCTGATAGCTCAGCGATCCCCCGGGCCAGGCGAACGCGGTGCGGCCGGGATAGCGCGACAGCGCCCGTAGCGTCTGCGCACAAGTCGGAGACGATGCGTGAAGCGGATCGGACATATGTTTCCTCGTTGCTTTGTCACAGGCTTCTGGCGTGCCAATGTTGCCGGTGACGCTAGCACAGAGACTGCGGGAGAAAACGACAAAGCCCGCGCGGCGATGCATGCGTGACGAGGAGATTTGTGTGACGTCCGATCGACTGCAACGCTTCGCCGATCGTCTGGCTCTGCCGCTGATCGCGGCTCCGATGTTCCTGGTGTCGGGTGTCGAGCTCATGGTCGCGGCCTGCCGCAACGGCGTGATCGGCAGCTTCCCTACCGCGAATTGCCGCAGCGCGGAGCAACTCGATGAATGGCTCGCCGCGATCGCGGCGCGGCTGCGCCAGCACGAAGACCAGACCGGACGCCGCGCGGCACCGCTCTGTCCGAACCTGATCGTGCATCGCTCCAACGCGAGGCTCGGGCAGGATCTCGCCGTGCTGTTGCGGCACAGGCCGGAGATCGTCATCACCTCGGTCGGTTCGCCCGCGTCGGTGCTGCAGCCGCTGCATGACGTCGGCGCACTGGTGCTGGCGGATGTCGCTTCGATCCGCCACGCCGAACGTGCGGCGGAAGCAGGCGCCGACGGGCTCGTGCTGCTCACGGCAGGCGCGGGAGGCCAGACAGGCTGGCTCAACCCGTTCGCCTTCGTCCGCGCGGTGCGCGCATTCTATGATGGCATCGTCGTGCTCGCCGGCGGCATCAGTGACGGCCATGCGTTGCACGCGGCCGAAGTGCTCGGCTGCGATCTCGCCTATATGGGCACCAAATTCATCGCGACGCGGGAGAGCATGGCGGACGAGCGCTACAAGCGGATGCTGGTCGAGAGCAGTGCCGACGACATCCTTCTCACTACGGCATTCACCGGCTTGCAGACCAGCATGCTGCGGCCGTCGATCGTGTCCGCCGGGCTCGATCCGGATGATTTGCCGGCCCGCGGGGCGATCAACATCGCCGAGGATATCGACGTAGCCGCGCGCGAGAGTAGGCCGAAGCGCTGGCGCGACATCTGGAGCGGCGGGCATTCCACGTCTGGGGTCACCGAGGTGCTCGCCGTCGACGATCTCGTCGCGCGGACGGCGGCCGAATATCGCGAAGCGAGAGTGCGCTTTTCCCCGTAGAATTGCGGGAAGAGCCGGCACGCTTGTCCCGATCACGGTTAATCGAGCGCTCGCTCGGGACGCCCCATTTAACGGCAGATTAACCAACCCCGGCCAAGAATCCCTCCACGGGCACCCGACAGGGCCGAGAGGGACAGGCGATGGACTTCGATTTTCTCAACAGCAAGACAGCTGCTTCGCTGGACGAAATCCGCGTCCGCGTCGCTCATGCCTTGGCGCGTCATCCGCTGTGCCGCAACGTCCGCTTCGATATCGTCAGCGTCCCCCGAACCCGCCGCGGCGGCAACTGGACGGTGACGCTACAATCCGTCGAGCCACGCGGGGTCTGGGAGGCCTCGGAGATCGTCGCGGACATCCAGGATGCCTACGATCTGGCCTCAGCTGCTTGATTTCATTGGATTTTGCGCCGTCTGTCGTTGCAGGCATACAGATTGTCGCAACGAAGGCACACTCAAGCCTTATTTCGTTCCCTTTTCGCTGGCAACGTTAACAAACTCGTGAAGCGGCGGTTCCCGGAGAGACGTTTGTCCAAAGCCATCACCATCGTTGTGTTGACCTGCTTCCTCGTTCTCGGCGCTGCCACCACTGCCATCCTTGGCCGCGACAGCGTGCCCAGCGTCAGCGAAGAGATGATCTCGCAGGTGCCTGCTGCCAAGCCCCTTGCCACCAACCGCGCCGCCAAGGCCGACCGTCTGGTTCCGACCCTGGCCTTGGCTTCGGCCGCGATCGAGCCGGTTCAGGTGCCGGCCGACAGGCTCGCGCAGGCCCCGATGCTGGCCGAGCCGCTGCGCCAGGCCTTTGCGGCCGCCACGCCATCCGACTTTCCGATGCCCAAGGCGGCGAGCCTGTCCGAAGCGCCGGCTGCGGCGGAAGTTCCCGCCGTCGAAGTTACGGCCAAGCCGAAGGTCGTGGCCAAGCCGCAGCCGCAGAAACATTACACCCTGCTGTCCGACGCACAGATCGCCGGCATCAGGGATCGCCTGAAGCTCTCCTCGTCGCAGGAATATTACTGGCCTTCGGTCGAGTCTGCGTTGCGCAACGTCGTCCGCAAGATCTCGGCCAACAAGCTTTCCAATCCGAACGCGCCGCCCAGCGCTCAGATCGATCCGAACTGCGACGAGGTCCAGCAATTGAAGTCGGCTGCTATGCCGCTGCTGTTCCAGCTGCGTGACGATCAAAAGGAAGAAGTGCGCAAGCTCGCCCGCCTGATCGGGCTCGAGAAGGTCGCGCAGCAGATCTGACGCGCGGTTTCCTCCAGGAACTGCACCTACATCAGGAACATCTGGCAATCGACGCGCGTTGCTCGCCCCAAAGAGGGAGTAGATCAATGCGCGCCTCGACAGCCTATTTCGTGGGTGCCGGAACTATTATCGCCGCCATTGCCATCGGTCTTGGGGGCGGCATCGTTGCCGGCAACATCATGAACCCGGTCGCCTCCAAACAGGGCCCGGACACCAGCAAATTGGCGCAGCGCGCCGAATCCGCTGGCGCGGCGCCGCAGGCGGGCGCGCCGTCGGAACGCGTCAATTATCTCACGGGGTCTCAAGCCTTCGGCGCAATGGTCGCCGCGCCGGCGCAAGCCGAAGCGAAGCCGGGTGCCGACGCGCAGCCCGCTCAGGCGAAGGCCGAATCGCCGGCACCGCCGCCCTCACAAGCGGCCGCGGTTGAGCCGTCCAAGGAACAGTCAAAGGAACAATCGAAGCCGGCCATAGCATCGTCTTCGTATGCCGCAAAACCTGCCGAGCAGCAGGTCTCGACCGAACCGGCCTCTGCGCCCGAGAACGCCTATGCCAAGGCGAAAGATTCCGACGTGAAACGCACAGCGTCCGAGCGGCGCCGGGTGGAGCGCCGTGAGCGCTGGGCCGAGCGCCGCCATTATGATATCCGCGAACAACGCGGCCCGCGCGACCGCACCGATTGGGACGACGTCGCGCGGAATATACGTGCGGATTCCGATTCGCGTGATTATGCCGGCCGGCCTCGCGGCGTCTCGCCTCAGATCAGGCTGTTCGGGTCCGACGACGATTAGCACGTGATTGCGGCTACGGGAGACGGCGCGCCCCCCTGGCGCGCCGCGGTCACGTCAATCCCGCACGCCGCAACCCCTCGAGATAATGCGCACTGTCTTCGTCCCGCAGCATCGGCAGCTCTCGCGTGATCCAGGCGAGTGAGACCTCGGGCTGGGCGCGGCGCAGTCCCTCAAGAGCGCTCGCCGCGAGCGCTAGATTTCCTGACATGCCGGCAGCGGCGGTCAGCACGCGGTGCGCGCCGACGAAATCGCCACGCCGCCGCATCGACTCCCGCGCCAGCTGCACGGCTCCGTCGTAGTCACGGCCGATGAACCGGGCATAGGCCGCAACCCCGCAATAGACCGCCGCCAGGGGATCGCGCGGGCTGAGCCTCAACGCGCGGCGTGCGGCCGCATCTCCGTCCTGCCATCGTCCGGCGTAACACAGCGTCACGCCGTAAAAGGCATGAGCCATGGCGAAGTTCGGATTGAGCTGCAGCGCCAATTCGAACTCGGCAAGCGCGTCGTCGAAGCGGCGGCGGAACAGATAGGTGTAGGCGAGGCCGTGATGGGCCCAGGCATCCTCGCGATCGGCCTCCACCGCCGCGAGCGCCGCGCGTTCGGCGATCGGCACGGTCGCGGCCATGTCGGCCCAGCCCATATGCGCGCCGAAGATGTGGCTGGTCGCCAGTAGGCCCAGCGCCTTGCCATAGGCGGGATCGATCGCGACGGCTTTTTCGAGCAGACCTTGCGCGGAGGCATTGTCCTCGCGCGTGCTGCGCCAGTAATGCGACAAGGCGCGCATCACGAGGTCCCAGGCATCCAGGCTCCCTGGCGGCTTCTGCTGGGCGCGAAAACTTTCGGCGGCATAAAGTTGCGGCTCGATCGCGGCGACGATGGCCTCGGTGATTTCGTCCTGCACGGCGAAAATGTCGGCGAGCTCGCGATCGTAGCGCTCGGCCCAGAGGTGGCTCCCGGTCGAAACGTCGTTGAGCTGGGCCGAGATGCGCACCCGCTCGCCGCTCCGTCGCACGCTGCCCTCGACCACGTAGCGCACCCCGAGTTCGCGCGCGACCTCGCGGATGTGCACGGCACGGCCCTTGTAGACAAAGGACGAGTTGCGCGCGATGACGAAGAACCAGCGCAGCTTCGACAGCGCGGTGATGATGTCCTCGCTGATGCCGTCGGAGAAATAGTCCTGCCCGGCTTCGCCGCTCATATTGGTGAAGGGCAGCACTGCGATCGCGGGGCGCTCGGGAAGCGCGAGCATCGGGCGGTGCGCCCAGGCGGCGTGACCAGGTTCTGGCGCGATCGCGCCGTCCTTGGCCTCGACATCGCCTACGAAGCGAAACCCCTTGCGGGCAATCGTGCGTATCAGCGCCTGGCTTGCGCCATTGTCGCCGACAGCCTTCCGCGCCGCGTTGATTCGGCTGGTCAGGGTGGATTCGGAGACGCTACGCCCGTGCCAGATCTTGTCGATCAGTTCGTCCTTGCTGACCACCCGGTCACGGTTCTGCATGAGGTGGACGACGAGATCGAAGACCTGCGGCTCCACGGCAATTGGAACCTGCTCGCGGCTCAGCTCGCGCCGGTCAGTATCGAGAAGGTGGTCACGGAACAGAAACTGCACGTCCAAAACTCAGGCTTCATGACAAAAACAGGCAAAGATAAAATAGACTTTTGCTTGAAGTCTGTAAGTCCACTCAGCGGTCGATCCGGTTCACCACGATCGCGTGATGGCAGCCATCTGTTTTCGCGGGGAATACAGCCGGGGCGGGATTTGGGCGGTTTCCGTCAGGTGTTGCGGTGGCGAGGCGCCGAGCCTGATCGTAGCGATGTCACAATCGAGCCCGTGCCCCTGAGGTGGCCGCTTCTCCGGCCGCTCTCTTAGGGCGACGGCCCGGCTGCATCGAGGCCTCTCGTCCTTCGAGGAGCGGCTCCGAAGGCGCTGCTGTTCATCGTCCCCCGGGATGACGGAGTTGCCAGTAGGACGCACGGAGACGCGAGCATCGTTCACCACCCCGAATGTGTGGCGAACGGCGAATGTCCATTGCCGAACCCCGTCACCTGCGTAAGCTGACGTGCATACAACTCGCCAACCAAAGAAACGCCCATGCCCGCCTTTCCGGCCGCCACCACCGTGATCGATTCCCTGCTGTTCCGCGACGCCTTCGGGACGCCTGAAATGCGGGAGGTGTTTTCCGACGTCGCGCTGGTCGCACGCTATGCCGAGGTCGAGGTAGCATTGGCGAAAGCGGAAGCGAAGTGCGGCGTGATTCCGCGGGAGGCCGCCGAACAGATCGCGGCGCGGACCGACGTCACTGCGTTCGATTTCGATCTGCTCAGGCAGGAGACCGACATCGTCGGCTATCCGATCCTCCCTCTGGTGCACCAGATGGTGAAGCAGTGCGGTGAGGCGGGGCGCTACGTGCATTGGGGAGCGACGACGCAGGATATCATGGACACCGCGGTGGTGCTGCAGCTCCGCGCCGCGCTGGAGATCGTCGCGCGCGATATCGCGGAGCTGCGCAAGATTCTCGCCGATCTTTCGAAGCGCCATCGCGACACGCCGATGGCTGGCCGCACCCATCTCCAGCAGGCGCTGCCGGTAACCTTCGGCTACAAGACCGCGATCTGGCTCGCCATGTTCGATCGCCACGCCGAGCGTCTGGCGCAATTGAAGCCACGCGTGCTGGTCGGCCAGTTCGCCGGCGCTGCCGGCACCTTGGCCTCGCTCGGCGACAAGGGCTTTGAGGTGCAGGAGGCGCTCTGCGCGGAGCTGGGACTCGGCGTTCCCGCCTCGACCTGGCACGTCGCACGCGACGGATTTGCGGAAGGCGTGAATTTTCTCGCCCTCGTCACGGGGTCGCTCGGCAAGATCGCGCTCGACATCATGATCATGGCCTCGACCGAATTCGCCGAGGTCTACGAGCCCTTTGTCAAGGGGCGCGGTGCCTCGTCGACCATGCCGCAGAAGCGCAACCCGATCTCGTCGGAGTTGATGCTGGCGGCGTCCAAGGCGGTGCGCCAGCACGCCGGCCTGATGCTCGACGCCATGGTGCAGGATTTCGAGCGCGCCACGGGCCCCTGGCATGCCGAATGGATGGCGATCCCGGAAAGCTTCGTGCTGACCGCCGGCGCGCTGCACCAGGCGAAGTTCGCGCTCGCGGGCCTGATCGTGGACGAAGCGAAGATGAACGACAATCTCGCCGTCAGCCGCGGCCTGATCGTGGCCGAGGCGGTCATGATGGGGCTCGCACCGCAACTCGGCCGGCAGGAGGCCCATGACGTGGTCTATGACGCCTGCCGTCAGGCCAACGAAAAGGGCATGAGCCTCGCCGATGCGCTGTCCGCGGACACGCGGATCTCAAGCCGCATCGATGGTGCCACAATCGAGGCGCTCACCTCACCGAAAAATTACCTGGGACTCGCGCCCGCCATGGTCGACAGGGTGCTGAAATCGGCAACGCGTTGAAAACCAAAATGCGTGAAACCGCGTACCTTCCTCATGTCGCAAGGTGCTCGCGCACTTGCGTCCCGCGATGCTAGACTTAGATTGAACGAGAGACTTTCGGCAGAGGGCTACGCATGACTGATCAGCGCAATTCCACCGCTCACATCGATCCCGTGAAACTCGACCGGCTGGCCGAGGTGGCGGTGAAGGTGGGTTTGGGCTTGCGGCCGGGACAGGATCTGCTTCTGACGGCACCCGCGATCGCGCTGCCGCTGGTGCGGCGGATTGCCGTACATGCCTACAAGGCCGGCGCCGGTATCGTGACGCCGATTCTGTCGGACGAGAAGATGACGCTGGCGCGCTATCGTCACGGCCACGACAACAGCTTCGATCGCGCTGCCAACTGGCTCTACGAGGGCATGGCCAAGGCGTTCTCGGACAACACCGCGCGGCTCGCCATCGTCGGCGATAATCCGATGCTGCTGTCGGGCGAGGATCCTTCCAAGGTCGCGCGCGCCAGCAAGGCGAATTCGATGGCCTACCAACCCGCGCTGGAAAAGATCGTTAATTTCGACACCAATTGGAACATCATCGCCTATCCGAGCCTGTCCTGGGCGAAGCAGGTGTTTCCTGGCGATCCCGAGGACGTCGCAGTCGGCAAGCTCGCCGATGCGATCTTCGCAGCATCGCGCGTCGATCGCGAGGATGCGATGGGCAATTGGGCGAGCCACAATGCGGTGCTGCGCGAGCGCACCAACTGGCTCAACGGCCAGCGCTTTCGCGCGCTTCAGTATTCGGGGCCGGGCACCGATCTCACCATCGGCCTTGCCGACGGCCACGAATGGGAGGGCGGCGCCTCGCTCTCCAAGAACGGGATCAGCTGCAACGCCAACATCCCGACCGAAGAGGTCTTCACCACGCCGCATTGCCGGCGCGTCTACGGCCATGTCGTGAGCTCGAAGCCGCTCTCCTATCAGGGCACGCTGATCGACAATATCGCGGTGCGCTTCGAAGACGGCAAGATCGTCGACGCCAAGGCTTCGCGCGGCGCAGAGGTGCTGAACAAGGTGCTCGACACTGACGAGGGCGCCCGGCGCCTCGGCGAAGTGGCGTTGGTGCCGCACTCCTCGCCGATCTCGCAGAGCGGGCTGCTGTTCTACAACACGCTGTTCGACGAGAACGCAGCGTCCCACATCGCGCTCGGCCAGTGCTATTCGAAGTGCTTCGTCAACGGCGCGCAGCTCACCCCGCAGCAGATCGCCGCGCAAGGTGGCAACCAGAGCCTGATCCATATCGACTGGATGATCGGCACGGCCGAGACCGATATCGACGGCATCCTGCCAGATGGCAGCAAGGTACCGGTATTCCGCAAGGGCGAGTGGGCGAAGTAGGACTTCTCCACTCCGATCGGAAGCGCGATAGCAGGCGCGTTCTTGTGACCATCCATCGAGACGCCCGCCACGGGCGGGCGCCTCAGGATGAGGACGGTGTGCGCGGCGATCGTTCAGCGGGCATTTATATGTCCATGAGACCGCTCGACCTCTGCCGGAACGTTCACGCCGCCGCGTTGCGCAGTATCGGATTGTTGTCGATGCTGAAACGGTTGAAAAGCGTCGTAAACGGGCTGCCGTCGGTGGCCCGCACGATGGCGTCGGACGCAGCGATCGCCTCGTAGAGCGCGCCGACCGGATCGTCCGCCTCGTCCAGGTCGAGGCTCTTGCGAATCTTCTCGCGGGCTTCGTTGATCTCGTTCTCGTCGTCGAGCGTCGCCTCCAGCGCCTCCGCCGCACGCCGCATCTCCGCGAGGTCGCCGCCGCCCGAAAATTTGAGGACGTCGAGCCAATAGGGGCGGGCGATGACCAACTGGACGAACGCCTCGAACGTATCGGCGATGATTCCGGCCCGGCCCTCCGACGAGACATAAAGTACATTCTGCGGCGGCAGCAACACGAAGGCGCCTCCGGAGCCGTCACTGCCGATCTGCCGGGGGGCCTCGATGCCGTCGATGGTGAACCAGGGCTCGTCGTCCGGCGCGAAGAAGACGTCGAGACTGACCAGCCAGGCGACGGCCTCATGGTTGGACGTCACGACCTCGGGCGAGAGGGGCATCGGCGTGGCTCCGTTTCAAGCTTCCGCGCACTTTGTCGCACCCCGGAAAAGATCGGTTCATGTGCTCGAATTTGCAGGGAAATCGCCGCGTTAACGCTTCGCGCCTGCAACTTACGGCTGATTGTCGGGGCCGGCGTAAGAAAGAATTAAAAACCGATGACTAGCGTTCCAAGCATCTTTGGAAACGATCCGGGCCGAGACCCGGCAATACTTTATTATATCCCCTGGGGCAGAAGATGTCGCGTTCATTGATTGAAATCGGTAGTTGCAATGTGGAGCTCGAGCTGCGGCCGATCGAGCCGTCCTGGATCATCGAGGGCAATCCCGTGTCGCGCTCGCATATCCTGTCCACCAGTGCCGACGGCACCGCCTCGACCATCATCTGGCAGTGCACCGAAGGCCGCTTCAACTGGTACTACGATATCGACGAGACGATCATGATCATGGAAGGATCGATCGTGCTCGAAAGCGACGGCATGCCGCCCAAGCGCTACGGCCCCGGCGACGTGATCTTCTTCCGCGACGGTGCGCATGCCAAATGGCATGTCGAAGGCCACGTCAAGAAGATCGCCTTTTGCCGCAAGACCAATCCGGTGATGATCGGCTTCCTGATCCGCGCCGTCAACAAGCTCAAGAAGATCTTCGCCTTGACCGGCGAGCGCCGTCCGGCCTCCCTGCTGGGTGCCGGCTAGAGCATCCAACAACGTTTCAAGGACGCTTCCCAGCGCCACGACGAAGAGGGGTCGGGATCAACATCCCGGCCCCTCTTCTCGTCAGGACGGCAGCTCGAGCCGGTAGACTTCGGCTGCCGTCTGCGAGAACAGGGCCGTCTTTTCGGCCTCGCTGAACGGCGAGGCGATCCGCTTGAAGGCGTTGAAGATCACCTGGTAGCTGCACTGGCCCTTGTCCGGCGGGAAGTTGCTTTCGAACATCGCACGTTTCGGGCCGAACGCCTCGATGCAGGTCTCGACATAGGGCCGCCACGCCGCGGCAAGCTCCTCGGATGTCGGTGGTCTCTCGCGCAAATGGAAGTCGTAGCCGAGCAGGCACATGGCGAGGCCGCCGAGCTTCACCACCACGTTCTCGCATTTCGCGATGTCACGGATCGAGGCGCGCCATTGTGCAAACACCTCGTCGCGTTTTCCTGCGAAGCGGCCGACGCCGGCCGGGCCGCCGCAATGATCGAGCACGATGCTGGTATCAGGGAAGGCGCGTGCCAACGCGGCGAGCTCACCGATCTGCGGATGAAACAACCAGGCATCGAAGCTGAGGTCCAGCGGCGCGAGGCAGGCAAATCCCTGGCGGAAGGCTGCCTCCTGCAACAATCCCTTCGGCCGGGTCGCATACATGCCGGCAACGAGGGGATCCTCATCCCAGGCGGAGGAATGCCTGATGCCGCGGAAGCGGCCGTTGCCGGCCGCAATCTCGGCCTCCAGCACCCCCTTTACGGCGTCGCCGAGCAACAGATTGGCGTGGCTGACAATGCCGGCGCAGATCGCAGCCTTGCCGTAGCCGCCGCTCGCGCTCATCGCGGCGACGCCGTTGGCGAACTCGACCTCGCCGACGGGCCGGAATGCCTCCGGCCCGTGCGCGCGATACATCGAGCGACAGTCGACATAGACGGTCGCAATCACGTTGTGGCCGGAGGCGATGTCATCAGCCATCTCCTCGATCAGATAGCGGTGCCCGCGATTCCACAGATGATGGTGGGGATCGACGATCGGCCGCGAGGGATCGATGATCTCCTCCTGATGCAGCGCGAGCCAGTCCTCGCGCGGCTCGACGAACAGTCCGCTCGTATTGGCGGGTACACTGCTTGCAGCCATCGGCGTTCGCTCCCTCGCGTTTGTTGTGAGGGGAGCCTAACATCTCATATCGTCCTGCAGCCGCGCGCGTTTTGCAACCGCCTCCGTCTTGGCGAGCACAGCGGTGCCTTGGTCAGCCCTTCCGCCGCCTCGCGCTCACGTCGACCATCAGCCGCCAGTCGGCCGCGGCGCTTGGCTTGGCCTCACCGAGCCAATGGAAGGAATCGGCGGTGATCTCAGTAAAGCTCCAGCGCGTCAGCTCGCCGGCCTCGGTCGTTCCCTCCTGCACGATGTCCTGTCCGTGCGGACGGCCGATCTGCTGGCGGAACACTGAGCGCGCGGGATCGAACCAGCAAATCCGCCATGCGGACATGGTGGGATCGTAGACCCGCAATGTCGTGCCGTACCAATTGCCGGCGATCGGAAAGGCCGGCGCGCCCGCGGGCCGCGGAATGATCCAGACGTCCTGGACGGCGCGGCCCTGCAGCACCCAGCCGAAATGGATTTCGCCGGGGGCGGTATGCATCGTCCCATCGGGACCGTGGGCGGTGACCTCGGCGTCCCAGTTACCGACGAAGCGGCCGTAAAGCTGGAGCGCCGCGGCATGCTCCCGATTCGGGCCATCGGCGTGTAACAATCTCGCAAAATTGGTCATGTCGATCTCCTCTCGCGGGAGATCAGCACCGAACGGCGACGGCCGGCTTGGAGAAAATTGCGCCTCAGACCCCGTCGAGGATGATTACCGTCGGCTTTGGCGGCAGCGCATCCCGCGACATCCGGAACGACCGCCCCGAGCGCCGGTCGATCTCGAACTGCTGGCCGATGCGGTGCATGAAATCGTCGAGCGGGGTGGCAAAGCGGTGCATCGGCAGCACCACCGAGGCGCGCAGCCGCTTGGTGATGTCGGAGATGCCGTCCAGGGACATGGTGTAGGTGCCGTCGATCGGCACCATCACGATGTCGAGCCGTCCGATTTGCGCGAAATGGCTGTCGTCGAGCTTGTGATGGAGGTGGCCGAGGTGGCCGATGCAGAGGCCGGCGACCTCGAAGATGAAAATCGAATTGCCGTCGCGGATCATATCGGTGCCGGCATCGTCGCCGAAATAGCGGCGAATGTCGGTGGTGACGTTGCGGATGAAGGTGTCGCTGAGGCGCTCCGACACGATCGCCGGCTTGCCGTCCTCCCCCCAACCATGCAGCACGTGGGGAATGCGCCTGTCGGGGAACAGGGAGTAATGCGTGCTGTGGGCCCGGTTCATGGTGACGACGTCTGGCAACCGTCCGACCTGGTAGGCGCCACTGTAGTCGGTCGCGATGCGCAAGCCGCCGGGCGTGTCGAGGAAATAGGTGGAGTGGCCGGCATAGGTGATCTCGACTTCAGCCGTGCCGGCTGCCGGCCGAAAGGCAACCGGCGTGGCCCGCGGGGCCGCGTTGGCCATCGCCAGGCACTCGCTGCGCTGTGGCTGCTGGGCGAGGGCAGGTGTCAGGAATGCGCCGAACAGCGCCAGAGCCGCCGAAACCAGTCGCCGCATGGATACGTCCCCGATGACTTCACGGCGAAGTCTAGCGTGCAATGCAGCGCCGCGCCAATGGGGTAGGATCGACAGCGCGTCCGTGTCGCACCTATTGCTCGCGCTTCGGGCTGAACTTCCAGGTGATCGCGACGAGGCTCGCGGTGATCAGCCCGCTGACAAGGCCGGCGATCGGCAGAGCAAGTAGCAGCGCGGCGCTGGCCGCCCAGCCGATCGAGGAGAAGGCTTCGGCGATTGTGGCCAGCCGCGACGAGGTCTGGCGGCGGCGGAATTGGCTGCGCCGGGCCTGCACCCGGAACCAGAGCTGGATTGCAGTCGCGGAGGCCGCGCTGATAATGATCGCGGCGCCAGTGATCGCAGCCTGGACCGGAGCGGCGAACGCGAGCGCGGCGACCAGCGGGCAGAAGATGACGGCGATCGCGATCAGCACCACCTCGATCTTGGCGCGGATGACGCTGGATGGCGTCAGCGGCGCAGTCGCGACCAGGTCGGGGGCGTCCTCGCCCGAGATCGTCAGCCAGGCCAGCCCGCCGGCAAGCTGTCCAGCTGCCATCACCACGACTGGCGTAATCAGCGTCAGTGCCGCGGAGCTGTCGGCAAAATTGCGCCAGAGCAGCAAGGCGGGCGGCACCAGATAGAGCAGCTGCATCAGGGTCTGCGAGATCAGCCAGGGATCGCGCCAGAGCAGCAAGAATTCCTTGCGCCGCAGCGCCTGCTGCCGCGACCCGCCGCGGAACGGACGCTCCTTCGCGCGCTTGCTGCCGGAGCTGCCGTAGGCCGCGGCATCGATCGCCGTGTCGGCAAAGCGGTGCGAGAAGATCGCCATGACGCTTCCCAGCAGCACCAGTGCGAGCGCGAGAAGCAGCAATAGCGCTTCGCTGTCGCCCATCGCCGCCCGCGCCGGCCACCACCAGATGCTGTCGACAGCTGGAGCATGCGCGGCCACGCTGCCCGAGGTCAGGATCGTGAAGCGCGACAGCGTGCCGTAGGACATGATCGCGGCGACCTGGAGCGCGATCACGAAGCCGGCGCCGATGATCGCGGCGAGGATCTGGGCGATCAGGCGTGTCCGCGCCGGGCCGATCAGCCGAAACAACAGGATGGTGACGGCGATCGCGACTGCCGCGGCCGACAGGCCCATGGCGACGACCACTCCGAACGCGCTGAGCCAGCGCGCGCCGCCGCCGATTACCAGCACGTCGATGAAGGGCGTCGAGAACAGCAGCGCAATCAGGGTGACGGTCAGCGCGATCGCGGCGATGCGGACCGAGAACAGATTGGCGAGCGTCGCCGGCGAGGACATGATCAGGTCGAGATCGGCGCGGGCATAGAATACCCGCGTCACCGATTCGATCGCTTGCGACAGCATCAGGGTCCAGGCGAGGAAGATGGTCGCCGAGATCACGATCAGCGAGGATTTGTCGAGCGGCAGCTGCAGATCGGCGAAGCGGCCGATCACTGCCCAGGCCGGCAAGTGCAGCAGTGCCGCAAAGCAGACCATACCGATGATTGCGGCGCGCGCCCGCTTGCGCCGTCCTCCGGTCATCATGGCGAACCATTCGCGCCAGGCGAGCCGAAGCTCGTGGCGCGCGAACCACGACAGCGCGGTTGCCGAGCTCATGCGGCTTCCGAAAGCGTCACCAGCGTGATGAAGAGATCCTCCAGGCTGGTGTCGGCATGGCCGTTCTGCTGGCGCAACTCGGTCAGCGTGCCCTCGGCGACGAGCCGGCCCGAGGCGATCACGCCGATGCGGTCTGCCATGCGCTCGGCGACCTCGAGAATATGGGTGGTCATGATGACGGTGCAGCCGGCGTGGACGCGCGCGCTGAGAAGGCCCTTGACGTGGCGGGCGGAGACGGCGTCGAGCCCGGTCAGCGGCTCGTCGAGGATGATGAGGCGGGGATCGTGCACCAGCGCGCCGGCGAGCGCGACCTTCTGGCGCATGCCCTTGGAAAAGCCTTCGCAGCGCTCGTGCCGGTGCGACTCAAGACCGAGCGATGAGAGCAAGTCCTGCGCGACCGGCTCCGAGAGCGACGGGGCGATGCCCCAGAGGCCGGCGACGAATTCGAGATATTCGAGCGGGGTCAGCTTGTCGTAGATCATCGGTTCGTCGGAGACCCACGCCATCACCTGCTTGGCGGCGACGGGGCTTTCGAGCGCATCGATGCCGAAGATCGACACCGCGCCCGCGTCGGGACGCAAGAGGCCAGCAACCATGCGTAAAGTGGTGGTCTTGCCGGCGCCGTTGGGGCCCACCAGCGCATAGAATTCGCCGGCGTGGATGGTGAGATCGAGGCTATCGACCGCCAGACGGTCAAAACGCTTCGTTAACCCCTTTACTTCCAGCGCCGAGCTGTCCGGCTTCATGACGGCCA